>ERZ839823.218-NODE-218-length-93419-cov-6.348925_pt1 | contig 93419 bp, 72 predicted proteins | sample MGYA00519862_ERZ839823 | MGnify/ENA primary metagenome ERZ839823 (study PRJEB31850, sample SAMEA3708853) | human gut metagenome | biome: human gut; feature: human-associated habitat; material: faeces | place: China | collected 2014 ...
CCAAAATGTTTATCTTTAATTATCAATCACTGTAAACCTTTTTCAGGACGGGACAGGCGGTGACGCTGATGTACGCCATAAATCGGAAAATAGAGAGATAAAAATTCTATTTGCTTTTTTATCAGATATTCACTATATTTGTATAGAGTTGTTTGACAGGATGAACCTCGATGTAAGTTTATTCAAGACTTGCGTTTCTAAATCATTACCTCATAAAAAAACAACGCCGTAACTTATTAGGTTACAGCATTGTTTTGTAAATCCTCGGAAACCATTTTCGCATTACGGGGATGTTCCGTTATTTCAGGGCCGTGTCGTTCAGTTTCCGGCCGGCGTCTGCCCGACGACCTCGACCCATTCGCCCTTCCGGAGCGCCCGCACCGAGTTGTCGTACATCGCCTCGCAGCAGACCGAGGGGAGGTAGTAGCGGCCCTTGTAGGTCGCCGTGAGTTTGATCGGGATCTCCTTGCTTTCGCCGCTCCGGAGGTCGAAGTAGCTCAAAACCCGGTCGTCGCGGATGTCCTGGTAGGTGACCGTCGAAAGGTCCCGTTCGGAGGTGATCTCCCAGCCTGCCGGGACGATGTGCGTCAGGGCCAGGTCGGCGTAACGCTCGTAGCCGCTGGTGTTCGTGACCGTCACCACGGCGTAGAAGTCCGTCGACACGGCGACCGACCGCGGGTCGAGCGGCGCGCCGTTCATGTCCCGGTAGCGGACGTCGATCTTCAGGCTGCTTGCGGCTTCCGCCTCCTCGCCCTTGCCGGGCGTGTAGCTCTGGCTCACGACCAGATGGAGGCTGCCCGTGCCGGTGTTCCTCACTTCGGTTGGGGCGGTGAGCGGCATGGAGGCGATCGACTTGGCGCTTCGGATCGGTTCCCGGCCGATCCGGGCGTCGATCCCCGTCTGTCCCGTGGAGGCGAAATTCGCCAGCGTGTTGAGCATCCAGGCCGTCGACTGCGTACTTAACCACTTGTCCTTCTTCAGGATGTCGGACATTTTGAGGGCCGTGCGGAACGCCGCTTCGCGCTGTCCGAGCAGCGTCTGCGTCATCAGCACGATCGCCATCTGCCGTTCGGGACTGTTATAGGTTCCGTCGTAGGGGTCGGCCTTCGGAGCCGCCGTGCCGGCGGTCTGTGCGGTCAGCTCTTCGGCCACCTTCCGGTTGCCGTCGAGGGCGTAGGCTGCGGCCAGCAGCCATCGCGCGTCGCTGCCGGCCTGCGCCGACCTCTCCCGCAGGCGGTTCATGGCGCCCCGGTCGGGCGTGCCGGCCAGTGCGAGGACGTATTGTGCGTAGGCCAGCGTCAGCGGATTGTCGAAGGTGTTGCCGCGCAGGTATTTGAGTGCGCGTTCGAGCGTCGTCCGGTCGACGGCGTAGCCGTATTTCGCGGCTTCGGCCATGAAATGGACCGCGTAGGCCGTGCCCCATTCCGAAGGCGAAGTTCCGCCGCTCCAGTAGGCGAATGCGCCGTTGGAGAGCTGATAGCCGCCCAGCCGCGACAGGACGCTCTTGATATTGCGGTCGATGTCCTGCAACATCTCTTCGTCGCACTCGGCTATGGAGTGTAGGTAGAGTTGCGGGAAGGCTCCCGAGGTGATCTGCTCGATGCAGCCGTGGGGGTAGCGCACGAGGTATTCGAGGCGGCGCGAAAGGTCGATCGGAGGAATCGACGAAAGCTCCAGACGGGCCGTTCCGGAGGCTTTCAGGGGCTTGACGGAGACCGTTTCGCCCGGCTGGAGGATGTGCTCTTCCGAGGTCGTGACGTAGGGATTCGGCTCCCGCACGTCGATCTCGATCTCCGAGGCGGAGTTGTCGCCGGAAGAGGCCGCCGTGACGCGGACCTTCCCGATTCCGGTCTGCCGGCCCGCCTTGAGCCGGAAGGTGACGACCTGTTCGCCCTCGTCGCCGAGGAAGACGCTCCGGCTCTGCGGCCCGACCACGGAGAACGCTTCGTTCACGCTCACCCGGACGTCGGTTTTACCGACCCCTTTTTCGAGGGCGAAGACCGTGACCGGAAGTTCGATCTCCTCCTCCGTGGAGACCACGCGGGGCAGGGTCGCCTGCACCAGGAGCGGTTTTTTCACGGCGACCTCTTTCGCCGCGGAGCCGAAGGCGCGGCCGTTGGACGCTACGACCATCACGCGCACCGACCCGAAGTAGGGCGGCAACGCGATCTTGTGGGTGTTGGTCTTCCCGGCGCCCAGCTTCTCGGCGCCGAGGAACCGCACGACGGGTTTGAACCGCTGCGCCCGGAGCGCTCCGGTGTTCGGCTGCTCGGCGTCGCCGCCGATGGCGAACAGCTGCTCGATGCGGCCGCCGTAGGCGCCGATGACATGGTCGAACAGGTCCCACGTGCGGACGCCCAGCGCTTCGGTGGCGTTGAAATAGAGGTAGGGGTCGGGCGTCCTGAAACGCGTCAGCCCCAGCAGTCCCTCGTCGACCAGCGCCAGCACGTAGCTCATCCGCCTGCCGTTCCGCTCGCGGACCCGGATCGTGATTTCCGACTCGGGTTTCACCGATTCGGGCATCTCGACGACGGGCGCAAGGCGCGTGCCGGCGTCCTCGACCGGAAGCCGCAGAACGCCGAACAGCCTGATCGGCGCGTCGTTGAGCGTGTTGCCGTGGGGTTGGACGAGGGTCACCGAGACGTAGACGTTCGGGGCCATGCCCTCCCTGACGGGAATCTCGAAGGAGGTCTGCCGGTCGGTGCACGCTATCCAGCGGCTTTCGCGGACGAAGCTGCCGCTCTCGACGCTCACCAAGGCCCGGGCGTCCGGGGACGAAGGAATGGTGATCTTCGCCTTGTCGCCCGGCACGTATTTGTCCTTGTCGCGGGCGATGGCCAGGCGTGTCGCGGCGTCGGTCACCGAGGAGATGCCGCCCCGGTGATCGGACGACGACACGCAGACGACGCACGTCGCCGAATGCGCCTGTCGCGCGCCCGTCACGCGGATGAGGTAGTAGCCGGAATCGCCCGCGCTCCAGCGCATCGTGACCTGTCCCGTGCCGTTCGAGAGGGTGGCCCGCAGGGTTTTGTACTGGGCGTTGAGCGCGCTTTTGGCGTAGCGGGCCTGGGAAGCCGCCGACGAGGCGTCCCACCACCAGTAGGAACTCATCCTGTAAACCGTCACGGTCGCCTCCTCCGTGCCCGTCGCGGGGCGGCCCCGGGCGTCGAGCAGGACGAGCCGCAGCGCATGGTCGCGTTTGCTGTCGAGGTACTCCTCGCCCCAGTCGCTTTGTTGGGCGGTTACGCCGATTCCGAAATAGGCGTCGTAGGGCGAGACGGCCGCGATCTGCTGGTCGACGCTGAAATCGCCGCTCTTTTCAAAGACCTTGACGGTGAATTTGCCGTTCAGCATCCCCGGACTCAACCCTTCTAGCGAGGAGAGCCGGTCGGTGGTCAGTTGCAGCGCGCCGTCGGCGCCGGTCGTGCCGGAGACGATCTCCCGCTCCTCGGGGGCGAACTGCTTCGTGGCGTCGTCGAACGAATAGTCGGGGTAACCCTTGAAGCGCGTCGGAATCTGCGACAGCTGCGCCTGGAGCGTGACTTTCGATCCTGCGGCCGGTGCGCCGTGCAGCCACCGGGCCGTCAGCCGGCCGGTGAACTCCTTCGCGTCGACGGTCTGTCCGTCGCCGAGGCGCATCTCGATCTTCATCCGGTTGGGCTTGACGGCGTCCACGCGGATGTTTTTCTCGAACGTCGCGCCGCCGAAGGTCGCTTTCGCGCGCCAGATTCCCGTGGGGGAGGCGGGCGTCGTCCGTAATTTGAACGTATGGATTCCGTCCGTGGAACCGCTGCTGACCGCCGACTGCACCAACTGCCCGTTGGGGTTGTAGAACTCCAGCGACGCCGGGTGGTTCTCCGGCAGCGGGTTGTCCGAGGCGACGATCAGCGTGAGGTAAATTTCGTCGCCCGGGCGCCAGACGCCCCGTTCGCCGAACAGATAGCCCTTTATCCCCTTCGTGTCGGTCGTGCCGCCCACGTCGAAATTGCTCAACGAAAGCGCCGCGCCCCGCTCCACCCGGACGAAGGCCGCGTCGCCGTTAGCCTCGGCCAGCACCGTGTAGGGTTCGTCCCCGCATTTCAGCACGGCGCGTCCTTCGGAGTCGGTGACGGCTTCGGCCAGCTGCTGGTTCTGGCGGTCGTAGGCCCGGACCTTGCAGCTGCCTTTCGGGCGCGCCGAGACCAGGTCGGTGGTGTAGACGATCAGCTCCCCGTCGCCGCTGCTCTTGCAGATGATGCCGATGTCGGACTGGATGACGACCTTCGACCGCTCGGCGTAGGTCCGGTAGTCGCCGAAATAGTAGTCGTAATCGTTGCTCTCGACCGGAATCAGCGGGTCGACGCCCTTGATTTCGAGCAGGTACATCGACTTCCGGCTGTCGGTGATCAGGCGGCTGAGGTCGAGCGAGTAGCTGTTGGTGCGGTCGAGCCGCGTCGAGGCCTTGTCTCCGAGGTCGATGGTCGTGTCGCGGACGATGCGGGAGACGTACTCCATGTCGGAGAAATAGGTGTCGCCGTAGTAGTTCCGCTGGAAGAATTGCAGCAGGTTGTTGGCGAAGATCTTCCGCACGCGCACCCGCGCCCGGGCGAAGTTCACCGATTCGAACAGCAGGCTCATGCGGTTGGACGAGGGCAGGATGGAGCCTTTGCCCGTGAAGCGGATCGCAGGGGCCTGCGAGGGCAGCGCCGCGGTGAAGGTGTAGCTTTCGTCGAGTCGGCGCCCCGCCTTGTTCTGCACCTCGCGGCTGATTTCGACCTCGTAGTTCCCCGTGAGTTGCGTTTCGGGGTAGATGTAGAGGCGGTTCCGGTCGACCGAGGTCCGGAATTTCGGGTCGAAGCGGATCAGGTTCCTGAAATCCTGGTTGGGTTTGAGCGGCTCGGAGAAGGTGACGACCACGGCCAGCGGCTCGGTCTGCACGGTGTGGTCCAGTACGATGTATTCGCCCTTGCGGGGGACCTCCATCTCGACGTTCCGCTTTGGGTCGAGGTCGAAGTCGAGGGTCAGCTTGTAGCTTTCGTCGCTGCGGGTCGGGATGTTTTCGACCCGGTATTTGTGGACCGTGCCGTCCTCCGAATGGGTCCAGGTCACTTCGGGTTTCAGAAGTCCCTTGATCTTGAGCCGCTGCTCCACGTAGTCGTCGGCGGCGTAATCCGACGAGACCGTTTCGCCGACCAGCACGTAGTATTTCAGGTCGTCGCTCTGCTGCAACCAGCAGGGGTTGTAGGAGAAACGCAGTTTCGGCGTCGAGAATTCGAACTCGGCGACGCCTTTGGCCTTTCCGCCGGTGAGTTTCGATGCGTCGAGCGCCACCTTGTAGCGGGTGTCGCTCTTCAGGGGCGATTTCGGGACGATGCGCAGCGTCCGCACGCCCAGCCGGGAAACTTCGACGTCGGCCGACGGGGTGAACGATACGGCGTCCTCCAGGTCGTCTTCGGCCAGTTCGACGCCCTCGCGCAGGGTCACCTGAACCGGCATCCGGACGCCCGACAGTCCGTTGGTCGACGACTCGACGATGTCGCTCGCCGGGCGGCTGCATGCGGCGGACAGCAGGACGATGAGGGCAAACAATGCGGCGCGGAATGGTTTCATGGTGCGTTTTTTTAGGTAACTTTGCGTTGGATACGGCGGGGTGCGCATATCTTTCACCAAAGATATATAAAATATGTCAAAAATGATGTCGAAAAAAAGAATCTGCCTCCTCGCGGTCGGGCTTACCCTGCTGCTCGCCGCGGGCTTTTTCCTCGCCCTGCCGCGGACGCTCTTCGACGAGCCGTTCTCCGCGACGGTGTGGAGCCGCGACGGGCGGCTTCTTTCGGCGAAGGTCGCCCCCGACGGGCAGTGGCGGTTCTTTCCGACGGACAGCGTGCCCGGGAAGTTCCGCACCGCAATCACGACCTACGAGGACAAGCGTTTCGACCGCCATTTCGGAGTCGATCCGCTGGCGCTGGCGCGCGCCGTGGGGCAGAACCTCGCGGCGGGGCGGATCGAGAGCGGCGCCAGCACGCTCACGATGCAGACCATCCGTTTGAGCCGCGGCGGGAAGCCCCGGACCTTTGGCGAAAAGTTCGTCGAAGCGGTGCTGGCGCTGCGGCTCGAAATGCGGTGCAGTAAGGAGGAGATCCTGGCCCTGTATGCCGCCCATGCGCCCTTCGGCGGCAATGTCGTGGGGCTGGAGAGCGCTTCGTGGTACTATTTCGGCCGCAGCGCGCGGGACCTTTCGTGGGCCGAAAGCGCCCTGCTCGCCGTGCTGCCCAACGCGCCTTCGCTGATCCACATGAAGCGCAACCGCGAACGGCTGCGCGAGAAGCGCGACAGGCTGCTCGACCGCATCCGGAGCGGCGGGCACATCGACTCCCTGACGTGCGCCCTGGCCAAGCTGGAACCGCTGCCCGAAGCTCCCGAACCGATGCCGATGGAGGCGATGCACCTGCTGGGCAAGATGCGCACGGGGGCGCTGCGCTCGACGCTCGACGCCGACCTTCAGGGGCGGGTGAACGCGCTGGCGCGGCGTTACAATGCGCAGTACCGGGGCAACCGGATTAACAACCTGGCCGTCGTGGTGATGGACGTGCGGAGCGGGGAGGTGCTGGCCTATGCCGGCAACGTCTACGACCCCGGGGACCGGAGTGCGGGAACCGGCGTCGACGTCATCCCCGCGCGGCGCAGCAGCGGCAGCGTGCTCAAACCGATCCTCTACGCCGGGATGCTCGACGACGGCACGGCGCTTCCGACGATGCTTTTCCCCGACGTGCCGACCTATTACAGGGATTTCACGCCGCAGAACTACAACCGCACGTTCGACGGCGCGGTTCCCGCCAACCGGGTGGTCGAGCGTTCGCTCAACGTCCCGTCGGTGCGGATGCTCGACAAATACGGCCGGGAGAATTTTCTGTCGCTGGTGCAGGGGCTGGGTTTCCGCACGATCGACCGCAGCGCCGACCATTACGGGCTGTCGCTGATCCTGGGCGGCGCGGAGATCACGCTGTGGGACCTCACGGCCGCCTATATGCTGATGGCGGCCAAACTCGGCGGGCAGGAGACGATCCGCCGGCCGCACTACGACGCGTCGTCGGCCGAGACCGTTGCGGCCGGCGACATTCCCCTCTCGCGGGGTGCGCTGTGGCTGATGTTCGAGGCGATCAGCCGCGTCACGCGCCCCGAGGAGGAGGGCGAGTGGCAGTATTTTGCCTCGTCGAAGAAGATCGGCTGGAAGACCGGGACGAGCTACGGCAACCGCGACGCATGGGCCGTCGGGGCGACGCCCGACTACGCCGTGGGCGTCTGGGTCGGGAACTGTTCGGGCGAAGGGCGGCCGCTGATGACGGGCGTGGGGTACGCTGCTCCCGTCCTGTTCGAGGTGTTCGGCCTGCTGCCCGGGAGCGAGTGGTTCGCAGAGCCTTACGGCGACCTGGAACCCGCCGTGGTCTGCCGTCAGAGCGGATTTCTGGCCTCGCAGGTGTGCCCCGACCGCGATACGCTGATGATTCCGCGGACTGCCGCCCCGGGCGAGGTCTGCCCCTATCACCGGATCGTCAATTTGAGTCCCGACCTGAAATACCGCGTGACGACCGACTGCTGCGATCCGGCCCGCATCGTCCGCAGGCCGATGTTCATTCTGCCGCCCGCACAGGAGTGGTACTACCGGAGACAGCATCCGGACTACCGCCCGCTGCCGCCGCTGCACCCCGGCCTGTCGGGCCGCGGGGTGGGAAACGACCCCATCGAGATCATCTATCCGCAGCCGGGGCGCGTGCTGGTGGCCCCGAAGTCGCTCGAAGGCCGGCAGCAGAGCCTCGTCTTCACGGCCGTGCACCGCGACCGCAACGCCGTGCTGTTCTGGCATCTCGACGACCGGTATCTCGGCGCGACCTCGCTGGAGCACAAACTTTCGGTCTGGCCCGCTCCCGGGCGTCACCGCCTGACGGTGATCGACGAGCACGGGGCCTCCCGAAGCGTCGCGTTCAGCTGCCGGTAGGGCGGATTTCCGGCGCAGGGCGTCTTCGCCTGACGGATGCCCGCAGACAATCCGGCGTTCCGGGTCCGACGGAAAACGCCGCAGCAAGGGATGATCCCCTGCGGCGGCGTTCGTGTGTTTCCACCGGGGCGGGCGTTATTTCACCCCGAAGCGGTAGATGCAGACCTGCGTGTATTCTTCGCCCGGACGCAGTACGGTCGAGGGGAAGTTGTCGTGGTTGGGGCTGTCGGGATACTTCTGCGTTTCGAGCGCCAGCGATTCGCGGTAGCGCAGCGGTTTGCCGTATTTGCCGTTCGCTTTGCCGTCGAAGAAGTTGCCGCTGTAGAACTGCATGGCGGGCTGGTCGGTCAGCACCTCGATCGTGCGGCCCGAAGCGGGTTCCCAGACCGTGGCCGCCGGCTCGATGCCGTCCGCGGTCTTGCGGTCGAGGACCCAGTTGTGGTCGTAGCCCGCGCCGTTGCGCAGCTGCTCGTTGTCGGCGCCGATGCGCTCGCCGATGGCGTGCGGCTGGCGGAAGTCGAAGGGCGTGCCCGTGACGTCGGCGATCTCTCCGGTGGGGATCAGCACCGAGTCGACCGGCGTGGTGTGGCTGGCGTTGATGGTCATGACGTGGTCGAGGATCGTGCCGTTACCCTCGCCCTTGAGGTTGAAGAAGGGGTGGTGCGAGAGATTCACCACGGTCGGCTTGTCGGTCGTGGCGCTGTAGTCGATCCGGAATTCGTTTTCGGGCGTGAGCGAGTAGGTCATCTCGATTTGCAGGTTGCCCGGAAAACCCTCCTGTCCGTCGGCGTGGAGGTACTTCATCACCAGCTGGTCTTCCGAGGCCGAAACCACGTCCCAGACCACGCGGTCCAGGCCGTCGATTCCGCCGTGGAGCGTCTGGCCGTTGTTGTTGATCGGCAGGTTGTACTCCGTGCCGTCGAGCGTGAAGCTGCCCTTGGCGATGCGGTTGGCGTAGGGTCCCACGACCGCGCCGAGGAAGCGTTCGCCGTCATTGTTGATGTAACGGTCGATCGTCTCGTAGCCGAGCACGATGTCTTCGTAGTCGCCCGCGCGGTCGGGAGTCCAGAGCGACACGACGCGGGCGCCGTAGTTGGTGACCTGCATGGTCACGTCGCCCGCGCGGAGCGTGTAGATTCCGACGGGTTTGCCGTCCGCTTCCGTCTGGAAGGCTTCGTTGCTGAAGAGGGTGATTTTCGGCTCCTGGCTTCCGCAGGCGGCCAGCAGCAGGGCGCATAATGCGATGAAATTTCTTTTCATGGGTCGGTTTTTTGGGTTCTTGTCTGCAAAGTTAATTATTCCGTGCGTTTTGTGGGCGGGCTTTGCCGGGAATTTTCCGCCGAACGGCATTTCCGTGTCGGGATTGCCGCGATTTTAGCGCCGACGGCGGGCGTTTTCCGACGGCGGGCGTCACTGTTTCCCGGCGCCGAGCGCCTGCGCCGATACATCATCCGCTACGACACGATCCGTCCCGCGCATCCCGAACTGCCCTACGGGCAGGGCAAGGAGGGCTTCAAGGCCCCTGCGGAGTGGCGCGTGACCAAACCCTGAAAACCGGGCTCTCCGCAGATAGCGGCAGGAGCGGGAGCATTTTTTGGAAGAACAGCGCTCCCGCACTCTTATCCGGATGATTTCCCGTCCTGATTCTGCCGGATGAAATCCTTCGGGCGCATGCCGAACTGCTTCGTGAAACATTTGGCGAACCACGACATGCTGCTGAATCCGGTCAGGTAGCAGACCTCGCTGATCCGGTATTCGCCGCTGCGGAGCAGCTGCGCGGCCGTTTTCAGCCGTACCAACTGGATGTATTCGTTGGGCGAGACGCCCGTCAGCCCTTTCAGCTTCCGTTGCAGGCTGGAACGGCTCAAGGCCATTTTCTCGGTGAGCAGGTCCACGGAGAGCGTCTCGCAGGTGAGGTTCTCGCGGACGATGCCCGTCAGTTTGTCCAGCCACTGCCGGTCGTTGCGGCCCATATCGTCTTTCTCGTACTGGAATCCGGGCCGCGACGCGAAGTGGCGGAAGGCCCGTTTCCGGTTTTCGAGCAGGCTCTCCACCGTCGCCTTGACGTAACCCAGCGAGAAGGGTTTTTCGATATAGACGTCGGCCCCGTATTCCAGTCCCTTGATCTTCGAGTCCACGGAGTCGACCACCGAGAGCAGGATGAACGGGATGTGGCACAGCATTTCGTCGTTACGGACCTTCATCAGCAGGTCGAAACCGTCCATTTCGGGCATCAGGGCGTCGCTGATGATCAGGTCGCACGCCTGTTTTTCGAGGATGGCGAGGGCTTCGGCGCCGTTTTTCGCCGAAAGGACGCCGTAGGTCTCCTCGAAATTCTTGACCAGAAACTCTCGCAGGTCGGGAGTGTCCTCCACGACCATGATGTGGAAGGGTTTCGTCTCCAGCTGCCGGCCTTCCGGGTTATCGGCCGGTTCGGGGGTGTGTACCCCCCCCCTTCGCAGACCTGGAGACTTGGTCTCCTTATAGGTTCCCCAGCGCACTTCGTCGAAGAAGTTCACCGCCTCGACCGGAAATTCCACGCGGCGCTCGTAGCGTACGGCCTCGCGCATGGCGTCGAGGTCGCCGATCGTGATGCCCGGTATGTGGGCGCGGGCGCGCACCTGGTCGATGAGGTTCTTCGCCGGGGTGAACTCATTCAGCTCGATCAGCGCCTCGGCCCATTGCAGGATGACGTCGGTGTAGCGGATGAGCGGGAAGTCCGTGTAGCAGCGCTGCCGGTCGATCAGTTCGCCCTTGAGGAAACGCACGTACTTGCGGTAGCAGTAGTAGGCCGAGGTGCGCTTGTCGAGCCAGAAGTCGCCGCCGCTGGTTCCTTGCAGGTAGAGCGGCCAGCGGAGCTGCTTGCCGATCATGTTCTCGTTGCCGTTGAGTCCCGCCGTGAAGCAGTCCACCGGTTCGTAGGGGGTGACGATCGTCTGCTTGAGCCGCGGGTCGCGCTTGTCGTAGGCGGCCTTGATCCGGGCCTCGTTGCCGTTGTCGAGGTAGTAGCGGTCGAAGATGTCCTGTCCGCAGATGCCGATCGCTTGGGTCTTCTGCGACGCCAGTTTCGCGTTGCTTTTCAGCCCGTCGCAGCAGAAGAACACGGCCCTCTGTCTAGGCGTCAGCTGGTCCCAGTTCTCAAGCCCGGCCACCTAGCTCCATTTGAATTCCGTGCCGTCGTCGGGAAGCCGCTCCAACAGCATGCCGGCGATGTTCTCGGCCTGGTTGAGGTAACATTTGTAGCCGCTCAGGCGGAACATCATCGTGTAGCCGTAGAGCGCCCAGGCCTGTCCCCGCGCCCAGGCGGATTCGTCGCTGAAGCCCTGCACGGTCTCCTTCCGGCGGACGCGGCCGTCGGCGGGGTCGTAGTCCACCAGGTGATAGCTCGTGAAGTCGGGCCGGAAATGGTTGCAGAGGGTCGTGTTGGCGTGCGTCACCGCGACGCTCTTCAGGGTGTCGTCCCCGAAGAGCAGGCCCGCGTTGTAGAGGTGTTCGAGGTTCATCATGTTGTCGATGATCACCGGGTATTTCCAGTCGCGGCCCTTGCGCACGAAGTCCCAGCTGCGGATGACGCCCGTCACGGGCGAGAACCTTCCGGCGAGGACCCGCGCCGAGGTGTGGATGGGTTCGAGGTATTTCTGCTCGCCGGTGATCTGGTAGGCGTTGCCGAAACTGCAATTCATCTGGAATCCCAGGTCGTGGTCCGTGCCTTTCTGTTTGAGGGGATAGAGTTTGAAGGTGTTTTTTTCGGCCAGTTCGCGGAATGTCTTGTCGCCGGTATACTCATATATATACCAGAGCGAGCCTGGATAGAATCCGCTGCACCACCAGCGGATGTTGGAAGGGATGAATTTTCCGTCGGAGGCCACCGATCTCGGAAGCGTCTCGTCGGTCAGCCGGCCTTCGAGCTGTTCGTACTGGGCCGCGGCTACGGCGAAGACGCGATCGGTCAGTTCCGGCATTGTCTCCCGGGGAGTGCATCCCGCGAGAAGGAGGGTCGACAGCAATGCTGTGCGATAGGTTCGGGTTCTCATGTCAGACAGTAGTTTTTTCGGGTGGTTTTTCCGTCATTCAAAATTAGATTTTGTATTCTTCCGCGAAGGATTCGATCCGGTCAAAGGGGAACAGAATCCGGTCAAAGTAGCTTCTCCGGGGCGTCGTCGGGGGATATTTGGTTTAAAAAGACTTATATTTGTCATGCCGCTTTCCGCGTCGGGTCCCTCTCTTCGGAACGGCGGTGTTTCACAAGTTTCTGGTAACTGTTATGAATGGTTTACGTACGGCCTTTCTGGCCGCCCTGCTTTTTTTGACGACGGCCCGCGCCTGCCCGGCCGGTCCGCTCGACCGTGTGAGGCAAGCCTTTGTCGATGTGTCGGTGATGTCCTATGTCCCGGACGGGGAGGCGACCGAACGTTTCGTCCGTTATTCCGATTACGGGAGGGCGAACGACGTGCTGCTGCTCCAGCTCTACACGTCGGTCCACCTTCCGGACGGCGAGGTGCGGCGCCTGCTCGGGCTTTTCGATGCGGGCGGATTCTGGTCCGACATCGACTACGACGACCGGACGAGGGGGCGGTGGCAGCCGTCGCTGCACCTGACGCGGATGTACGCCCTGGCGAAACTTTATGCCGACCCTGCGTCGGCGTGGCATGGCGACGGGCGTATCGGCGGCCTGCTGCACAAGGGGCTTGCCTACTGGTATGCGAAGAAACCGTCGTCGCTGAACTGGTGGCACGGGGAGATCGGGGTTCCCAAGAAACTCGCCGCGATTCTGCTGATGATCCGCGGCGAACTTTCCGGTCCGGAACTGGAGCAGGGGCTGCGGATCATCGAGCGTTCGCGCTTCGGCCGCACCGGGCAGAACAAGGTATGGCTGGCCGGGAACAACCTGATGCGCGGGCTGCTGACGGACGACGAGGCGCTCGTCGCCGAGGCCCGGGATCAGATCGCCGAGGAGATCGTCGTCACCGACGGCGAGGGCATTCAGGACGACTGGTCGTTTCACCAGCACGGACCCCAGATTCAGTTCGGGAACTACGGACTGGCCTATGCCGAGGGCCTTTCGTTCTGGCTCCGGGTTCTCGACGGGACGCCTTATATGTTCTCGGACGCGCAGTGCGCCGTCATCGAAAAGCTGATGCGGGAGGGTATTTGCCGGAGCATCTGGCGGGGTGTGATGGACCCGAGTTTCTGCGGCCGGCAGGTGTTTATCGACAGCGGTCCCGGAAAAGCCTCGTCGGCAGCCGTCGCCGCGGAGAACATCGCGGCGCTGAAAAGACCGGGACACCGGGTTTTCAGGCGGTTCGCCAAGAGGATACTGGAGCCGGAGAACCGCTCGGACGGATTGCGCGGGCCGCGTTATTACGACCGTTCGGACTGCGGCATCTACCGTACCGCCACATGGTATGCGTCGATCCGCATGCACTCCGACCGTACGATCGGCTTCGAGTTTACGAACCGGGAGAACACTCTGGCCAACTTCTCGGCCGACGGGGCGTTGCTGTTCATGCAGCACGGGCGGGAGTACGACAATATCTTCGCCCATTGGGACTGGCGGATGGTTCCCGGGACGACGGCTTACGACGACGGCGCGCCCCTGAAGTGCGACAACTCCGTCGAGGCCAGGAAAAACCGTTCCGGACATGTGGGCGGCCTCGCTTCGGGCGATGTGCTGTGTACGACGATGGAGATCGAGCGCGACGGGCTTCACGCCCTCAAGTCGGCATTCTTTTTCGGGGACCTCGTCGTGGCGCTGGGTGCGGACATCCGCAGTTCCGACGCCCGGATTTTCCGGATCACCACGGCCCTGGATCAGACGCACCTTGCGGGTCCGGTAACCCGGGGCGGAGCGACCGAGACCTCCGGCGGCCTGCCGTGGGTGCATCACGACGGCCGGGGATACGTATCGCTGGACGGCGCTCCGATTGCAGTCAGCACGGAGATTCAGGAGGGAAAATGGGACCTGATAGATCCTTTTTACAGGGACAGAACCCAGCGGGGGCCGGTTTTCAAGTGCTGGTTCGGGCATGATCCGGCCCGGACGGGCGGCTATGCCTACGCTTTTCTGCCGTGCCGCGACGCGAAACGGACCGAACGGTTTGCCCGGAATCCCTCCGTGCGGATACTTCGGAACGATACCGGATGTCAGGCCGTCGAATACGGGAAAACATGCTGCGTCGTGGTTCACCGGGCCGGAGAATACCGCCTCGGCGGGCGGACGATCACGGCGCCGGAACCGGCGATCTACCTCCTCCGCGGCGGCCGGACCGAGGTCCGCAGCCTTCCGCCCCTAAACGGCGCTGCCGACTGAACGCCGGACGCCGGAAAACGAAAATCCCCGTAATCGTTTGATTACGGGGATTGCCAGTGCCCAGGACAGGAATTAATTTGTGAAAACATATGCAAATAACTAAAATTTGAATATATTTATAATATGTTGAAATATAGTATATTAAAATGATATACTATGAAATGTATTTTGTCTGTTTTTAGCTGTTTTGCAAAAATGCGGACACGGTGCGGACATGAAAGTATTGCTGTATTCGAATCTAAATCATATCTTTGTAGAGCATAAAATGAGGATGTATGGCAAAAGTTACATATATTTTGGCGCAAGGGGAGAACAGCGCGGGAGAATCGCAAGTTAATTTCCGTGTCTATGTTTCCCGCGAATTGCGTGTACGTGTGCCGTCCGGCATTTGGGTCGATCGGAAACGTTGGGGAAAGAAAAACGATATCAATATTCCGAACATACCGGGGGAGGAGCGCGATGCGCTGTTGGCAAAGCGGGCGAAATTGAAAGAATTGGTCGATGTAATTGAGACCTCGGTCGAGGCGGCAGACGATAAATCGACCGTTACGCGCGAGTGGCTCGAAAAGTTGATCCGGCGCACTTTGCGGCCAAAGACGGCGACTTCCGTTGAGGAAAAGAAAATAGGCTTTTTCCCGTTGACGGATGAATACCTCGCTACGCATAAATTGTCCGAATCGCGTGTCAAGCATTTCAATGTCTTGGTGCGGACGTTGAAGCGGTATGAGTTGTATCGTAAACTGTCGAACCGACGGTTCGTGCTGGACGTACACACCGTATCTCCGACGACACTTGATGATTTCGGGGCATTTCTGATGAAAGAACCGGAGATTTTCGACGAACATCCGGAGTTGTACGACGAGGTGCCGTATGCCCGGCCGAAGGTGAGGAAGAATCTGCCTGTGAAGCGCGGCCCGTACCTCAATGCTGCGGGAGAAACGGTAATTCCCGGCCGTCCGAAAGAGCGGGGCATGAATTACGTTTCGGATATGTTGATTCGTCTACGGTCGTTTTATGTATGGTTAAATGATAACGGACATACCTACAATGATCCGTTCAAGCAGTACAAGATTGCGGAGATTGTCTACGGTACGCCTATCTATATTACGACCGACGAACGCAAACAGTTGGCCGAAGCGGATATGGGGGATGACAAGCAACTGGAAACGCAACGAGATATTTTTGTTTTCCAATGCATGATCGGCTGCCGGGTGAGCGACCTTTATAAGATGACCTATGCCAATATCATCGGCGATTGCATCGAATATGTTCCCCGCAAGACGCGAGACGACCGAGTGGTGACGGTCTCGGTGCCGCTGATCGGTGCTGCGAAAGAACTGATTCGTAAATACCTCGATGAGAACCGCGGAACATTGTTTCCATTTATTTCGGAGCAAAAATATAATGTCTATATCAAAGCGGCGTTCCGTAAAGCGGGACTGACGCGCATGGTGACGACGATCGACCAGCGGACGCGGCAGAATGTTCAGGTGCCGATCTGCGACCTTGCTTCGTCGCACATGGCGCGCCGGACATTCATCGGGAATGTTTATAAAAGCGTGAAAGACCCTGCGATCGTGGGAGCGATGTCCGGGCATAAGGACGGCAGCCGGGCGTTCGCCCGCTATCGCGATATCGACATGGATATAAAACGGGATGCAGTGAGTGTGTTGGAGTAGAATTTGTTTTGTCGATAAATTTGTATAAATTTACGACAGATATATGTGTGTAAATAGATGCAAGCAATAGAGGATAAGATACTTAATAAGATAAAGAAGTGCGGACGGGGTAAGCTGTATTCCGCATCCGATTTCGCTGTATACGGATCGGCTGTATCGGTTGCGAAGGCATTGGAACGGCTTACTCGAAAAGGCGGTTTGGTCCGTATTGCAAGGGGCCTCTATTGCTATCCCAAAATCGATAGAAAGTTTGGAATGGGCATACAATACCCGACCATCAATGAAATCGCTGAAAAGGTAGCTCGGCAGAGCGAAGCCCGAGTTGTTCCGACGGGTATGCACGCATTGAATGTATTGGGATTGTCTGCCCAGGTACCGATGAACTATGTGTTTTATACCGACGGCAATTCCCGGACAGTTAATTTGTTCAACGGTCGCAAATTGCGATTCAAGCGTGTAGCGCTTAAAAATCTGGCCTATCAGAATAAAACGCTGATGCTTGCCGTGTTCGCTCTGAAGGAGATCGGTCGGCCGCAGGTGACGGAGGAGCACACCGCCCAACTGAAGACGATATTCGCCCGGATTCCGAAGTCGAGCATTCTGCCCGATCTGCGGTTGGTGCCGGCATGGATTCGTAAAATCATTATGTCGTTCTATGAAGAATAATTTTTGGATGTTTTCCGACGAGCAGAAAAGTATGTTCGTTGCACAGACGAGCGAGCGTGTCGGGCTTCCTCCGCAGGCTGTCGAGAAGGACTGGTGGGTGACGATGACGCTGAAAGCCCTGTTCGAATCGTCGTGCCGGGACTTCATTACCTTCAAGGGCGGTACGTCGTTGAGCAAGGGTTGGCATGTCATAGAACGCTTCTCGGAGGACATCGATATTGCAATCGACAAGTCCTTTTGGAGAATTGCCGGGGACAACAAGTCGCAGCGCGATCGGATTCGGAAACTTTCGCGGGCCTATATCGAGCAGCGGCTCGTTGCGGAAATGCAGGCATTGCTGGAAGGATATGGGGCTTCCGATTTTGAGTTGCGTGCCGTTCCGGCGCAGGACTCCGATGCCGATCCGACGCTGGTGCTGTTGCCGTATCGAAGCATTTATGCGAATATCGAGTATGTGGAATCGCAAATCCGGATCGAATTCAGCTGCCGGTCGATGAAAGAACCGCGTGAGCGGATCGAGATTCGTCCGCTGATTGCCGAGGCATATCCCGATGTATTCGGAGAATTGGTGTTCCCGATTTATGCGGTCGTGCCGTCACGGACGTTTTTGGAGAAAGCGTTTTTGCTGCATGAAGAGTTTCAGAAAGAGAATCCGCGCGTCGAGCGAATGACACGCCATCTGTACGATTTGGAGCGGCTGATGGATACGGATTTCGGAAAGGCAGCCTTGGCCGATCCGAAAATGTATGTCGAGATTGTCAGGCATCGCAGCATATTCAATACGATTCGCGGAGTCGATTATCGGACGCACCATCCGAGCCGGATCGATTTTATTCCGCCCGAAAAATTGGCGGAGGTATGGCGCAGGGATTATGAGCGGATGCAGGAGTATTTCATCTATGGAGATTCGCTGCCATACGATCGACTGATCGCGCGGATGGCGGAGTTGCGGGATCGGTTTCGGAAAGTTGTAATGGAGGATGATTTTTTCAGCGAATCGGAATTATGAATCCCGAGTATTATTTCCAGAAAGGTCTTCGTCTGATCGTGGCAAGCGCCGTGATTTTTGCTTTGATCGTTTTGTTCAGCGCCATGGTTTCGCGGGGATTTCCGCTTTGGCTGGCGCTTGTTTTGCTTGTCCCCGCAGGACTTGGCGTGACCGGATTTTACTTTTTCAGCGTGGGCAGTTCGGCGGATCTTTCGGAGCGTTTTTTTCGTCGTTTTGGGTGTAGTCAGCCGAGAGGCGAAGAGAAAACAACGACAGAAGGAGTCGGTTCCGAACAGCGGTGTGAAAGAAGCCCGGACGCGATCGTGCCGGAATCCGCCGTTGTTTCTGCCGATCCGGTTCCGGACGATCGGATTCTCGAAAATGCACTCGCCACCGTCTACGAATATACCGATAAGGATTTGGGCGATGCCGTTGACGGGACGAATCGGCAAATTTTGCGACGACGTTTGCTTTATTTGGCATGTATGGCGCCTGTTCCGAATGATGTGCCGCAGGTTCGGCTTCGGCATGATCGGGTGAGCTATGGGGATTTGTGTCACTACGGTTGGAACGTCTGGAATGCTTTTAAGGGCGCGACCAATCGTTTTTATGACCAGACCGAATTGGCGGAATGGCTGAAAGCGAGCTTCGAGTCTTTGGCCAAATACAATACGAAGACGTTGCGGGCCAAGCTTCGGGCGACGGACGGAGGTTATCGCATCCGATTGATCGATAATCTGAAAGAATATATCCAAAAATAAAGAGCTGTATAAGGATGAGATATTCCCTGCACCCGGTCGGTGCAGGGAATTTTCTTTCTGTTGTCATGTAATTGCAAAATGCTGGTAAGTAGCAATATCTGAAATTGTTTGCCGGTGCAAATGCGGTGATTCGATTGCAAAAACAGGTGCAGGAAAAGCACCTGTTATTTTCGTCGCCGGACCTGCTGTTCGGGTTCGGTTAAATTATCGTATTATGGACTTAAAACAATTGAGTGAGCTGGGCGGTGAAGTGAATGTGACCGTCCGTCTGGAAGATCTCCGGCAATGGCACAAGGAGTTGACGGCAGTCGCGTCGCCGCCGTCCGTAATGCCGGTTCCGCAACACGCGGGCGAATTGTACACGCGAAAACAGACCATCGCGTTGTTGGGTGTCGATTCCTCTACGTTGTGGCGATGGGCCAAGAGCGGTTATCTTGTTCCCGTGGAGTACGGCGGGCAGCGCCGTTATCGCGTGGCGGATGTGCAACGGATTCTAAACGGAGACAGCTATGCCCGCTAAAACAGTGAAAAGAGAAAGCCCCTACCTGCGCGTGGGAACGACCATCTACAAGCGGGTCCGGCAGCCGTTGAGCAGCGGCCGGAGCGTCGAGACGCTCATCCCGTGGAATGTCGAGACCTTGCGTCAGGACTACGGGAAAAGCTATCTGGCCTGCATTCCGAAATACGACGGCTTTTGCACGGTTCCCGACCACACGAACTACCGCCGGGAGATCGACGGTTTCCTGAACCGTTACGAGCCGATTCCCTTTCAGCCCGCCGATGGCATCTTTCCGCACATCCACGACTTTTTCGCTCATATCTTCGGCGAGCAGGTCGAACTGGGGTACGATTATCTGCAACTGCTCTACCTGCGCCCCTTGCAACGGCTGCCGGTATTGTTGCTGGTGTCGGATGAACGCAACACGGGAAAGACGACCTTTCTCAATCTCTTAAAGTCGATCTTCGGCGGAAACGTTACCTTCAATACCAACGAAGATTTCCGTTCGCAATTCAATGACGACTGGATGGGCAAACTGCTGATCTGCGTGGACGAGGTGCTGCTCAACCGCCGCGAAGATTCCGAGAGGATCAAGAACCTATCGACTGCACGCAGCTACAAGGCTGAGGCGAAAGGCCGCGACCGCCGGGAGGTGGAGTTTTTCGGCAAGTTCGTCCTCTGCTCCAACAACGAGCGCAATCCCGTCCTGATCGAGGCTGCGGAAACCCGCTACTGGGTGCGGCGCGTGCCGCCGCTCCCGTATGACGATCAACACCTGCTGGCCAAAATGCGAGCCGAGATACCGGGGCTGCTCTTCTATCTGCAACAACGTATGCTCTCGTCACATGAAGAGAGCCGTATGTGGTTCGCGCCCCGGCTGCTGGTCACCGATGCCTTGCGGCGGATCATACACTACAACCGCAGCAAGACCGAAACCGAAATGCTGTCGATTATTCGCGATATCATGGATGCCGAGAACCTTGCGGAGTATCGGTTCGACGTGAGCGATATGGTCAATATGCTGGAGATACGCGGCATCCGTGTTGACCATCCCACCGTGCGGCGGATTCTTGCCGAAAATTGGCAGCTGCGACCCGCACCACCGACTTACTACCAACGCTATACGATTACCTACAACGGCGAAACGCAGCGGCAGGACAGCAAGACGGCACGGGTCTATACCGTCACGCGGGAACAACTCGGCGGATTGCTGGACGATGCTGCGATGTAAGAATGTTGAAAAAAGGAAGTAGCTTTCTTATTTTCATAATCTTACATCTCTTACAAATCCTCTTACAAAGTCTTACGGGTTCTTTCGGACTTACAGCGCCGGATGCCGTGTAAGAGATATGTAAGACGCCAACCTTTTCTTTCACTGGATTTTACACTTTTTCTCAACAAATTTACGGAAAAAATGACTGTCATACCATACAGCAACCGGATTTCCATCCGTGATTTTCTCGCCTGGTATAATCGGCAAAACCAAATGCGACGGAATTCAGAACCAGATGCGACTTTTCGTGGGTTGAGTTAGCCCAAAACGAAAAGTGACAAAAATTTCGCACACGCACAAAAAAACACCGTTCGAGCGGCAGTCGAAAGCCCTTCGAACGGTGTTCTGCGTCAAGCTGAACCAATGCCGGCTCCGCCTCACTCGCCTAAATATCCACCCTCGAACAGGGACGCCTGCGCCCGCTCCTCGTAGTTGCAGACCATCCACTCCTCCTGCCTTCGGCGACTCGACTTCGAGGCGCTGATCGTCCGCTCGACACGGTGGATGATCCATCCGTTTTTCTGGGCATATCGGTCGATCATATCGAAAGGGAACATCGTGAGCATGAACTTCCCCTTGACGGTTTCGAGCAGCTGCAGGAGTTGCTCCATATTCTGCTCGTTGAACGTATCCTCGTAGTGACCGCAATCGGAGTTCACATAGGGTGGATCGACGAAATGGAAGGTATCGGGTGCATCGTAGCAGGCGATCACGTCGAGCGCGTTGCGGTTCTCGATGGTCACCCGTTCGAGACGCTGGCAGAGCCGCTCCGTGAACTCATCCTTCGCGTTGCGCAGCTTCTTGGTCATCGTGCCGCTAAAGTCGTATCCGAACGTTCCGTCCATCATCGACGCGAACGACATCTTGCAGAGCGCCCATACGGCCCATGCCCGCTCGACGGGTGTGAAGAACTGCGGATAGGAGTTTATATGCCCGGCATGGGCATGCAGGTCTCGGCTGTGCAGCGTCTTGTCGATCTCGCGCTTGAGATCAGAGTAGTAGACCTGCGCGCACCAGTAGAAATTCGTCAGCTCCATGTTGATGTCGTTGATGATCTCGGCCTCGGCGGGCCGTTTGGCGAACAGGACGGCCGCGCCGCCGCAGAACGCCTCGGTGTAAATCTTATGCGACGGAACGAGAGGCAGAATGTGCTTGAGCATTGTCTGCTTGCCGCCATAATAGGAAATTGGGGTTCTCATAGTTTGCTTTTCTCTAAAATTTGGTATCTTTGCGCATCTCATCTACATGCCAGCCGTTTTCTGCGCAGGAAACGGTATGAAAAAAGATTACTCGTGGCAGGGAGGTTTATCCCCCGGTCGCCGCGAGTAATCGTGCATTTGTTGGTATGTAGGTGAGATGACTGCTAACAGGCCGGGGGATTCTTTATGCCCACCCCCGAGGGGCTTCATCCGTCAGACTCGATACAGACCGAAGTCGATTTCGTCTTTCGCTTTCCAGCCGGCGGCCAGCGTACTTTGTACGTGCGCCATCGCAGCCGTGTAAAAGTTCTTCAGTTCGTCGATGGTCGTGAACTCCCGGTATACCGGCTTTTCATCGGTTCCGAGCTTGAACACGACCGGAAGGTTCGCCCCGTCGGTCTGAACGGCCAGATCGAACGCGGCCTTGTAGTTGAACTGATTCTCCGCCGAGAGCCATACGGGCGTCTCTTCCCAGTGGAACCCCGAGCGGATCGCTTCGTCGATCCGGGCATTGTACGATGTCAGCACCACGGTCTTGATCTCCTCGAGCGTTGGCCGGCGGTCGAATTCCGCCTCCTCGTAGGTGGCCATGCCGTCCTGCTCCTCGATGTCCCAGCGGACTCTCCATTTATCCTTGCGCGGATTGACGCACTCGATGGGCGCCACGCCCGCACTGCCTTGAATTCTCATGTAAATACGTATTTGGTCTTGTTCTTGCCGAACTGCTCCGCCTTGATGGTCGTCTCGAAGGGGAAGCCGTCCGGCATTTCGCGTATCTGCTGAAGGATGTTCTTCATCTCTTCAGAATTAGTGAAGAATTTCCGCATCTCGCCGTTCATTTCGATCTGAACGAGACACCGGTCTTCACCCTGTTCGGTTTTGATTCCGGTTTCGAAATCATGCACTACGATGGGAAGATTGACCAGTTCGCGGATGGAGATCGTCGCGCCCTTGAAGCGCTTCTTGCCATCGGCCGGCGTGTACGTAACGCCCAAATCCTTGAAGTTTTTCATATCGATACCTGTTAGTTTAGAGAAAAGCCTTCTGCAATCGGCGTGTTTGGCCATCCCGTAAAAGGATGCCGTCAGTTCACGCCTGCGTCGTCTGCTCTCGACCTCGCTCATCTTCCGGGCGAAGGTCTGCTTGTTGCGCTTGCGCAACCGCACATGGTCGGGATAGATCACGTAGCCGAGGAAATCTATACCCTCCTCGACGGGAGTGATCCGGTCGTTGGGTTTCACTTCCAGCCCGATAGCTTCGATGCATCGATGCACCGCATCGCGCACCGACCACAACTCCGCTTTCGAGCCGGCCAGCACGCGGCCGTCGTCGCAGTAGCGATAGTAGTAACGCACGCCGAGGTGATCCTTGAGTTCGTGGTCGAGGTAGATCGAGAGGATCAAGTTGGCCAGCCCCTGCGAGGAGCGCAGCCCCATGCTCAACCCGTGCGGCATCATATGGATGAAGCCGTCGAGTATCTTCAGCAGCCGTTCGTCTTTGAACACCCGCCGAACGGCGGCAATAGCGACCTGTTGGTCGACGCTTTCGTAGAATTTACGAATGTCGAAGGTATAGCAGTAACGGGTTCCGTCGGGGTCTTGAGCGATATCGCGCCGGATATACTCCATCAGGTCGTGCATCCCACGGTTGCGGATCGATGCTGCGGTCGTCCGGATAAACCGCCGGTGCAGATGCTCGTCCACGACTCGCATGACCGCATTTACGGCGATGCGATCCTTCAATGGGATCACCTGTATCGTCCGGCGTTTCCCCGCCTCCATGACGATCATCTCCCGATAACCGCCCACACGGTACGAGCCGTCGGCTATCCGCTGTTGCAGCTCCGCGATCACCTCGTCCTCATGCGCGAGCAGGTAACGTCCGACCCGACTGCGTTTGCGGTCTGTACCGCGCAACACGGATCGGAACGATGCCTTCATGTTGTCCGTAGCGACAATCTCCTCGATGATGTACCCATCCCTGCGCATGTTACCTTCAATTCTGCGGGCCTGACCTCTTCGAGAATCCCTGCGGAAACCTACCAAGCTCCACCCAACGCTGTATGTTTCTCCTTTCCGGCCACAGGCCGCTGCTGGCGAGGCTCCTCCCCCTCGGCGCTGCGGTGGGAACACGTTCCCGGTGCAGTAGGCCGACATGCATTCTTGCGTTCTCCTCATTGTTTGCGAGCCGAGAGCCGATGTTCGCGTTCGTGTTCGACGAATCGTTGTTCGTGTTCGCGTACGACACGCCGCCATTCGCGTTCGCATTGTTGTTCGACCGATAGACCACCCGGCTTATGGGGGATTCCGCCTTTCGAGGTACAAAAATATAAAATTCATCGCGAAAAAACCTAATTTCGTCATTCTCAAAATATTTTCGAGTGGCTTACGCCACTTTCAATACCCAGCGTCATTCGACGCTGGGTAACGCTTTATACTCGCTAACGCTCGTCGCTTTGACGACTTTTCCGCGGAAGGCGAGCCGAGAGCCGATGTACGCGCTCGTGAGCGACGAATCGTGAACGCGTACGACACGCCGCCATACGCGTACGCATAGCTGAACGACCGATAGACCACCCGGCGCGTAGAACTGGAAACGTTTTGCCAGTCGCAGTAATGGGAGGTTTCCGAACCGCCGCCACGGGCGACGATCAAGTCCATATAGCGGCCGAAGACCATATTGGCCGGCCAATATTCCGCAAATACGGCGATACCCTGCACTTCGCGCGGGGCGCGCCCGGGCGTCTCGATACTCCAGCGGCCGTCGGCCTTCTCCTTGTTGAGTGTTACGCCTTCCAGCCATTCGCATTTGTCGCCCTGCCAGCATTCGTAGCCCAGCACGTTCGTCGAATAGGCATCTTTCAGCGTCTCGCCCTCGTAGTAATAGGCGCCGGTGGTTTTATTCTCGGGGTTGATCGTATCCCGCATGCCGAGCATGTTCGTCAGGCCGCTGCGCTTGTTAAACGAACTCTGACCGTAGCCGCACTGCCCCTGCGAATCGCGCGTGCCGTATTTCGCGTAGAACAAGTTCGCGACGGCGCAGTGCATGTCCCAGTCGATGAGCTGGAACCCCGGGCCGGAGTTCGCGGCATAGACTTTCAGGTCGGCCTGCGAGACCGTTCCGGTGCTGATCTCACCCGAAATGGACTTCACGAAGTCGTCCTGCAACAATGCTTCATAGACGGCGCACAGGAACTCGTCGTCCTCCACCCAGTCCGGCTCGATAGCCTCGATCTTATCGCTCGTAGTCAGCAGCACGTAGTCGAAATCCGCCGCCGTGACGATGGTAAAAGCGAGCTGCTCGGCGCCCTCCGGAACCGTGGCGAACAGGTACATGCCATTCAGAATACCCGCACTCGAAGTTGCGCGCAGGCGCCCGAGAATCGTCCCTGCGGCGTCCAGCCACACCGCGCCGTAAGCTGCCGAAGCCATCGACGGGAAGCGCACCTGACGGTAACCGGCGACCGGAACCGTGCAGTAGGAGTTCGCGGCGATGGCCGTCACGGCCTCGTCCAGAGTCGTGTACTCCTCGGCGATGCGGATGGCCTTGCCCGCGACCACCTCGACCTGTTCCTTCGTGAGTTTCACGTACTGGCCGTCGACGGCCGGACATTCGGCATCCGAACTGAAAAAGGCGTATTTCTTCTGGTTCAGCAGGTCGTTGACGCCCTTGCACCAGTAGTGCGGCTCGTACATCCACACGTTTCCATCGCGGCCCGTCAGCACCGCCGGCGTGGCCAGCGACACGTCATCCGCATCGGCGTAGTAGTTCGAGTTCTCATCGTGCAGCGGGAAGACGGTGACCTCTCCTGCGGCGGTCTTCTTGCCCAGACAGCGATGGCGCTGCGCGAGGATGCGGGCGACATGCCCGCTCGGAACATACGGCGTATCGAACCGGTAGCCCGTCCGATTGTCGAGGTTCGAGATGTTCGCAGGGTCGGAGACCGCATCGTCGAACTCGATGCACGTCCACGCCGGTTGCTCGATCGTCAACTCCGGGAAATGCGCCTGCATGGCCGCGAGCTCCGCGTCGTCCATGTACTGCGTCAGGCGGCAGCGGCCCACAAGCCGGCACGTCGGCGTATTGCCGCCCTGCTCGTCCACGCCGCCCATCGATGCGAGGCTCCGAAGCAGCGCCCCGTCGTCTTCGAGATCGACGCCCGTCACACGCAGATACTGCACCGCCGGGCAGCGGGCCAGCAACTCCTGCCAGTCGATCAGCGCGCAGCCGTCGATCACCAGACGTGTAATCGATGCCGTACCTTGAAGCGTCAGCCCCGTGTTCGGGAGGCTGTTCAGGCCGACCAGTTCCAGCGACTGCAATGTTGCCGGAAGCGTCGCTGTCGTCAGCGGAGCACCCGGAGCGAACGCGACGCTCCGCAGCGAGGTGTTACGAGCCACGAGCGACTCCAGCTTCAGGTTGTTCGACAGATCGAGCGACGTGAAGCTGTTCGATTTCAGTCCCGAGACGTTCAGCGTCCGCAGGTGCAGGCAGTTCGTGACGATGAGTGCGGCGAGCGTCGTCTGGCTCTGGGCACAGCTCACGTTCAAAGTCCGCAGCGCCGTGCAGTTGTTCAGGTTGAGCGTCTGCAACAGTGCCATCGAAACGTTCGATAGGTCGAGGCCCTGCATCCGGCTCGCGCCGTAGAAATACTGCGGGTCGTTGACGATTAAGTCCGCGTCCATCGTCAGCTCGACCGTGCTGCCCGCATCTGCCGCGAGTACCGACGACTGTTTCGGAGTGCCGCTCGTGTAGCCGTAGCCGAAATAGTAGCGCTCCGACGCCGTGATCCGAATCTTCCGCTTGTCCTCCGAAAACTTGTAGCCGAAGTAGGCCGCGAAACTGTCGGCGCGGTACGTGCCGGCGACGTACTGCGCGTCGAGCAGCGCGAAACGGTTGCGGATCGTATAGACGCGGTGCGCATAACGGCTGCCCTGCAAGGCGTACAGGTAGTCGTAATGCTTCTGACCCTCGGAGGTCGGGACGCCTTCCGTCAACGGCTGGATGTACTTGAAATGGCCGTCCTTGTTATAGACCCGCTCCGACCAGTTTCCCATCTGCTCCTCGTTGAACGTCCGCAACACATCGTCCGTGCTCATGTTCGAGCGCAGCGCACCCGCCACCTCGATGAGTTTCGCGCCCAGACCTTCGCGCACCAACTTCCACAGCACGCTGTCGTGGCCCGCGAAGGCGTAAGAGCCGATGCTGTCATCGAACGTCTCATGCGTGATCGTATAGAGGTACGCGAGCAGCGAGTCGTTGCGGCCGCCGAGAATCGTATCAAGGTCATACGGCAGAGGATGCCAGACGAGACCGTTCCATGTGGCGAACATCATGTTCTTCGCACGGTTGTCGACGGCCATCAGGTAGTCCGTGAAGAGATACCACGCGCAGAGGAAATCGACGTCGAAATACTGATCGACCTCCGCAGCGAAGCGTGCGGCATCGTTTTCGCAGCCCTTCACCCACGACCAGAGGCGCTGCACGGCAGCCTTGTCGTCGGCATGCGCCGTCGCCCACGTCTGATCCGGCTTGTAGCGGAACTCCAGCGCATCATCGAAGGATGTCATATCATCCGTGGTGAACAGGCACAGCGGAGCCGAGTTGTTCAGGAATTCCAGACACAGACACTTGTTGCGCTCTCCGCCCAGCGTCGCAGCATCGTTGAAGCCTTCGATGCCCTCGAAGCCGTACACGTCGTGGCTCTCCGACTTCTCGTTGTTGAAGTTGAACTTACCCAGATAGCGCGTCGTGCCGCTGCCGTCGTTGTCGTAGAACCCATCGCAGGGGAAGCCATCGATGCCGATGCGCACATCGTACGCACCCGTGTAGGCTTGCTGCGGAGGCGTGAGGTAGCCGCACTTGCGGTAGGTGTCGGCGACGAGCCGCACAGCACCCGTGTTGTGCGTCGACGAGGAGTCCGAGAAGTCCGCCTTCAGGCAGAAGATCGACACCGGGCGCGCGCCCGGCTTGAACGAGTATTTCAGATCGGGAACATCGACGCCGTTCACCTCCAGCGTCGTGCCGTACTTCTCCCGCCGGTCGAAATACAGACGGTAGTTCTTCCGCGGATAGGTCGTCGAGGAGGTTCCCTGAATGCGCAGGCCGATGTTGCGGGCCACGAAGTCGTACTCCTTGCCATAGGCCGAGTAGAAGTAGAAATCGACCGGAACCTCGAATTTCTTGTTGTTCGTCTCGTTGACAAGCTCCACGTCGCCGACGATGCGGAACACCGACTTGCCCTGCGCGCGGAGCTTCTCGATGCCGATATCGTCGCCTTCGTCGTCCAGCACGTCGTTCTGGCGGTAAAGGCGTACCATCTCCTCGGTCGTCAGACGGTCGACGATGTAGTTCGACAGCATCTCGTCGTCCGACAGGGCACGGTCGTAGACCCGCAGCATCCGCAGATCGACATTGGCAGCCGCGGAACCGATGCTAATACCCGCCGGCGTCGCCTGCAGCAGGCTCTCCGTCGAGGCGTACTGCTTGGCACCGCAACGCACGCCGTTGACGTACAGCTCCAGCAGCCGGTGGCCGGACTTCGCGCCTACGACGAAGCCGATCTTCAGGTCGATGTCCGGGGCGAACTTCGTACCCACCTGCGTACCGCCCGAGGCCGTCAGCAGCGCCTCCTGCGCCGTGAGGCGGAAGCCGATACCCTCCGCGAGGCACGAGAGCACCTCGCCGTCGCGATCCGTGACGTTCGAGCAGCGCAACTCGAACTCGTAGGTAGCGCCTTTCGACGTCGCGTCCGCGGCGAACGGCTGCATCCCGATCTCCACGCGGGCGCCGTTGCGCATCCGCAGCACATCGCCCGTCCAGCCGCTGCTGCTCCAATCGAAGCCCTCGAACGTGCTCTGCACGTCGCCGTAGCTCCACGTCGCAGGGTCGGCCTCGGCATTCGAACGGCCCGCAGCCGAGAGCCGCAGCCGAAGGTCTGCCGTCGTCTCCTCGATATCGATATCCGAAGGCTCTACCGTCACCGGAAGAACGTACTCGACGCCCCGGCAGAGGAAGCGCAGCGTGACCGCACCCTGTGCGGAGAAGCGGTTGGCGTAGTGCTGCGTCGTGCGTGGAACGCTCACGTCCTGCGTCAGAGAGTCATTCTCGAAGATCGAGACCGCCGCCGGGGTCTGCGCCGGATCGTAGGCCACGAAGTCGAAGGCGAGCTGCTCGTAGCGGCCCACGCTCAAGCGCGGCGACAGGTGCTCGTCGGTGAAGATGCGGCCGTCGGCGAAGCGGTGCATCGTACCGACGAACGCACCGCCCGCACCGCGCCGTAGCAGATCGAGGTAGACGCTCTCAGAACGCAGCGACGACTCGTCGCTCACAGCGACCTCCGCGACCAGCTGGACGGTATGCCGGCCGGCCGAAAGGCCCGACATCGGAAGCGAGAAACTCCCGTTCGTCGTGCCCGACTTGGTGACCGTCGCCGTATCGTACTGGCGGCCGTCCACATAGAGCGTGACGATCTTCGTGCCCGAACCGCTCACCGTGAAGGGTATCACGGCCGTATCCTCCGCTCCGTAGCCGCCCGCCGAGAGTCCCGTCGCGAGGTTGTAGCTGCTCGAAAGCGACAGCGCGACAACGCGCACCGAGACATACGACTGCTTCGACTGCTGGCGGCCCGTCTCCGGGTCGGTCGTCGTGGCGCGCACGTAGATGTCCGTAACGCCGGCCTGCAGGTAGGGCGTCAGGTCGAGCGTATAGCTACCCTTCGAGACGTCCTGCACCGTCGTGCCGAACGCCTCGACCGAGCCGCGCGAGGCCGTGATCCGAATCGTCGCCTTCTGGCCCGTGGTGGTTCCGGCATCGTCGCCGGCAGCGTACTGGTGGTCGTAGGTATAGGTCAGACGCACCGAGCCGCCCTCCTTGACGACGGGGTGATCGACGCCGGCCGAGAGCACGATCTTCGTCGTGACGCTCTCTCCGCCGCCACCACCGCCCGCAGGGATGTCGACACCGGCGATCTCCGCACCCGACTTATTCGTGAGCGACAGACGCACGCTCGACTCGTCGTCGTTCAGATCGGCCGTCATGCCGAACACCGTATTGGCGTCGATCTCGTTCAGACGGCGCGCGACGGCGGCATTCTCCACGGGATTCGTGGACTCCGCATCCAGCGAGTCGTCGACCGTCGGCACAGGGATGTCGACGTTGCCGTCGCTGTCGGGCTGCACCTTCACTCCGCCGTTCACCGTGACGCTCCGCACGCCGCTGCCGAACTCCCGCCATTGTGCCGTGTCGTTCCAGCCGTCCAGCGTGGCGCCGATGAACTGGTAGCTCTGCCACTCCCCGTCGCTGACGGCGAACGTCAGGACAAGACCGCGCGCCTGCCCCTTCTCCCGCGCCACGGCAGCAAGGGCCGTCGCAAGCGTATAATAACCGTTCTCCAGCGGTAATAGCGCCGTCACGTTGTACACGTTGCCGGCGCCCGAGCCGCTGCCGAAGCCTTTCCAGAGGGCCTCCTGCGTCCAGTCGTCGAGCGTCGCCCCGATGAACTGCCGCGTCTCCCATTTGGCTGCATCGATGCGGTAGGTGACGACAAGTCCCTTCTTCCGATAGGTAACGCCATCGTTCGCCTCCTGCGCAGCAAGGGCATTCAATGCCGTCTCCAGCGTGTAGGTGGCATCGCCGCAACGGGCATTGACGTTGAACAGCGACGTGCCGCCCAGAGCCGTCTCGGCAACGGCATTGAACTCTGCAACGACGCTTTCGGCGGCGGCCGTGGCACTCTTCGTCTGGGCCGTGGCCGTGGCCATCTCTTTGGCCAGCTCCCGCGTGACGTCCGCGACATCCTCCGTTTCGGCCGTGGCGTCCGCGGCCTCCGAAGCGGCTGCAAGGGCTACGGCGGCGGCATCCTCCGCAGGCTTCGACAGCAGCGGCAGGGGTACCAGCACCACCTTCGTGCCCTGCATGGCCGGAAGCGAGTTCACGCCCGTGAGCGCCGTGACCTTATCCAGTTCCAGAACGCCCTGCGATGACGCCTTGATCTCATCCAGAATCTCCTTCTTGAGAAGATTCTTCTCTTCATCCGTGATTGCCATATCCTATTCCGTTTGAGGGGTTTCGTTGTATTCCTTGACGTGCTCCGCGAACGCATCGATCAATGCGGGCGTTCCGAAGCGCTCGACAGCCGTCTGAAGCATGCGCAGGTCGTCGTCCGAAACCGACAGCTCACCTTCGCTGCGGTGGATCGTCAGAGCCAGATTCAGCGCCTCGATGCCGTGCATCTGGTTGTAGAGCAGGTTGGCGACGCTCCGGCGCATGTCGCAACGTACGCGCTGCCGTTTCGAGATGTCCGTGAAGACATCGAATTCCTTGAGGTTGACTTTTTTCATTTCTCCTTAATTTGAGTGGTTCAATATCTGGTAGCGGAACCCGTCGATCTTCGTGATCAGCACGGTGACGGAATCCCCGGCCTCCATTCCGTAGTCCACGAGCGCCTCGTTGTGGTTATAGATGCCCTGCAGGGTGATCTTCTTCGACCCCGGACGGACGCGGAACGTCACGGTGGCCGCGAAATCGTCCGGCAGCACCGACAGCCCGAACTGACGGGCGACGGAGAGCTCGCCGGGAAGTTCGACATTCGTCCCGCTGTAATTCGGATCGTTGTAGTACATCAGGATGACGTTACATTGCGAGAAGTCGACCTTGTAACTGCCGCTGTCGAATGTCAGGATGCCGGCCTTCGTGCCGATGAAAGAGGGCGCGATCAACGCCGCATTGCTGCTGATACCGTAGTTCTTCGTACCGCCGCTCACGTCGATGAACAGGCCGTAGTTCGCGGCGTCGAAACCCCATTGCGCATCCGCATTCTGCTTCTGGTTCACGATGCGGCCGACCGCACTGAAAGCTCCGCCGGCCGAGGCCGGGATCACGTCGTCGCCCAGCATCGCATAGCCCGAATCGCCGCCCACGCGGAAGAAATTCTCGTAAATAGCCAAACTGCCCCCGGAGCCGGTCTGCGACGCAACGGCTCCGATGCGGTTCCGGCCGATCTCGAAGCCCCCGATGGTTCCGCTCGTAGCCTCGATCTCGCCCTTGAAGACCCCGTTGACGGCCTCGATGCTTCCGTCCTCCAGAATCCTGAAGTTCTCATTCGCCGTGACCAAACCCTCCAGCTTGATGCTGCCGGCCTTGATGAAGACACCCTCCGCCGAGGCGCCGACAAACGACTGCAGCGTGCCGTCCCCGGCGATGGCGTACATCCCGGCAACGTCTTCGCGGCTGACGAGCCCCGTCATGTTGACGAGATTCCCGTCCTTGTCGAACGACTCCGTGGCGATCTTCACCAGCAGGTCGGTCTGCTCGAAGAGCGTCTTGTGCGAATAGACGAAGTCCTCGATGTGGTCGAGCGACAGCATCAGCATGTAGAGGTACATCTTGCCGCTGAACGACAGCCGGAAGTCGCCCGTACCGTTCCACAGGCCGCTGCCCTCGAACGTGCGGTAACCTTCGCCGGCGGCGATATCCTGCGTGATGTGAAACTCCTGAAAGTTTTGAAAGCCCGTCTGGTCGACACCCTCGAATTCGATCACCAGCGTCCCCGGCTCCGTGCATTTGTAAAAGAACGTGAGGAACACCGGCTTGGCCTTGAGCAGCCCGTCCAGCCCCGGCTCGTAGGCCGGCCGTGTCTTGAAGTCGGCATTCTTCTGGAGGATGTAGTTGTTGTTGATGCACATCACCGTACGGCCGTCGACATACTCGACGCCCGCGTAGCTGCCCTTGTTCGAATAGGGAGCGCCGTTCACCCACAGCCACTTCCCGCCGAGCGTGAAGAAGGCGATGTCGTTGTCCGAATCCCAGTAGCGCATGCCATTGCCGAAGTTCGGGTTGTTCAGGAAACTCTGACCCGTCGTGAAGTCGTTGCGCATCGATTCGACGCTTGAACGGATCGTACCCTCCATCACCTCGAACTTCGTCAGGACATCCTCACCCGTGGTGAGCAGAAAGCGGCCGCGCAGATAGGCATTGTCCGCATACAGGCCGTAGCCGTGCGGCTGGTCGTCTGCGGGGAACCACGAATCGGCGATACCGTCCAGATTGCCCATGCGGGCACGAAGACAGCCGGCGAGCGTCTTGCCGCTCACGCCGCTCATCACGTCGATGCGCGGCTGCCCGTCATCGGTCGCCGAGATCAGGATCAATCCCTGACGCTGCGGATCGGACGTGCTGCCCATCAGCACGCACTCGTCGCCGACGGCCGGCAGCGCATCTCCGAACTCCGAGGCGGCAATCTTCGCCACACCGCCCTCCTCCGAGGCGATCTCGACCCAGTAGGATTTCGAAGCCGCACCGCCTTCGACCTTGCAGCGGACGAGGTCGCCGGCAACGAACGGGCAGCCCATCTCGAAGGTCAGCAGGTAGTGCTGCCCCGCAGCGTCCATGTCGACACCGGAGACCTTTCCGTCAGCAGCCGACACGACCAGCTCGCCGCCCACCGAGCGAACCTTCTCCACGAGCAGCTCCAGAACCCGCATCGTCTGACGAACCGTCAGGCGATCCACCGCCAGATGCGATATGCCGTCCGCATCCATCTCCAACTGCCATCCCGACCCTAACAAGCCGTCGACGAACGACGGGGATCGCAGCAGGCTGCGCACGACGACAGACAGCAGCTCCGCATTGCCTGCAGAGTCGATCTCGCCGCCCGTCGCTCCGCTCTTGAAGCCGCCGATGCGCAGCCCCTGCTCGAAAGTAATCAGCCCCTGCGCCGTGTCGTTCTCCCGCTTATTGAGAAACTCCTTGCGGCTGCGCTTCGCCGAGAAAAGGTTGAAATCGCTGGCCGGCGTGTTCTCCCAGCTCCGCACGATATCCGGAAGCCCCGCCGAAGCCGTCTTGGCATAGTGCCGCACCTCGCCCAGCTCCTCGTCGATCTTCTCCAGCGCGCCTTTGCCCAGCACGTCGCTTACCTCGATATCCACCTCCGAGGGGTACTGCACGTTCTGCGAGATCGAGGTGATGCGGCTCGTCCGATAACCCGTGCCGGGAAAGTATTCGTCGCTCTCCAACCGCACGCGCTGCCCGATGTCGAGCGTAAGGTGCCGCCGTGCGACCTCGACATAATCCGTGCGGCCCTTGTAAACATAGCGGTCTTGGTCATGCTCCTGCATGTAGGCGTCGACGGCCTCGGCGAACTCCTGCTCGGCAAGGGTGTAGTACTCCTTCGGCATGCGGATATTCCACAGGATATATTCGTCGCCGACCTTCGGGATCAGCAGTCCGCCCGGCAGCTGCGTATCGTCGTCGTAGGGCCATTGGGTAATGATCTCGAACTCCTGCTTCTTCGTGTCGTAGTTCACCTCGAAATCCCGGCCGTTCAGCTCACCGCTCTGGAAGGTCATCTGCTTCACGAGGCCACCGATTTCATAACTGTTCGGGTCGAATGTCAGGCTCGTGTCCTTGACATAGTAGATCGTGAAAGGCTCGCCGTCATCGCCCGTATGCTGCTCGCTGCGGACGCTCGAAAGCGTGCCGATGCGCCGTGGATAGATACCCGAAAAGGCATCCCGCTCGTAGTGTTCGACGATGCCCTGCTGCGTGTTCTGCTCCACATACGACCGGCGGCCGGGCAGTTGCAGCCGGCTGTAGCCGTACTCCTCCGGATCGATGTTGCGCGTCGAGCCGATGGGGAACAGACGCGTGAAGAACTTGATATTGTCGGCGGATTCCCGCTCCAGCGACACGAGGCCGTTGTCGTAGCCCAGCACCGCTTCGTCGCCGTATTCGCAGCGGCAGAGGTTCACGGTCATGCCGTCCGTCCAGAACTCCGTCTTCGCGGCATCGGCCAGCATCGAGAGTGCCTCGTCGCAGTAGGTTCCCTCATAGTCGAGGGTGAGGTTCTCCGTCGAGAGAACCTCGCCGACCTTCCAGTCGGTCGTGCCCATCTGCCGGTTGATATTGGCCACGATGAGCGCCATATGCTCGCGGGCCGGAGCTGTCAATGAGAAGATCGGATCGTTCTCCCCGTCGACGAGCTTCAGCACGAGGGCCTGCCTCATGAGGCTCTCGATGCCGTAGAACTTGCAATCGTACTCCCATTCGACCGTCGAGGTCTGCTTCGGGGCATACTCCTCAGTAATCCAGAAGCGCACGCCCTCGAAGTCCACGTAGTCGTAGACCTCCAACGGCACGCATTCGAAAGCCGTGAACGACAGGCCGAGTACGTGGTCGCCCATCAGCCGCTTCTGACGCGTGGAGTTTTCCGACGGCGAGACCGTCAGCTTCAGCACACCCTTCCGGTTATAGATTTTCAGTTCCATAGTTTCATGAGCAGCCAGCAACATCCGTATCCCGCAGCGATGCCGAGGGCATCCGCCGACAAATCCCACCAGCACCAATGGTTGCCGGAGGCGTTCTTGTCGCCGTACTCCTTACCCAGAGCCAACCCTGCGGCCAGCCAAACGCCGGGAGCGCCCAGCGCGAAGACGACTGCGAAGCAGACAGCGAAATGCTTGATCTTATCTTTTCCTATCTTCATGTTCGAATGCCGTTCGAACGGCGTTTGAATGGGGGTTAAAACGACGGCAAAGGCTCGCGAAACTTCACCGTGAACTTGCCGGCGACCTCGCCCTCGAAATCCGTCAACTGCTTATAGTCCGAAGCCTCGCGGTAGAACAGGTGGAAGTGGCGGTTCATCTCCGGAAAGTAGAAATCAAGCCACCCCTCCTCACCCATCTGGAGCATCTCGACGAAAGACGCATAACGCGACAGGAACTCCTCCCTGTCGGCGGCCAAGATGGCGAACTGCAGCGATACGTCACGGGCCTCGCGGCGCTGCACGATAGTCGAGGGAACCGTCACGCCGTGACGTTCCCGCAGCGACACCTCTTTCTGCGTCTTGACCGCTGCGGGTTTCAGCAGCGACGAGTAGTTCTTCATGTCGCCGGGCTTGTCCTCCGCGAGGAACGCCCCGTAGGCATCGAACGGGTCGATGTCATTGATCAGCAAAAGTCCTTTCAGTACATCCATATCGCTATTTTGCTTTCAAACCGTCCCGCTTGATGGCCTGCCACAAGGCCAATATCTGCGGCAACGTATCGGTATTTTTCGCTATTCTGTTCAGCGCATCGAGCGAGGAACCCAGACCTTCGGCGATGTCATCCATCTTATCGTCGACGCTCGCACCGTGCATTTGAAGCGACGTCATCAGCCCCTCGAGCTTCGTGCCCTGATCCTGCGTCATGGTCGTGAAGGCTCCGGCCTTGCCGCTCTGCGTGGTCGCGTCCGGCTTCCACAGCTCGTACCCCATCTCCTCGGCGCGCTTCGCGAACTCCTCCATCCACGCCTCGGCAGCGTCCATATTCGAACCTATGCCCGAGTAGAAGTCGTCGAGCAGATCCATCACGTCGTAGGCGATGTCCTCTTCGCTCTTGCCGCTCGAGTAGATCGATTTCAGGTCGTCCTGCAACTTGTCGAACTTGTCGGCGAAGAACAGCGAGTAGACGACCTGCTCGGCCAGCTCCTCGAGCTTGGACGAGATGTCGTCGCACATGTCGCCGTAGACTCCTGTGACACCTTTGGCCATGTCACGGACGCGATCCAGCACGCTGTCGCCCAGCGACCCGAAGGTCGAGGACAGGTAGTCTTCCAACGCCTGCTCCGCTTCGTCCATCGCATCTTTCAACTCGATGAGGTTCTCCAGATACTTGCGCGTCTCGTCCGACATCTTCCGCGTGTCGAGAATCGTCTGGAGCATCGCCGTATCCAGTTCGCCGTTGGCGTCGATCAGCTCCGGATAAACCGAGAGAATACTGCTGTACAAATCCTTGCCTTTGCCCCAGCCGAACAGACCCGTCTTCTTGTGTCCCGTGACGATCTGGGCCGAAGCGAGTCCGTAGATGCCCTCTTGGTACTGCGCCATGCGCGCTGCGTACGTTCCGCGAGCGTCGCCGGTGAGATATTCGAACCAGTTCATTTTGGGTGCCGAGCCCTTCATCTCGGCCTCGAACTGCGAAAGAGCATCCTTGTAGACCTGCATGGCGTTGGCAGCCTTCATGATCTGACGCTCCCCGAAGACATTCGTCGCCTTCTCCAGCAGCAGGTTCTGCTCCAGCAGCGCGAGGTTGTACTGCCGCTGGAAGTCGAGCTTCGCACGCTCGATTTCCTTCAGCGCCTCCCGATGCCGGGCTTCGGCGGCGAAGGCTTGGCCGATGAAATTCATCGCCTCGCCGACAGCAGCTCCGATGCCGCCTACGATACCGCCTTTCGCGAACCCCTGACCGATGTTCGACACGGCGCTCATGACCTGCTGCACGCCACTGATGGCATCCGCGGTTTGGGTGTCGCCCATCTCATCGAACATCGCGGCGAGTTCCCCCGCGGCGTCCGCTGCGGCGCCACCGATGGTTCCGATAGCTCCGGAGATATCCTTGATCCCGTTCGCACCCTTGAGTTCGGCCAGACCCTTCTCGAACGTCTTGAAGATGTTCTCCCATTTGCTGCTACCTCCCTTCTTGCCGGTCTGGAGCAACTTGTCGAGCGCCTTGCGCAGCTTGTCCAGTTCCGCAGGACTCTTCTCGATATTCTTCAAATCCGTGGCGGAGATGAAGGTGATGCCCTCCGCAGACCCCTTGCCGTTCAGGTATGCCCGCAGCTCCTTCGCCTGTGCGATCAGCTCGCGCAGTTTGTCGAACGACAGCGACGAGTAATCGCCGAAGAGCTGCTTGAGGAATCCGTTGTCTTTGGAGATGCTCGCAGCCTCGGCGTCGTTCACCGAGCGGATGCCATCCTCGATCTTCTGACGTGCAACGGCGATGGCACGGTCGATCTGCTCCGAATTGGCCTCCGTGCGCTGCTCTTCAAGCGCGGCGATATCCTCGTTGCCCTGACGCCTGATCTCCGCACGCTGCGCCTCGAAATCCCGGTATTTCGCAAGAAGGCCCGACAAATCGGCCAGCTCCCGGTTCTTCGTATCTTCGGCGACCTTGAGCGCGCGGCGGATACGCGCATCGGAAGCAGCATTGCCCTCCGTATCCTGTTTGAGCACGTAGTACTTCTCCTGCAGCAGATGCAATGCCTCGCCCGCCGTACCGTCCGGATCGACATCGACGGCGATCACGAGCCCCAGCGTATCGGCTTTCAGAATGTCCTCGGCGCCGTTCAGCGACTCGTCGATGTACGCATTCAGCTCCTCTTCCGAAAGGACATCGCCGTTGGGGAGAATCGGCGTGATGAGAATCTCGTGGCGCCTGCCGGCAGCGTCATCGATGCCGAACTGGGAGCTGAACACCGTAGCTATGCCCTCGCCGGCATCCTGCCACCCTTTCTCCGCCAGACGCGCCGCGTCGATCATCGGCCGGGCCAACAGATCGACATTGCCGACGAAACGATCCGTCATCTGCTTGCCCAACGCTGCCAGACGCTCGTCGCTCAGATGGCTCCGCAGCGCGGCGATGGCCTTATCGTGCTTGCGCTCGGCATCCTCGCGCTCCGCAGCGTAATCCTTGTAGGTTTTGAGAAGGTTCTCGAGATGATCCGCATCCGCCTTCTCTTCCTTCTTGTCGATCTCGGCCAGCGTATGGTCGAGCTTCCGGGCCGCCTGCACACGCTGCGCGGCGGCTTGGGCGAGGATCGTACTTTTCTGTCCCGGCGTAACATTCCCGCCGGCCTTGCGCAGACGCTCGTAAAGCTGAAGCCGCTCCTGCTCCTCTTTGGCAATACGAGCTTTCTCCTGCTCGAAGGCATTCTGCGCCTCGGCGCGCTCCTTATCGAAGCCCTCCTTCATCAGCGAAATGCGCGTATCCTCGATGCGCCGGCGGGCCTTCGTCTCGTAATCCACGAGGTTCTGCGTGAGCTTGGACACATCGCCGGAGCCGTCCTTCGGAGGCGCGATGAACCCGCCGAGACCGGACTCTTTGCCCAGATCGGCGATGTCCTCCACCAGCTTCTTCGCCTCGTCGAGGTAGGCGTCACGCTGCTCCCGAGCGGCCTGTACCAACCTCGCTTTTACTTCCTCATTCGACTTGTCGACCTCGCGATCCATCTCGCTGAGCAGTATCCCCATCTGCGCACCGCCCACTTTGGCCATCCAACGACCGAAGCCGCCGGTGGCGCCCTTGACTTTATCGGCCGGAGTAGCCTGAAGCGTATTCACCTGCTCGTCCGCCTCGGTAGCCTTATTGATGAGAGCCTGCACCTTCGCCTGCAAAAAGAGCATCTGAATGTACGCTTCGCCCTTTTGAAGCAGCACGTCGTACCATTCGGCAATGGTGTTGTAGTAGCCGAAGCTCTCGCCGTATTTACGATTGAGCTCTTCGACCTTCGCCTTTTCCTGCTCCTTCGTACCGTTGAACTCCTTGAGGCTTTTCAAGGTCGAGTCGATCTCGAAGCGCGTCTTGATCATCTGCGCACGGCCCTCTTTCTCGATCTCCACGCGCTCTTTGGCTTTGGCGGCAGCAGCCTCCTGCGAGTCGGAATAACGATCCCACAGGACGATCAGACCCGTGATGACGGCCGACAGTCCCAGCGTCAGCGTCGCCATGAGCGCCGAGGCCGCAGCCGTCGAGATGCCCAGCGACGCGGCCAGCCGAGTATTGGCTGCCGTCAGCAGGTTCTTCATCTTGACGACCGTCACGAGCCGGAAGGCGGAGTCTTTGTTCAGGGCATTCATCACCTGCTGCAGCCCCATCGTGATGGCCAGCACGCTCTGCACGCGTGTCTGAATCTTGACGAGGTTCTCGTTCTCCGACGCGAAGGCGCCCATGATGCCCGTAGCCATCGTAAAGGCCCCGGCAACGCCGCTCGCACCGCTTATCAAGCCCTGAAGCCCGGCATTGTCGTGCGAGAGAATCTTCGTCTGCGTGCGCAGGTCGCCCAGCGTATCCTGCAACAATGCGGCACGCTGTGCCATCGTCTGGTACTCCTGCGAGTTCTGGCGCCCTTCCAGACGCATCTTCGCCATCGCTCCCTGAAGCTGCCGCAGTTCCATCGTAAGCCCGCGGGCCGTCGCAGAGTTCTTTTCGTGCTCGCTGCGAAGTCCGTTCAGCACGGCTTTGTCCTCTTCGAGCGCACGCGTACAGGCTTCGATCTCCGCGCGCATCTCCGTCTGCGCCTTGCCCGGCGCCAGCTTGTCATACTGGCGTCGAAGGTCTTTCAAGCACTGTTCGACGTAGCGCACCTGTTCGCGCTGGGCCGCGATGCGCTCGGTGATGCTTTGCGAAACCCGTTCGACACGATCGCCCAACGCATCGACAGACTTTCCGGCGGCATTAAGCCCGCCGGAGAGCTTGTCACGCATCAGAAATTCTATTTCAACGGGTTTTGCCATTCTGTCTATTCTGTTTCAATCTCGATTGAACGAATCCGGAGAGCGTCTGCCGCTTCTCCTTCTTCTTGATGTATCGCGGTGCGTCTGCCAGCATCATGCGCAGCGCCTGATAGTTCACTCCCCAAAGGATATATCGGACGCTCCAGCCTGTTGCGGCGGCAATCTGCCACACCATACCGAAGGGGCTATGGGAACCTTCGTAGACGGTCTTTAACTCCCCTTTTTTCTTCTTTCGCGGCTCAGCCTCGGTCTCATCGGGTTCGCCGTCGAGATCGATCTGATAATATTCATAAAAGACTTCGTCCCCAGCAGGCGCAGGAACTGCATGTTCGCGGCACGCAGGTACTCGTCATCGACGAACCAGCGCAGCAGCCATGCCAGAAGGCCGGAGAACAGCCACGTAGAGAAGGCTCCCCGGCAAATCGTCAGGGCCACCATTTTCGACACTCGCCGCCCGTGCAGCGCCATGTAGGCCAGCTCCTCGTGCTTGGTGAACTCCAGCATCCGCTCGTAGGTGATGCCCGTCTGGAGGTAGAGCCGTGCGAGGCGTATCTGACCGCCCAGACACGGCCGACGCATCGTCAGACGCACGACCTTGCGGGTAAACGGGATTTTGAAAAAGGGCAGCGAGACTCCGATGTCCAGCAGAGCCTCCGCTGCCTCGATTTCGATGTGCGGATTCGCATTCATCGCTCAACGGTGCTATCCGACAACTTCCTCTTCCTCGTCCGGAGCGAAGTCGAAGCCGTAAGGCGATGCTGCGGAATCATCCGGCAGCAGGAAGGTTGCCTTGCAGTGAATCTTCATCACGTCCGAATAGTCGTACTTGCCGCGCGGATAGGCCAGAAGCGAAACTTTTGCGGCTTCGGTTTCGGAGCCGTCCGCCGAGCGGATGACAACCGGCCCCTCCAGTTTGATGCGCTTCGAGGGCGCGTTCCACTTCTTGCCGTTTTTAGAGGTCGTACCGCCCATCACCTGCACGAGGTTCGCAGGCTTGAGTTCGATCAGGTCGAATTCGATCTCGCTCGTGCCGGGATTCTCCTCGATCTCCTTCACAGGAGCCGAACGTTTCTGTGCAGCCCAGATTTTATTTGTCGACGGTTCGTCGCCGCCCCAATCCAGACCGTCGTTGCTGATAAGCCCCAACTCCTTGCCGTCGAAGACGAAGGATTCGAGACCGTAGATGAACCCGTCGTGTTCCGATGCAGGGGTCTGCTGTGTGATGTCTGCCATATTACACGATGTTTTTAATGAGTTTTACAATACTTTTCAGCGGGTTGGTTTTCGTAAGCAAAGCCGTCGCAGTCCCTCCCGCAAGGAAGCCTGCAAGCAGCCACCGATACCATGTGGCGGGCGGCCGTTTCGTGCGCTCGACCGTTCGTTGGGTCAGAGCTGCGGCCGACAGCAGCGAGTCGGCGCGTGCACGGTATGCCTGCATCTCATCCAGCCGAGCCGTGAGCGAATCGATAAGGACGCGTTGTCGGAAGACGCGGTTCTCGAAGTAGGTGCAGCGCCGGGCGATGCTGTCGCATCTGCCCCGAACGACGATCTTGTCGCCCTGACGCTCGGCCTCGATGCTCGCACGGCCGTTACGTGCGCCGAACTTCGCGCCGTCGGGAAGATCAAGGAGGCTCTGCGTCGGAATCGTCATGTCCGTCCGCTCCTCCGGAACCGGTTCCGCATACTCCCGGCGTGTCGTCGTCGAGTCCGTCTGCGTCTGCTGCTGCACATGCCGATGCGTGTCGCGAACGGCGGCGGCCTGCGCTTCGAGCTGCACGCCGAAGCTGCTCTGCTCCGACGAGGCCGTCTGCTCGCTCGTCGTGTTCTTGATTGCTCCGCACGCCGCCATCAGCAGAGCGGCGAGGAGCACTACGAGGGGAATTCCCCGAATTCGATTTTTCATTCTGTGTTTTGAGCTGTTTGGTTAACTGATCGATCTTTTTATTCAGGGCGTCGATCTTCTCCTCCATGACTTTCTGATTGGCCAGCAGGTGGGCGTTATCCGCTTGCAGACGCACGTTTTCATCGAGTGTTTCGGTATACTTCTCCGTCAGCAGGTCGATGGACTTTTGCAGCGACGCCAGAAAATCGTTGTTCCGCTGACGGCGCGTGACCAGCCATGCCACCACGGATGACAAGAAGCCGCTCGGAAGCGCCCACGCCAGTATTTGCATCACTACGCTATCCATTTCTCTGTTTCTATTGAAGTTAAGCCCGCTCGATCATGCGTGCGATTTTCGCGATGCTGTCGGCATACACCGCCGGATCGGCCGTGCAGTAACCGGCCTTTGCGACCTCGCAGGCGAAACGCCGCACATCGTCGCGATACGGCATCGCCGCGGCGTAACGCTTCGCCGACAAGACCTTGAAGTGGTCGCGCAGGCACTCTTCTACCGTGTCGTAGTCGCGGAAAGCACGGTCAACGTCATAGCGGTAGCGGCCGTCGGCCAAAGGCGTGATCGAATGCACGCGGACGAAATTGCCGCCCTGACGGTCGTCCCGGAAGTATTCCGTCGTGCGCACGATCCGACGCTTGCCCGTCCACTTGTCGCCGGCCGCGATGCCGAAGAGGTTGTTGCCGATGGCATGCTTGCCCCAGCCCGTCTCGAGCGCAGCCTGCGCCGCGACGAAGAGCGGATGAAGCCCCGTTTCGGCACAGACGCGCTCGATGGCCGGATAGTAAGTACGCTTGAATTCCGAAGGTGTCATACGCTATGCCCGGTTACTCCTCCGATGCGGTCAGGGTCTCCGCCAGCTTCGCACGCTCGTCGTCGGTCAGCCCTGCGACGGCCTTGCCGACGGCCGGAACACCCGCATTCTTCGAAACGGTGACGCCGATGGCTTCCAGCGCGACCTTCACGGCAGCGAGAGGATAGCTCTTGTCACCGACGGCGATCTCGTTGGCTGCAGCAGCCTCCGGCTTCTCGGCCTCGAAGGCTTCGAGACGGCAGACTTTGCGCGCGATGAGATCGTTGACGCGCTCGATGTCGTCGAAGGAGACCGTATCGCCCTCCTTGTAGCGTACCGTGCGGTCGTTCTTGTCCGTGAACGGAACCAGCACTTTCAGTTTAGCTTTCATAATCTTTTGGTTTAATGCGTTCGTATTCGATTATCCGACGACCTCCTCGTCGCCCTTCTGGTCACCATTCTGGTCGTCCGACGGCTCTTCCCCGGTGCGGCAGTCGAGCAGCGTCACCAGCTGACCCCATGCGATCTGCGTGTCGGCCTTCATCAGCATCTTGATGAAGTACAGCTCGCCGCTGGCCTGCACCTTGTCGACCTGCAGGCACTCGTAGTCGTCGGCGAGGTTGCAGCCCGCGTAGAGGTTCGAATCCGTGCCCAGCGAGCAGATCGTACCGACGATCACACCGTCGGGCCAGTCGTTCAGCGCAGCGATGCGCTTGCCCTTGAAGCGGGCGATGTTCGTCGAGGTCGGATCGGCACCCTTGTGATGCAGATCGGTCAGCTCGTTGTCGTACTTGTCGAAGTCGGCGGACGACATCAGGAAAGTGAAGTTCGCCTGATCGCGAACCTTATCCGCCGTCTTCTCCCAGACGGCGCGCAGACGCTTGATCTGGCTCGTCTCCGCACAGGTCGCCTTCACCACATCGGGATCGGCCAGCATGCGCGTGAGGATGCCGTTGAAGAACTGCTCCTCGCCATCGCCCGACACGCCCTGAATGAAGTGATAGCCCAGCTCCGTGCCGACCTGCTTGAGCACCTCGCTCAGAAGCGTCACTTGCACGTCGCTCGGAAGCTGCCGGAACACGAGGTTGCCCGTCGGTTGCCACTTCTTCCAGAACTTCTCGAATGAGCGCGGATTGAACTCCGTGTAGACCATGATGTCCTCGGGCTTCAGAAGACGCTCATCGATCTTGAACTCGCCCTTCGAGTTCTCGCTCTTGGGCATCTCGACGCGCTTCTGCAACAGCTTCGAAAGCTGGAGACGCGGGATGTAGAACTTGTCGCCGATGCTCGTCTCCATGTGGATCAGCCCTTTCTCGAAGAGCTGATTGCCCGTGGCGGCCATAACCAGAATCTGGTCGAGGACTTCGCCGCCGTAGGCAGTTTGAATATTCGGATTTGCCATAATTGAATGAATTGATGATTGATTACTGTTTGAGCCGGGCACGAACCTCCGCTTCACGCTCGGCGAGGTAGTCCTTGTCGGTCTTGCCTTCGGCGCCGGTCGCCGAGGCGAGGGTCTGCATGATACGACGCTTGGGCTTGCGTGCCGCAAGCAGCGTGCGCGTGTTCTCGGGGTCTTTGCGCATCAGCGCCTTGAAGCCCGGTACTTCGTCGGCGCCGATGCGCTCCTCCTCGCGTGCTGTGTCGACTTCGGCATCGTAGGCCGCTTCCGCGGCTTCGCGCTCCTTGCGTTCGAGATCGGCGACCTTCTCCTTGAGAGCGTCGCGCTCGGCGACCACCGCCGCGTGCTCTTGGGCCTTGTTCACGACCTCCGTAATGCGCGACATGACTGCCGCCTCGTCCGCACAGTCGGAAAAGGCCGGCATCGATCTGAGTTTGTTGATCATCTGTTCTTGATTTTTAAGTGAAACATGTTCGATGTAAAGTGCCGTGTAGCGCTCGCAGCGCTCGCGCGGCGTAAGCGACGCAGAGACAGCGGTGCGGTCGTCATCGAAGATCTCGTCGACGAAACCCTCAGCCAGCGCCTCCTCGGCAGTCAGCCAATGATCCCGGCCATCCATGTAGGTCGTGCGTATCTCTTCGACGCTCTTGCCCGTGCGCTCCGCGTAAATCTCGCACAGCGTGTTCTCGATCTGCTCGAGGTGGGCGACGCAATCCTTCAACTTGGCGGCATTGCCGAACACGTCGCTCATAGGCTGGTGGATCATGATCTGGCCGTAGCGGCTCATCTTGACACGCTTGCCGCAGCCGGCGATGAACGACGCCGTAGATGCCGCGATGCAGTCGATGTAGATGGTGATGTCGGCCGCGGACTGCCGCAGGAAGTTGAAGATGGCGATACCCGCGGCCACATCGCCGCCGACGGAGTTGATCCTTACGTCGATCTTGCGGTAGGTTCGCTCGGCAGCGGCGATCTGACGGACGACATCCTCGGCGCCCACATCGCCATAGTCGCCGATTTCGCCGTATAACAGGATGCAGCAGGTGTCCTCCTGCGGCCCGGGAATGATATTGAAAATGCGCTCCATTTCGTGCTTTGTTTGCCGCAAAATTGAGCGTCATTTTCGGCCTCTGCAAATCGGAATTTTATGATGCAACGTTCTGATTGCATGATGCAACCGTAAAGTCGCATCTTATTTTTATCATTTGCTCGGCAGCGTTTTATAGGTCAATTTTGCAGACAACAAATCATGAAGCAATGTCGAAAATGACCTCCGAACAGATGCGCCGCTGGGCGCTCTCGATGTACCTGAACGAAAACCGCACGCAGGCAGAAATCGCCGAGGCGTGCGGCGTGTCGCGGCAGACCGTCATACGCTGGGCGAAGGCCGATAAATGGGACGAGCACAAGGCGTCGCTGACCATGACCCGCGAGGAGCAGATCAAGAACCTGCAGCGGCAGATCATGGAGATCAACAACGTCATCCTCGGACGCGAGCAGGGTCAGCGCTTCGCGACACCCAAAGAGGCCGACGCCATCGCCAAACTGACCAACGCCATCGGCAAGCTCGAGACGGAGCTGGGCATTCACGAAGCCGTCAGCACCGCACAGCGCTTCGTCGCATGGCTGCGACCGGTCGACCCTGCGCTGACGAAGACATTCGCCGCTCTGTTCGACAAGTTCCTTAAATCCCTGATGTGATGAAGCAGATCGACCGCGACGCCTTGAAGGAGTGGGAAGCCCTCAAGCAATCCATATACAACGACACGCCCATCGACGAGACGATGTCCCCGGCTCAGATCGAGAAGCACCGGCTCTATCTGGAGGCGCACCCCGTCGAGTGGATGCAGTTCTTCTTCCCGAAGTACGCGAAGTATCCCTTCGCGCCTTTCCAGAAGAGAGCCATCCACCGCATCATCAACAACCCCGAGTGGTACGAGGTGCTGTCATGGAGCCGCTCGCTGGCCAAGAGCACCATCACGATGTTCGCGGTGCTGTACCTAACGCTGACCGGCCGAAAAAGCACCGTTATCCTTGCCTCGGCGACGGAGAAAGCTGCAGCGCGACTGCTCGCCCCGTATCGGGCCAACCTCGAATCGAACCGGCGCATCATTCAGTACTACGGCGAGCAGATGTCCGTGGGCGAGTGGGCCGAGCTGGAGTTCCGCACCCGGCAGGGCGTGGCGTTCTACGGCGTAGGGGCGGGAAATGCGCCGCGCGGCGCACGCAACGAGGCGATCCGTCCCGACGTGCTGCTCGTGGACGACTTCGACACCGACGAGGACTGCCGCAACCCCGATGTTCTGAACAACAAGTGGGACTGGTGGGAACATGCCCTCTATCCGACCCGCGACCCCTCCGGCTCGCTGCTGGTCGTCTTCTGCGGCAATATCATCGCCGAGGACTGCTGCATCGTTCGGGCCGGCGCGATGGCCGACCACCATGACATCGTGAACATCCGCGACGCCGAGGGGCGCAGCACGTGGCCGGAGAAGAACACCGAGGAGCTGATCGACCGCGCGCTGTCGAAAATATCGACGCAGGCGCAGCAAGCCGAGTATTTCAACAACCCCGTCGTCGAGGGCAAAATATTCGGCCCGCGCAAATGGGGCAAGATTCCCTCGCTGCGCCGCTTCCCGTTTCTCTGCATCTACGCCGACCCGACGCAATCCGAGGCCAAAGGTGCGGCCAAGAACAAGCAGGGGTCGCTCAAAGCCGTATGGCTGCTCGGGAAACTCGACCGCACGCTCTACGTCATAAAGGGGTTCCTCGGCAAGATGACTACCGAGGAGTTCGTGACGCACTTCTTCTCGCTCTACCTCTACGCCCGGGCCGGCGGATGCCGTGCAATATACGTCGTGCAGGAGAATAACTCCCTGCAAGACCCCTTCTTTCAACAAGTATTCAAAAAGGCGTTCGCACGAAAAGCCAAAGAGACGGGAATCAACCTCTCGGTCATCCCCGACGAGAAGAAGAAAACCGACAAGGCCGTGCGTATCGAGGCCAACCTCGAACCGCTCCATCGCGAAGGGCTGCTGGTGCTCAACGAGGCGGAGAAGGGAGACCCGCACATGAAGCTCTTGGACGAGGAGTTCAAGTTCTTCACAATGGCGCTGAAATTCCATGCCGACGGCGTAGACTGCGTCGAAGGCGGCAACCGCTTTATCGACGACAAGATCGGCGAACTGCATCCCGTCGTAACGACGCCCCGCTGCGTCATGGCACGCCGCAACAAATACAGACAGTAAATATGGCACAATTCATCATCCCCGAGGACTACGACGCCTCGATTCATCAGGAGATTCTCGACGCGCTGATCCGCTCCGACCGGCAGATCGTCGAAATATGCGAGGATCGCGCCATCGCCGAGATGCGCGGATACCTCGCGGCGCGATACGACTGCGACCGCGTTTTCTCGGCTGTGGGTGCCGAGCGCAACCAGCTCGTGCTGATGATGGCCCTCGACATCGCCATCTACCACATCTTCTCCATCCACAACCCGCGCAACATGTCGCAAATCCGCGTCGACCGCTACGAGCGCGCTGTGGAATGGCTCAAAGGCGTGCGCAAGGGCGACATCTCCGTAGACGGGTTGCCGGAGATCGAGCAGGAGGCAAAAGAGGCAGCCTCGCAGTTCCAAATCCGCAGCAACCCCAAACGCAACAATCGATTCTGACATGGCAAAAGAAAAGAAAAAGAAAGGCAAACGCATCACCGCCGGCGGCAATATCGGCCGCACGCCGACGCAGACCATCGTGCTCCAGCCCACACGCCGCGGAGGACTGGACGTATCCGCCTACATGGACAGCATCCGGCAGGCGGAGCTCATCGACTGGCCGCGGCGCGCAAAACTCATCGACCTGTACGCCGACGTCATGCTCGACGGACATCTCTTCTCCGTGCTGCGCAAGCAGAAAGCGGCGATACTCGCCACGCCGATACAGTTCCAGCGCGACGGGAACCTCGACGAGGCGATGCAGGAACATATCGATTCCCCGTGGTTCAACCGCTTCATCGAAGACCTTATCAACGACGAATGGGAGGGCGTCGGCGGCTCGCTATTCCAGTTCTTCCTCGACGACAAAGGATGGATCGACTACAATCTGATACCCCGCAAGCACGTCGACCCGATCAACCGCACGATACTCTGCAATCAGACAGACCTCACAGGCGAAAGCTGGGACGACTTCTCCGATCTGCTCTATGTCGGCAACCCGCGCCAGATCGGGCATCTCGCAGTCGCGGCGTTCTGGGTAATACTCAAGCGCAACAACGTCGCCGACTGGGCCGAGCTGGGCGAGATATTCGGACGGCCGATCCGCGAAGGGACATACGACGCATGGGACGACAAGGCCCGCGAAAAACTCATAGACGACATCTACAACATGGGCGGCGCAGGGGTCATCGTGCACCCCGACGGAACGAAAATCAATCTGATTCAGGCAGGGAACATATCCGGCGGAAGCGACCTCTACGACCGTCTTCACGCGACCTGCAACAACGAGATCAGCAAGATCGTCAACGGCAATACGCTGACCACCGAGGCGGGCGACAAGGGTACGCAGGCCCTCGGAACCGTCCAGCAGGAGGGAGAGGTCGACATCGCCTTCTTCATCAAACGGCGTATCCTCGACATTCTGAACTACGAGGTGACGGACGTATTCGCGTCGATGGGAATCGACACATCCGGAGGCAAGTTCGCATTCGTGCCGCCCAAAAAGAAAGACCCCGAGAAGCAGGTGACCATCGTATGCCGTCTGAAGAACGAAGCAGGGCTGCCCATCGATGACGACTACCTCTACGAGGAGTTCGGCATCCCCAAACCGGGCAACTACGATCAGCTGAAAGCCGCCGTCCGGACGGCAGCGGCCGCGGCCGAAGAGCAGGCCGGGGGTGAAGACGGCGAAAGCACCGACGAGGACGATCCGACGAAGACCGGAAACGAGCCGAAGAAAAACCGCAAATTTACGGATCGCGTGCGCGATTTTTTCGGCCGCGCCCCCGAAAGTGCGGGGGCGGATTCAGACTGGTAGTCGATACGCTTTATATCGATGCGGCCGAAAAGCAATCGGCGGAGAATGGGTTCTCGTTCAACGGCGAAGTGCTGGCCGCCGCGCTTCGGAACATCTACGAGCGGAGGTACGACCCGCGCACGCAGATCGACGCCGAGCTCTTCGAGGAGGTCAGCCGAATATTCGATGCGGCGACCGACGCCGGGTTCTCCGGAAGCGAAGCCGGCGGAGACTTCATGGAGCAGCTGCGCACCAACAACGCCGTGTTCGCCGCATTCAAGACCCACCGCATGGGCCGCGACATGGCCGCACAGCTCATCGATGAGAACGGCGAGGTGAAATCATTCCAGCAGTTCCGTCGCGATGTCGAACCGATTGCCGATCATCATGTCGAAGCATGGCTTAGAACCGAATACGACACCGCCATCAAGCGGGCGCATCGCACCGCTGAGATGCGGCAGTTCATGGCTGAGGCCGACGTGCTACCGAACATCCGGTGGCTGCCCTCGACGGCGGTGAATCCCCGCGAGTCGCACATGCCGTTCTACGACCATGTGTGGCCCGTCGACGACCCGTTCTGGGAGGAGCACAAGCCCGGGGACGAATGGGGCTGCCAGTGCGGCTGGGAGGCGACCGACGACCCCGTGACCGACAATTCGGGGCTGGGAGGCGAGCGGATCGAGCCATCGCCCGGTCTGAAAGGCAATCCGGCACGCACAGCGCAGATATTCTCAGATGACCACCCGTACTTTCCCTCTGACTGCTTGAAGTGTGTATTCAAGGGGGTGCAACTTACGCTCTTCACCAACCGCACGAAGGACTGCTACCACTGCAAGAACGTACTCAAAGCGGTGCAGAAGGCGGAAAAAACGCTGACGACGAAACGGGCGGAACTCGCCGAGAAGAAATCCGACGCGACGTCCCGCATTAGCCGCTTGTCGCTGCCGGCGCCGGCCGTACATTCAAGCACGGAATTGAAGTACGGAACGGTGATGTGCTCGAAGTCCGACATCCGGCAGCTGGTATATCATGCCGCCGATGCCGAAAGCGTCGATGTGTCGATGAAGATGGATCGCTATTTAGACCGGCTGCGATTCGTGCGCGTGGAGGAGCCGAAGCACTTCACCGGCAAGAAGCAGTCGCGCGGACTGGTCGAATACACCGTGTATGAGTTGGAGGTCGGCAAGCAGACTTTCGTGGTGAAATGCGAGGCCCGGACGAATCGGGAGACATCGGAAATATACGAACACCCGTATTCGATATACCGGAAATGAAAAAAGCATCCGAACGGCCGAAAGACACTCCCGACATGGAGCTCGGACTTATGTGCGGATGCTTTTGAAAGCGTTGGCACGCCTTCACCTGCAAATATAACAACAAATCTGCCGAAAACAAAATTCGGTGCAAATTTTTAATCGAACGGCGTTCAAATGGATATCAAAGAGTTCTCGAAGCTCATTCGAGCGAAGCAAAAAGAGATCGACACGCTGATGCGGCGCAAGATGCCCATCCGGGCCGGAAACATGGCCAAGCGGCACTTTCAGGACAACTTCCGAAAGAGCGGCTTCGTCGACGGAGGACTGCACCCGTGGCCGAAAACGAAACGGCAGCTCTCGGGCGGAACGTCAGCAGCCAGCCAGCACGGGCCGCTGCTCAGCAACCGCAACCACCTGTTCAATGCCGTGCGCTACGTGCCGGGCGACTATCGGGTCAAGATCGTGAACGACGTACCTTATGCGCCGATCCACAACTGGGGCGGCGAGACGTCGCCCACCGTAACGCCCAAAATGAGGCGGTTTGCGTGGGCGATGTACTACCGAGCGGCCGGGAAGCCGAAGACGGGAACGAAAGGCCGCAAAGCGACCGAAAAAGCCCCGAGCGGCGCAATCTCGCCCGAGGCGCAGATGTGGCGCTCTTTGGCTCTGACGAAAAAGAAGCATCTGCAGATCAAGATTCCCCAGAGGCAGTTCATCGGTCAGAGCCGCGAACTCGAAGAACGTATCCGCGCAGACGTCGAAACGCAGATCGAATCCGTACTTAAATTATAGACGATGGAAAGTGTGAAACTCGCGCTGATGAAGCGCATCGAAGAGGCGATGTCGGAAGTCCGCATCGACGAGGACTACGGACAGCTCGAATCGCAGGAAGACCAGTATCCGGTCGTGTTCCCCTGTGTACTGATCGGCATGGGCGACACGGAGTGGCAGCCGATGGCCAACCGTCCCGGAATACAGCAGGGCAAGACATCCGTCACGTTGAAGTTAGCCATAGACTGCTATGACGACACGCATGTCGGCTCCACGACGGAGGAGAAGATCGCCGAGCGCGAACGGATGGCCGACCGGATGTTCCGGGCCGTACAGGGGATGAGATTGTCGCAGAGGATGTCAGAGCTCGACCGACGGCGCAGCACCGAATATGCCCTCGGCGGCGGGGTCAAGGTCTACGAGGTGACGTTCGAGTACCTCGTGCGGGAGATCGTGTGATTATTCCCCGGAGAACAGGCGGAGTTGTCCGGCCGTGAGCCTCGGAACCTTGATCTTCGGAGCAGGGCGGATGTCGCCCTCCGGATGCTCCTTGCAGTATTGCCGGATGATGGCCATGACGCGATCCTCGGAGATGAAGAACTCCTGCTCGGAGAGAATCTTCAGGGCGTCATCGAAGCGCAGACGCTGAACCTCCGTCCAGTAATACCAGCGGCGGCACAACGCCTTGTTGCGCTTGTCGATTAAGTCCTTGTTTCTTCCTCTCGGCATTCACGGGGGGGGTATTTCGGGTTTTCAATACACAAAATTAGGGAGAATTGCAACAATTCTCCCTAATTGCTTAACAGAATTAAGATGTGCGCCTATTCCATCGCTGCCAACGAGAGCGGAAGCGCACGTTTCACCCCCTTCTCGTCCTTGTAGGACACCGAGATGAACTGACACGAATCCACGGGCCGATAGGCGCTTTGGATGATGTCGGTCGCCTCGATCAACTCCGGATAACCCGACTTGCGGGCGATCTCCCGCAGTTGCAGCACGCGGCTCGCCTTGAGGTTCCCCTTACGGTCTTTGGCCAGCAGGTTCATCACCATCTCCGTCAAGGCGGCCGAATCGTCGTCCTTCGCCAACGAGCGGATGAACGTCTTGACCTTGTCGACCCCGGCATTCACCGTATCGTCCCAGCCGTCGTTCGTGCGGTAGCCCAGAGCGACCGTAATGCCGCCATCCGAGGTCGTGAACTGGTTGCTATGCCGATCGGATTTCGTGCGGAACAACTCCTCTTTGAGCGCGACCAGTCTTTCGGCATCGCCGAACACCTCCTCCTTCGCACGGCGCATCTCCTCGCTCAACGCCTGCAAGCGGGCGAACTTACCCCGGCAGAACTCGTCGACGGAATCCTTATACGCCGCAATGTCATCTTCGCGTTTCTGTTTCTCGGCACGCTCCTCGGCCTCAAGCTGCGCCTTCAACTCGGCGCGTTGCGCTGCTGTCATCTTCTTGATGTCCATAGTTTGTACGTTGTCATTTGTCGCAGGGATATATCTGAATATCCCGGCATTGCCAATAGATCGTACGCTCGCCTTTGCGTGTAAACCCGTAGCTCAACGTCCCATAGCGCATCTCCGATTTACAGAACTCATACACCACCGTATCGCATTCCATACGGAACAAGTCGCCGGTTTTAAGTGCCGAGAGCGGCTTCGGAGCCTGTCGATAACCGCTGATCGAAGACTCTCTGACGACCCGTTTCAAGGAAATGGCATCTGCCGCGGGGACGAGTTCTACTTCGTAGATCACCTCGTCATCGCATTCTTCGTCGAAAGCCGCTGCTCTGAGGGTTATGCGTCCGCCGGCAGGTTCCATGCTTTTCAATATCATGCTCTCGGGGGCTTCGCCCATGCAGCCGGTGTAATAGTTCGTTGCGATCCGGATAGCTTCTTCACGTGTCATATTCCTATTATTTTATTGTTTATCAATCGTTTAATTGCATCGCAAACATAACACTACCATTCGGAACACGCAAGACAATTCGCACTTATTTTCAACACTTTAACTTATTTATGACGTCAATCGAATATCTCCTCGACCAACGCCATCGGGTATACTTTGCGTATTCCGCGTTCCGAATCCACGTCGAGGCGCACCCCGATAAGATTACCGCTGTTGTCGAACACGTATTTCGCGCTCTCCAGCTCACTGATTCCTTTGATTTTTACTTTCATCGTTTTACGCTGTTTTTGGTTTGTCGTTTCTGTCGTCGCTGCAAGCGAGTTAGCCGCCGCCTGCGGCGGGTTCGCGAATGCCGCCTCTCCACCCGCGAGCGGAAACGGTGTCCGGCTGCCCATCGGCGGAGTTCCTCTGCGAACTGCGCGAATTCTGGCCCGAATCGGGATATCAAATTCGCCATCCGCAACATCGCTTCACCCGTAATGCGCAGCGAAAACTCAATCGAGGAAATACCTCTTGCGACCGGTTCGTCCGGAGTATCGCCGCCGAAGTCCACCTCCGGCAGTACCCGGACAGGCTGGCCGTTGACCATCAGAACCGCATCGCTCCATTCGCGTTCTCCCATTGCCGCTACTTTTTAAGTTCGCCCATAACTCCGCGTTCCATGCGGTTCTTTACCCGCTCTTCGCACGCCTCGAGGAACATCCGCAGGCCGGCGATCATCTTGGCGTTCTGCTCTGACGGGAACCGCGCGTTCAGCTTCTCATGGCGGTCGAGCAGGGCCAGCACCAACTGCTCGGATTGCAGACCGGGGATCATCGTCCCGTCGTCGTTCTTCTGCACGAAACGAACGACCTGCTCGGTTTCGACGTACTGCGTCTTGCCATCGTTGAAACCGAGGCACTCGCGGATCACGTAGCAATGGGCACCGCCGTAGATCGCATCATCGACAACCGAGATCGTACGCTCGTCGCTCGGGTAGACCACCGCATCGATGGGCTTGATATCGGCCGCCTCACACCAGATGAAGAGTTGATTCAAAGGCAGACCGATCATTGATTGTTTTCCTATTGCCTGCAATTTGATTTCTTCGCCCTCTTCATCGATTCCTTTGAAGATGCCTTGAAATTTCTGATCGTTCGAGAAGATCAGGACGACTTGCGCCCCGACATGGCATTCGACCAGTTCCGAGCCGATACGCCAATTACCGATTTGTCTGTTTCCCATATTCATAAAAGTTTATAATAAGGTTTCAGAGAGCTTTCTGTTCGCAATGTCGACATAGTCGATATTGATGTCGCAACCGGTAAAATGGCGACCGCATTGTCGGGCGACGACCGCCGTCGTTCCGCCTCCCATGAACGGGTCGAGAACGATACCGTTTTCCGGACATCCGGCCTTGATGCAATCAATGATCAACGCTTCAGGGAACATAGCAAAATGTGCCTCCTTGTGTGCTTTGGTCGATACTGTCCATACACTTCGCTTGCGACGGAGCGACATATTCCCGCGTTCCATATAACCTACCGCTGGCTCGCAAATTGCACTGCAGTCAAAAATGTAACGACGTGACTTACTTAACAGAAAAATATACTCGTGCGATTTCGTACATCGATCGGTTACACTCTCCGGCATTGCATTCGGTTTGTTCCAGATGATATCCTGCCGAAGATACCAGCCCGCACTTCGCAGTGCGAACGCTACCGCCCACGGAATCCCGATAAGGTCTTTATGTTTTAACCCTCCGGATTTGATCGGCCTGTTGGCATAACCACGGTGAGTATTCGTGTTTTTGGAATTCCGGATCCAGCCGGCTGTCTGGTTACCGGTTGCGCCGCAACCGCTGCCGGCATACGTGTCTCCCAGATTCAGCCAAAGCGTTCCTGCCGGTTTCAGTATCCGTCGCACCTCCTCGAACACGGCGACCAAGCGTGCGATATAATCCTCAGGGCGTTCTTCGAGCCCAATTTGCCCGTCTGCACCGTAGTTTCGCAAACCGTAATACGGCGGCGAGGTTACGCAGCAGTCGATACTGTTGTCGGGTATGCGCCGCATGAATTCGACGCAATCCGCAGCTATTATTTTATCGATATATTCCATAACTAAGATTTGGTTTCTCAAAAAAAGCCGGTCTTTCCCGGCTGCCAGAGCCTTTCGCGTCATCTGTCCGATGGAGTCAAGCGTCCTGTTCCGCTTTGCCACCGCCATCCTCCGGCGGGTAATCCCTGCGCCATCGTCGCCCTACTTGTACTCGAGTCTTCATCTGAAAGGGGGTTGCGGGTGGCCGGGGACTCGAACCCCTATGTGCTTATCTCCAAACAACAGCCAATCTTTCCCATTTCGTTGTTCATTTCCTGTCGCCACCCCGTACCGGTTACTTCATAGGCACACCTCCTTTCTGTTCGATGTTCACATATCGGCGAATAATAGCGAGCGCCCCGTCATATGTATGGGTTTGCATCACTTCTCGCATCATTTGTCCTGCAACGAACTCCGCATGGGCTTTGTCTCGATCTTGCTCTTCTCGCGATTTCTGTGTTTGGAAGCCGAGCCTCCGAACGTCGGATAGGATCGCCGCTCGCGCCTCCGACATCAGGGTGAAAATATTTCCCTGCTCTCCAGACAAATCGACGGTTATTGTAGGTTTCTCCATATCAACTCGGCAATTGGTTCGATCTAATGAAAATCGGAATCTGCACGACCCGCTGCGGCTTCACGGGGCGGGATTTACGCAGGATCGCCTCGAGCTTCGGCACGAGCGCCTGCAGCTCGTCGACGGTCAGCATCCCGAACGGCTTGCCGGCGATGCGCGGCGAGAGGCAGAAATCGTTTACGGCTGCGAATGTCCTGTCGGCCGTATCCACGCCGAGCCGCTGCATGCGGTTCAGAGCCGCCGAACGGGCCTTACGCAGCCGCTCCCGGTATACGGCCGAGGGTTCGCCGAGTTGCTTGCCCGTCTGGAGACACTCGCACATCTCCTCGTACTCGGCCGGGGTCATCTCCCGCAGCGATGACGTCCGCCCTCTGGTGAACTGCGCCACCAGCACCTCCTTGTGCTGGTCGAGGTCGATGCTCTTCGCTTTGGCGATAGCATAGAACCGTGAATAGTTACGCTTCCGTTTCATGGGACTGTTCGGTTTTCGATTCAACGGATGCGTGGGCATCGAAAGTTTCGGCAAGGAAAATGCGCATCCGCCGCTGGCGGGCGACGAGGTATTCGATCATCGCGCCCTCGCTCTGTCGCCAATCCGCCATCATATAGATCGCATCGCTCTTGAGCAGCAGCTTGACATCCTCGCCCATCTGATCCGCCCACTCCGCCTCGAATGGCAATCCGTTACGGAGCGGACTGACAGGCTCGAAGCCGAAGCGCCGGATTTTCGCTTCCGCGGCCTGAAACTTGGAGATCACCTCGTCGATGGGCAGCCCGGTGATCTTGCCGCTGATGTAGATTTTCTTGATCTTCATAGCTAATCCTCGATTATGCTGCCGTCATGCAGCAGTTCCTTGTAGCGGCGATCTCGGGCTGCCTTCGTCGGGAACTTATCGAGCGTCCGCCATTCGGGAAACCCGAACTGCTTGTACTTGATTTTCGGCTGCGGGTAGTCGTCCTTGCGGATAATCATGAACCCCGCCTTCAACACCTTGTTTTGAGAGTCTAAATTCATATCATTTTCTGTTTAGTGTTTTCCCTTCCCAGTAGCGTTTGGCCTCCTTTTCGTAGATCGTGCATTCCCCCTTCGGCCCGATGTAGCGGCCTTTGCTGAACGCCTTGTGTCCCTCGACCCAGATTTTCAACGACGCATCGTACATGATCTTCATCGCCGCGCGTCCTTCCGGGCGCTTGCCGTCGGCATGGCTGACGAAGATCAGCAGCTTGTTGCGGTGACGCTCCTTGAAGGCGATGTACTCCTTGTAGCTCATCTGCGTATATTGGAAGGAGTCAATCACCACGAAATCCCACGAGCGGGGTTTCGACAGCGCTTCGTCCATCTCGGCGAAGGTCATCGTCGCGTTATACTGGAACTTCCGGCCGCACTCATCTAACCGATAGCGGCGGATGGCGTCCTGCGTCGTACCGCCCAGTCCCTCCTCTAACGGCAGGTACAACACTCTGCCGAACGGGGTCAACTCCTTGCAGAAGGAGGCCACCGCCGAGGTCTTGCCGTTGCCCGAATTACCCCAGAAGAAGACCACGCCCGTACGGTCGATCTCGCCGACGCAATCCGCCCAGATGCCGCCCGGACGGATCGTCCGGCGCTTGAGCGTCAATACCTGTTTGGCTGATAGTGTGCGGCCCATTTGAACAGCGTTTGAACGGGGTTATTTCTTGATTTGGGCGAGTTTCTTGTTCTTGTGCACCGACTTGCGGACGCGCCGCATGTCGAAATACTCCTTCGGCTGCTTCTTTTCCCACGGATTCGCGGACGTCGAGACCATTGTGCGGGCATCGGCCACCACCTCCGCAATCGCGCTGTCGGCAGTCAGGCCGTTCGCCCGGCAGACGGCCGTCACCTCGTGGCGGGTCGCAGGCGTAAGGTCGATGAACCGCCGGCCGATGCGGGAATAGATTTCGTCGTAACCCTTCTTGTCGTACTCCAGTCCGATGCTCATGCGACGCTTGATATATTCGGTCGAGAGGAAGATGATGCCGCAGCGGCCTTCGAGGGCATTGTAGATCGAAATGAAGTAGTAGAACACCGTATCCATCAGCTTGTCGCCCTCGTCGAAGACGAGCAGCGGACGGTCGAGTACACGCAGCGCGTCCGTCACGGCTTGGAGTTTCTCCCGAAGGCTCGTCTGGGCGAGCTTGAGACCGAGGACGCGGGCCATTTCGCGAATGAAGTCCCCGCGCCGCATATCCTCCGAGCACGAGACGACGAAGACGTTTTCATGTTTCGACGCATAATCGTGCGCGGTCGTCGTCTTGCCGATGCCGGCATTCCCGACCACCCACGAGACGTTCTGATTCGCTTGTGCATCGGAGAGCAGAACCGACAACTCCCGGTAGGCGGTCGTTTCGCAGACGGCCCACTCCTCCGGATTGATCGGGGAGACCAGCGACCGAATGCGCAGGAACATCTCGTCGCTGATATTGTCGAACTTGCCGTTCAGAATCGCGCTGACCGTGCCCGTGCTCAGACCGAGCGAATTGACCGCCTTGTTCTGGCTGGGATATTTGGACACGTACGCCTGAAGCTGCGTCTGGACGGTCTGTTTCTCTTCGAGTGATAACTGTTTCATGTCGATATGGTTTTAAGATTTACATTCTGCTGAAAATGGCCGTCGGGTCGAAATCCATGTTACTGACGGCTTTCGTATATTCACCGACCGCAAGCGGTTCGGCCGTCGGCTCGACAGGTACAGCCACCATCGCGTCGGCCAGCCGCTCGTACTCTTTTTCGCTGATGCCTTTGAGGGCCGGAGTCCGCAGCCCGTGCTGTTCTGGGGCAACGCCGTGTTCCAGCTCCAGCGCGTGTGCCTCGATCTGGCGGCGAACCCGCTCGCGTTTGTTCGCATCGTCGTTGAAGCGGATCAGATCCATGTCGCCCGGCCGCTGTTCCTGAATGTTGCGGCGGATCGAAAGGTAGGGATAGGCCACCGTCTCGTAGCGCAGCCCCATCGGGGTCTGCTCATAGAGCAGGGCGCGATCCATGCGCTGCGGGTCGAACTTCACGAAGAACTCCCGGCCGGTATTATCCCGGCGCCATGCGTAGTCCGGACGACCGTCGGCGGTCAGCACCTCGTAGGTGTACTTGCGGTTTCGGTACTGAACTGTGATGCCGTCGGCCGTGAACAGGCTCGGCTGCTCGGTCGTCAGCCAGAACAGGTCGATCATATCGAACTCCGTAATCGGATCGGTGGCCGGATTCACACTCGCACGGTACATCTCCTCGTGAGCGATTCCCGTCCGGTAGTGCTTCATCGCATTCCATTTGCAACGAGCCGCAGCGTAGGCCGCCAGCATCTCCTCGTAGGTGAACAGCTTCTCCTTGTTCGCCTCGAGGAACTCCCGGTTGATCTTCCACGCCTCCTTCGAAGTGATGTTGCCGCCCGTGAAGCGCCAGTCCTCATGCAGCACTTGCTGCTGGAACCGGCCGAATGCCGACTCGATGCTCTTCGACGGGCCGTTGTACGGCGCCGTCGGCCGATTGATGCGGCAGATGTTCGCGAAGAACTTCTGCGCGATTTTGCTCCGTTGGCCGCCCTGATTGTCCGTGACGATCTCGTAGGGTTTGCAGCCGGCCGTCTCAATGGCCATGCGGAAGGCGGCGAACTGCGCGTCGAAGTTCTCGCTGGCGCTGACCGAGTAGCCGAGCAGCGTTTCGCTATAAGCGTCGATGACCTCATAGACCGAAACCGTGCGGATGACCGTCTTGCCATTCTCGACAGCCTTATAGTAAAGGTTGAGCTTCGTGCCGTCGCCGTACCACAGCGAATCGCGCATGGTCGGCATCTCGGTCTTGTTGCGGCGGGCGTAGAGCTGCTTGGCAGCCAGTTCGCCGTAGACGGCGTCGTACCACAGCGGCTTGACCTCCGGCCGTTCGAGGTATTGAACCAGCGACGACTGCGAGGCGAGCGGCTTCCATCCGCGGCGCTCGGCGATGCGGTTGAACTCCTCGAAGAGCTGCTTGGTCGTGTAGACCGGGACGCGGCAGCGGCGCAGGGCGACGATCTGACGCCCGGCCGCTTTGGTAATCTTCAGCGTATTCGCGTTGCAGAACTTGCCCGACACGAGGCAGGCATAGCCCTCCTTGCGGTACTGTCGGAGTTTGTCGCGCAGCCGAGCTTCGCTCTTCGGGAGCGTGTGGCCGTAGGCATCGCGCAGCTCCTCGGCGGCGGCAAAGATATTCGACCAGATCACGGGCGTGTGGTTGCCGTAGGCTCGGCGCATCGTCTTCTGTGTTTCGAGCATATCCCGCAGGGCATTCAACACCCGGGCATTCAGCGTGTATTCCTCCTGCTTCTCCTCGGGCAGATGCTCGCCGTTCGGAAGCAAGTGGTCGTGGTAGAATCTCCGAGCCTCTGCATCGGAAGCAAGCGGCATTTCATCCTGTTTCATCGTCTTCTCCGGATCACCGTATTTTTCCTCGAAGCGGATACGGAAGCGTTCGGGCAAGGAGCGGTACTCGATCAGGGCATACGACCCGAGTCCCTTCCCCTGACGTAGAACATTTACCCGGCCCCGCGTCACGAGATGGTCGTAAGCACTACGACTCATTACCGCCTCGCCATCGTCCGACCGTGTCAGCTCGTGCATCGTTACTGCTATCGTATTTCCGAAATATTCCATCGCTTCGTTGTTCTTGATCCCGCGCCGGTATCGCTCCGGGCAACGCCTTCGCATTCGCGGGAAACCGACCTACTCCCAAATTTCGCCTATCTCATCAGCGGCCTCCGATACTTGATCCCTGACACTCTCGAGCGTACTGATTGCACTTTGCATTTCCTCGCCGCGTTCCGAATCCTGAAAAGGCTCGGGGAGATTGTCGTAAGCGGCCCACTCTTCATCGCAAAGAATATCCAAACGTTCGTAGATATCTTGCAACTCTTCTCGAATCGCCTGAAGCTGTTTGCGTCGGTTGTTATTCATCGTTTACTCATTTAATGAATTCGTGAGGCTTTGAGCCTCGAAGACGATGTTGCCCCAGTCGTGAATCTTGACGTCGGAGAACGTTTTCACGGAACGCCCGTTCCTGCTGATATCGGCCGTGCACGTGGCATTGTCGAACTCCACTCGAACGCCGTTCGAGAAGGTCTGAATAATCCGCCGTACACCGCCGGCATCATGCTCGAAATCGGTCTCACAATTCGGCATGAAGCCGTTCGTGACATCAACCTCGCTCATTATGCGCCCGCCGTCCTGCATGGCCATGCGGCGAATCTTTTCCGCCAGCGCGCTCTGGGTCTGGAAGGTTAGGGCCGACCACAGCGTCACACGGCTTATGCCCAACGCGCGACGGATACGCGCCTTCTTGGCTGTCGGTAATTCGATATATTTCATCTCTGTTCTGTTTTATGTTTGGTTCTACGCATTAGTCGGCCAGCATCTCCTCAAGATACCGGACATCTTCATCCCAGAGGGGGAGCCCGCTCTTAATCTTGTACAGCGTTGCCGCTTTTCTCCCGATGAGCCTGACCGCTTCACGGTAGAAATCCGTATCGTCATAGGCGACGGCCTTGCCGAGAAGGAATTCCGCAAGGTTCGTCCGGTTCTGACGGGCATCGTCCAATTCGTTATTGCGCTCCTCGAGCATGCCGTTCAAAACCGTAATGCGTCGATAGTATTCCGCCACGAGCGCACTCGATCCGTGTCTCTTGTACTCTGCACAGAACAAATCCTTATCCATGTTCCCTGCGGCCATATACATCGCCTCTATCCGTGCGTATTCTTCCGATGTAACCGTTTTGCCTGTCCGATCTTCAAATTCCTGCTGTGTCATAATTTCAGTTATTTAATTCTATTTGTATCATATCGAGAATATTACTGGTCGCCATGCTGTTGACTGCCAAAACTGCGCTATCGATCCCGTTTCGTTGCATCCAGCGCTTCGCCCGGTTCATGGCGGTGGCCTTGTTCGAACCATCCGGAATAAATGCATCCAGATCGTCGTAGTCGTTTGTCAATAGTTGGAACCAATATCGTTTCATCGCCGGGTTATTTTACTTCATTAATGATCGGTCGCAAGGAACAGCCGTAAGCCATCACCAAAGCGTCGGACATGCGATTCACGAAGGAAGCGGACGCTTCGAAAACAATCCCGGACTCCTTCGTATAGCAAAATGCGATACCCCGCATAATCAGATAAAAGCAGACCTTATCCTTGCTGCTCTGTGTCTGCCACTTCTTCATTTCCTCTTTCATAGCGATGATTCAAAATTTTCACTACCTTTATAGCGCCTTAATATGTTAAGACGATGCAAATATAATACGCAAATGCGAATATCCAAAATAAAATGCGAACAATTTTCGCTTTTGCGAATAATTTTAGAGCAATGAATATAAACGCCCGATTTGAAGAGATTATAAATTCCTTATATAAAGGAAATAAGCGAGCATTTGCGCAGAGCGTTGGTATATCGGCAACTGTCGTAGAAAATGTAGTTGGGACTCGAAAAGGAAAACCGTCATATGATGTCCTTGAAAAAGTATGCGCAAATGCGAATATATCCGCCGAATGGCTACTGACCGGTAAAGGTGAAATGCAGCGCGCAGAAGATCGGCAGTTGGCCATTCCCGCCATCAAGGAGCAGTTCTCCCTCCGTACAGATCGCACAATTGGAATGCAGAGCGTCCCGCTGTATGAACTTGACGCCACCGCTGGACTGGTGGCCCTCTTCAATGGAACGACCCGACAGGTTCCGGTCAGCCATTTGCAAATTCCCGACCTGCCACCGTGCGACGGAGCATTATATGTTCGCGGAGACTCCATGTACCCGCTCCTGAAGAGTGGAGACATCGTATTATATAAGGAGATTCCCTATACCGCGGGCAGTATATTATGGGGCGAGATGTATCTACTTTCGTTCACGCTCGATGGCGAAAATTACATCACCATCAAGTACATACAAAGGGCAGACGACGACCGTTTCGTTCGGCTCGTCAGCCACAACCCACACCATTCACCAAAAGAGATTCCAGCAGACTCGATCCGCGCGCTGGCCTTAGTAAAGGCGAGTGTGAGGTTCAACACAATGGGATAAAAGTGTGTCTCGCGCACTTTTTCAAACAGCAAACAGCGGCAACTTGAACGGTTGTCGCTGTTTTTTAGACGATTATACAGAAAATAAGCGATTGAAATTTGTAAAAAGTGTGTCATTAGGGGGTACACATACCGCTATTTTCCTGCATTTTTGCACGGTTTTCGGTAGTTAAAGGTTAGTTTAGGTGCATCTCTTTTTCACGTTTTTGGCGGTCTTAATGGCTGTTTAACGTGGATATTTCGTTTTGAAACACGAAAAACAGAGGCAGTTTTAACGGCCGTTTTTGTGGCCGTTTAATCCCTCGAATTAGAGGCACGACGCCAGAAGTGATTTACTTTGTTTATGAGAGGTTGAACGGCATAAAATCGGCTATTGAACGCGGCTGAGAAGCAATAAGAACAAAGACCCGGCATACCCTCCAAAATAGCGGATAAAATTGCATGTTATGTGGGTTATACCCCGTTACACGCACAAAAAATCGCCGCCGAAATTTGGCCGTTTCTGGCCGTTTTCGGAGACGATGTAACATTGGGAGTTGAACACCGCGTTCAAATCATGGATGAATGTAACACGAAAGTAACGTCGAAGTAACATTTGGTTTCGCGGCGCGTCCGGGGGTATCGCGCTGCTAACCGTTTGATATATACCGGTTACCTATCTTTCTATCGCTGCTCTTCTTTTATACATTTGGTTTTATCCCCCGTACTGGCGCGGGATTCAGCCCAAATACGAACGCAACGGCTACGGTATGTATCTTTCACCCTTGCGGGAAGAACGCACGCCGAGTTTCAAAGTGGACTACGTGCAAAATCTCTGGTACGACTTCGGACTGGGCGAAGGCGGTACATTGCTCACCCTCGTGATGCGGTTGGAGCGGTGCGACAGCCGCGAAGCGGTCCGACGGCTGCAAAACGGTGAAAAAGGAGACACGGGGATTGCTTCTATCTCACCGGGTATTGGTGAGCCTCTTGGCGTTGGCGGGGCATTGTCGGTCGTGCGGCCGGCCACCGTCCCCGCGCTCCGCATCCTCTCCGACGCTTCGCTCCGGCATCCGGCATTGGTCGGTTATCTCGCCTCGCGCGGCATCGTCCCGCCGGTCGCCGCGGCATTCTGCCGCGAGGTCCGTTACGAGATAAACGGCCGCGCCTTTTTCGCCGTCGGGTTCCGCAACGATGCCGGAGGGTGGGAGCTCCGCTCCGAGCGGTTCAAAGGCGGCTCCTCGCCCAAACATATCACCACCATCGACAACCGTTCCGATACGGTAATCGCTTTCGAGGGATTTATGGATTTCCTCGCTTATCTCTCACTGAAATACCCCGAACGACTGCGCATCGACGCCGCGGTTCTGAACTCGGTCGTCAACCTGCCCAAAGCCGTTCCGTTTATCTCCCGACATCCGGTGATCCGCACCTTCTTCGACAACGACGAAGCAGGACGCAAGGCAACTGCCGATCTGATCCGTCTTTGTCCCCGCAGCGAGGTAATCGACCAAAGCAGTTTTACAAGGACGTAAATGACTATCTGATCGCCCATATAAAAGACCGGCCGAATCTCCCGAAAACGACATCCGACCGGCAGGGTCACCTTTGTCGGAATAATCTGCAAGCCCTGAAAGCGGAACCGGAGGAAATTGAACCACCGCGTCGGAAAGGGATAAAGGTTTAAGGAAGGCAAGGTTGTGTTTTCGTAGACGAAAACTGCGCCTTCCCCGCTGGCCGGCGTAAAATCCCGCTGGTCTGAACAACCTATATAGCATGAACAATCTATCGAAACAACCTGTCATGGAAACACCGAAGAAAACATACAGCAAACAGGGCGGTCGGCCGAAAGTCGGCATCGGCCGCATCTGCAAATACGTCGTCAGCACACGACTCAGCCCCGAACGGAAACTCCGATTCTCGGCCCTTTGCCGCGAGGCCGGGCAACCGCCGGCCGAAGTCCTGCGCCAGCTGATCGACCGAGGAACGGTGAGGGCGCGGATCACCCGTGAACAGCTGGATTTCATGGCCCAACTCAAGGGCATCGCCCGAAATCTGAACCAACTGACCCGGCTGGCCAATGCCAAAGGTCTGGCGGCTGTCAGGGTACGGCATGCGGCGATCGTCACGGCCATCGAAAAACTCCTGAAGCAGATATGCGATGGTCGGTAAGGTCATATCCGCTTCGTCCTTTTCGGGGACGGTAGGCTACGTGATGAAAGAGGAATCCCGGATACTGGAAGCTGAAGGCATTACGCCTCCGGAAGTGAAGGACATGGTGCAGGACTTCAAAGACCAGACCTTATTGAATCCGCGGCTGAAAAACACCGTCGGGCATATCTCGCTGTCTTTCTCACCCAAGGACGCTCCGCGGATGACCGACGCCCTGATGACGCAGATCGCAAAGGAGTACATGCAGAAGATGGGCATCACCGATACGCAATACCTATTGGTGCGCCATCTCGACCAGCCCCATCCGCACTGCCATCTGGTCTACAACCGGGTCGGGAATAACGGGCAGACCATTTCGGACAAGAACATCAAGCTCCGCAGCGCCAAGGTATGCCGGGAGCTGACCGAGAAGTGCGGATTGTATCTCGCACCGGGAAAGGACGACGTGCGGCGGGAGCGGCTGCGCGAACCCGACAAGACCAGATACGAAATCCACGATGCGATCAAAAGGTGTCTGCCCCGATGCGCCGGATGGAAAGGGCTGGAGAAGCAACTGGAAAAACAGGGCATCGGCATCCGTTACAAGTATTGCGGTTCGACTGACCGCAAACAAGGGGTTTTGTTCTCGAAAAACGGCTTCGAGTTCTCCGGATCGAAGATCGACCGGGCTTTCAACTTTACGAAACTCGACAACCGGTTCAACAATATTCAACAACAAACCCAACACCGGGCAACGCTCTTCGGGAACCTCTCGGCGGCGGCAGGCAATTACCGTTCAGCATTTGCAGGGTTGTTCGGCGGTATGGGTAGCAGCGGCACGCGCGAAGAGCCGTCATCGGTAAACCTCGGAAAGGCAGGCGGGATTCCACTGCCGCCGGCCGATTCGCCCGGCGGAGTGTCCGCCAAGCAGTTACAGCGCAAGCCGGGAGAAAGCCCCGAAAAGTATATAGCACGAATCACGGCACTGCTCAACGCCGCGGCCGAGGCGATGGCCATCGCTGCGATGGAGCACCGCCGCAGGATGGAAGAACAGAAAAGAAGAGCCAAAATAAAACTGTAACCGAATTAGAAAATCTCAAAAATCATGAACGACGAAAATAAGATCGGACTCTCGATCGAAATGTACGAAGACCTCAAAGAAACGCTCGTCAAGGCTGTCAAAAGCACCAAAGCCAACGCGGGTCTGGAGAATGCACAGCTGGAACGGATCGAGCGGCTGATAGAGGCCACGGAGCTCTCGCAGGGGCAGGTCGCACAGATGCTCGAACAACTGCAACGGCATACGGCCTTGCCGGGAGTAAAAACCGAGCAGGAGCGGGAATTTACCGACAAATACAACGCTCTGTTGGCGCAGTTAGCGGGTAGGCTGGAGGTGATCGACAAAGAGATCAGGCAGACACATACATTGATAGAGCAGGTGAGGCAAGCTGTCGAAGCAGCGGCAAAGCCCGAAAACCTGCCAGTGCGGGAGCACCGGCATACTTATACGCTCGATATCAGTTCTTCGAAAACATTTTTGACGATGTTCGTCATGCTGGGATGTATTTTCCTGCAAGGCGCATTCATTTACCGAATCTCAGAGAATAATCGGCTGTTAGCTGCGAACGACCTGAAATACCGCTACGTGAAAATGCGTGGTGAGATCAAAGAAAAGGAGCTTATGGAGTTGGAAACGATATTCAGGGATGAGCAGCACACGGCCATACGCGATACCGTCCGAAACCAAGTTGAACGGTACAAAGAAGCCGTAAGGCGGCGGGCAGAACAACTAGAGCGGGCTGCAAGCAAAGAGCGCAAAGCGAAAAAGCTACTTGATGATGCAGCACAGTTGCGGGGAAAATAATTTATTTTCCCCGCTATAATGATTCGTTAATTTTGATTGACCACCTCCATGTTGTTTTGAAAATCAAGCAGTTGTGTTAATCTTGGATTTGTGGGCGTAAATGGTTTGGAGTCAATAATATAGGGGCGAACTTTTGCGTTTTAAAAATACGCATAAAAAAGCCCCTGTTCTTGAAAAGAACGAGGGGCAAAGGATTTTTTGAGGGGGCTGTGTGGGCCCCGGCATGATTGCCGTCCGCAGGCATCGCCCGTTATTTCAGCTTGCAGAGTTTGCGGTCTGCGTCGGTTGCCTCGCGTATGGAGATTGCAAAGCCTCCGCCGCGCGCCATCTCCACGTCGAGTTCCGTGCGTTGTCTGACCTTCCCGGTGCGGATGACATATGCCTGCGGATTGGTCTGGTAATCGGCATCGGGGGCATCGGCGTAGAGCGTCGCCACGTACTCCTTACCGGGATCGAGGTAGTCGAACGGGAGCGTCACCGTACGTCGGTTCTCGTCCGTCACGCCGCCCACGAACCACTCGCCCGTGTCTTTGGCCTTGCGCGCCACGACGATGTAGTCGCCCGGTTCGGCCAGCAGGTAGCGGCTCTCTTCCCAGTCCAGTGCGACGTCCTCGATGAAACGGAACGCATCCATGTATTTCTCATAGTGCTCGGGCAGGTCTGCCGCCATCTGCAGCGGCGAGTACATCGTCACGTACAACGCCAGCTGGTTGGCGAGCGTCGCGTTGACGTGCGAGTGGTTGCCGGGGTTGACCTCCGCGACGTCCATCACGAAGATGCCGGGCGTGTAGTCCATCGGGCCGCCCTGCAGGCGCGTGAAGGGCAGGATCGTCACATGGTGGGGCTTCGAGCCGCCGAACGCCTGGTACTCCGTGCCGCGTGCCGACTCGTTGCCGATCAGGTTGGGGTAGGTGCGGCAGAGGCCCGTCGGGCGCACCGCCTCGTGGGCGTTGACCATGATCTTGTGGTCGGCGGCCCGGCGGACGGCATAGAGGTAGTGGTTGTTCATCCACTGCCCGTAATGGTGCTCGCCGCGGGGCAGGATGTCGCCCACGTACCCGCTCTTGACCGAGTTGTACCCGTATTTGTCCATCAGGCGGTAGGCCGCTTCCATGTGGCGTTCGTAGTTGCGCACCGAAGCCGACGTTTCATGGTGCATCATCAGCCGGATGCCTTTCCCGTGCGCATATTCGTTCAGTGCGGCGATGTCGAAATCGGGGTAGGGGGTCACGAAATCGAAGACGTAATCCTTCGTGTGCCCGAACCAGTCCTCCCAGCCGACGTTCCAGCCTTCGACGAGCAGCTGGTCGAACCCGTGTGCCGCCGCGAAGTCGATGTACCGCTTCACGTTCTCGTTCTCGGCGCCGTGGCGGCCGCTGGGCCTGCATCGGGCGTAATCCGTCACGCCGAGCTGTACCGACGGCACGTCGCGCGTATAGGCCCAGTCGCTCTTGCCGGTGATCATTTCCCACCATACGCCCATGTATTTCACGGGCTTGATCCACGAGGTGTCGTCATAGGCGCACGGCTCGTTGAGGTTCAGGATCAGCTTCGAGGCGAGGATGTCGCGGGCGTCGTCCGAGACCGTCACCGTGCGCCACGGGGTATGGCAGGGCGCCTGCATGTAGCCTTTCCACCCCTGTGCGTCGGGCGTAAGGTGCGAGGTGAAGATGAAATTCCGGTCGTCCAGGTCGAGGTGCATGCACGCATAGTCGACCAGCGCCGCTTCGTGGATGTTGATGTAGAGCCCGTCGTCGCTCTTCATCTGCAGGGCCGTCTGTACGCCCGTGGGCGAGAAGGGCGTCTGCGACGAGTTGGGCGTGATGGCGCCGGGCATCAGCTCCCGTATCTGCGAGAGTTTCGACTCCGTGTAGTCGTACTCCTGCGTGTCGTAGTCGCCCGGGATCCAGAACGCCGTGTGGTCGCCCGCCATGGCGAACTGTGTTTTCTCCTCGCCGATGACGAAATAGGTCAGCGACTCCTGTTCGGGGAATTCGTAGCGGAATCCGAGCCCGTCGTCGTAGAGCCGGAAGCGGATCGTCATGTCGCGGCCTGTCGCGGCCTGCCGCAGCGTGACGGCCATTTCGTTATAGCGGTCGCGGATCTCGGCCTGCTCGCCCCATACGGGACGCCATGTCTGGTCGGACTCGCTGCGGGCCACCTGCCCGAGGGTGAACCCGTCGTAGAGCGATACCGGGCGCCCTGGTTCGCCCTTGCGGATTTCAGCCCCGAATTCCAGCTTTGGGGCTTCGCCGCGCAGTTCGAGCCCCATGCCGCTGGGCAGGATCACGGGGTGCTCCTTGTAATCGAGCGTATAGGTGGGGCGGCCTCCATCCGCCAGGCTGAACTCCAGGCGGAGGCGGCCGTCGGGCGAGAGGAGCGTCTCCTGTGCCGTGCAGGCTGCACCGGCCAGCAGCGCGGAGATATATAAAAATATTTTCTTCATGGTTCGGTCTTGTTATTTACGTTTGAATTCTACGATCAGCGCCTGCCGCGGGCCGACCGTGGTGGTATCGTCCACCTCCGTGGCTTTGCCCGTCAGGACGTTGCGCCCGTCGCTCAGCCCCGAGGCGATCTCGGCATAGTGCGACCACGGCACCTGTTTCTTGCCCCGCGAGTTGTTGATGAAGACGAATACCGCGTCGGTGTCGTCATAACGGAAATAGGCGTAGGTGTTGTCGCGCGAGAGGAAGTGCATCGTGCGGCCGTTGTGGATCACGGGCTTCGACTTGCGCCATTGGAAGAGCCGCTGCGTGTAGTCGAAGAGCCCCGCCTGTACGGCATCGCGCTGCGCCGGGTCGAACAGGTTCACCGCGTCGCCCTCCCAGCCGCCGGGGAAATCCACGCGCAGCCCGCCGTGTCCCTGCGAGAGGTCTTTCGAGGTGAACATCATCTCGTCGCCCGAGAATATCTGCGGGATGCCGCGCATCGTGGCCAGCATCGCCATCGAGAGTTTCAGCCGGTCGGGGTTTCTGCGTACGATGTCGCCGATGCGGTCGGTGTCGTGGTTGGCGACGAAGATCATCATTTTCGACAGGTCATGGTAGACGAAATCGTGCGACAGGCAGTCGTAGACGCGCGTCATGCCCTCGCCCCAGCGGAGCGAGTCGGTGGGCAGCGCCCGGCAGATGGCCTCCTGCAGCGGGAAATCCATGATCGACGGCAGGTGCGAGTCGAAGCCGTCCTTGTTGGGATTGCCGCCCTGCCAGTATGCCAGTTGCGGGATCGACGACGTCCAGCATTCGCCCACGATGTTGAAATCGGGGTATTCCCTGCGTACGGCCGCGCACCACTCGCTCATCGGCACCTTCTCGTTGTAGGGGTAGGTGTCGACGCGGAACCCGTCCAGGCCGGCATACTCGATCCACCACACGGCCCATTGCTTGAAATATTGCAGCACATAGGGATTGTCGAGGTTCATGTCGGGCATCGACGGCACGAACCAGCCGCTCTCCTGCAGGTCGAGGTCGTAGCGCGAAGCGTTGGGATCCATGTTCGTCGAGAAGCAGACGTTCGTCCCGGTGTATTCGGGGAACTGGTGTATCCAGTCCCTGAAAGGCAGGTCTTTCATCCACCAGTGGCCCGTGCCGCAGTGGTTGGTGACGATGTCCATAATCACCTTCAGCCCGTGCTCGTGGGCTTTGCCGACGAACTCCCTATACAGTTCGTTCGAGCCGAACCGGGGGTCTATGCGGTAGTAGTCGCCGCAGGCGTAGCCGTGGTACGAACCTTCGGGTTCGTCGTCCAGCAGCAGCGGCGTGGGCCATACGGCCGTGGCGCCCAGCCCTGCGATGTAATCCAGGTGGTCGATCATCCCCTGCAGGTCGCCCCCGTGGCGGCCGAAGAAGGCGCTGCGGTCGGCGCGCTCCCGCGTGTGGGGCGTCGAGTCGTTCGACGCATCGCCGTTGGCGAAGCGGTCGGGCATCAGGAGGTAGATCATGTCGGCCGTGGTGAAACTCTTGCGTGCGACCGAGCCTTCGGCGCGTGCCGCGATCTCATAGGGAACCTTGAACTGTCGTTCCCCCTGCGAGAATACGAGGTAGTAGGTGCCCGGCTCCGCGTCGGGTTTCACCTCCACGTCCACGAATAGGTAATTGGGACTGTCGGCTTTGTGGCGGGCCTTCACCCCGACGCCCTGTCCGCCTTCGATGCGGACGTCGTATGCCGCGATGCCGGCCCCGTTGACGAGCAACTGGAGCGGGGTCTGCATCCCCGTCCACCACGAGAGGGGTTCGACGCGGGTAACCTCGCCCGAGGCGTCTGCCACCGAGGCGGGGTCGAATGCGGACTGTCCTGTCCCTGTGCAGGAGAGCAGTCCGGCTGCTGCGAGTGTCATGAAAAATCGGTTCAAAATATCGTCGTTTGTAAAGTTAGCAAAAAATCGGTTTCCAGCGATTCCCGTTTCGCCCGGGGCATCCCTGTGCTTCTCGTGCGCATCCCTGTGCTTCTCGGATGGTTTATTGTCTATTCCCGTCGGGTTCTATCGGGTTCCCGGCGGGTTCCCGGCGCTGTTTCCGCGCATCCCCGGCGCATGTCCGCAACTTTTATCTCCTGTCTTGTGCGAAGACCAGCCATTGCCATGCGGGAAGCACGGTGCGGGTGCCGCCCGTGTATTCCTTCCCGGTGAAGAACTCGCGGCGCGAGCCCTCGAACGGCAGGTCGAATGCGACCTCCTCCGCACTGAGGTTCGCAGCGACTGTCACCTCGTTGCCGCCGGCCGTACGGGAAAACAGCATCAGGCCGTCGGGTGTTCGTTCGCCGAGCGGGTATGCGGCCTGCCCGCCGCGTTCCCCGGCTGCGAGCGCCGGGTTCTCGTGGCGCAGCCGGATCAGGGCGGCGTAGAAATCCGTAAATCCGTTGCGTTCCCACGCGGGGACGGGGTCTTTCTCGAAGAACTCGAAGCGGTGGTCGAACCCCATCTCCTGTCCGGTATAGACGAGCGGCTGCCCGTTGGGCAGCGTGAAGGTCAGCAACGCCATCACGCGTGCCGCGTCGCCCATGCGCTCGAATTCCGTCCCGGCCCACGAGTTTTCGTCGTGGTTCGAGGTGAACATCAGGCGGAACGCCTCGCGCGGCATGGCAGCGGCATCCCTGGCGACGTAGGCACGCAGGTCTGCGGCGCTTTTCCGTCCCTGTGCGATGTCGTTCAGCAGGTGGTGCAGCTCCCACGCATACGAGGCGTCGAACGCCCCGTCGTGCAATGCGGGGGCTTCGCCCTCGGCGAGCAGGTAGATGCCGGGGTACTCTTTCCGCAGTGCGGGCAGCGTCTGCTGCCAGAAGTCGATGGGTACCTCGCACGCCATGTCGCAGCGGAATCCGTCGATGCCGCGGTCGAGCCAGAAACGCATGGCGGCCGCCATTGCGGCACGCATGTCCGCGTTGCCGTAGTCGAGCTTGGCGATGTCCGTCCAGTCGTACTGCACGATGGTGTTGCCCTGCGAGTCACGTACATACCAGTCGGCCGGGCGCTCCTCGATCCAGCGGGCATCGGGCGAGGTGTGGTTGGCCACCCAGTCCAGGATCACGCGCAGCCCGAGTCTGTGGGCTTCGGCCAGGAACCGGTCGAAATCCTCCAGCGTGCCGAATTCGGGGTTGACGGCTTCGTAGTCGGAGATGGCGTAGTACGAGCCGAGGGTTCCCTTGCGCTCCTTGACGCCGATGGGGTAGACGGGCATCAGCCAGACGATGTCCACGCCCAGTTCTCTGAGCCGGGGCAGGTGGCGTGCGGCCGCCGCCAGCGTCCCTTCGGGGGTGTACTGGCGCACGTTCATTTCGTAGACGACCGAGTTGTAACTCCAGTCGGGGTGGGCGGCCGGTTGCTGCGGCCGTGTGCCGCAGGCAACCAGTACCATTGCGAGAAGTAATGCGGGCAAGCGTTTCATGGCGTGTCGTTTAGAGCGTGAATACCACCGACGACCAGGCGCCCATGAGCAGTTTCGACGAAGCGTCGCCGCGCTGAAGTTTCACTTCACCTGAGACGCCTACGGCCTTGTCCGGTTGGTCGGTAAGGGTCAGTATCTGCTCCTCCCGGCCGAAGTTGTGCACGACGAGCATCCGTTCGCCGTCCAGCTCGCGGTACCAGGCCGCGATGGATTGCTGCGAGGTGTTGCCGTCGTTGTAGACCGGGTGTTTGACCATCTTGCCCTGCGCCAGCACGGGGTAGGTGTTGCGCAGCCGGGCGAACGTGCGGTAGAGGTTGAGCAGCGAACCGTCGTCGTCGGCCTGTGCCTCGACCGAGATCGCCGGGGTCAGCATCTGCATGTCGATCTTGCCCGAGAGGCTTCCCGAAGCCAGTTCGTTGCCCGCCTTGTCCCACAGGATCGGGGTGCGGACATATTCGTCGCCGTTGGATTTGGTGCCCCAGTACCCGAGCTCTTCGCCCTGGTAAATGTAGGGTGCGCCCTGCGCCGTGAGCAGCACGGCGGCCGCCACCTTCATCTTTTCGGCGGACTGTCCCAGGTCGGAGCCCGTGCGATCCTCGTCGTGGTTCGAAAGTTTCGTGGCTTCGATATAATCGCTGCGGTACTGTGCGTAGAGGGGCTGCACGTCGAGGATGTCCTTGACGAAATAGCATCCGATGCCGTTTTGCAGCGCCCATTTGAGCTTGTACCAGAACGTGAATTCGAACAGCGCCGGCAGCCCCCGGTAATAGGGTGCCGCCTTGTCCGCTTCGTCGAGCATCTCGCCCACCATGTAGAAATCGCCCTCTCCGCCGGCGGCCTTGTAGCTCTCGTTCATGCGGTCGTAGAATTTCTTGAGGAACGTGGGGTTCTCGTCGTTGTAGGCGTTGTGGTAGATGTGCTTCACGGCATCGAGGCGGAACCCGTCCACGCCCATGCGTACCCACTTGTCGGCCGCTTCGGTGACGGCCTTGAACGCCCCGGACTGCTCGGCCTCGGCGGCCTTGCCGTAGTTGAGGTCGGCGAATGCCGCCGTCCAGAAGTGCGAATGGTACATCGTCGGCAGCGAGAACTGCACGTTGGCCGGATCGGCCGAGCGGTTCGACATCAGGGTGAAGGGCTCCCCGAACCGGATGATCGTCCGGTTGTCGGGGGCGCCGTATTTGGTGCCTGCGGCCCACGACGTGGTCGAGGTGCGGACGAGGAATCCCCAGTCGGAATCGAAGTCGAGCGTCAGTTCGTAACTGTTGCCGCCCCTGGCGTAGAAGCGTTTGCTCGTGCCGTTGCCGAAATAGAGGTATTTGTCGTCCGCGCCGCCCTGCGTATTGTCCGCATCCGCGGCATCGGTCGTTTCGGTAACGGTCACCGTCGGGCTGTCGGCATTTGTCCAGTCGAGCACGAACTTGAAGCGCCCGGCGGCACCCGCCCCCGTGTCGGTCGAGAACCATTGTCCGGCATCGTAGCCTGCGGCGCCTTCCGTGGCGATCTGGTCGATCCGCCCGGCCACGATGTCGGCCTGCGGGTCTTCGGAGAAGATATAGCGGTCACGGTAAGGGCTCCCTTCGGACGCGGCGGCCGATTTGAACCACGGGTGGTCTTTGCCCGTATGGTTGAGCACGTAATCCAGGTAGACCCGGATGCCGCGGGCATGGGCCGCGTCGATGAATGCCCTCAGGTCGGCGTCCGACCCGAAGGCGGGGTTGACCGCCTCGTAGTCGAGCACGTCGTAACCGTGGTACGAAGCCGCCGGATGGATCGGTGAGAGCCACACGGCCGAGGCGCCGAGTGCGTCGATGTAGTCGAGCCGCCGGGTCAGCCCCGGCAGGTCGCCCACCTTGTCGCCGTTGCCGTCGGCAAAGCTGTATACCAGCAGCTGGTAGCTTATGTCGGCGCGTTTGCGGTTGTCCCACGCATCGGGCTGGGCGACGACCTGCTCGCCCTCGAAATCCTGGGAGGCATCGCCGCTCTGTGTCACGGTGACGACGACCGGATCGCAGCCCGGGGCGGTGAAGGTAAGCGTCGCGGAGCGTTTCGACGACTCGTTTGCGGTCGCCGTGACCGCGAACGACGTGGAGGTTTTGCCCGATGTGAGGGCCGGTGTGCACCATGCGGTATTGTCGCTCTGCGTCAGCGACCACGCGCCCGCATCGGTGCGCAGGTCGAGCAGCCGGCTGCCGCCTGCGGCTTCGAATTCTATCTCCGTGGGGGTCACGGAGAGCATACTGCCGCCGGTATCGCCGGTCTTGTCGTCGCTGCACGACACGGATACGGAAAGTACGAGTGCCAGCAGCAGGAAAAGAAATTTTTTCATAGCGGAATCTCGGTTAAAGTTCGTTTCGGGGCCTGCCGTCCGGTCAGGGGCGGCAGGCCAGAAACGGGACGGCAATCTCTGTGTGCCGTCCCGTGAAAGGGTGGCCGTTATTCGGCCTCTGCCGGGGTCTTGCCCTCGGACATGATGTATATCTGCGAATTCGCGAGGTCGAAATAGATGTCGTAGGTGCCGTCGAGCTGGACTTTCATGTTCTGCGAACCGCCGCTGGTGATGATGTCGACGGCCTTGTTGATGTCGACCGCACCGCCCGACGCCGTGCCGTAGTTCTTGGAGTCGTCCCAGGCGTTGTTGAAGCGGATCTTGAATTCGCTGGCGGTGGTCAGGACTACGCCTTTGCGAACGAGGTAGGCGCCCTCCTCGCTCATGGAGAAATCGCCCAGGTCACCCCATCCGGTGATGTTGCCGACCAGTCCCCATGTGTCGGCGACCAGCTCGGGCTTGGCGCCTGCGGCCATCACGTAGGCGCGTCCCGCCTCGGGCAGCAGCCAGTAGTCGTACGTGCCGGCTTCGGCGATCACGGCATTGACCTTGTCGGCGGAAACCTTGAAGGCCGAGCCGATCGTGCAGGTGTAGGGGCTGCTGCCGGCGAATGCGGCGTCGGCCCCGATCCACTGCGACTCGTCGCCGCTCTTGAAGAGGAATTCCGAGTTGGCGGCTACCTCGACCCCTGCGGCCTTGTAGGCCACGATGTTCGAGCTGGCGCTCTCCATGGCCGTCGGGCCCCAGTCGGGGGTTGCGACGGTCTGGCCGTGGATGTACCAGTCGGCCTTTTCCGGCCCCGGGTCGGGTTCTTCGCCGCCGCCCGTGCCGTAGTCGCCGGCATTGAGTTCGTAGGTGATCTCCGCAGAGTTGTTCAGGGTTGCGTATACGCGGTAGTTGCCCGCCGTGGCCTTGATGTTGTCGCCGTTCTGCGAAAGGCGTCCGTCCGCCCCGCCGAAGTTTATCGCCCAGTCGTTGTCCGCACGGAATTTGAATTCCCCGGCGGTCAGTGTGACGTCGACCCAGAAACGCTGTTTTTGGGTGTCGAAATTCATCTCCGTGTCGGTGTCCCAGCCGCCCGGAGTGGCATCGCCGATAATACCCATCGAGTTGAACGACAGCTTATTGCTTAACGTTAATGTCGAACGGTCGAATACGAAGCGGTAGAAGCGCTTGGAATAGACCATGATGTTTCCGGAACCGCCGCTGGAGATCAGCGTGATCGACGGGGCTTCCGTTTCCGGAGCCGCAGCATCACCGTCGGTGCCCCAGTTGCAGGCATCGTTCCAACCGGCTTCGCCGCTCAGTTTGAAGCCGTTGGCGGCTTTTTCGCCCAAGTCAACGATAGCTTCGTAGGTGACCTCGTCGCCGGAGAAACAGAACAGTCCCTGTGCGTTGTCGAAATTCCAGCCGCAGTAATCGCCGATTACCCAGACCTGGGGATAGGTACGCTCGGCCGTCGTCACGGTCATGCGGACGGTGGCGGGGGCGGAGTAGAATTTTTCGAAGTCGGTGCCGATCGTGGCGCTGATGTAGAAATCCACGTCCGTAGGTTCGCCCGAGGGAACCCCCAGGCCGCCGTCTTCCACGGACAGCGCAAGGATGTTGTTGAGGCTTTCATAGGTCTGTTCCGACGAGGTGCCGTTCATTCCCGTGAAGAGCACCAGTTTCGCACCGTCGTTGTACGAGGCTTCGATCGAGTAGTTGATCTGGGTGCGGACGCCGAAGTCGGCGGCGTCCCAGGTGAAGGTCTGCGTCGAGCCCATGTTGTCGGGCGTAATGACGATCTCCCCGGGCAGCGCATGCAGCACGGGCGCCACGACCTTGTCGGGGTCGTAGGCCTTTACCTCGTCGAGCTTTTGGCAGGCGGAGAGGAGCCCCGTCGCAGCCGCCAGCATCATCGCATATCGTGTAATTTTCATAGTCGTACGATTTTTAGGGTTGGTTATTTATCGGTTGCGTTTCCGTAGCCGGGATTCTGGTGCAGTTCGGGGTTGGAAGCGAGCTCCGACGAAGGGATGGCAAAGATTTTCATGTAATCATCGAACCCCTGTCCGGTGAAGGTGCCGCCCTTGTATGTCCAGAGGAACGACGGGGTGGTGAACTTGCCGTAGCGGATCAGGTCGGTGCGGCGGTGCCCCTCCCACATCAGCTCGCGGGCACGCTCCTCGAGCAGGTAGTCGGCCGTGACCGACGAGGGGGCCGATACCCCGGCGCGGTCGGTCAGCTCCTTGAGCTTCGGCAGCGCGGTGTTGGCCTGTCCCAGGTTCATGCAGGCCTCGGCGTAGATCAGGTAGATCTCGCCCAGGCGGATCATCGGGAAGTCGATGTCGCTGTATGCCTTCGATGCAGCCGTGGCAAGGAATTCGTCGTTGGTCATGTCGTGGGGGATATTGTTGAACTTGAGGCAAGTCCACCCGTTGAGGAAGACATAGAGCGCATCGTTCATCGACTCCTGGCGGCCTTTGATGTAGAACATTCCGCCGCGTTTGTCGTTGACCGTATATTCGCCCGTGGTGTAGTCCGCGTTGCGGGCGTTGAAATATTTCTGTACGTATTCGTAGGGTACGCGGATGCCGGCCCAGCCGTTGTTCACGCCGTTGATCTTCTGTTCGGCCGTCACGTCGGTGGCGGCGATGGCTGCCAGCGTCAGGTACGACGTGCCGCCGTAGGACTGCGTCTGCTCGGCGTCGTATGCCACGCCGAAGATGATCTCCTTCAGGGCGTCGGCGTTCTCGCCGTTGTCGCCGCGGAAGAGGTCGGAATACTCCGGGCAGAGCGAGTAGCCCATGCCGAAGATCGCTTCGCAGGCGGATTTGGCCTCCGTCCACATCGGGGTGCCGGCATAAACCTCGGCATTGAGGTACATGCGGGCCAGCAGGCCGTTGACCGCACCCTTGTCGGCACGCGGGTAGTTCGAGCGTGCGGCAGGCATCGCGCTTTCGTCCGAAGCCAGGTCGGTCAGCTCCGAGATGCAGTAGTCAAAGACATCCTTGCGCGAGGCCTGTTTGGGGTTCACACCGCCGCCGAAGGGCGAGGTCTCGGTCGTAAACGGCACGTCGCCGAACACGTCGAGGGCGATCCAGTAGAAATAGGCGCGCAGGAAACGGGCCTCGGCACGGAAGCTCTGGATCCTGGCGGCCAGTTCGCTGCTCACGCCGCGGTCGGAGAGTTTGTCCGAGGCGGTCTGGCGCAGGTACTCGTTCACGTAGGCGATGCCCTGCAACGTACGTACGTAGACGGCGTAGGTCGCGTCGTTGTCGGCGTCGGACCACGTGTCGGTATTCATGGCGCGAACCCAGGCGTCGTTCTCCCAGGCGCATTTGCAGGCGTCGGCCGTAGCCTCCTGGATCGTCCAGAATGCGCGGATGAGCTCCGAGGCGCCGCCGTCGCTGACCTGCAGGTCGGTGGTGTCGTTCGAGACGAAATTGAAATAGAGTTTGGTGAGCCCGGCCAGGTAGCCGTTCTCGTCTTTCCCGTAGACGGTCTCCGAGGTCGAGTCGGACGGGTTGAGGGGCAGGGTGTCGAGATCCCCGATGCACGAAGTGAGCAGCATCGTTGCGCCTGCCGCCGCCAAGGCGAAATGTTTTATGTCGATTTTCATGGTTCGTTCGTTTTTAGAAGTTTACATTCAGACGCAGCGAATAGGTGCGCGGGCGCGGCCAGATCGAGCCGTCGATGCCGTTGACGCCCGGTATTTCGGGGTCTACGCCGCTGTAATCGGTGATGACGAATACGTTCTGCACGCCGAAGGCGACGCGCATCGAGCCCTTCCAGTTGCCAATCTTGTTGAACGTGTACCCGAGGTTGATGTCGTCCATGCGGAAGAACGAAGCGTTTTCGAGGAACATGTCCGAATACCACTGCTCGCCGCTGTTGGCCTTCGTAAAGCCGGTCTTCTTGACCAGCCGTGCGAAGTTGGGCAGGTTGCCGGCGTTGATGTCGATGTTGGACGTCGAGTTGGCCGAGGCGAAGTCGTTGAAGACCCAGTTGCCCGCCGAACCGTGGCCGTTGAAGCCGAAGTCCCAGTTCTTGTAGCTCAGCTTGAGGCTGATGCCGTAGAAGAAGTCGGGGTTGGGGCTCTTGTCGGTCATGTAACGGTCGCCCTGGTCGATCTGGCCGTTCTTGTTGCGATCCACCAATGCGTTCTGGATCGGCTTGCCGTCCTGGTCGTAAACCTGCTGGAAGCAGTAGTAGGTGTAGGGTGCATAACCCACCATGTGGCGCTGGAGCAGGTTGCCCGTACCCTTGGTGATGCTGCTCACCTGGATGGCGTAGTCGGGGTCGTCGGTGTTGTTGAGCTTGGTGAACTCGGTGTGCTGGAACGTGCCGTTGAAGCCGACCGTGAGGTTCCAGTCCTTGGTCTGCACGGGGATGAAATTCAGGTTGAACTCCACGCCCTTGTTCTCCATCGAGCCGATGTTGGTGAGCACCGTGTTGCCGAAGTTCGAGCCCATGGGGGTGATGACGTTGTTCAGGAGGTCGTCCGTCTGACGCAGGTACCAGTCGACGCTGCCGTTGATGCGCCCGCCGAGGAACCCGAAGTCGAGGCCGACGTTGTAGGTCGTCGTGGTCTCCCATTTGATGTTGGGGTCGTAGGCGCCCGGCGTGAGGTAGAACATGTGCCCGGCGCTGCCCATGTAATAGGTCTTATAGACGTCGGTCGACATGTAGTAACGCGCCAGGTAGGGATAATTGGAGCCGATCTCCTGCTGCCCGGTCTGCCCCACGCTGACGCGCAGCTTGAGGGCCGAGACGGCACGCGAATCCTTCAGGAAATTCTCCTCGGCGATGTTCCACGCAAAGGCGCCCGAAGGGAAGAGGCCCCAGCGGGTATCCTTCGAGAAACGCGATGAGGCGTCGTCACGCAGTGTGAAGGAGAAGAGGTATTTCGAGGCGATCGAATAGTTCAGGCGTCCGTAGAACGAGAGCAGATAATTCTCCTGGCGGTTGAACGGGTAGCGCGAATCCTCGCCCTTCTGCTCGTGCGTCTCGTTGAAATAGGATACCGAGTGGTCGGAGCTGTAGAAATGCTGCCACGAATAACCGGCCATCACGTCGAGGTGGTGGATGCCCCACTCCTTATTGAAGTTGGCGTAGAATTCGAGCAGCTGGTTGCGGCGGAAGTTCGTCGTCCACGAATACTGTCCCCAGCCGCGGGCCTCGGTGTCGGTGTATGCCTGGAACGAGCCGGGGTTCACGCCGTCGTAGGTCTTGGCGCTCGATACGTCGAGGCCGAGGTTGAGGTTGAAGCGCAGCGCCTCGAAGCCGTGAACCTTATAGTCGATCTGGGCGTTGCCGATGAAACGCTTGGCACGCGCCGTATTGTCGCGGTCGTAGAGCTGCGAGAGCGGGCCTGCGCCCAGCAGGGTGTTGGGCGTGAAGTCCTCGCCGCGGCCCGATCCGTAGTTCCAGTATCCGTTGGTGGTCGTGTAGTCGATCGAACCGTCGTCGTTGCGGAAATAGGGGTCGATCGTGGGGTTGAAGAAGGCCGCCGAACCCACCACGCCGCCCGAGGCGTAGCGCTGCGACGTGATGACGCCCTTGGCGTTGAGGTTGACCGTGAGGTGCTTGTCGAAGAAGTTGGGCGAGAGGCTCAGGTCGAGCGTCCCGCGTTCGTATTTCGATGTTTCGAGCGTACCCTGCTGGTTGGTGTAGCCCACCGATGCGCGGTAGGGCATCCTATCGTTGATGTTGCCGATCAGGCTGACGTTGTGGTCATGCGAAATGGCGGTGCGGAAGACCAAGTCCTGCCAGTTGGTGTTCTTGTCGCCGAGCATCGACTGCACCTTGTCGCCCGTGGTCGTACCTGCGGGGTATACCTGGTCGATGTAGGTGCGGAACTCGCCGGGCGACATCACGGGCAGCTCGTCGGAGTTGGTCTGGACGCTCACGCTGCCGCTGTACGATACGCGGGGCGTGTTGCCGCGCCCCTTCTTGGTGGTGACGAGGATGACGCCGTTCGAGGCGCGCGAACCGTAGATGGCCGCCGCCGAAGCGTCCTTGAGCACGGTGAAGGATTCGATGTCGTTGGGGTTGATCGTCTCCAGCGGGTTGGCCATACCCTTGCCGCCGTCGACTGCGATGGGCACCCCGTCGATCACGATCAGCGGGTCGTTCGAGGCGTTGAGCGAAGCCGCACCGCGCACGCGGATGGTGGCGCTCGATCCGGGGCCTCCGTCGCCGGGGATGATATGCACGCCCGGAACCTTACCCTTGAGCATGTCCTGTGTGGAGACCACGGCGCCGCGGTTGAACTCTTCGGCCTTGATCGCCACGACCGAACCGGTCATGTCGTTCTTCTTGACCGTACCGTAGCCGATCACCACCACGTCGTCGATACCCATGGCATCCTCTTCGAGCGTGAGGTGCGCCAGCAGCGACGAACTGGCCACCAGGCTGACGGTCTTGTAACCGACATAGCTGACCTCGATGACCGACTCGGGGCCGGCGGCGCGGATGGCATAGTCGCCGTCGATGCCCGTCGAGACACCGTTGGTCGTGCCCTTTTCGACGACGGTAGCGCCCAGGATCGGCATCCCGGACTTGTCGACAACTACGCCTTTTACCTCATAACCAGCGTTTTGCGCCAGCGTGAGGGGGGGGGTAAATTGACATATGAGCAAGATACCCGCACACATAGTTAAAAATCGTTTCATAAGAATTTTGGTTAGTTTATAAGTTGATTTTATGGATTGTAGGTCATTGGGCCTTGTGTTCTTTGACCAGGAAGACCGACACGGCGGCCAGCAGCATGAATACCCCGGCGAGCGCCAGCATGTCGGCCGCATCGGAGGCGAAGCAGTACTTGACGATGGCACCGCCGGTCAGTCCGATGACGATCTGGGGGACGGTGATCGTGAAATTGAAGATACCCATGTATACGCCCATGCGGCGTGGCTCGACCGCGCGCGACAGGATGGCGTAGGGCATGGCGAGGATGCCCGCCCAGGCGATGCCGATCCCCACCATCGGGAGCATCAGCGCGTACTGGTCGTGCAGCAGGCACAACCCCGCGAAGCCCAGCGCCCCGGCGAGCAGGCAGGCAGCGTAGACGGGTTTGTTGCCGTAGCGCGCGGCGACGCGCCCGAGGAACAGGGCGGCGATGCAGGCGGGGATGGGGTAGGTGCCGTTGAGCACGCCGACCCATGTCTGCGTGGCGCCGGCCGAGAGCACTTCGCCCGTGGCATGGTCGGTGACTACACCCGTGATGGCGGGTTTGAGGTAAGTCCACATCAGGAAGAGCGCCGCCCACGAGAAGAACTGCGTGACGCCCAGCCGCACCATCACGCCGGGGACGTTGCGCATGAGGCCGACGAAGCTCATCGGTTTGGCGTCCTCCTCGGAGAGGTTGTTGTAGCGGGCGAACTCCCCGGGCGGATATTCCCGTGTCTTGAACGAGGTGACGAGCACCGTGAGCAGCAGGATCGCGCCCCCGGCATAGTAGGAGTAGGCGATGTGCGGCGAAACATGCCCCGGAGCGGCCTCGTCCGACACGCCGAGCCATGTCATGACGAGCGGCAGGATAGCGCCGACGACCGCACCGAGGTTTATCAGGAAGGTTTGTACCACGTAGCCCTGTGTCTTCTGCGAATCGTCGAGCATGTCGGCCACCAGCGCCCGGAAGGGCTGCATCGTGACGTTGAACGACAAATCCATGAACAGCAGGATGAAAGCCCCCATGGCGAGCGGAGCGAAGGCGAGCAGTTTGGGGCAGTTGGGCATGAGTACTAGCGCCAGCGTTGAGATCAGCGACCCGCCCAGGATGTAGGGTATGCGGCGGCCCCAGCGCGTCCAGGTGCCGTCGGAAAAAAGCCCCACGATGGGTTGAACGATCATGCCGGCCAGCGGTGCCGCCAGCCAGAAGTAGCTCAGGTGGCTGACATCTGCCCCCAGCGATTCGAAGATGCTCGACGTGTTGGAATTCTGGAGCGAATATCCGATCTGCACGCCGAGGAAGCCGAAGCTGAGGTTCCAAATCTGCCAAAATGAGAGTTTAGGCTTGGTCATTTCGGTTTTTCGGTTGGTTTTCAGGTTATACAAATTTTAATAAAAAAATCCGGACGGCGAACCGCAGGGCGACGAACGGAAGGTTCAGCCGGATGAACGGGCGGATTTTTGCGACGAACGGTAGCCCGCGGGGGACGATTTGGAATTTCCGCGGAAAAACACTACCTTTATTCATAAATAAACAAAACCCGTATATACTTTAATACAGCCTCAGTCAGCCTATATGCGATCGCTCAAAGTGTCCGGAATCATCCACCTGTTCGCCGTGCTCCATGCCGTGGTCGCCCTTTCGTGCCATCTGGCGGGGATCAACGACGAGTTGGTGCTGACGCTGCTGACGATCGTGCTGATCGTGCTGATCTGCCTAAAACGGGGCCTGAATGTGGAGTTCACCGCAGCCAGCGTGATCGTCGTCAATGTGATCGGCTACCTGCTGGGTACGGGCGGTGCGCAGCTGATCGAGCTGTTATTGCACGCTCCGCCCGTGGTGCATGCCGTTTCGACCTTCATCACCACCGAGATCCTGGGCTGGAGTATCGTGTGGTTTACCAAGTTGTTTCGCCGCGGCGACGACACGGCGAGCCGCTCCTCGGCTTGGACGCCCCGCATCGGGTTACTGCTGCTGGCCGTGGGGGTGATTTTCGTGCTGAGGCTGGCCTATGTCGAACTTTTCACCTCGCCCTCCTTTTCCACAGACCGCCTCTACCACATGGCCGACTTGCTGGTTTCGAACTCCGCGGCATTGATTATCCTGCTGTGCGTCAATATCATCTATGTCCGGCATACGCGCAGGCGTGAAACCCGACACGGCCCGATCGCCGAAATCGCGGCCTTCCTTCTGTTCGTGCTGCTCACGTCGGCCTGCGTGGCGCTCATTACGGGGCTGCACCTGCCGTTCGCCTTCGACCGCTCGTTCACCGCACGGGAGTTCCTGCAACTGTGGATCGTCACCCTGCTGGTCGAGGTGACCCTCTATTCGGTCGTATTTATGGTCGATTACGCCCTGGTCGCACGTGCCGTGCTGCGTGCCGAGCGCGGCAAGGCGCACCAGGCGCAGTTCCGTTACATGAAACTCAAACAGCAGGTCAACCCCCATTTCCTGTTCAACTCGCTCAATATCCTCGACTGCCTGGTCTGCGAGCAGCGCACGGAGCAGGCCAGCGCCTACATCCATAAACTGGCGGGCATTTACCGTTACATGCTCCAGAACGAGGAGGAGACACTCGTGCGCCTGCGCGAGGAGATGGCCTTCGTGGGGATGTACGTCGACCTGTTACAGGTGCGTTTCCCCGAAGGGTTCCGCGTGGAGACCGACATTTCGGATGAGGCCATGAACCGCCATGTCCTGCCCTGCTCGGTGCAGTTGCTGATCGAAAACGCCATCAAGCATAACTCGGTGGGGGCCGACCGGCCGCTGGTGATCCGCATCGTCGCCGTGGCCGAGGCCGTGACGGTGTCGAACAACCTTCAGCTGAAGGTATCCGGCAACCCCTCGACCCGTGTGGGGCTGAACTACATCCGCCAGCAGTACCTCGACCTGTCGGGCATCCCGATCGGGATACGCCGTACCGATACCGAATATTGTGTCACCTTACCGTTGCTGTAATATGAACGTACTGATCGTAGAAGACGAAATGATGGCCCAGGCAAACCTGGCGCGAGCGCTGACCCAGCATTTTCCCGACGTACGGATCGTCGGGACGACCGGCTCGGTCAGGGAAACGGTGCTCTGGCTGCGCACGCCGGGGAACAGTGCCGATGTGATTTTCATGGACGTGGAACTCTCCGACGGGGATTGCTTCGAGATATTCCGCCAGGCGGACGTAACGGCGCGGGTCATCATGACCACCGCATATGACAATTACGCCGTGCGGGCGTTCGAGGTCAACAGCATCGACTACCTGCTCAAACCGATCGACCTCGCGGCGCTGCGGCGTGCCGTGGAACGTTGCCGTGTGCGGAGCGGGGGCATCGACCCCGACGTATTGCTGAACGCAATCCGCAGCCCGCGCGAATACAAACAGCGCTATGTCGTGCGTTTCAACGACCGGATCGTCCCGGTGCAGACCACCGACATCGCCTATTTCTACTCGGAAGAGAAAAACACCTACCTTGTCACGAACGACAACAACCGCTACATCATGGATCAGTCGCTCGACGTCCTTTCGGACGAACTGGATCCCGGGCGGTTTTTCCGCATATCGCGCAGCTGCATCATCGCCATGCCGGCGATCGTCAGCATCGTGAAATACCTGGGCAACCGGCTGAAGATCACGGCACGTCCGCGTCCGGAGTTCGAGATGGTGGTGAGCCGGTCGCGGGTCGACGACTTCCTGAAGTGGCTGGAGGGGAATGGCTGAGCCTTGGTCGCGACGGGCAGGTCTTCGGCCCCCCCCCTCCGTTTCCGGGTTTTGTCCTCCGGCCTTCCGGGTTACCGTTCCTGCGGCGGGCGGGGGCTCCGGTTCCGGCGGGAGAGGGGAGTTCCGCAGAGGAGTTCCTCTGGAATTTTCCGCCGAGGACTGAAAGTTCACTTTGAAGGATCATGCTGCGGGCGTTCCTCCGGAGGCGTCCTTCGAGGGCTTCGGTTGAGAGATCCCAGGAAGGGATTCCCGTGGAAGGTTTCCGCAGGGGCACCCGGGAGGATGGCGCGGCGGCATGATAAAAGGGGCGCTCCGGAAATTCCGGGGCGCCCCTTATTTTTGCGGCCGGGGTCGGCGCTGCCGCAGTCTGCCCGTCAGCGGCGCCCGCTGCAGGCGATCATGTCGTGCAGCGACTCGTTGAAAGTCTCCTTGTGCAGCAGTTCCTCGAGCGGGAGGTGCATTCGGTAACGCCAGTAGTATCGGGCGACGGCCGGGACGTTGATGCGTTCCTTGGCCGGGTCGGGGTAGCGCAGTTCCCCGTCGGTCGAGAACCAGTCCTGCAACGGCAGGATGGTGAGCATCGCCGGGGAATTGAGGTGCATGTCGAGGATGCGCCGGCATATCCACGGCTCGCAGAAATAGGGAACGTCGCCCCCGATGCCGAGTGCTTCGTGGTAGAAGCGCGCCGTGAGTTCGCGGTCTTCCTCCCACCATGCCCGCAGCGGGTTCATGTCGTGCGTCGAAGTGGTGCAGACCGAGAAATAGGGGTAGTGCGCCGGGTCGGCGAAGAGTTCCCCCGGCGTCTTGGGCATGCGCTGGATTTCGAGCGAGAGGATTTGCAGTTCGTGCATCGTCTCGGGGACGCTGTCGGGAATCATGCCCAGGTCTTCGCCGCAGGTCAGCATCTCGGTCGCCGAGAGGAGCACCGGGAGCTTGCGCAGGGCGGATTCCTGCCAGAAACGGTTGTGCCGGTGGTAGAAGAAGTCGGTATAGAGCCGGTCGAAAGCTGCACGGCGCTCTCCGTCGAGCCGGCGGTAGGCGTGCGTCGAGTGGGGGGCGATGCGGGGGTGGAAATAGCCCTTGCGGCGCGGGTCTTCGATGAAGAGCACGTCGTCGAGCAATGCCATGAGCCCTTCCCGCAGCCGGGTCTGGCGTTCGTCGTCGCCCGGGAAGCGGGCTGCGACCTTGCGCTGGGTGGCATAGGCGGGCAGTAACCGCCCCTCCTTCATGCAGGTGGCGCGGACTTCGCCGGCCAGGTCGCCGAACAGTTCCCCGAGCATGTGTTCGTCGGGCGCCGGGGTGGTGTAGCGTCCGTCCTGCGTGTCGAAGCCCATGCCGCGCAGTTCATCTGCGGAATAGGGCAGGGCGGGGTTGAAATAGCCCAGCAACCCGTGTACGGCATGCGTGGGAATCTCCCAGATGCGGAAGAAGCCGAGGATATGGTCGATGCGGAAGGCGTCGAAGTATTCGGCCATCTTGGCCATGCGTGCCCGCCACCAGGCGTAGCCGTCGCGTGCCATGCGTTCCCAGTTGTAAGTCGGGAATCCCCAGTTCTGCCCGACGGCCGAGAATGCGTCGGGCGGAGCCCCGGCCTGCGAGTCCATGTGGAACAGGTGTGGGTAGAGCCATGCGTCGACACTCGTGCGACTGATGCCGATGGGCAGGTCGCCCTTGAGGACGATGCCGTGGGCGCGGGCGTAGGCGCAGACCTCGGACAACTGCGTATGCAGGTGGTATTGAACATAGCAGTGGAATGCGATGTCGCGGTTGTGGCTGCGGCAGTAGGCGTCGACGGTTTTGCGGTCATAGCGGGCGAAGCCGCCCCAGCGGGTGAAGTCGGGCGTGCCCGTTTCGTCGCGCAGCGTGCAGAAGGCGGCATAGGGGATGAGCCAGTGTCTATTGGCGGCGATGAAGTCCTTGTAGTCGCGGCGTGCCGCAGTGCGGGTTCCGTGGCGTTCGAACGCCCGGCGGAGCAGCCGCAGTTTGTGCCGGTTGACCCGTTCGTAGTCTATTTCGGGGAGTGCGTTCAGTTCGTTGCGCAGGGTGCGGTACTCGTCGTCCTCCACGACGCCCGCGGCCGGCAGCCGGATGAACTGCGGGTGCAGGGCGAAGGTCGAATTGGCGTTGTAGGGGTAGGAGTCTTCCCATGTACCGGTCATGGTGGTATCGTTGATCGGCAGTACCTGGATGACGCACTGCCCGGTGGCGGCCGCCCAGTCGATGAGCCGTTTCAGGTCGTAGAACTCACCGACGCCGAAATCCTCTTCCGTACGGAGCGAGAAGACCGGGATCGCCGTCCCGGCGCCCTGCCATCTGCGTTCGGGGAACCGCGGGTACGCCGCGGCGTCGAGGGCGTGTTCGCCGGCGCCGGGCAGTTCGCCCCAGGTGCGGTTGGCACCCTCCTCCCACAGGATGGGGGTGAGGGTCTTGCGGTCGGCGATCAGGAATTTGTATTCGAACCGGTGTGCGGTATGTAGCGTGAGTTCCCATTCCGGGAAGCGGCTGTCGTCCATCGGGACGATTCGTTTCCAGTCGCCCAGTTCACGGCCGCTGCCGGCGACGGCGAGCGTTTCGTCCGGCCGCAGGGTGGGCAGGATGACGCGCAAGGTGATGTTGCCGGCTGCTTTCTTCGGATTACCGGTTTTCCCGCGGCCGAAGATGCCCCGGGTGAATGCCGAGGAGTAGAACGGCGTGTCGGAGGGCATCTCCTGCCAGCGGTCGCGAATGCGCAGCGTACGCACCCCCTCCCGGGACGGGATCCGCAGCGTGTGCGGCCGCCATTCGCTGCGGATGCACACGCCCTCGCGCTCGACTTCGTAACGGTATTCTGCCGGCTGCGCCGCAGGGGCGTACCGCTCTACGGCGCAGGTCCAGACGCCGCCGTCGGCGTATTGCAGGGCGATGCGCCGCTTGCCGAGGCGGAGTACGAGCTGTTCGCCCCAGCGGGTACGGTATTCGATGCTGATCAGGAGTGTCATTCGTATATTCACTTTAATGATTATAACTTTGAGGAAATAAAGACATCAGAGCATGGAATAAGTCCGAAATTTCATTGGTCTACGAGACCGGGGACAATGTTCCGGCCCCATGCTGCCGTTTCCTGTTACAATCCAAATAAATCTGGATCAAAGTTTTCGGTTAAATTTGTTTTTATTTCATTTGCAATACATTGCGATTCTTGATGAGTTTCCCGGCCAAAGGTCAAGGCACAGCGTGTCTCCGCCGGCCTTCGATCGAGTCGGTGCGGAGTCACGATGTGCTTTGACCTTTGGCTCTTGCGAAAGCCGTGATTTCAGAACCCGTAAAAATCCTTCGGTAGACAGACTTTCCACAGCGGTCAGTATTCTGCCGCATGTTCCTGTATTAGTTTACAAAGGCCAGAGGAGCATTTTACATTAAGCGGACTCCAAAGCCGCACGCAATATGTAGTATTCTCTCTGGGAAAATCCGTTTACCGGAAGGGGTTGCTTATGACACGACACTATTGACATATTCGGTCTGGTGTTTCAACACGAAGTATAGTCTATTTACCAGTTTGCGGGCGACCTTTACGATGGCCTTGCTCTTGGGCATCCGCTTGCATTGTTCTGTATAAAACAGATTCATCGCGGGATCTTGGCGTATAGCCACCCATGCAGCCTCTATCAGATTACAGCGCATGACGGCGTGTTTTCGCACGGTAATGTCTCCTGTTCCGTCTTTCTCTCCGCTGCTATGGCACATCGGGATCATCCCGATATAGGCGGCCAGTTGTTCGGCATTGCGGAAACGGGTTATGTCGCATATCTCCGACAGAAACGCCATTCCCGTAGTCTGCCCGAACCCCGGAACGCTCATAATCAACCGCTGCGGTTCGCGGAATCGGTCCGCCTTGGCCAAGGCCCGTAAAGCCCGTGTCATCTCCAACTTCTGACGGCGTAGTTCCTCCAGATGCCGGAGCTGAATGTCGAGGGCCTGACGATCGCTCGGAGTGAGTGTCTCAACCTCTTTCAGCCATGCGAAAAAGCGTTTCGATCAGTTGGAGAAAGGTTCGAGGAACTCCTGCGGAATCCCGATGCCTAAACACCGTAACTGGGACTTGATCCGGTTCTTCTGACGGGTCGTGTCTTTGGTGATCGAGTTCTTCAATCTTATCAAGGAACGCATTTCCAACGATACACTGTCCGGCGTATAAATGCCTTTCAGTTCGTTGGCTCTTAAACTCCGCGCCAGCTTGCCGCTGTCCACGGCGTCACTCTTACGCAGCTTTTCGCTGCTCTTGGTCGGTACGTCGGCCGGGTTGACCACGATGTTGTCGATCCCCAATGCCGTCAGGCGTTCGTGTATCCAGAATCCGCAAAAGCCCGCTTCGTACACCGAATGATACTCGGCTCCCGGATAAACTCCTCGTCAGAAATCCGTGCAACGCTTCCGGGGCCGGATTTTGACTGAATTTCTTCAGTACAGAGGTCGCGGACAAGACCGTTACCGACCAACTCTTCAAATGGACGTCGATTCCTACATAAATCTTTTGTCCTTTGAAATAATTTCATTTCTTCGTTCTCTCATGGCTATCGTCGTTTTAGTTAGTAAAGGTCTCGCAACTTTAATCTAACCAAAATCTCGATAGCTTTTTCATCTATCCGCTTTCATCGCAGTCAACTCTGATTGTAAACATAGGGATTACATCAGAATCTGGATAGTTCGTCGTTTGTTTGGAATCGGTTTATACAAAATTACAAAAATAATCTGGTTTTGTCTTTCTGGCAGGGAAAAATCAGAGCCCTTCTCCATGAAATTGCGGACACGATGCGGACACGGAAAAAGAAAAATCCCCTCAGAGTTTCCTCTAACGGGATTTTTTGTGCCCAGGACAGGAATCGAACCTGCACGCCTTGCGGCACACGCACCTGAAACGTGCGCGTCTACCTATTCCGCCACCTGGGCATTTCTGGAATTGCGGTGTGCAAAAGTAATACTTTTTTCTGAAACACCAACTCTTTTTTCAAAAAAAATCTACTTGCTGAAGAACTTGTGCTGAAACAGAAGCAGATAGACGACTGCCACCGAGATGTAGGCATCGGCCAGATTGAAGATCGCGCCGAAGAAATAGTTGTTGCTGTCGACCAGAAACCGCAGCAGGCGGGGTACGCCGTTCCATTGGAACAGCGGGAAATAGAACATGTCGACCACTTTGCCCATCATAAACCCGGCGTAGTGCCCCCCGAATTGAGCCACCGTGTAGGGCGTCGATTCGGAGAAGATCAATCCGTAGAATGCGCTGTCGAGGATGTTGCCCATGGCGCCGGCGAAGATCAGCGCGAGGCCGACGATCACTCCCTTGGGCGTGTCTTGGCGTTTGGTGCAGAGGTGGTGCATCAGCCAGCCGATGAATCCGACCATGACGATCCGGAAGACGCCCAGCAGCAGCTTGCCCCAGTCGAAGCCTCCGCGCGAGGCGATGTGCATGCCGAAGGCCGCGCCGTTGTTCTCGATGAACCGCAGCTGGAACCAGTCGGGGAAGACGACGATCGACTCGTCGAGGTGCATATGGGTCTTGATCCAGATTTTGAGCGCCTGGTCTGCGATGAGCAGCAGCACGATGAGCAGCGATATTTTCTTGAAATTCATAATCGTAGTGGTATTCGGTTGCAAAAATAGTAAAAAAATCTCCTTTTTCGGAACTCCGGGGCGATTTTACCTCCCGGGTCATGCACTTTGGCGGAAAAATCATATCTTTGGAAAATCGAAATGTTTGACGATCTATGAAAAAATTGCTACTCCTCTGCGGGCTGTTGGCGGTATTTGCCTGTACGGAAGAGCCTGCGGACTCTGCCGGCGGCAATGGCGGACGGAAGGCCCGGGTGCTGGGTTCCCCGACTTCGCGGCTGGCGTTGCGGGGGAGTCTTTCCGTAAAGTTGTCGCCCGAAACGGCGCAGGCGGTTGCCGCTGCGCAGGCGCAGCTGCCCGCGACACGCAGCGGTGTCGCGACCCGTTCGGGTGTCGGCGGCATCGACGCAATCCTGCATGAAATCGACGCCGGGCGTTTCGAACGTGTCGTCGCATACAATCCCGAGTGGGAGGACGTTTACGAGCAGACGGGCATCAACCGCTGGTATACGATCGCGTTCGACGACGAAATTCAACTCTCCGAGGTCGGCGAGCGGCTGGCGGCGTTGCCCGGCGTTGCGGTCGTGGAGTACGGGATTGATCCCCGCTATATCCGTCCGATGAGCGAAGGCCCTGCCGTTCCGGCTTCCGAGGGCATGTTTCCCCGTGTGGGCGAGACCCGCGCCGCGAAGGCGATGAACGACCCGATGCTGCCTTTTCAGTGGAATTACGACAACCCGGGCGGAGGCCTCTTTCCGGATGTCGCCGTCAAGCCGGAGGCGGGGGCCGACATCGACCTGCTGGATGCCTGGCAGCTCTGCACGGGCAGCGAGGAGGTTATCGTCGCGGTGATCGACGAACCCGTGCAGACCACCCATCCCGACCTGCGGGCGAACATCTGGTCGAATCCGAAGAATTCGCAGGAACACGGCTATAATTTCTGGGACGACACCCCCGAACTCGACTGGAAGTCGGTCGGCGGGGATGACCGCAATCCGGAATACGCGGACCACGGAACGCATGTCGCAGGCGTCATCGCCGCCGTGAACAACAACGGCCGGGGCGTTTGCGGCATCGCCGGCGGGCGGAGCAACAGCGGCGGCGTGCGGATCATGTCGTGCCAGATCATGGGCAACAGCACGACCGGCGGCAAGGGAAACCCGACGGTCAAGGCCTTCGAATATGCCTGGACCAACGGTGCGATCATCGCCCAGAACAGTTGGGGATACAATCTCGAAACGGCGGACGGCACGAAGATCACCCCCGAGGAGTTCGAGCGGGAGTGGAAGAGCAATTATGGCATCATGCGCGACGCCATCGACACCTTTGTCCGCGGGGCGGGGACCCGGAACCCGAACTCCCCGTTGCAGGGCGGGCTTGTGATTTTCGCCGCCGGCAACGAGGGCGACGTTTACGGCGACGTCCGGATCTATCCGGCCGCCTACGATCCGGTAATCGCCGTCGGGGCGATGGACTGGAGTTTCCGCCCGGCCTATTATACCGACTACGGACCGTGGGTCGACATCGCGGCCCCGGGAGGCGACCGCTATTCCGGAAAGACGACGCGGACCGCTTCCGACGGGAGGACGGTCTTTTATAGCAATGCGCAGATTTTGAGCACGATCCTCTGCGACGATGCGATCGCTTATCAGGACGGGCGCAAGGATGGCGGGATGTACGGCTACGGTTTTATGCAGGGGACTTCGATGGCGTGCCCGCACGTTTCGGGCGTTGCGGCCCTGGGGCTTGCTTACGCGGCGCAGAACGGAAAGAAATATACGCCGGCCGAATTCAAGGCCCTGCTATTGAGTTCCGTTTACGGCATCGACGACTGCTTCGCCGGCTCGAAGGACGGGGAGCTGGGTCCTATTGCCGATATGGCCGTCTATAAGAATAAAATGGGCGGAGGCTGTATCGACGCCCTGAAACTGCTGTTTGCCGTCAAGGGGACTCCCGCCGTCTATGTGAGGACCGGAGAGCCGGTGACCGTGGACTTCGCGCGTTATTTCGGGGGCGACCGGAGCCGGGTTGCGCTGACTGCCGCGTCGTTCGTATCGCCGGGCAACCTGGGGCTGTCCTCTTCGAAGGCGGAGTTCGACGGTACGAAGATCACTTTCGACTGTCCCGAACCGGGAACTTCCATGCTTCGGATAAGCGCGGTGTCGGGCGATACGGAGTTCGTGCGCGAATTCGCCGTCGTTTCCCGTGCCGGACTGGCGCCAACGGCGGATGGCTTTGACCGGCTTTCCTCCCCGGTATGTCCTGCGGCGGTTCCGTGCGGAGCCGCCGTTTTTCTGCCTCTATTAATATATATAGGTAGTATCGGCTTTATCGGGTAAAATTGAAGATTTTTCAAAAAAAGATGCGCAAATATTTGCAGGTTCGGAAAAAGTCGCTACCTTTGCATCCGCGTTTGAGAAATACCGGTTCTTACAAATAAGTCGAGGGTTTACAATAAAGGAGCTTGAGATGGTTTTGTGTGCTGAATTTCAATAAGATGCAAAGTTCTTGAAAAAGTTTTTGGAGATTTGAAAAAGATTACTTATCTTTGCAGTCCCTTTCGTAAATGTCTCGCAAGAGGCCGCGGAAAAAAATCTTTAAAAAAGATTTGGTGGATTCAAAAATAACACTTATCTTTGCAATCCCTTTCGCAACCAAAATGCGAAGCTTTTTTAAACTGGTTCTTTGAATTGCTGATTATATTTTGAGAGAAAAATTGTAGTATTTATCTGTCAATTTCCTTTTAAAGGATAAACGAATAGTCAGGACTCTAACAATACATTATTTTTTACAATGGAGAGTTTGATCCTGGCTCAGGATGAACGCTAGCGGCAGGCCTAACACATGCAAGTCGAGGGGCAGCACGGTGTAGCAATACACTGGTGGCGACCGG
>ERZ839823.221-NODE-221-length-92687-cov-5.911057_pt1 | contig 92687 bp, 81 predicted proteins | sample MGYA00519862_ERZ839823 | MGnify/ENA primary metagenome ERZ839823 (study PRJEB31850, sample SAMEA3708853) | human gut metagenome | biome: human gut; feature: human-associated habitat; material: faeces | place: China | collected 2014 ...
CCCGAACCCCGTGAGGGCCGGCGCCTTTAGACGCGTGCCGGAAATCCAAGGGTTATACCCTAAGAGCAAACCACCCCTTTTAGGGGTGGTTTTGATTTATGCCGAGGGATCGACTTTTGCAACGGTCAAAAAACCGAAGTCTAATACTTTTCCGAGAAGTGAACGAGACAAATCAGCCCCCCGAAGCATCGACACTTTAAGGGCATCGTTTCCTGCAGTTTCGATGCTGGAATCCTGCGATTTTGCGGCCGAAAAATGCGGATGCTTCGGGGGTCCGAATATGGTCGTTCACTTCTCGGGAAAAGTATTAGACCTCGATCCACGAGGGGGCATCCCTACCGTGGCAGGCGAATCGTAAAGCGGCTTCCGACGCCCTCGACCGAGGTCACGCCGATGACGCCGCCGTGGCTGTCGACGATCCACTTGGCGATAGCGAGCCCCAGGCCCGAGCCCTGCGCGCCGGCATCGCGTGCGTTGTCGGCGCGATAGAACCGTTCAAACGCATGAGCTGCGGATTCCTGGTTCATGCCGATACCCTCGTCCTCAACACTTATGTCGATCGCGCCCGTGCCCGCATCGGGAGTTATGCCAAATGTGACGGTCGTTCCCGCGTCCGAATACTTGGCGGCATTCTGCACGATTGCGCGCAGAGCCTGCTTCACGAGTGCCACGTCAACCGATGCGTTGCAGCGCGGGTCGCTGGTAAGTGTGGCATCGCACGCCAGCCGATATGTGTGCCCGGCATCGATCATCTGCGATTCTTCGCAAACCTCGCTGACCAGTGCAGCCAGGTTGGTATTCACGCGTCTCAGCGCGGTGCGGCCGGCATCACCGCGCGCCAAAAACAGCAGCTGTTCCACGAATTCCTGCATGTGCTCGCTTTCGGCCTTGAGCGAGGCGATGGATTCTGCCAGCACATCCGGGTCGTCTTTGCCCCAGCGGTCGAGCATGTTCACGTAGCCCTGAATCACCGCGATGGGCGTGCGCAGCTCATGGCTTGCATCGTTGACAAAGCGCATCTGCTGCAGCTTGGCCTCTTGCATCTGGCGCAGCAGGCGGTTGAGTGCGACCTCGATGCTTGCCAGGTCGGCGTCGCCGGTGGTGACGCTCGGCGAGTCGACGCTTGCACGTTCGATGGCCTGCTCCAGCGTTTCCATCTTGCCGCCGGAGAGCTGCATACGGCCGAGCTCGTCCACGCGCAAGGCAAGGTCGTTGAGCGGCGCCATGGTGCGGCGCACGCGGCGGGCGCCGCCGAGCATGTTGAGCACGCCGATGACCTGCCAACCCACAACGACAAGGTAGAGAGGCCACAGTGCGACGAGGTCCTGCGCGAGGGGGAAGGTTTTGGTGGTACGCGCAAGCTCGACGGTATAGGTGAGTGTGGTCGGGTCCCAGCCGCGCGCGGGCGTCAGCGACATGCCGTGAACGGTGGTGCCGGGAATCCATCCCGCGGTAAACGCGCCGTCGGGCAGCGTCTGGTTGTATCCATAGACGAGGATCGCCGCCGCAACAACCAGCAGCAACAGATCGAGCCAGACATAGCTCATCAGACGGCGCCACATATAGCTCCAGTTGATGGCGCGGGCGATGGAGGTGACGCGCTTGGCCTCGGCGTTACGTACGGCAGACATAGCCCACCCCGCGCACGGTCTGGATGATGCGGGCGCCGCCGGCGTCTTCAATCTTGGCGCGCAGGTGCGCGATGTGCACGTCGACGTTGTTAGTGTCGCCCACGTAGTCGTAGCCCAGCGCCTCGTGCGCGATGCGCTCACGCGTGAGCACGGTGCCGGTGTGCGCCATAAGCAGGGCGAGGACGTCGAACTCGCGAGCCGTGAGCGCGATGGGCGAGCCGCCGACCGTGACTTCGCGGCGGTCGGGATCGAGCGCAACCGAGCCCACGGTGAGCACGGCGGGGGAGGGCACGGCAGAGGTCTTGGCCGAGTCGCTAGCCGGGGACGTCGCGGCGGTACCGGCACCCGTAGCGCCCTCCCCGGCCCCAACGCCGCCAGCGCCCGAAGCCGCCCGCACGGCCTCCGAGCGCTTCAGCGCCACGCGGATCCGTGCGAACAGCTCCTCGATCGCAAATGGCTTGGTCAGGTAATCGTCGGCGCCGGCATCGAGCCCGGCCACCTTGTCCATCACGGCATCGCGCGCGGTGACCATGATCACCGGCACGTCCTTGTGCTTGCGGACACGCCGCAGGACCTCCATGCCGTTGAGCTGCGGCAGCAGTACATCGAGCAGAATCAGATCGTAGTCGCGCTCCAGCGCCAGGTCAACGGCGGTGCGGCCATCGGCGGCGTGCTCCACCTGATAGCCCTCGTGCTCCAGCTCGAGTGTCACAAAGCGGGCGATTTTCTCCTCGTCCTCTACGATCAGGATCCGTGCCATATGTGCTCCCGTCTGCGATTACTTGTCGTCGTTGAGATTTTGCTTGATGTCGTCCGCGGCGTCGGCGGCGTGATCCATCAGGTTATTGATGCTGCCGGGCACGTCGCCGTCGCTGTCGATGCGGTAGCGCATGCCAAAGAACAGGCCAAGCAGCATCAGCCAAATCGTAGCGCCCCAGGCAAACAAGGCGACGATGGGAATCAGGATGGGAATGTTGAGGATGATCGCATCGCGGCGCGTGGCGATAAACTTGGTGTCCAGGCTCAGTCGGAAGAGCTTTTTGAGGTACTCCCACACGCTGTCCATCTTCTTGGAGAAGTCGGTCTTTTCGCTCGACTTCTCGTAGGCGGCCTGCGCGGCGACCATCTCGGCCGAGGGCTCGTCGACCAGCGCGGACTCGGTGGCGGCGTGCGCCGACGTGGTCTGGGTCTTACCCTGCGACTCGAGCCAAATGATGGCATCCAGAACGTTGCCGTCGGCGGCGTCGAGCGCGGCCTTGGCGTCGGTGTAGCTCACGTTGCACTTGGTGCGGATGGTTTCAACTTTTTCGAGGTCGTCCATGACCTGTCCTTTCGTTCGATGGGCGCGACGCCGGGCGATCTGCCCGGGCGCGAGCGTTGCGTTCGGCGGCCTGCGTTGCGCGGCGCCGCCCCGCCCTTGGTCGAACTCTATAGTGCAGGTTATAGATTAAGCGATTCTTGAGCCAAGATTAATGTTGGATGAGTTTTTGGGTGGCGGTGGGGAAGGAGAGGTGTCCTTCTGGGTAGCTAGCAGCGAGGTCTAATACTTTTCTGAGAAGTGAACGAGCTAAATCGGACCCCCGAAGCATCGACACTTTAAAGGTGCCGTTTCCTGCGGTTTCGATACTGGAATCCTGCGATTTTGCTGCCGAAAAATGCTGATGTTTCGGGGGTCCAAAAACAGGCGTTCACTTCCCGGGAAAAGTATTAGACCTCGATAGCGGGGGATGGTGGGCCGGTGGCAAGCCGGCGGCAGGAGGTGGTCCTGCCGCCGGCTTGGGGCGTTGCTGCTGCCTATGTGCTACTCGCAGATTTGGTCGACCACCTCGGTGATGGTCTTTTTTGCGGCTGCGAGGTTGCGTTGGGCCTGGGCGACAGCGGCCTCGGCTTGTTTCTTTGCCTTTACGACCTCGGCAAAGCGATTGATGGATTCGCTGTACTCGCGCGTGCGCGGGTCGAGTGCCGGCGGGACTTCGATCTCGAACAGGTCGCTCGGGCGGATGGCGCGGATGTCGGCTGCTTCAGTTAATGCTTGAATCAGTTGTGCCCCATGGCCTTCGGTGAGGTATCCAACGATTATCTCCGAAAACACCACGCGTTCCTCTTCGGTCATTGTTTCGAATGACGGGCGAATGACGGTGGTGTTGTGCGAAGCAACCAGGTGCTGCTTTGCGTCGTCGGCGCTGACGACGAGCAGATTGGACGCGCCGTAACGACCCAGCATGCGTGGCATGACGATATCTCCAGCGCGGAGCTCATAGCGATCGAGAATGCTGGGGTCCACCTTTACGATTCTTGAATCCGAACCATTTGCGCTCTCTACAGCGTCTGCGGGCAGAAGGTTGCCGTCCTGAAAATCCTGAGATGAGATACGGCGCACCTCGATCGCATCAATATCGTTCGACGTGGTGCTCTCGCGGGGCATAAATGGTGCTACTCGCGTAAAAGCGTCACCGAGCGTGGCGCTGTAGTTTCGGGTGAGACTGATAAGGCTGACTTTGTTCCACGAGAGTGGGGCATGGTGTTGGAGTAGTTCACGCGTCTCGAGAACGATTGTCTCTATGGGAGAGGTCTGATCTTGATCGAGGTTAACGTGGGACCAATCCGGCGCAATAGCTAGGGGTGGGCAGGATTCTTCGTTCGCGGGGGTTGGCACCAAGTAACGAGTGAAGCTGGATAGGTTGTGGAATGTGACGCTGCGGTTTTCTGTCGACAGGACGATGAGCTCGCACATCTTGTATCTGCTGGGTTCGCTGTGCGGGAAATAGACGACACGTTCAATGAGTCCTTCGCGCATGAGAACCGTGCGCGCCTGCTCGGCTTTATCTATTAGACTTGCTGGCAGCAATACCGCTGCTTTGCTTCGACCGGAAAGTGCGAGAGCATAGAGACACCAAACAAAGGGGTCCCAATCGCAAAAGCCTAAATAGCCCGGCTCCAGATCGTTGATAAGGGCCTCGCATAAGCGTATTTCTTTGTCGTGAGTATTGCGATGGTAACCCGTGGCGTCAATAAACACCGGAGCGGGGCCGTCGGCGTCGTTTCGCTCTCCTGGTTCAAGCTCGCTAATGCTGGGAAAAACGCCTTTATTCATGAAGAGACATGTATTGAGCAAGTCGGCATCGAGCGAATCAGGTAGTCGAACGATGTGTAAGTGACTGCCTTGTTCTAGATTGAGCGCGCGCGAAATGATGGCAGCGGTGAGGCGTGGCAAAGAGAACGCGGATTCGTACATACGTATGCCCTTTCTTCTTAGTGGGTTATATATTAGCAGATTATTTTGAAAATTTCTAATGACGAGAACAGCTCACTGTGCTATCCTCGAAGCAATCCAAAACTAACTCAATATCAACTGCTTGATGCAACCGCTATACAGCATTTAGGCAAGCTACGTTATCGAGCGAGACGATTTCACTTACGAAGCAGCAGGTTAGGTCAACAACTACTACCTATGCCTCAGAACATTCTAAAACTTAGAACAAACTAAACGACAAGCATTCGCAACCGGACAGGAAGAGGCATTCATGAAGAATGAAGACAGTATTTATGAGGTGTTCCTCAACGCGATCGATGAAGATCTCCGCAGCATGTGCAAAAAGAACGGGAAGGCAGAGATGCCGTTTCCGTATCCGTACTGCGGCGAGCAGGATACCGAGCGCTTGGCTAAGGCACTCGTTGGCGTGCTGGAAAAGCACTCGCCCGATATTCCCGGGCTGGTGCCCGAGCAGTATCGAGACGATGTGCACGAGGCCCGCGAGCTTTTGGCCGCAGCGTCGCTCGCTTTGTTGTCGCTGTATTTTCCCCAGCGCGATAACTGTGTGCACTGCATGGCCATCTTAATTGGCATGTTTGAGCACGGAAGCAATCCGCGCTTTAAGTCGAGCGGCGTGCGCATGTTCGAGCAGGTTACGACAGGTATGAAGTACTCGTCCGAACAAGGTGGATATATTCTGTCTCGCTTTGTGCGAAGCATCGACTACAAAAGACCCTGCGACCACGTGCATCGCGATGGGTCGCGCGGTTTTACGGCGGACGAGGACGATGCCGTCATGTTTTATAAGCGCTATCTCAAGGTGCAGAGACGCGTCTTCGATACCAGCCCGCGTTTCAACTTTGAGCTATGCGTCAAACGCCCGTTTGAGGCGCTTTCGGACAATCGGGAGAACTTTTATTGCATGGAGGAAAAGATGGAAATCGATTTGGCAACTAAGGTACGGGAGCTCCAGGACCGCTACACCCTCAACTTCGCTCAGGCCAAAGAGTATGACCTGCTCGACAAGCTGATGATTGATGCATTGCTTGCATATCTGCGCGACGGGTCAGTCTCAATCGCGGCGCGCGAGAGCTATGTGGCGCAAACGGAGCGTCTGATTGACGGTGCGGTCAAGTTGCCGTGTGCGACGAGCCCCAAGGAGGGCGCAGACGTCGACCGTATTTCCTAGCAATCACGCAGAACTATCGACAAGAAAGGGGCCGTGCCATGTCGGTCATTAAGATGTACGGCTACGAGGCCGCGCAGCAAACGGAGTACCAAACCAAGAAGTGGGCGACCAAGGAGGAAATGCAGGCGCTGTCATCCGGCGATGAGCAGCGCGATGTGATCTTGGCGCAAGGTGCCACGGTGGCTTTCTACGAGGGCGACAAGCACTGGGAGACAAGCGTGTCCAACAATGTTTTTGCCTTTGGCGGTACTGGTAGCGGCAAAACAGCGAGTTTCGTTTTGCCCAACCTGCTCAACCACCACGAGTGCTGCTATGTGGTCACAGACACCAAGGGCGAGTTACTGCGCCGCACGGGAAAAGGCTTTGAAGAGGACGGCTACGAGGTAACGGTTCTCGATACTGTTAATCCCGAGCAGTCGGCCGGATACGACCCTCTGCGCTACGTGATGGATGTCGAGGATATTCCCACCACAGTGGCGGCAATCATGGAGGGGGTCGATCCTGACGGCCGTAGCCTTAGGTATGATCCGTTCTGGAATAACGCGAGCGACCTGCTGCTTCGAGCGATTGTTGGAATCCTGTTCCTCCTGGAGACCCTTGCCGGCACCCTTACGCCGGGTGAGGACCCCAATGCCCCGCGCCGCTACCTTAAGATGAACAACGTCTTTAAACTGGCTGCGCTCATCAAGGTTACGGGAGATGGTGAGGGACGATTCCCGTTGGACTATCTTGTAGAAGAGGTGGAGTCCAGGGAGTTTCTCGATAAGTTTGGTGCGAAGAACGCTGATCTGTATGGCGTTGAGCAGTATCGCGATTTTCGAGGTGCGGCAGATAGGACGCTTAAGAGTATTCTGATCACGCTCAATGCAACTATCTCGCGGCTTAAGACGCCCCAGCTCATGCGCGTTTTTGAGAATGACGAGATGCGTCTTGATCGTATTGACGAGGGCAAGCGCGTGATCGATCTCAAGGTGAGCGACAACGATTCGGCTAATGCATGGCTTGCGAATGTTGCCCTTAAGCAGCTGTTTAACCTTGCCCAGCGCCGTGCCGATGCCAGCCCCAGCGGCCATTTGCAGCGTCGCGTGCAGTTTGTGCTCGATGAGTTTCCCAATGTGGGACGCATACCCGATTTTGAGCGCAGCATTGCGACCGTGCGCAGCCGTGGAATTAGCTTTTTGATGTGCGCGCAGTCGTTGAGCCAGCTCGATGGCGTGTATGGCAAATCCACGGCGCTTACCATCCTCGATAACTGCGATAGCTTGGTCTATATGGGTGGCGGCAGCAACATCGCGACGCAGAACTACATAAGCGAACTGTGTGGCGAGTCGGTTTTGGGCACCAAGTACGTGGGCGCCGAGCGCACTGCCGTAGATGTGCGCGGTTGCGTGATGACACCAGGCGAGGTTGGGCTTATGCCTCGCACCGATTGCCTGGTCAAGGTGACCGGCATGCGCCCCTTCCGCGCCAAGAAGTACTTTTGCGACGACCATCCCAATGCCGCCAAGTGGCTGAGGGATTAGTTCCTGCAGCTTTGTGTATCCCATCTTGCATGTTTTGTCGCACGGCTTCCGTTAGTCGTAAGCCGTGCGGTCCAGTTTTTGCCTCCTTACCGATTCCGTTTAGAAAGGAATTACCATGCCCGTTATGTATCGTGAGCCCAGCATCATAAAGAAGTCCAAGGACGGCCGTGTTGCCGCTGTCGATATGGCAAGCGAACTGCTCAACAGTCGTGTGCTGCTGCTGGAGGGCGAGGTCAACGATGTGACCTGTAACGGCCTTATTAAGTCCATGCTGGTGCTGGAACATCAAAGCGCGACCGAGCCCATCACCCTCATCATCAACAGCCCGGGCGGCAGCGTTACGGCGGGGCTGGCGCTCATCGACACCATGCAGTCGCTCGACTGCCCCGTGGTCACGGTAGGCGAGGGCGTCGTGGCATCGATGGCCGCGGTGATCCTGGCCTGCGGCGACCACCGCCAGGTGTACCGCCACACGCAGGTGCTCATTCACCAGTTGATGGGCGGCACAGGCATGGCGCAGCAGACCGATATCGAGATTGTGGCCCAGCATACGGCAGCCATGCGTGCCGAGTTGGACGAGCTGCTGGCCGAGCACGGCAACCTGAGCGCCCAGGAGTTCCATGAGCTCACCGAGCGTGACTGCTGGTGCAACGCCAAACGCGCTTTGGAGCTGGGCCTGGTGGATGAGGTGATTGCGCCCAGCAAGAAGGCGCTCTAGCGGGGCGCATGCCTTACAAGTACGTTGTGCAGGGCGAACAAGTGCGTAAATTCACAGCCAGAAAGAGGTTGAACATGAACAGGATTTGGGACGTCGATGGCATTGAGTGGGAAGACCTGCCCACCGTGAGCGACCTGCTGTGCGCTGCGGACACAAAGATCCTGGCGCGTGAGGTTGCCCTTCGATACGGCGGCAAGCCGGACGGCCGCGGCCGTGGCGATAGCGAACGCAGCCTAAAGCGCGCCCGCCGCAAGGTCAAAAAGCTGCGGAAGATAGATCCCGAGCCCAGCGACAAGATCATCCTGTTGCCCAAGCATGTCATCAATCGTCGCGATGCGGGCCACGGTTTTGGCTATTACGACGTGGAGCCGTGCATCTTTATGCGCGACGGCGTGCAAAGGCTGGGGGAGGACGCACTCGCCAATGTGCTTCCGTGGGAATTGATCCTGATGGATGATGAGTCCGCGAGCGAAATGCTGGGCTTTCGCGTATGGCTCGAAGGCGAGTGGGATCTATGCGAACGTTATCGCTTTTTGGCCGTGGTGTGTGTTCGCATGCTGAACAACATCTGGGCGCAAAAGGAGCTGCGCAAGTTCCTCGAGCAGGGCGATGCGGCCTGCGATATGGACGAGGACGATGTAGTTGAGGACATTCGCCGCGACGTGCTGTATCCCGAGGAAGTAATTAACGCCAAACTCGGCGGCTATTGGGACGCGAGTTTGGGACTCAACCTGCCCTGGAAGGACGAGCATCGGCAGACTTGCACGCGGATTGACAGGGCTATCGATGACCTGTTTGCCGAGGAAACGAAGCGCTGCGCTGCGGAGCTTGGGAAGAAGCTCGAGCGCGGGTATGAGGAGCGCGGGGAGTTACTGAACGGGATGTCCTTGTGAACGGTTGCCGACGGTCCGATAAAAATCTGTCCGGACGAAATGATAGAACGATAGCGTAAATAGCATCTGCACTTTAAGGAGTTAACAATGGGAATCGCCTATAAGGAACTGTTTCGTGTAAACCGTCCTATCTGTGGGCCTGGACCAGGAGGTTTCTTCATTAAAAGATTCAAGGAAGGCGGCTACAGTGAGGCTGAATTGCTCGATTTAATTTCGGGAGTGGACTTTTCTCTTGGTGAAGTGGATGAGGACATTAGCCTGAAAAAGAAATGCGAAATAGTCGAACAGGCGGTGAGTGGGGTGCATTATACGAGTTGGGCCCCCAGCGTGATCAGCATGATCATCTCACTTACGGTCGGAGGGTGTCTGTCTGCATGGGCGGGCAACAATTCAATCGCTGCCGGGGTTTTCGTGACGCCATGCCTGATTGCCTTGGGAATATATGCATGGTTTCGTTTATGCTTTGAGCGAAATCAAACGGTACTGTTGGGTGCGCTGAACCACATAAAGACACTTCAGCCGTAGTTGCATGAAATCGCCGATCGCCTGCCGTGGGCCCTCGGGACCGCCCTCGCGGCGCCCTTCCCGCTCTTTCCGGACATGGCGTCCTCCGATCTCCCGGGGCCGGCCGACCCGGCCCTCAGGGTATCGGATTCCCAAATTCATCCGTACATGTACGGATGAATTTGGGAGGTGTTCGGATGAAGTTGATATTCAAGGGGTGCGGCAGTTGGCAGGAATCTCAAGCGCCCAACCGCCAATCTCCACATTTCTTTGCTAAACTAGCTTTGCGCGGGAAACCGTGCATAGTTCGGGAGCATGTCCCCCAACTGGATCTAGGTTCGGATGCCGTTGCCCGGACTATTGGTGAAGGTTGGGGGACTTCCTACTTTCCATAGCGCAAGAAGTCGTAGATGCGGACGCACTTCCGATAATGCGAATCTTTCAACAGAGCCCTCTTCTTGGCAGGGTCGTTTCCCACGTCAGCCAGTGCCCGCTTCAGCAACGCTTCCAAGTCGTCGACGTCCATCTCTTCCTCTGAAAGGCACGGGATGAACGCGAACGGGCTCTTTGGCGCGCATGCATTCGCAAGGCCCTTTATGCTCAGCGACCCTTCGAATCTGCGACGAGTCGCAGGCATCGATTTGCGGAACGTTTCGCTTCGATAGCTATCAATCGAGGTGAGCGTTGGGAGATAAGTCGCTATGTCCTTACCGACCTCTCCACCGAGTCCGCGCGTGTACTTGAAGACAGGCATGTTGTTGGGCCGTTGGCGCACGTACATGTTGAGGTAGTTCTCGACGATGAACTTTGGGTCATAGCGAAGGTTATCGAGCACGATGTCCTCGAAGATATCTTCAGGTGAAATCGGCTTTCCGATGCTACTTGGTGACACCGACAGGCCGATGACGATCTTCTGGTCCGGGTCAAGGTCGTTGAGGACATTGTCTATCCCTGAGACGATGATGTCGGAACTCGGGTCGATATGCTCCGCAAGCCTGAACACGCTGCCCCTCAACTCGCGGATAAATCGCGTGCTATACATTTTCCGGAAGCTGCGCATCGCATCGTAGATCGACTCGAAGTCATCCGTGGTGATCTTCGTCATCGAAAGCGTACGGCCACCGAAACTCATAGCAATCTCGCCAACAGAGGTGTCGGTTGCGTGCTGAACGAAGATGAGCCGCTTGCCCAGCCGTTTGAGCTTGTCATCTGGTAGGCATTCGCAGATGTCACCCAGTATCGACCTGATGTTCTCGTCTTGAATCGAATAACCGAGGAAGATGACGGGATACTCGACGAAGAGGGTGAGCAGCTTCGCCGAGAGATACTTCCTCTTCTGCGCGAACTCCGCATAGTCAGCGCTGGTCAGGACGATGCTTCCCGCCCTCGAGACTGAGCCATGGATCTTGTATATCTCCTGAGAGAAAGCCTGGTCAGAGAACAGGAGGTCGCTTTCTCCGACGTAGGTCGTGAAACCAGGGAATAGGGTCTCACACATACAGTCATAATTCGTGGTGATGATGCCGGCAACTTTTTCCCTGCCCGCCTTCGCCAGCTTCTCAGTTTCGGCGCTCTCGACGAGACGAGCTCTCGCGATCTTATCTGCGACGTAGATCTTCATGGGCGAAGCGTCCCCGGTAAGCTCGTCACTGTGATCTTCGCGGAAGGCAGCGAATTCATCCGATGCAAAGAGCTCGTGGTTTACTTCGCTTTCCATGAGCGTGGCAACGTACGGCAGTTCGGACTCGACCTTGCCGTTCTGGACAGCAATCTTCGCCTGGCTCTTGAAGCGCGCGAAGGCATATGGGTCGTCAAGCACCTCGGCGCAGATATCCGAAAGCAGCCCCTCCCATCCCGGCGTGCCGCAGTAACGACGGGAGAGGCCAGAGCCGATGAAGAGAAACGGATAACGCCCGGCATCATCAACAGCTTTGTGGATTATCGATTTGATTCTCTCGTCCATAATCTTTCCTCCTGTACCAATCGACATGCTCGTGAAATGTTATCCCACCAACTTCGGCGAGTGCGGGCTGAAAGCATCGTTGCCGTTCTGCCCGTCGACCAATCCGCACGCGAGACTCAGCGGCACAACTGCAGCGTTCTCGACCTCCACGCTAAGCACGTAGTGGAAGTCCGCCCCCTGGCTCCCACGATTCCGCTCGTAACCAATGGCGGCCAGCCGGTCGGCTAGTTCGTCTCTCGAAACCAGCTCGTTAGCCTTCACCTTGCAAAGCATGGGTTCAAGTTCGTAAGTGTTTGTCTCGCTGATTGCGTTCCTGTAGAAGCGGAAATGGGTCGTACGAAAGAGATCTTTATGATGGGAGTACACGTGCCCGTCCTTAATGGCGTAGAAGTAGAAAAGGAACTCACCGCCCTCGTTTAGCCTGCCGCTACTTTCAAGGAAGCGGTAAATTTGTGGCGCTACAACGGAGAGCCGATTACGCTTCCGAAGCGATTTGCCCCACGAGCTGAGTTTATTGAATACCACAACGATATGATATTTAAAGGGTAATTGGACTATCTCCCGACCAAACGAGGATTCGGATTGGCTTGCTGAAATGTGGCAGTGCCCTGTTCTAAGCAACGTATTTGCGATAGAGTCGCGCGGGAACGGTGCTCGGGGCCGTTGCACCAGTAGCAAATTACTTATATCGAGCGATGTGATGCTGCGATTTCGGAAATGCTTGCCTGGTTGCGGCGCCGACTTCGAAAAGCTGGTTTTTATTTCCATTACAGCTGAAACAGGCCGTCAAAATTCATGGAAGATCTTTTCGATAGTAATGGATGAACTGAGGAGGTTTGTCTGGAGGGTGGATCGAGGTTCAAGATTGTTGCGCTCTGAAACGTTTCAGCTGAGGTCGGAGAGCGATCGCATGAGTCGATTTATATTTCGGCAGCGTTGCATCCATAGAAGAGAGAGGGATGCGTATTCGTTTGGCAGCGAGGGCGTGAGTGGGCGGAAACTTCGTGGCGTACAGCAATAAGGCTATACCTAAAAGCCTTTGTGTTGAACGGGTTTTCGCGGGAGCGGAGGGTGCGTGCCGCGAGGGACGGTCCGCGGCACGACCGACCCGGCGCGGCATCCGGAGCGGACGCGGATGCGGCGCGGACGGCCTCTGACGGGCGAGCATGCGACAGTGGTTGCCCTGCTGGGCGGCAATAAGCTCGAATCGAGCACGAGCGATTCTTGTCCGGGCGAAGCGTTACAACTGGATTTGTTCTGTTGCCGACTGATCTTGAAGCATGTTGGAAGAAACGGAATTATAATTATTTATTTGTCTGTATCTATCGAAATGGAGACCGAGCGCGTGGAAAACGAGAGGAACATAACGGCAGTTGACCTTTTCGCCGGCTGCGGCGGAATGTCCCTCGGCTTCGAAAAGGCTGGCGTCAATGTTGTGGCTGCCTACGACAATTGGGACGCTGCCATTGATGTCTATCGCGCTAACTTCCAGCATCCTGTTTTCAAAAGGGATCTCTCCGACGTTTCCGTATCCGAGGAAGTTGCCGGCTTCGCTCCGGATATCATCATCGGCGGGCCTCCTTGTCAGGATTTCTCGCAGGCCGGCAAGAGATCCGAGGATGGTGGGCGCGCAATCCTCTCTGTTAGATATGCCGAGATCATCGCGAGGTGCAAGCCTCGCTTCATCGTTATGGAGAACGTCCCACGCGTTCGAACGAGCAAATCCATGGAAGCGATTCGGGCCACCTTCAAAGCGCAGGGTTATGGCTTGAGTGGGCGAGTGATGGATGCAAGCCTGTGCGGGGTCCCCCAAGCTCGCAAGAGATACTTCTTGATCGGATGCCTTGGGGCGCCCGACGGGTTCCTCGACCCATATCTTGAGAAGGGCCTTTCTGACCATCAGATGACAATTCGTGAGTATCTCGGTAACGAGCTTGGAATTGATTACTACTTCAGAATTCCGCGAAGCTACACGAGGCGGGCCATCTTCAGCATCGACGAGCCCTCGGTCACTATTCGTGGTGTGGACAGGCCGATACCGCCGAACTACAAGCTTCACCCCAACGACGCGGCGGACCTCAGTCAAGCCCGGTGCTTGACTCCAAAGGAACGCAGTAGGATCCAGACTTTCCCGGAGTCTTTCAAGTTCTTTGGGAGTAAGACGGATATCAACCAGATGGTGGGCAACGCCGTACCGGTAAACCTTGCCACCTACGTTGCACGAGCGCTACTAGAGTACAGGAGGGATGTGAGCGATGGACTGCGTTGATCTTTTCTCGGGATGCGGCGGTATGTCGCTCGGATTCCAGAATGCGGGCTTCAACATAAAGGCGGCGTTTGATAACTGGCAGGCGGCTGTCGACATCTATTCGGCAAACTTCGACCACCCGGCATTCAAATACGATCTTTACGATGCGGAAGCGGTCCCGAAAATTGAAGGGTATTCGCCGTCGATGATAATCGGTGGCCCCCCTTGCCAGGACTTCTCCATTGCGGGCGCCAGACAGCGCGGCAAAAGGGCCAATCTCACCATCCGATATGCTGAGATAGTTCGGGACGTCAGACCCGAGTGGTTCGTCATGGAGAATGTTTACAATATCGAGCGGATGGACGTCCTGCCCGAGGCGCTGGAAATATTCCGCAATGCTGGATACGGTCTCACGAGGCGCGTCCTCAACGCCAGTCTATGTGGTGTGCCTCAGATTCGCAGGCGCTTTATCCTTGTCGGTCATCTTGGTGATAAAGATGACTTTCTCGGCGAACTCTTGGATTCAAGGCTGAGCGACAAGCAGATGACCGTCAGGGATTACCTTGGCGATTCGCTCGGCACGCAATACTTCTACATGCATCCACGCAACTTCCAGCGTAGGGGCGTCTTCACGATTGACGAGCCAGCGGTAACGGTACGAGGCACCAACCGTCCGATACCGCCAGCATATAAGAGGCATCATGCCGACAAGGCTGATATTTCTGAAGGTGTGAGAGCCTTAACATACAAGGAGCGCAGCTATCTGCAAACCTTCCCCGAAGAGTTTGAGTTTGTCGGGTCCAAGACAGACATTGAGCAGGCGATTGGCAATGCCGTGCCAGTTAAGCTTGCTGAGTACGTTGCTAGATGCATAGCTGACTATGCAGCAGATTAATTGTGGTGGTTGCCATGTCCTTTGTCGATGAATGGAATTTGAGCTATCCCATTCCGAATTCTATATATAGCGAGAATACGCTATCCGTTCGCGGGAGAACAGTTGGACAAGGTGGTGCTGGACAGTACGAACTCAAAGGTTCAGGCTCTCTTGCAAACGGGGATACGCTGACTGCAGTTGACATTATCGGACACGCAATCATCTTGGAAGTAGTCGTACCCTCTACTGGGCAAGTTGTCTCCCTTGGCACGCGTTATCCCGTTGCAAAAAAAGGCGGAAAAGTACGTGTGCAAATACAAGGAGACGGGGCAAAGCGTCCAAATGTCGGCAACTTGTTTGCCGCACTGCTGTTGTTGCCAGTGACGGGCAAAGTAAACGATTCATCGCCGTTGCAAGAGGACGGTTTTGCGGAAAGGACATTCTGGATGGATGCAGCCGAAGTAAAGCCTGTGGGCGTCTCCGAAGATGCATATATCTTGGAGCTAACGAAACTCTTCTTCGCCACTGGAAGCAGATACAAAGACGGGCAGTTTTCGGGTGCGATAGATTACGACTACAAGTCGAGAATTGACGATCTTATTGCCCTTTGCAATCGCGGATGCAAGATGAGGGCTGGTAGCCTGACCACGGCATTCAAGTATTTCGCTGACGTTTACGCAGGGAAACTTGAGTTTGATTACAGCGTGGCTGAGTTCATGCGAAACCTCATAGCGAGCCAATTGATTGCCGAAGAGGGCATCGACTACGAACAAGGCGATGACGTGCTGCCCGCAATGCATCAACTAATCGACCTTGCTGCAAAGAATTCATCGAAAGCATCAAGCAGAGAGAAGAGGACTTTTCAGCTAAACAACCTTCCAGCTGAATTTAAAACCGACTTCTCCAGGCGCTACATCACGTCACTACTGGCAAAGCCCTTTGTCATCCTTGCTGGCAACAGCGGAACAGGCAAGACGCGGATTTCCAAGCGTTTTGCAAAGTACCTTGAGGTCTTGGATGAAGACGGGGAGCCAAACTGGTTGCTCGTCCCGGTCGGTGCCGACTGGACCGACAACACCAAGGCGCTGGGCTTCTTCAACCCGATTGCAGACGGCGGCAAAGGCGCGTACGAAGAGACCGGCATACTGAGACTCATCGAACGGGCCAACGCTAACCCCGAGGTTCCGTATTTCCTCATCCTCGACGAGATGAACCTGAGCCATGTCGAGCGGTATTTCTCAGACTTCCTCAGCCACATGGAGACCATCGGCGAGGATAACCTCATCGTGCTTGATGGGTACGGCGATGGCGGTGCTGGCAGGCTGCCCTATCCGCAGAACCTGTTCGTTGTCGGCACCGTGAACATCGATGAGACCACTTACATGTTTAGCCCCAAGGTGCTCGACAGGGCAAACGTCATAGAGTTCAAGCCGTCGAAGGCCGAAGTCCTCGCAGGGTTCAAAGCCATCGAGGATGCGCCGGACGTTGCCGTCGCAGCTTCCGGCGTCCCCCAGGCTTTTCTGCGTCTCGCCAAGGACATATGGGAGGGAGCCAATTACATCAGCGAAGATGATGCTAACGCCATCTTCGAGAAGTTCGGCAAGCTGTATGAAGAGCTGGAGAAATGCGGCTATGAGTTTGCCTTCCGCACCGTGCGCGAAGTGCGAATGTACGTTAATGCCGCGCACGAGCTTGACGGCGAGAACTACGAACTCGAGCGTTCTGTCGATGAGCAGATTGTCCAGAAGGTGCTGCCGAAGCTCCATGGTAACAAGCGTGAGATCGGCAATCTGCTTAAAAGCCTGAAAGACATATGCGATGGCGAGCTGAGCTCCGTTAAGATAAGCCAGATGGCAGCGAAACTCGATAACGTGCAGTATGCGAGCTTCATCTAGCCTATGGACGGCAGCATCGGCGCAATCCGCTTTGCAGCGGATGGAAGAACAATAGCCAGGCTCTACCAGAGCGGTGCGCATGACCGAGTCGATTGGGACGAGGAACAGCAGACCGGGCTAACCGGGCTGACGTGTTTCGGTCTCAAGCCGGAAGCATCCCAGAATGGCGCTGGTTCAACACCAGCCTTCGCCGTCAAGGACGGTCTTGACGGGAGTCCCACGCTTCGAATCAACGAAACCACATGTTATGTGCTCGAATACGAGCGGACCCCTGATGGTGGCCTGCATCCTCGCGCCTCGTTCCAAAACGAAGGCAAGAATATCAGGTGCGACAGAAACGGCAATAGTGTCACCTTCCAGTTCGTGAACTATCTCGGGCGTTCGAGGATTCGATTCGGCGAGGAAGCTGATGCGCCGATGCTACAGTTCGAAGTCGTCCCGCTCAAGATTGGCTATGAAGACGATTACATCGAGCTCACCGAGGAGCTTGCCGCAAGGTGCGCTGCGCTGCTCCTTGACTACTCGGGCTCCACGTCGAACGTTTACAAGCAAGCCGACGAGAATCGCGAGACGCTGCTTGAGCAGTTCGTCTTCCTGCGGCAGTTCTGCTACGAACCGAACCTCCAAGCCCTCTTCGAGGCGATAAAGAGGAACCCTGATAGGACGCTGGATCACGAGGACGAGCTGCGGTCGGTTGGGGCTGGCATGCCGTCCCGGAGGTTTTATACGAACCCCTTCTCGAACAGCCGGATGTGGACGCGCTTGAACTGCGGCGGCGATGCGGGAGGCGTCTACCTCCCCCAGATGGTCAGCGTCACGCGCAAGTACGACCTGCTCGACACGCCCGCCAATCGGTTTGTGAAATTTGCCCTGCATGAGATTGACCGGATCTGCACCTCTCTGATGACTGTCCTGGATGCCGAGAAGGGCGATACTCGGCAGACGGAGTGTTATCGCGAAGCCGCCGCGCTGCACGCCATGCTGGAAACGATACTCAGCGACGCCTTCTTCGACGATGTCGGCACCCTGCAGATGATGCCTCAGAACAACCAGGTGTTGCAGAAGCGCGAGGGATACTCGCAGATCTTCTTCGCATATTCCATGCTCGATATGGCGCTGCAGCTCGACTGGAAGGGCAAGGATGACATCTACGAGGGCGAATCGAAGAATGTGGCCCTCCTCTACGAGTACTGGATCTTCTTTGAGCTGTACGACATCGTAAGGGGGATCGAGGGGTGCGAGCCGATAAGCACCGATGACCACCCATTTATCGGGACGAATCCCGACGGTGGGCTGTCAATATCCCTCAAGCAGGGCGTACGCTCCTGCCAGTCATTCCAGATTGCGCAGTGCGGCGCGAAGGTAAACCTCTACTACAACCGCACCTTCTCGCCCCGTGACTTTCATGCCACTCGTTACGAGGGTTCGTACTCGAGACCGTTCAGACCCGACTACACGCTCGCGATATTCCCGGATGCTTATACAAACGAGCGAGCCGCAGTGCAAGATGGAGCTGTTGCATTCGTCCACTTCGACGCCAAGTACCGCATCACCGACTTGACGGGGCTTGTCGGCAAGGATGTGGGCACCGAGGAGGCAGAGCGCGAGGAACTTAACGAGGAGAAGGCGGCCTCCACCACGAACACCTACAAGCGCGGTGACCTGCTGAAGATGCACACGTACAACGACGCGATACGGCGCACGGTTGGCAGCTACGTGCTTTATCCGGGGTCGGGCGAAACGGGCGAGAAGGGCCAATTCCGGCTCTTCGAGGAGATTTTGCCGGGTGTCGGCGCTTTCGCCATGAAGCCGAGCATCAGCAGGACGGCAGAGAATGCGTTGCGCGATTTCATAGAGAAGGTCATCGGCGAGAACACGGCAAGCAATACGCGGCTGAACCGGCTGAGCTACTTCACCGAAATGGTTGTGGCTGAGCCTCCAAGCGCGGGCAAGACGGATAGCGACTCCTACGGGCATGGTGGCGAATCGTTCGTGATTGGCTACATTCGAGGGGACTCTCCCGATGACTACTATCACTTTCTCGAAAGCAGCGGCAGGCTCCGCAAGGGCGGGCGCTTTCTCTTCTACTTCTATGCCATTAAGGACGGGCATGTCTACTCGCACCATAAGGATCTCTTCCGCACGTCGTGGTTCCGCTTCTATCGGAACGCCATAAGCCAGACGAACACCTACGAGATCGAGCCTGTGGCGTGTCGCATAACCTCGAATGAGCTGGTTTCGAGGGACGAGCTGGCCGACCGCCTGGCCGACCTTGGCTACGTGCGGGATCGTGGGAATCAGGGTGCCGACTTCTACTATGTCCTGTCCGTGCGGGTGGAAGATGACGCGGCAGAACCCTTAAGCCTGGGGCGCAGGGCGGTGGATGAACAGAACGGCAACGATGCGTTCAGCCCCCACTCGCCAAAGATTGTTGGGTGATCATCTGGTCATTTTCAGAGTAGCGGTAACACCTACGGGCGCGCGAGGGGCAACGCATGAGGCCAATCGTCTACAACGGGGTTGACCTGTCGGGCGTGTGCTCTGCCGAGGTCATCGAGAAAGTTGCCCTGCCCGTGGAGGCGGAGACCCTGGCGGTGCCGAGGCGTGCCGGCGCACTGCTGGTGGCGGGGCGGCTGTCCCCCAGGCTAGTGCGGGCGCGGCTGTTCATGGACACCCGCCCGCGCCTTCAGGACGATGTTCGGCGACAGGGACGACGCAGCGGCGCTGCCACGTCGCGCAGGTAGCGGAGGAGGGTTGCTCCCAATGGCCCGCGGCGTCCGCGCCCCGGTGCCACCCCGTGACCGGCGGCTTCGCTCGAAGCCGCTACATCAGGCTCGTTCCCGCTTTTCCGGGTCATATCCCTTCGTATACACGGTAAAGCTAAGGCTATCTATCGTGCCGGTGCTGTAGACGCATGCGTCGGGCGCGCTCCGTGTGCCTTGGGCGGTCGGGTCGGTCGAGACACAATCGTCCCTATCTATTCCAAGCAATGGAATGGGCTTTGCCACCTGGTCGGCGCTATTAATTTGCGCAATGATCTCCAACAACTCGTATAACTTGATAAGCCATGAGCTGTATGGGTGCTCGCCGGGTCCCTTGTGCTTCAGCGTGCACTTTGATTGCGGGCTTTCGGCGAGCTGGCTCAAGCGTTCAAAAAGCGCCGGGTACTCGGCTTCGGGAAACTCGACTTGTACATACTGTATGCCATTGAGGATGAATCCGTACCACAGTACGGGGTATGGAAAACCGTTCCTATCTGGTCGCCTGATTTTTGTCCTGCAATTGGGCTGGTTGACGATAGACAGCCATGCCGCATAGAGCTCGTCGGAAATTAGGTCGCTCGCTTGGTATGTTGGGCCAAGACCATCGAGAACAAAATTGCCAAGGCTGTCAAAATAGTGGGCACAATCCGTTAAACCCTTTTCGTATGCCGTGTCGGCTTTTCTCCGTATATTGAGTGCGACGTCGCGGGGTGATTTGCGACCAAGATGTTTTTTGGCGTTGTGCCGCGGGTTGCAATAGAGCTTGGTCGCCGCGTTATATCGATCGCAGTACTTGCTGTTAGGGCCGGTCGGAAAAAAGAGCGAACCACAGGTTTGGCATGTTATCGGCATAATGCCGCACAGCAGCAGCTCGTGGAGGATGCGGGCATAAAGGCTTGCAAAGGAACATTCCTCTTCGGTGAAGTAAAGCTCTCCTGCCTTTGCAATAACAGCTTGAAGCCTTACGAGCCTATTGAGGTTTTCCTGGTCGTTAAGCTCTGCATACGTATGGAAGTCTCCATTTGCGTAGATTTGGTTCTCGCGCATAGCCTCGAGATAGTTCTTGCGAAACGCCTGCATAAAGGGGGCGCTATTCATGCGTTTTATATCGCTCAAATGTTCTTCGAGCTTTTGAGCCGTTTCGTTTCCGGGCAAGTGCTTTTTGGCTGCGTATGCAAAAGCGTCGCCAAAGCGGATGATTGCCGGCAGCTGATTATCGAATAATCGAAATTGTCGCGGGTCGCTTGTTTTGATGGCGGCTGGGAAAAACTCTTCGTTTTGCGCGAGCAGGCTAGGTGCCTCGGTGTTTTTAAGCAGCGGGGCAAGCTCCAGACATTCCTGATAAAAAACAATGAGAAGCGCTCGAAAGAGATCGGTATTGGTGCAAACGCAAGCTGTTTCTATCTGCGAGTTGACCTTTGGATAGTTGTCTCTTGGATTGTCGCGTTTATACGGCACCGGTTCTGTTAGCCCGGTCTTGCCGTTGGTAGTTGTAATGTCCATGTCGTTCGACACGAGCTTGAGATAGGAGCTGAAGAGGGACGCCATTTCTTGCTTATTGAGTTGGGCCGATGTCGTGATCACCGCGCGGTACAGGCGGTTGATTTCGTTGCACTCAATAGCGTTGTTGTTCATCCAGCAGCTGTAATAGCGATAGTCGGGAATCGCTGTGATGTTCATGACACACTGCCTGCAGACATTTTCAAGGAGATACCTGGCCATGCCAGATATCTCTCCGTGTGCATGGCGCGTAATGGCTTTATCGAATATCGGAGCAAAGAAATCGAGGTCGCGTTCCTTTTGTTTTTGAAGGTTGACTTCGATTCCGGCTTCGTTCAATTCTGCTTGCGCGGACTCTTGGTCGGAATCGTCTGGATCGAGCCAGTCGTCATGGTCTGGTTCGGCTGCGTAGTCCATCGAAGCGTGTTGCGCATCGTGGGGAGCAGGGGGCTGACGAATGGCGTTCTGCAAATCGATGTAAAAGCGCAATTTTGCTCGCTCACGAAAGTGGCCCCCAATCTCGTTGAAAAGCGAGCTTAAGTCGACGCGTAATAGGTCGTTGGCTACGGAGACGAGATTCCATGCGCTTGCATTGCCGGTTGCGTTTCCGTCATCGGCGCAATCAATCTCTGGCGTTCTGTTAAGAAGAAGCATGCGGGGATTGACGGGAGAGCGAAGAAAGCCAGCCTCGAAACCCCAGCTAAACGGCTCTTTTTCGGAATCAAGCATTAATGCTCCAAACAGCCAAAATTTAAAACCCGATAAAAGTCATATTACGCGGCTGTTTGCGGCTGTTCAATGGAATCAAGCGAAAAGGCTTAAAACCAGGGAGGCCGTTATGTCCGATTGCATCAAGCTCAACAAAGGAAACATCGATGTATGCGAGCGCGAGGTTATCGTTCTTCGCGAGATCATCGCTGCCGCCATGGGTCGTTTGCACCAGATGCGCAAGCAGTGCGAGCGCGGCTATGTGTCTTCGGAGGATTTCGAGAATGCGTTGGATGCGTACGGAGTAATCAGTGAGCGAGTCGATGAGCTTGACCAGCTTGGTTTCGAGTTCAGATGGTCGTCAGTCCCCGATGCCGGAATCGATGAGAACGACGGGCTCGAATGGATCGAGGACGACAACCCTCCGCGTGAGCGCGGTTTTGATATTGCTTGTTAATGTGACCGAACGGTTGATTGGAGACAAAATGTATCCGTACTACGAATGTGACAACTATCCCATGAGCATTACAGATGATGACGGCCCGTTTCTGATCATGGAGGCGAGGCTGTCTGGCGACGACGAGCTCAATGATGATTTTAGGAAAGGCGCCAGTTATAGATGCTCGTGTGCGACTGTTTCTGCGGCGATTGATCTTTGCAGGTCGATGACGGACGGCGATGCCGATCCTTGGTATGAAAGTTGGGAGAAGGCGGTTGAGCGTTATCCGCTCGAGAAATGCGAGGATGCGACAACGCTGTATTGGATCGAGCCGACCGATCCGCACAAGGCGCTGTGCGCCCTCCAACCCCATTGCGATCTTGAGCCATACGTGGCTGAGGCAATTGGCGCAGTTGACACGTATCTACTGGAGTGCGCGGACTATCCCTTTACGGTCGATCATTTAGATCTAAAGGACGTTGACGTCCTGCTCAGCGCTGCTTGGGGATTGGCTCGAGTCCTCGAAGAAACTTGGGGCACTTGCGACCCTGATGATGTTTTGGAAAAGATCGAGGATGCTACGTACAGTGCGTATATAACGGTTAAGGACCTGATCGCGGGCGAAGAGGCGGCCAAAGCCAGCGCAAAGTCCGATGACAATCTTTAGCCACCGCACTGAACGGCGCGACCGATCGGAAGGCTGCCGGGAAAAGCTTTAGCAAGCGCCCCGACCAGGTTCAGGAGTCTGCCGCCGATGCATCCCTGATGCGTGTCGCCCTTGCAGTGATCGATGCCAAAGAGCGCGAGGCGTTGGAGTGCGATCTTAAGAAACTGCTCGCTTCGTGCGAGTAGTCGCTGACTGCTCCTCTTTCCTTTCTTTCTTCTCTCAAGCGGCATGGACGCCGCCGCCTTGACCGCCCAGCGCGAGTTTTGTCCGCACGGGATGGTATCAAACACGTGTAACAACTAAATCGGAGGTTTGACCATGGCTATGTGGGATCTCAACTGCCAATCGAATCCGTCGTCTGCGGACGACAAGGAGCTCGCTCCCTATCTTGCACGTCAAAAGGCGATGCGCGAGTTTTTTGAGCGTGCGCTGTTTGCCCCCAAGGATCAGGGCAACAATGGCCTGTACTTTTTGGGCGCCACGACGGGCTCGGGTAAAAACTATACGGCCGAGCAGGTCACAGCCGACCTCATCGCCGGTGGCTGGGACGATTCGGGCTGTTTTAACAAGTGCCCGGGCCGTCGTTACCTGGTGTTTGTGGTGCCGGGTAAGGACAACCGCGACAACTACGTTGCGAGCGTGCGCAAATTGCTGGTTGAACAGGGCATGGATGGCGATGCCGCGCAGCGCATGGTGTTCGATCTTCCGCGTGCGGGCGATAACATCCTGCATTGGATTGAGACTACGCGCGGTAAGGGCGCCGTGGGCGTGCGCGACATTCCGTGTCCCATCGAGGCGGACGACGAGAGCTCTCATCGCATCATTAAGCGAGCGTGGGGCAACGCGATGGAGATCGCCGATGACCTTTTGGGCATCCTTGACACTCGAAATCGTCTGGGAGGTGTTGCAGACCGTTTGACCCCCGCCCTTCGCGACAAGCTATCGTCGGCGGATGCGAGCTTGCGTTGGGCTGTGAGCCACGAGCTCAAAAACATCACGCGCGGCATGGAGGTGATCCCCCAGATTTGGCCGTCTGCCCTGCTCAATGACGAGAGCATACCGCATGTGATTGCCCTGACGCCGCAAAAGCTCATCAATAGGATCGATACAGTGACCGGTGCAGGCGTTGTGCTCTTTAACGCAATGGCTGCCGAGAAGGGCCTGTTTATCTTTGATGAAATCGACCACATGAAGGCCGACATACTGTCGACGCTGACAGACGATCCCGTGACGTTTCAACCGGACGAAGTATTGCGTATCCTCGATCGTCATTTTAACGGCGGTGTGGTGGACCCCTTGCTACTGGGGAATCGAGATCAATGGATGGCGGTCTATACGCACGCTTCCACGTCGGGCGATCACAAAGGGTCAAACGCCGAGAGGAACAGGGTTTCGCGGGCGAGCGTAGAGGAAGATGCCGAAGAAATCGCCAAGGATGCCAAGAAAATTCAAAAGGCACTCGCCTCTTGTATTAAGGACATGAAACTGCGTCCGCCTTTTGCGCTGTCTGACGAGGCGAAAGAAGAGCAGCTCTCCGGTCGACATCTGTTTGGCAGCGACGATATTTCGGTGGGCGACAACTCGGCGAATCCGTTGCGCTTCAAACTCAATGAGGGCGGTACTCGCAATATGATTATCACTCGCGGAGGGAGTGGGCAGCAAACCGTCAGCAAGGCGGTGCGTCGTGCACGCGGTCTGGTCAGGATGGTGGTGGGTCATCTCGCCCGTTGCGCCACGCTTATGGACAAGCTGTACTACGGCAGCATTTCGTACAAGGACGACCTTTCGCGCAAGAACATCATCGATGCCCTGGGCATTAGGAACAACCAGACCAGCGAGAAGTATTTTTGGGATTCGTTGATGCTGGCGCTGTTCTTTAAAGATCGCAAGAATGACGAGATCGATGCCGCCGACGACTCGATGTATGCGCGTGGTGTCGATTATCTAGTGATGGAAACCACCATCGAGCACATGTTTACCACGTACCTAACCAGCCACGGCATTGAGCGCATGCCCGAGGCCTACCTTGCCTCCATTGCCGCCAAAGCGCCTTGCGTGTGCATGAGCGCAACATGGAGTGCGCCGACCGTCAAAAACTTCAACCTCGATTACCTTGACGAGGTTCATGGCGTGGTTCGCAAGGACGCTTGGATTGGCGAGCTCAACCAGGAAATCGTGCGACAGACTAAGCTGTTTAACAAACAGGCTGCGAAGGAGTACGACGTCGATATTGCCTGGGTGGATGAGTCCAAGGAAATTGCCGGCATGGTCGCGCTGGCAGGCGGCGCCTTTGGCGGCATCATTGTGTCGCCCGACGAGGTGTACGAGCGCGCGATGCGGTTCTTTGACGGGATTGGCGTGAGTGAGGGACTTGCGGTGCGCTTGCGCTTAAAGATTGCTGACAGGGTGGGCGTGAGCGACGCCAAGAGCATCGAGTTTGAGCTGAAGCGCCTGAGCAAGACGCTTGTTGCCGTGAGTACTTGGGCCCGTGGTGTGGCGCGTAACGAGCAACGGGCGGGAGCCGTTTTTACCACGCGCCACATGGGAAACCATGGCGAATTCAATAGTCTGGCGCTGGATCTTGCGCGCGAGATTGTCGCGGAGCTGGTGATTAGAAACATCAAGTGCCCCGAGATGTCGTACGAGAAATCGCTTGAGGCCGCCAAGGACATGGTGCCGTGCTTTAACGCTGCGGAATGGGATGCAGGTTGGCGTGGCGCTCAAAAACGTCTCGAGCTGGGCCAGCCGACCCTGATGTTTATCAATCTTTCGGCCGGTGGCTTTTCCAAGAATCTCAAATACAAGGTGCCGGAGAATCTGTGCGACATGGTTCATCAGGTCGATTGCGGCTTTGAAAATGCCGACCGTCGCCCCAAGATGGATCTTGATTTCTTATATATCGAGTCGCCCACAAGTCGTTTGACCTGGGGAGTGGAGATCAACTCAAATAAGTTTGTCCAGCAGGCGCTACTTGGTGTGGTGGAGCAGGAGGAACTGGTAGCGCGCGGCGAGGTTCCGTTTACTCAAAAGCGCCGGAACGTACGGATGCTTCTATCTGGCGTTAATAAGAGCCTGCCGGTGCGCGACACCCTCTCTTATCAGGTCGAAGGCGCTCGCATTGTGGCACAGGCTGTGGGTCGCCTGATGCGCACGAGTGTAAAGATGCCTTGCGTGCAGGTGCTGCTCGACCGCGAGATTGCGAACGATTGCAACTTTTCGTTCTTGCATGATTTGCCGATGGGCTACGAGCTTGAGCAGGTGGTTGGTGCCTGCGCCGCTGCCAACAACCATATGACGGACAACAAGGAACACGCTGCCGTTAAGCAGCAGAACCTTGCCGCCTTTAGGAACAACCTTGCCAAGCAAAAGCACGAAAAGCTGGCGTGGAAAGTTACCTCGCTAAACGCCGGGGACGAAGATCTCACTGCTTTTGATGGCGAGCGCGACTTTTACCTGCATCATTTTTGCCTGCCGTGGGAAGATCTCGCGCAATACCCAGAGCGCCGGAGTACCGCGCTGCGCATGTCGCATGCTGCAAATGGCTATGCCTATGCAGAAGGCGGGGCATGCAAGGTGCCGCACTTTGAATTCCCTAGCTACGATGGTGAGCCCGTCGAGCAGATTGCTGCTCGTCTGGAGGATCGTTGCCACTGCAAGGAGGGCTTAAAGGGCGCGACGGTTCGCCAGGTGAGCCAGGCGGCGGCGCGCGTACCCGAGCTGCTGTCAATTCGCGAAGTGCGTGAGCGTTGGTCGAGCGACGGGGTGCCCACAACGCTGCAGCCGGCGGCGACGGCGCACATGACGCCCTATATGTTCCAGGCGGTCTACCTGGGTGAGCTGGGAGAATCTGCCGGAAGGGCAATCTTTGAGGCATATTACGACGGCCGCTATTCGCTTACGCGTGGCGATGCGGCACACGCCGAGACAGGTGGCGACTTTGAGGTGCTCGATGCTGCTGGCAACACGACCGGGGTATGGATCGATTTTAAGCACTATCGCATCGGTGCCTATATCGCTTATGTTCGCGACGGTCGCGAGGCGTCGGATGCCGAGCGCTTTAGGGCGAAGGCTCAAAAGGTTGGGGCGAAACGCCTGCTAATCGTCAACGTTTTGGCTGATGAGGCAGCGCTTGAGTGCGTGCCCAAGGCACTCGATGCTGAGGGGACTGTGTTCTCCGTTCCTTATATGGCCGCCGACGGTGCAATCAATTTGGAGATGATGGAGGCGATCGGCCGTGCAATCGAAGCATAACCAGCCGTGCGGTTTGGGAGACATCGCCGTATCAGAGCTCGTGTTGCAGCTCGATGCCGCTGCTGCCGAGGAGCGCTACTCGGTCTTTTGGTGCAACGTCGGCGATGCGGGCAAGCATGCCGTGGCGAACTTTATGGCCGATGTGTGCCAGACGGGCAAGGTCGTCGCGCTCACGCAGCTTGCAGACAACCGCGTCTTTCTGATGGTCAAAGCGGGCGTGCAGACGGGCGACCTTAATGCCTCGCTTTATCAGGAGCAGATAGTTCCGATTAAAACTAATTGGAACGAGTTGGACGATTACGTTGCGTTCCGCTTGCTGTTCAACTCCTGCTCTCAGTTTGAGGGGATTGAGGACGAAGTTCCCAATGACACCGGGCACCTGTATGTCATTAGCGCCAAGGGTGCCCGCCGCGATGCTGTCGAAAGCGACGGAAGGGGACCTGCCAAGATCGAAACGGTTGAAATCGTTATCGATGAGGATTGCACCTTTGATCTTAAGATTCGGACGTTTACCAAGCGCCGTGTGCTTATTGGCAGGGCACAAGGTGACGAGAAAGAGCTCGAAAAGATTAAGAGCCAAGTGGGCTACAGGCTATCGCCCGTGGCGACGATGGTGCTTGCCCACGAACAAAAAGACGAGTACATCCTGCGCCGAGCCAAGGGCGACAAGCCGTCCAAGCGCCGTGATCTGACGTTCTCGGCCCAGGCGGACAAGGTCGCCTATACCAAGAAGGGCATTTTGTATCGAGAGCTGCAGATTCTCGAACGCCGTTACAGCGACTTCGCCCGGGTGACGCTCATGGAATACCAGCGTAAGAGTTTCTACGAGGTGCTCAAGGGTGATGAGTACGCGCGCGTGGTTGCGGAGCGCATGGCGGGGCAGCGAATCGTGGTGTCGTTTGCGCGCAATGGGCTTGCCGAAGTGGCGCGCTAGCTGGCCGATCGACTTAACGATTCCTCGTGGGGCGTTCGCGCAACGTATGGCGGAAGGGCCGTGGATTCGCGGGCGCTGAACCTTGTCGTTGTGCCCAATGAGGTTGCTGAGGACGACGGCTATGCCTTACATGCTGGCGTGGTGGAACAGCACGTGACACCGGATGTGTGCGAGCCACTGTTTAAGGTGGCGCCAAAGCAAAAGGATCGCAATGCGCAAGAGGCGATCCTGGGCGCCATGCTCAAAGAACTGCTGGTAAAGCAGGATGTTGTCGACGAGCGGGTGACGGCGTTTGATCTTGATGCTTTGGATATTGAGTCGGTGACGGTGTGTGGCTTGGTCGATGTGCCGCATAAAACAAAGGACAAGATTGAGCTGGATTCGCGTATCGCTACGTTGGCGATTGGCGCGGATGGGGGCATGCGCTATGCCTCACATTCGGCAGAGGATGGTCCCGAGGACGAGATGGAGCTCGATCTGCTGACCGCGGACGGCAAACTCGATAAGGGCGCCTATGTCTTTGACGTGCATGCGAACGGGCAGTCTATGCTTGCGCGCGTGCGGGATACGGGACTGACGACGTTTTCCAATAACTTTATGGCCCTGGTGGGTGAGCATCAGCTCACAGGCAAAGCAGGGCGTAAGAAAGAGATTTTCGAGAGCTACAACTCGCCTTATTACGGCATTGGAACGTTCGAGCGTGCGGGCAAGACTTGCTATTTTGTGGGCGTCAACAACGGCACCCAGGAGGATATGGCGACTGCGATTCACGTGCGTTCGATTGAGGTACTCGACGGCGATGATTTGTCTGAGTTGTTGGTTCAGCTGGCCAACATAGGCCTTTCGCGCTATAAGGCTCCGTCCGTGTGGCCGATTCCGGTCAAGTATCTCAACGAGTGCGCTGCGCGTGAGGGCGCGGTAGAGGATGGCGGTGGCGACAAGTGATGGTGTTGCGCAATTATCGCTCCTAGAACTTTTTGAAATAACACTTGCATTGTAAAAGGGGAGAACATATACTGCAGCCATAGCACATCAGATGGGGTCTCAAAAAGAGACCAAGCAAACGAGTTTTCAGTTTATGTTGAGAGGTACTTGAGCATGACCAGCAGAATTTTCCCCCTTTACAACGACAATACCGACCATATCGATCTCAATACCATCTACGGTTGCAGTATTGGTTCTAAGGCCGAGAACTACATGTTCGCTCAAGATGATCTAGAGCTTAGCTCCGAAGATTATGAGTACCTGAATGATATTGAGCGCGAGCGGGAGTATGAGCTCGGCATCCGCTGATGGATGTGGGCTTGTCTCCAACTCCTCCGATTTAATTACCCCGTTATCACCTCTTTTTAGCGGGGCATATTGGATCGATTATGTGTCAAACATCAGCTCATCGTGGGAAGGAATCGGCAATGAGCAAGAACGTGAACAAGAACATCAATGGCGGCGCTGCGGGTAAGGCGAAGGCCGCCGGGCGTATGGCGACAGTTGCTGCGGCAACGATCGCCATGACGGGCGGGTCGCTGCTGTCTCCGCTGACTGCGGTGGCGCAGGGTGCGAACGGTGCCGACGCTACTGCGAAGCCGGCTGCGGTGCTGTCTCCGTTGACGAGCGCGGCTGCTGCTAGCGCTGGCGCGGGCACGGTGTCAGCGGTGCAGAAGGTCGCCAACCTGCAGGCTGCGGTCGATGCGGCTCGCGCTAAGGCCGCTGCTGCCAAGGCCGATTTGGATGCGGCCGCCGCTCCTTACGACGCCGCCGCTGCCAACCAGCAGCAGGCTCAGAGCGCCTACGATGCGGCCCGTGGCACAAGCGACGCTGCCGCTTCTGCAGCTTCGGCCGAGCTGGAGCAGCAGATGGGTGCCGCGCAGGACAAGGCCGATGCGGACGTGAAGGCGCTCGAGGACGCTCAAGCTGCACTCGATGCCGCAAAGAGGGATCTGACGGACAAGGGTGAAGCCCTGACCGCTGCCCAGAAGACCGCCGACGATGCCCAGGCTGCGCTCAAGTCCGCGCAGGCCGCTGCTGCCGATGCCACGCCCGAGGCTGTTGCCGCGGCTCAGGCCGCTGCCGAGCAGGCCGCGAGCGAGCTGGAGCAGGCAAAGCAGCAGGCCGCCGACGCGCAGGTCAGGCTTTCGAATGCCCAGGCTGCCGCTGACGCCGCCGCGGCTAAAAAGCAGGACACACAGGACAAGCTTTCGGCAGCTCAGCAGGCAAAGGATGCGGCCGATACGGATGTGAATGCCGCTCAGGCGAGCTATGACGCTGCCAAGGCAGATTTGGATCGAGCCGAGCAGGGTGCGGCGGGCCCGGAGTACGAGGCTGCCAAGGCCAAGGTGGACGCCGCCGCTGCCACGCTGGACGCCGCCAAGTCAGTGCAGGCGCAGCGCGAGGGCGAACTCGCTGCTGCCTCGCAGGAAGTGACCACTGCCGAGGGTGAGGTGCAGGCTGCTCAGCAGGCGCTCGCCGTCCAGCAGCAGACTGCGGCTGACGCGCAGTCCAAGTTGGACGCTGCCACGGCTACTGCGACCGCGGCAGACACCGCCCTCGGTCAGGCCAAGACCGATCATGCCAGTGCGCTCGCGGCGCTGGCCGATGCCCAGGCCAAGCTCTCGGCCGCTAAGGACGAGAAGAACGCTGCCGGCAAGGCGCTCGACCAGGCAAAGGCTCAAAAGCAGCAGGCCGATCAGGCTGTGGCACAGGCGCAGGCCAAGCTCGACGCTGCCCAGGCTACGGCGAACGCCTCGGCGGAAAACTACCGCCAGGGTGCTATTGCGTTATTTAAGAGCGTGGGTGCCGACGATGCGGCGGACCTGATCCTCAACTGCAAATATGCCAGCCTTACCAAGGTGGGCGAGGAAGTTGACGCGACGAGTCTGACCAACATGAAGCAAGCGATTGTGTGGCTCAAGGCGTGCAACGAGTACCGCAAGAGCGTCGGCTTGAGTGAGCTCAAGGTGACGTACAGCATGATGGCGACTGCCATTGCCGACGCGAACTATTCCGACACCAAGGTTGCCCATGCTCAGCAGTTCAACGTGGGCGAAAACGTGGCGTGGAACTACGGAAGCGATCCGTTCATCCAGTGGGTCGATCAGGAAAAGGCTGTCTTTGACCGCGCTGCGGCTACGCTGGGGGCGACGGGCCTTAGGGGAAAGGCTGCTTTCGATTTTTATCGTCAGCATGGTGATGAAGTGGACCGCTACGTTGCCGCGCATGGCGGGAACGTGCATACAGTCGGTCACTACATGAATGTGATCGATCCCGATTACACCGTGACGGGCATGGGGGTTTGCACGCGCGGGACGATGAACCGTTGGCTTACGCAGGCGCAGACGTTCTCTATGTCTGGAGGATGGTACACGAATGCCGCCAATCCGATGACGGTTGTCGAGTACGAGGCTGCGCTGAACGCGTGGTGCGACTCTCTGGCAAATCCCGAGCAGGGCGTTGACACGGCACGCAAGGAGCTTGCTACGGCGCGGGGCGTTGCCGACGATGCCGGCAACAAGGTGGACGCAGCATCGCAGACCGTTGCGGCAAAGCAAGCTCAGGTTGAGCGCGCTGTCGCTGACGTTGATGTCGCGGCTGACAAGGTCTCGGAGGCTCAGGTCGCTGTGGAGCAGAAGCAGGCTGCAGCTGAGGCCGCCGCGCGTGCCGTTAGTGATGCCCGCGCCGATTTGAGCGCTGCCAACGCCGCAGTTGCGGCGGCTCAGGACGCCGTGGCCGCCAAGTCTGGCGAGCTCGACATTGCCAAGGGCAAGGTGGCTGCTGCCAAGCGCGCACTGGATGCCGCTCGTGTCGGTGTCGGCGACAAGCAGGATGCACTTGCCGCGGCCCAGGATGAGCTGGCGGCGTATTCGGCCGATATCGCTGCTGCTCAGCGTGCGTTTGATGCGGCATCGTCTACGCTCGAAGACGCACGTGCCAATCAGCGTGAGGCGGAGGCTGAACTTGCTGTCGCCCAAGGCGATGCCGATCAGGCAGCCATCGATGCTGCTGGCGCTCAGGCGGAGCTCGATATGGCCCAGCAGGCTGCGAGCGATGCTGGCGCTGCCGCGACAACGGCTCAGGCAATGTCTGATGCAGCTGCCGCGCGTGCCTCCCAGCTTAAGAATGCCGCTGCAGCACTTTCCAGGGCTACTGAGGACAAGCTCGCTGCCGATGCTGCGCTTGATGCTGCGGAGATGGCCGTGAGCGATGCCGAGTACGACTTGGTGGAGGCTGACGATGCCGTGACGGATGCGGCCGCCGCCCGCGATGCCTCTGCCGCCGCGGTCACCCGTCTGCGCAGGATCAATCTTGCCGAAGCCATCGTCAACGGCAGCGCTGACGATGCAGGCGAGGCGCTCAACGCCAAGATCGCCGCAGCTCACGATGCCGCCGAGCGCGCCGCGACCGCCAAGGCCGAACTCGATGACGCCGCAGCTGCGACGGATGCTGTGGCACCTGCCTACCTGGAGGCGCTTGCCAACTATACCGCCGCCAAGGCCGAACTCGACCAGGCTATTGCCGAGCTTAACGCCGAGATCGCTCGCCAAGAGGCCGCCGACCGCGGAAACGGCGAGCAGACCCAGCCCGTCACGCAAGTTACGTACCAGGCCAAGCATGCGGAGGCAAAGACCGAGGCCACGACTTGGCAGACGGCGATGCCCGCCACGGGCGATGCGTCCGAGCTGCTGGGTGAGACCTTCGTGATCGGCGGCACGGTCCTGGTGGCCGCCGGCGTATTCCTGTCCGATAAGCGCCGCCAGCTGATCCGTTAGGGACAGGGAAGCGCGCTGTTTTTGGCGCGCACCGCAAGGGCATGGGCTCTGCGGCGCGCGCCACTTTCACCTTCGAGATTGATTAAGGAGGGACATATGCAAATTAGAGGAGAGGCCGCGATTGCTTGCGGATTCATGGCGGGCCTGGCAACGGGGCTGCTGTTCGACGGGTGCTTTGACGGCTACATTAATCGATACCGCGATTCTGGTTTTTCGAGAAGCAAGCCTTGGAAAACGGCATCGGCTCCTCTAGAGGTGGCCGCGCCCATCGAGCCTCGCAGCGTAGATGCCTCAAAAATCAAGGTAATCGTTACCAAGAACGGCAAGATTTATCACCGTTCTGGGGGATGCAAAAACCTTCCTCAAAATGCCATTAGAACAAGCGTGCCACTGGCGACCGCGCTCAAACGAGGAAAGACCCCCTGTTCAGTATGTTGCCCGCCAGCGGCTTAGACGATTCTTCGGGGGTGTTCTGCAAGGACATGGGTCCCTGCGGATACATGGGTTTAAAAACGTGTCCGCACGGCATGGGACACTTACCCTGCCGCCCTGCTCTGCCGCGGCGGCATGTACCCAAACAACGATCCTCTAAGGAGTTCGATACCAATGAGCGATAACACCAAGCATCTCGCAAAGAAGTGCGTCAAGGACGCGGGACCGTGCCTTGCGCTGTGCGTAGCCGGCGCAGCGGTCGCGCTGCTGGCTGTTTTGGGGCCATTCGACGTGCTCCGAAGTGCCAGTTCCCTGCACGTTATCATCGCCCTTGCCGCCGCCATGATGACCAGCGGCGTGCTCGATTTGATCTTTTGGGTGATCGACCCGTTTGGATGGAAGAACGAGGGGTAAGCCCTAAGGGATGGATACCCCGCAGCAACAGGAGGTCCCCGTGATCTGGTTTACCAGCGATACGCACTTTGGACACGAGAACATGCTACGGCTCTGCGACAGGCCTTGGTCGACTGTTGCGCAGATGAACGACGCCATGGTCGCCAGCATTAATAGCAAGGTCACTGCGGATGACGAGCTTTACATTTTGGGCGACTTTAGCTTTAAGATGACGGTCCAAGATGCCTACGAGCTGCGCAAAAGCATCGCATGCAAGCGCATCCATCTGCTGCCCGGCAACCACGATAAAGACTGGACGCAGCCTGCGGTGGCGGATGCTTTTATCGTCGAGCCGCCCATTTGCGTGCTCAAGATCGACCGTCAGAAAATTGTGCTGAGCCACTATCCCATGGTCGACTGGCAGGGTATGTCGCACGACGGCTGGCATCTTCACGGGCATATCCACAGCTGCGGCGGCGCGTACAACAAGTTCAACCTTCGGCAGGGGCTGCTGCGCTATGACGTGGGCGTGGATGCCAACGGCTACGCCCCGGTGAGCCTAGAGGAGCTCAAGTCGTTGTTTGCGCAGGTCGAGGAGCCAGTGTGTTGCGTTAAGTGGCCGTGGTGGGTCAACGCCACGGGCAACGAGCAGGTCGAGCGCGATCTCGAGAGCTATAAGAGGGAAGTGGTGATCCGATGACGGTCTATGTGACGGGCGATGTTCACGGCGGCCTTGACATGCAAAAGCTGCGCGATTGGGATCTTGGGGATAGCCTGACGAGCGACGACTATCTGATTGTCGCGGGCGACTTTGGCTTTCCGTGGGATTTCTCTGCCGAGGAGTGCGCTGATATCGTTTGGCTGGAATCGCGGCCCTACACCGTGCTGTTTGTCGACGGCAACCACGAGCGTTTCGATCACTGGGCGGAACGCCCCATGGAGTTGTGGCACGGTGGGCTGACGCAGCGCCTGTCGGATACCTCCCCCATACGGCGCCTGACGCGCGGCGAGGTTTTTGAGCTCGACGGCTCAACGGTCTTTACCATGGGCGGCGCCACGAGCGTGGACAAGGAATACCGCATTCCGTATTCCAGCTGGTGGCCGCATGAGCTGCCGAGTGAGCGCAACTTTGAGGAAGCGCGGGCAAAGCTCGATAGCGTGGACTGGAAGGTTGACTACGTGATCACCCACACCTGTTCCACGCGCATGCTCTCGCCCACGCTCTATCCGGCACCTGGCTGGAATTACCCCGAAGTCGATCGGCTTACGGCGTTTTTCGATGAGCTGGAAGACCGCTTGGACTACAAGCGCTGGTACTACGGGCATTTTCATCGGGATGCCAACCCTGCCGAGCGCCATACCGTGCTCTACGACTGCATCGTTCGCCTGGGCGACGAACTCCAGCCCTGGGATGTTGCGTAGGGGTGGAGTGAGCGGCTACTCGGCCGTTACAGTGATGTTTTCCCGATGCGCGCGGATGACGTCCCAGCTAAAGTGCTCAGCCAGTTGCTCGGCGGTACGCGGTATGGTGTCCGGCGCGATGCCCGTTTGTCCGGCGAGCCAGCCCAGCAGCGCCTCGGGCGTGCCAAAGCGGGCACGGAGCTCGCCCAGGTCCAGATCGCGATCGCGCTTGGAAAGACGGCGGCCGTCCGGTGACATGAGCAGCGGAATGTGCGCGTAGTGCGGCGTGGGCAGTCCCAGCAGATGCTGCAGATAGATCTGGCGCGGCGTGGAGCCCAGCAGGTCGCATCCGCGTACGATCTCGGTAATACCCATGGCAGCGTCATCGACCACAACGGCCAGCTGATAGGCAAACACGCCGTCGCTGCGGCGCACCAAAAAGTCGCCGCACTCGGTAGCGAGTGCCTCGCATTGGGCCCCGTACGTGCGGTCCACGAATTCGATCACGTCGTCTGCAAGGTCATCGACGGTGGGCACGCGCAGACGAGTGGCCGGGGCGCGCAGAGCGCTGCGGCGGGCGATTTCTTTGGCAGAAAGGTTTCGGCAGGCGCCGCGGTAGATGGGCGTGCCGTCGCTGGCATGCGGCGCGCTTGCGGCGTGGAGTTCGGCGCGGGTGCAAAAGCAGGGATAGGTGAGACTGGCGTCTTGCAGCTGGCGCAAGGCGCTCTCGTACAGGTCTAGGCGATCGTGCTGGTAGTAGGGGCCTTCGTCCCACTCGAGTCCCAGCCAGGCCAGGTCGTCAATCAATTGAGCGGCAAGTTCCGGGCGCTTGCAGCGATCGTCCAGGTCCTCGATGCGCAACACGATGCTGCCGCCCTGGCTGCGGGCCGAAAGCCACGCACACAGGCAGCTGAACACGTTGCCCAGGTGCATGCGGCCCGAGGGCGACGGGGCAAAGCGGCCCACGACAGGTGCGGGAACGGAGGCGGGCTGCGTCGTTGGCGCATCCGCGGCGGGCGTTGGTATGTTGCGTGCTTTGATATCCATGCGGACGAGTATAGCGCGGGGCACGGTAGGGAAGGCGTTGCCGTGGCTCGCAAATTGGCGGCGCTGCGCATTGCGCACGGTGGGCCTGCAGCTCAACGTCTCGATCGCCGCACGCCGACTCGGCCTTATACACGACAGAAACCCCGGCAGCTCTTCGCAACTGCCGGGGTTTCCGCGGAAAAGGGGGACATGATCCTCAAGCGAACGGCAAAGGGGCAAACCGTTTTCGCTCAACTGCTTTATGCCCTTCGACCACAGGCTCAAACAGCGTATGTCGCGCCCACACAAAGCCGCTACACCTGTGACGGAGCTGTGAAGTGGTGTCTATCGTTGATGCAGGCCGTGCCAAAGAGTGTCCCAAATTGCCGGCAGATAAGGAACGTCCCTAAGTGCCAGACTCGGGTGGGACTTTTGTCCCATTTGACGTTCCGTTGGCCCAGATATTCGTCATGTGTGCCCGCAAACGTGGGACAATGGCGATGTTGGTTTTACAGACAAAGGATGTGCCTATGAACGCCCCCGTTGCCAATGCCTGCCGGCAGCGCCGCTTGTTTGCGCGATTCGTTTCCGTCTGCGCGTTTGTCGCGTTTGCGTTGCTGCTGCTGCCTGTCGCCGCCCACGCCGACGGCTACTCCATGACCCAAACCTATATCGGTGCCACGGTCGAGGCCGATGGATCGCTGACCGTTGTCGAAGGACGCCAGTTCGATTTCGACGACGACATCAACGGCGTGTTTTGGGAGATCAATGCGGGCACCAACCAGCAGGGCGGCGCGGCGGGCGTCAATGTGTTGAGCGTCGAGGAAGACGACACCGCGTTTAACAAGGTCGACAGCGCAAACAAAGGCGACAGCGGCGTCTATACGGTTGAGCAGTCCGACGGCGGCGTAAAGATCAAGGTTTTCAGCCCCCACGAGAGCGGCGACAGCGCGATCTATTATGTGAGCTACACCATGACCGGTGCGGTTATGAATTGGGCCGATACCGCCGAGCTCTACTGGAAGTTTGTGGGCGACGGCTGGTCCGCGGATTCCGACGATGTCGAGATGGAAGTGTACTTCGCAAATGCTGCCGCCGGGACGGCGGCCATCAAGGGCGATAACTTCCGTGCATGGGGCCACGGCCCGCTGACGGGCGACGTGTCGCTCGATGTGGACGAGCCCATGGTTACCTATACCATTCCCTGCGTGCATGAGGGCGAATTCGCCGAGGCGCGCATCGCCTTCCCCAGCGATTGGGTGCCGCAGCTTGCCGCTTCGGGCGAAGAGCGCATGTCGACGATCCTGAGCGAGGAGAAGGCATGGGCCGACGAGGCTAACGCCCGCCGCGCTCACGCTCGCATGATTGCCAATGCACTTGCCGTGCTAAGTGTTGTCGCGGCGGTGGCCTTTACCGGCACAATCGTTGTGCTCAAGCTGCGCCGTCGCAAACCCAAGCCGCTTTTCCAGGACGAATATTTCCGCGATGTACCTTCGGCCGACCATCCCGCCGTGCTTTCGGCCCTCATGAGCTGGAACGAGGTGCCCGATCAGGCATATATCGCCACGCTCATGAAGCTCACCGACGACCGTGTGATCAAGCTGGAACAGGCGACCGTGACCAAGGCCAAGAAGGGTCTGTTGGGGCGCGAAAAAGAAGAGCAGACGTATCGCGTGACGGTGAGTGATGTGGGCTGGAAGTCGGCCAAGGGCATTGACCGCATGGTGCTCAAGGTCTTCTTTGCCGGTGCTAAGCCCGACGAGAACGGTGATCGCTCGCGCACGTTTGACGAGCTGCAGCACTACGTTAAGCAGCACGCTACGCCCGTGGGCGACAAACTCGAGGACTATCAGAACACCGTTAAGGGCAAGCTGGCCGATAGCGAGTACGTTGCCTCGGACGGCATTGTCGCAATGGTGTTTTGTCTGGTTCTTGGTATCCTGATCGCCTTTGTTCCCGTGGGATCCATCTTCTTTACCGACGGCGCACAGGCGAACATTATCGCCGCGGTTATCTCGGTGCCGATTGTGCTGGTGGGTATTGGCGTGGGCCTTACGTTCCGCCGCTTTACGCCGGAGGGCGCCGAGGTGGCGGCTCGATGCAAGGCGCTTAAGCATTGGCTCGAGGACTTCACGCGCCTCAAGGAAGCCGTCCCCGGCGATCTGGTCCTGTGGAATAAACTTCTGGTGATGGGTGCGGCGCTGGGCGTTTCGAAGGAAGTCCTGCGTCAGCTTGCCGAGGCCGTACCGCCTGAGGTGCGCGAGGCCGACGGTTTCTACGACAATTATCCCTGCTACTGGTGGTACTACCATCATTACGGCAACGAGTCGCCGATGGATTCATTCGATGGCGTGTATCACGAGAGCATCCGTGAGCTCGCGTCGAGCTCGGACAGCTCGGGTGGCGGCGGAGGCGGTGGCTTCTCGGGCGGCGGAGGCGGCGGCGTCGGCGGAGGCGGCGGCGGAACGTTCTAACGGTCGTAAGCTATGGGATGGGCTTTTCTCGACAGCCGTCGGGGAAAGCCCATCCCCTTTTTATGTGCCAAAATGCGCCGATCCTCCCGCTTTTGCCCGTAGTCCCCTCCATCGGAAGGGGCAGTGGGCAAAAAATGGCAAATATGAGTACTGTTGCCGAAATGGTTGCATTAATTTGCGCTTAATTACCGGCCCCTAATGAGAGTATTGGTGGCGCGCGCAGACGTGGTGTAAGAGCGTCCCGAGGTCCGTCGCTGCAAGTCCCGATGTTACTCCTTCTTGAGACCGCGCCTCTCGACTATCTCGTCCACTATCTCCCTGGCGCGCCGCCCGAGCGCGCGGCGCCTCCCCTCTGTCGGGGCCGGCCTGTCCGCGGGCTCGGCGAAGCCCTCGGCGGCCGAGGCCTCGGAGAACACGCGCTGCTGGGACCACTGTCCCTCGGTCTCCATGAGGCTCGCGCACGTCAGGCGCAGCATCGACTCCCTCGAGGGGAAGGACTGCACGACCCTGTAGCGGCGCTTTATCTCGCGGTTGGCGCGTTCCTGGACGTTGTTGGTGCGGAGCTTGGCCCAGTGCGCCCTGGGGAAGGCCGTGAACGCCAGCGCGGAGTCCTCGGCCTGCTCGAAGACCTCGCCGGCCCTGGCGGACACCGACGCCACCCAGGGCGCCGCCTCGGCCCACACGCAGCGCGCGAGGTCGGGGTCGTCCTGGTAGACCGCGGCGTGCACGAGGTCCCTGACGGCCGCCTTGGAGTCCTCGGGCCTGCCCGAGCAGGCGCTCTGGAGGTTGCGCTGCAGGTGCGTCACGCAGCGCTGCCAGGCGCAGCCCTGGAACAGGCGCGAGACGGCGGCCACGAGCCCGGCGTGGCTGTCGGAGACCACGAGGCGAACGCCGGCCAGCCCGCGCTCGCGCAGCCCGCCGAGGAATGCCGCCCAGGAGTCCTCGCTCTCGGTGTCGACCACGTCGCAGCCCAGGAAGTGCTTGCGCCCGTCGGCGCCTAGCCCGATCGCGGTCACGACGCCCTGCGAGACGACCGACGAGCCGACCCTGCAGCTCATGTAGGTGGCGTCGAGCCACAGGTAGCAGCACGGCGTGCCCGACAGGTCGCGGCGGCGGAACTCCGCCACCTCGGCGTCGAGGTCGGAGCAGAGGCTCGAGACCTCCGAGCTCGACAGCGAGGATATGCCCAGCTTGGACGCCACGCGCTCGACCTTGCGGGTGGACACGCCGCATACGTACATCTCCTGCACGATGGCGGCCACCGAGGTGTCGACGCGCGACCATCGCGCGAGCATGCCCTCGGGGTAGTAGGTGCCGTGCCTGAGCTTGGGTATCTCGAGCTCCACGTCGCCCACGGCGGTCTTGAGCGACCTGGGGCGGTAGCCGTTGCGGCTGTTCTCCCTGCCGTCGCTGCGCTCGTTGCGGCTCGCGCCGCACATCTGCTGGGCCTCGGAGTCCATCAGCGCGTTCATCACGCTGCCCAGCACCCTGCACGCGAACTCGCGCGCGTCGCCGCGCTCCTGCCAAAGCCTCGCCGCCTCGAGGGCCTCGTCGCGGCCGAGGCGCAGTACACTCTCTTCTTGGGGCATCGCCTTTCCTTCCATCCGTCACCTTCATTACTCCAACGACGAATTCTAGGCGGTGTCCCCTCCCTTTCAAGAAAGGGCGGAGGCGGGGCATTCCCCGCCTCTTACACCACATCTCTGCGCGCTACCAGAGTATTTCTCGTTAGGGGCCACTTTTATTGAACATAGGAGGAAATACGTTAGCTCGCCCGGCTGACCGCCGTGTCTAAAAGCCTCAAAATGCCCCAAATCGCTGCTACTAAAAAGGTAACAGTACTCATATTTGATGTTTTTTGCCCACGGCTATTTGCAGACTCCCTAGGCTACTCATTGGGGACAGACTTAAATGACCAGTCGTTGGGGATCAGTCATTGGGGATAGACTTAAATGACTAGGTATGGTTGCTGGGCCTAGACGGTTAGGTCCAGCTCGTAGAGGAAGCTTTCACGCGGCATGTCGTGACGACGCTCTTCGCGGTTGGCGCGGTGCGTGGCCGTGCGCTTAAAGCCGTGCAGCTCGTAGAACTTCCACGAGCAGTTGGAGTCGGTGTACAGGTGCGCCCTTGTCGCCCCGCGCGAGGAAAGGTACGAGACAGCGGCATCGAGCAACACCGAGCCAACGCCCAGGCCATGGACATCGGGATCGACGGCGAGCAGCGTGACTTCGTTGTCGTGCGGCAATGGGCTGCTCTCGAGCAGGCGGTTGTTGGTTCGGATGGTTGCGCGCACAAACGAGAGATACTCGGCGCAGGCATCGGGCTCCAGTTCGCGCATCTGCGAAAGCAGCGCGCGTTCGGTATCCATCCAATGCTCGTTGATAGTGACGCCGGGGCTCTGTCCTGCGCGTGCAAGCGCAATGCCGCGCGCCTCGCCGTCAATTACCGCAACCTGCGAAAACGTCGAGGACGAAAGGCAATAGGCGAGGTCGCATGCGGCCTCGAGGCGGTTGTACTCATCGTTATCCGAATTGTTATGCCAAAGCTGCTGCAGAATCAGCGCGACGGCGTCGAAGTCTTCGGTATCAAACGGTCGGTAGAGAACCCGCGAGACCATGGTGCCTCTTTCTTTTGCGGATGCATATCGAGCACAGTTCTACCACGCTATTGGCATCTAATTATGGTGCCCCTGTGTTCCATGAACTCACCGTGCCCGATGCCGTGTCCATCCCCTCCGCTCGCAAACTTTTTCTGCACAGCCGTGCGTTGCGGGGTGCATCGATGCGCTCGATGCGCTACATTAAATCAGTATTTTCAATGCCGCTGCGCGAGCGCTGCAGATCGACGTATCACCGACTCACAGAGCACGGCGGCGTACCAGACAGGAGGACTGCATGGGATCTGATGTGAAGATCGCACGCGCGTTGATCTCGGTTACCGATAAGACGGGTGTCGTCGATTTCGCACGGACGCTGGTTGATGACTTTGGCGTCGAGATCATCTCTACGGGCGGCACGGCTCGTGCCATCGAGGACGCGGGCGTTCCCGTAACCCCCATCGAGGAGTTCACGGGCTATCCCGAGATGATGGACGGCCGCGTTAAGACCCTACACCCCAAGGTTCACGGCGCGCTGCTGGCCCGCCGCGATTCCGAGCAGCACATGCAGGAGGCCGCCCAGCACGGCATTAAGCTGATCGACCTGGTCGTCGTCAACCTGTACGAGTTCGAGAAGACCGTCGCCAACCCCGAGGTCACCTTTGCGGATGCCATCGAGCACATCGACATCGGTGGCCCCTCCATGTTGCGCTCTGCCGCCAAGAACGCCGCGAGCGTTACCGTCATCTCCGACCCGGCCGACTATGATGCCGTCCTGGCCGAGATGCGCGAGACCGGTGGCTGCACCACGCTTTCCACCCGTCGTCGCCTGCAGGTGAAGGTCTACCAGACCACCGCCGCCTACGACACGGCTATCTCCCGTTGGCTTGCCGCCCAGGCAAGCGACGTGGCGGACACCTCTGCCAAGCTCGAGATTTCGCTGGAGAAGGTCGACGACCTGCGCTATGGTGAGAATCCTCAGCAAAAGGCTACGGTCTACCGCTTTGCCGAGGGCTGCGAGAACACCGCGAGCTCTCAGTTCCCGCTTGTGGGCTCCGAGCAGATCCAGGGCAAGCCGCTCAGCTACAACAACTATCTGGACGCCGATGCCGCCTGGAACCTGGTCCGCGAGTTCGACGAGCCGGCCTGCGTGATCCTCAAGCATCAGAACCCCTGCGGTTCCGCCGTTGCCGAGGATATCACGGCCGCCTACGACCGCGCTTTCGCCTGCGATCCCAAGAGCGCCTTCGGCGGCATCATCGCCTGCAACCGCGAGGTTCCCTTTGAGCTGGTTGAGCACTTCGCCGACCAGAACAAGCAGTTCGTCGAGGTCATCATCGCCCCGAGCTACACCGATGAGGCGCTCGAGCGCATGGCCAAGCGCCCCAACCTGCGCGTGCTGGCTACCGGCGGCGTGGACCACGGTGCCCAGGTGGAGCTGCGCTCCATCGACGGCGGCATGCTGGTGCAGGAGGTCGACCACGTGACCGAGGATCCCGCGACCTTTACGTTCCCCACCGACCGCAAGCCCACCGACGCCGAGATGGCCGAGCTCGAGTTTGCCTGGAAGGTCTGCAAGGGCGTTAAGTCCAACGCCATTCTGGTCTCCAAGGGCAAGGCCGGCATTGGCATGGGCCCGGGTCAGCCCAACCGCGTTGACTCCGCACTGCTTGCCTGCGAACGCGCCGAGGACTTTTGCGAGCGCGAAGGCGTGGAGAAGGGCGGCTTTGCCTGCGCAAGTGACGCGTTCTTCCCGTTCCGCGACAACGTCGACGTGCTTGCCGCACACGGCGTGACCTGCATCATCCAGCCCGGTGGCTCCAAGCGCGACGACGAGAGCATCCAGGCCTGCAACGAGCACAATATTGCTATGGTCTTCACGGGCGCCCGCCACTTCCGCCATTAAGTAGGGAGGTGGCGCTGCGGCTTGCCCAGCCACCGCACCTTGCCGTTCATTCGTCGCTCGCGTACCCAAGTACGCGTCGCTCCTCTTTCACGGCAATCTGCGGCACCTGGGCAACCCTCGCCGACCTGTTAGGTTGACTGGGGAGGATGGGATGTTATCTCGTCCCTTGGATTGGCTTCGTTTCTAAAAAAATCTCTGCAAAAGACGGCCGCTCCGTTTGGAGGGCCGTCTTTTTGGTATAAGAGGACGGAATGACTAACACGAAAGGTACAACCATGCCCCAGATTGATGATGCCAAGCTGTTTGGCAATGCCGAGGATCAGCGTGCGTACGAGGACTTTTGCGCCAATCAGGAGGCGGTCGAGAAGTTTACGCTCGACAAGCCCGCGCTTATCTGCCGTTGGCGCATGTCCAACAAAAAGGTGCCCATGCTCAACCGTCACATTCGCGCGCTGTCCGAGCGCTTGGTGCAGGGCGAGCCGCTTACCCATAACATGCTCAGCTGGGCCAAGCAGCACGTTGAGTGGTCGCTAGCCGAGGGCGACTATACCGCGCACGACGGTGTGCTCATGCTGGTGATCGACATCAACGGCAACGCCGCCATGACAGTGGGGGAGTACGAGCCGCTCGCCGATACGTCAGCCAAGGCGCTGCGTGCCCGCTCTGCCGAGGCCCGTTCCGAGGCCGACGAAACCGGCGTGGCGCCCGAGCTGCTTGCTGCCGTCAACGACGGCGAGCTGGCCTTTGTGGCGCCGGCGGACGAGTGCCTGTGCGGCACGGCGACGCTCATCGAACAGCTGGCCCAGACCAAGGACATCCCGGTCACGCGCGTAGACATCCCCGCTCAGCTCAAGGGCGCGCTGTTCCTGGTGAGCGACGAGCACGGCGTGGTCCCCGCCGACGATACCGATGCCGCCGAGGCGGACGCCGCCACGGTCGCCTTCTTCGCCGACGGCTACGAAAAGCTTCGCGCCCGCCGCTAAATGATTTTTCTGGGACGGGGATTATTTAATCATTTGATCCCCGCGCCCGCTGCGAGCGAGGGGCGATTCGAACGCTTTCGTTCGCGAACAGTTCTGTCACCTTAATGCCGCGCGAGGCGCGCACCGGCGACTTCGCGGCAATAATGGCAGTAAGACAACCAAGAGGGGGGAACGGAATCCATGGCGCTGATCTATATCGTTGAGGACGACGAGCCCATTCGTCGCGAGCTTGCCGACATCCTTGCCCGTGCCGGTTTTGAGGTCGAGGCCTGCGAATCGTTCGAGCACGTCTCGCGCGATATTCTCGCTGCCGCGCCCGATCTGGTACTGCTCGACCTCACGCTTCCTGTCAAAGACGGCCAACACATCTGCCACGAAGTCCGTCGCGAATCCGAGGTCCCCATCATCGTCCTCACGTCGCGCACGACCGAGATCGACGAGGTCATGGCCATGACGCTCGGCGCGGACGATTTTATTTCCAAGCCCTATAGCGCCCGCGTCCTCGTGGCGCGCATCAACGCGCTGATGCGCCGCACCACGGCGGCAGGCGAGCGTAGCACCATGGTCCACAAGGGGCTGGAACTCGACCTCGCCCGCTCCGCGGTCACCAACACGGCAACCGGCGACAGCACCGAGCTCACCAAAAACGAGCTGCGCATCCTCTCTCTGCTCCTGAGTCGCGCGGGCAAGATTGTCTCGCGCTCGGCCATCATGCAGGACCTGTGGGACTCCGATGCCTTCGTGGACGACAACACGCTCACCGTCAACATCAACCGCCTGCGCACCACGCTCGACAAGATCGGCGTCAAGGGGTATCTGACCACGCATCGCGGCCAGGGCTATTCGGTCTAGGTGCCAGCTATGTCGTTTGGCAAGTTCTTTAAAGATGCGCTGTTGCCCGTCGCCGTGTGGACGTGCGGCGTGCTGCTGAGCTGCTTTGTGCTGACGGTTGCCGGGGCCCCGGCATCTATCGTGGTCGTGGCGGTCGGTGTGTCCTTTATCTTTGGCATGCTCGGCATCGTGATCGAGTACGCGCGCCGTCGTCGATTTTTGCACCAGTTGGAGCGTGCAGCCGAGGAGCTGGAAAGTCCCGCGTGGGTACAGGAGATGGTGCAATGCCCAACCTATGCCGAGGGCGAGCTCGAGTACGAGGTCCTGCGCCGGGTGGGCAAGGCTGCCTGCGACGAGGTTGCGGAAGGCCGACGTCAGACCGATGACTATCGCGACTATATCGAGAGCTGGGTCCACGAGGCCAAGCTGCCCCTGGCGGCAGCTCATCTGATTTTGGAAAACCTGGACGGCAGCGAAGGTGACCTCTCGCGTGTGGATGACCTTGTGGGTCGCGAGCTGGCTCGCGTTGAGCGCTATATCGACCAGGCACTGTACTATGCGCGCTCGGAAGTCGTGGAGCGCGATTACCTGATTCGCCGCTGGGATCTTAAGACCTTGGTGACGGGCGCGATTAAGGCCAACGCGCGCGAACTCATTGCAGCGCACGTGGCTCCGGTGTGCGAGAACCTTGACTTCGAGGTCTTTACCGACGAAAAATGGCTCGAATTTATCCTGGGCCAGCTCATTCAGAACAGCATTAAATATGCGCGCGAGGACGGCGCGAAGATCGTGTTTTCGGGCGCGTTGTTGGACGAGGGCCTGGCGAGCGAACGCATCGAGCTCACCGTTGCCGACAACGGCTGTGGCGTGAGCGCGGCCGACCTGCCGCGCGTGTTCGAGAAGGGCTTTACCGGCGACAACGGCCGCACCACCAAGCGCGCAACGGGCATCGGCCTCTACCTGGTGGCGCGTCTGTGCTCCAAGATGGGCATCGACGTCACCGCAGCATCCGATCCCGGCGAAGGCTTTGTCGTAACGTTTGCCTTCTCAACGAACAAGTTCCAATATTTCGAGTAACGCACGCGGCAGACGTCCGCCCAAACAAAAACGCGCCGCCCCAACCGGGGCGGCACGCTATTTTTCTATCAGCCAACTCGTTGAAGTAAGGCTGCGAAGGTCGCGGGGCCGGGAGGGGTTTCCTAAGGGCACATTCCGCAGCCGCAACGCGGCGAGGACGTGCCCGTGGAAACCCCGCAGGCCCCGCGGCCGGTGGGAGCAACGCTACTTTACGACCAAAATGTCGCAGTCCGTATTGCGCAGCAGGAACGTCGAAATTGAACCCAGCAGCGCATACTTGATCGAGGACAGGCCGCGGGCGCCGCAGAGCACCAGGTCGGGCTTGACCACGTCGAGCATCTCGTCCTTGAGCGTCTCGCGAATGCGGCCGGCGCGAATCATGACCTCGACCTCGGGAATGTCGGGATTGGCCTTGGCCTCTTCGAGCTGCTTGGCGATGGAGTTCTTAAATGCCTCCTCTAGGCCGTTGACCAGGTCGACCGGATAGGAGCCGGCGCTCTCGAGTGCCGTGGAATCGATAACGTGGCCGATAATCAGCTTGGCGCCGTTGTTCGCGGCGACCTTGATGGCGCGTGCGAGCACAAAATCCTGCTGCTCAGTACCGTCGAGTGAAACAAATACCTTGGTGTAGCCCTCGTTCATGGTTTCCTCCTTGGTCTATCGCACGGGCGCGGGGCTCGTGCGTCGGGCGGGCGCGGGTGCGTTGACCGCCGGACACTTTATCTTGTTGCAGTTATACCCAAGGATTTCGGTTTAACTGCTCGCAATTCTGTGAACGGGCGAGTTTTTTGGTAAGGGTAGGCGCGGTCGCACCGCCAACGGTTGATAATGGGACATCGCCCGCATCGTCCGCAGAACATCTACCGGCGGGTGTCTAACGAGGGGGTCCCTTTGGATATTATCGAGCTTCTAAAATCTGCCTTCATGGGCCTGGTCGAGGGCATCACCGAATGGCTGCCCGTTTCGTCGACGGGCCACATGATCTTGGTGGACGAGTTCGTCAAGATGAACGTGAGCGAGACGTTCTGGAATATGTTCCTGGTCGTGATTCAGCTCGGCGCCATTCTGGCCGTCTGCGTGCTGTTTTTCCACGAGCTCAACCCGTTCTCGCCCAGCAAGGGCAAGGAGGGCCGTCGCGACACCTGGGTGCTGTGGGGCAAGATTGTGCTCGGTTGCATTCCTGCGGCGGCGATCGGCCTGCCGCTCAACGACTGGATGGAGGAGCATTTCTACAACGCTCCCGTCGTGGCGCTGGCGCTCATTGTGTACGGCGTGCTGTTTATCGTGATCGAGAATTGGCGCGCGAGCAAGCGCGAGGAAATGGCCGTTGCCGGTTCGTTTGGTTCGCGTGCTGTGGTGTCGGGTGGACGTCCCGCCGGTGCGCACTTTGCGGCGCCCCCCACGGCTACCGCTGAGGATGAGGACGATGACGAGAATCTGGACTTTGGTTCCATCGCCACGCTCGAGGATCTAAGCTGGAAGACTGCGCTGGGTATCGGCTGCTTCCAGGTGCTTTCGCTGGTGCCTGGTACGTCTCGCTCCGGTTCTACCATCATCGGCGGCCTGCTTTTGGGCTGCACGCGCTCGGTGGCGTCTAAGTTCACGTTCTTCCTGGCCATCCCTGTCATGTTTGGCGCGAGTGCGCTCAAGCTGGTCAAGTACTTCATCAAGGGCGGCACGTTCGGCACCAACGAGATCGCCATCTTGGGCGTGGGCTGCGTCGTCGCCTTTGTGGTGTCGCTCATTGCCATCAAGTGGCTTATGGGTTTCGTTCGCCGTCACGACTTCAAGTGCTTCGGCGTCTACCGCATCATCCTGGGCATCGTAGTGCTCGCGTACTTCTTCGTTCTGGAGCCTATGCTCGGCCTGTAACTTGGTTGACGCTGCGCGGCGGCCAGAGCGACAATTTGTCATTCAAAGAGGGCGGCATGACCAAAAGGTCTATGCCGTCCTCTTTTTTGGGCGATGGGGCGGGCTTGACGGTGGCGCACGGAGTCGTGGTGTGATTTGCGTCGGTGTCCGCGCGGCTCGGTATACTGGTACGGCTCAAACTATGGCGCTGCCCGCAGGCGCGCCGTCTGTCAGATGAGGAGTCGCCCATGACCCAGCCCTTGCCCTGGGAAAAGAACGCCGCGGTGCCCGTGCCGCCCGCGCCGGAACCCGTGCCGCTCGATGCATACACCGCCCCCGCTGCGCCGGAGCCCGAGCTCGTTCCGCTCGACATCTACGACGCTCCCGCGCCGGCGCACAAGCCCGCCAAGCCGCTCGTCGACATCGACAGCCTTAATCCCGCCCAGCGCGAGGCGGTCCTGTCCACCGAGGGCCCGTTGCTGGTGCTCGCCGGCGCCGGCTCGGGCAAGACTCGCGTCTTGACCTTCCGCATCGCACATATGCTCGGCGACTTGGGCGTTAAGCCCTGGCAGGTCCTGGCCATCACGTTTACCAACAAGGCCGCGGCCGAGATGCGCGAGCGTCTGGCGGCACTCATCCCCAGTGGCACCCGCGGCATGTGGGTGTGCACCTTCCACGCCATGTGCGTGCGCATGCTGCGCGAGGACGCCGACCTGCTGGGCTACACCGGTCAGTTCACCATCTATGACGACGATGACTCAAAGCGCATGGTGCGTGACATTATGCAGGCGCTCGGCATTGAGCAAAAGCAGTTCCCCATCAACATGATCCGCAGCAAGATCAGCTCGGCCAAAAACGCCATGATTGGGCCCGAGGACATGCTCAAGAGTGCCGATAGCCCCAACGACAAAAAGGCCGCGCAGGTCTACCTGGAGCTGGAGCGTCGCCTGCGCGCCGCCAACGCGATGGACTTCGACGACCTGCTCGTGCGCGCGCTCGAGTTGCTGCGCACCCGCCCCGAGGTGCTCGACAAGTACCAGGAGCGCTTCCGCTACATTAGCGTCGACGAGTATCAGGACACCAACCACGTCCAGTACGAGATCGCCAACCTGCTGGCCGCCAAGTACCAAAACCTTATGGTCGTGGGCGACGATGACCAGTCCATTTACAGCTGGCGTGGCGCCGACATCACCAACATCCTGGACTTTGAGCAGGACTTTAAAAACTGCAAGACCGTCAAGCTGGAGCAGAACTATCGCTCTACGGGTCATATCCTGAGCGCCGCCAACGCCGTGGTGCGTCACAACTCGCAGCGCAAGGACAAGCGCCTGTTTACGGCAGAGGGCGATGGCGAGAAGATTCAGGCTTTCCAGGCAAGCGACGAGCGCGACGAAGGTCGCTGGATTGCCGGCGAGATCGAAAAGCTGCATGCCAAGGGTACGAGCTACGACGATATCGCCGTGTTCTACCGCACCAACGCCCAGTCGCGTATCCTCGAAGATATGTTCCTGCGCGCGGGCGTGCCCTACAAGATCGTCGGCGGCACGCGATTCTTCGACCGCGCCGAGATTCGCGACGTCATGGCCTACCTCAAGATGATCGTGAACCCGGCCGACGAGATGAGCGTCAAGCGCGTCATCAACACGCCGCGCCGCGGCATCGGCTCCACCTCGATCCAAAAGATCGAGCAGCTGGCGCGCGACAACCGCTGCTCGTTCTTCCAGGCCTGCGAGATCGCGTGCGCCGAGACGGGCATGTTTAGCGCCAAGGTGCGCAATGGCCTGTCGAGCTTTGTGTCGCTGGTGCGCGAGGGCCGCCGCATGGACGGCGAGCTCAAGGACGTTGTCGAGATGATTGTTGACAAGACGGGCCTGCTGCAGGCCTTCCGCGCCGAGGGCACCATGGAGTCCGAGAGCCGCGCTGAGAACATCCAGGAATTCCTGGGCGTCGCCGCCGAATTTGAGGAGACGCACGAGGATATCGAGGGTACGCTCGAGAGCTTGGAAGAGCTGCGCGCGGCTGGCGTTGCCGATGTGCCGGCCGGCGCTGAGCCCAAGCCCGTCGTGGTGAGCGCACCTGCGCCCGAGCCGGGACCGTCCGCACCTGTGTCCTCGTTTGAGGCGCTCGTTGGCGCGCGTGATGCCGCAGGTTCCAATCCGCTCGATAGCTTGGCCGCTCCGGCGCTCTCGCCGCAGGATGCCCTGGCCGCCGCCATCGCGGGCAACGCGTATGCCGCGCCGACGGAGATGCCGGCGGGTGCCGTGCATGCCGACGAGATTGAGCGCACCTACGGTCCGCTCACCTGTAAGGCGCTGCCGGCACTCATGGAGTGGCTGGCCCTGCGCTCCGACTTGGATTCCCTGGCCGGCGAGACGCATGCCATCACCATGATGACCATCCACTCCGCCAAGGGTCTGGAGTTCCCGGCGGTGTTCGTGGCCGGCATGGAGGAGGGTATCTTTCCGCACGTGCACGACTTTGGCGGCAGTGACGATCCGGGCAAGCTCGAGGAGGAGCGTCGCCTGGCCTACGTTGCCATCACGCGTGCCCGTAAGCGCCTGTTCTTGACCTATGCGGCCACGCGTCGCACCTACGGCTCGACCTCTGCCAACCCGCGCTCGCGCTTCCTCAACGAGATTCCGTTTGAGGATATCGAGTTTAGCGGTATCGGTTCTGCCGGTTTTGAGGGCACGGGCTGGGAGAAGCGCGGCGACCGTCACGGCACCTTTGGATCGGGCATGGGCTCGGATATGTACGGCGGCAAGGTGTTTGGCTCGCGTACGCGCTCGACGGGCGGCTCTGGCTCGCGCGGCGGGTCGAGCTTCGACGATTTCTTTGGCGGCAGCAGTTACGGGACCGAGCGCCATCGTGGGGTTTCGCCCGACGCCGGCCGTGTTGCCTCGACCTTTGGATCGGGCGCGCCGCGAGCCAAAAAGCCGTCGTCCAAGGTGTCGCCGACGGTGGAGCGCAAGGTCGATCGCGCTAGCGCGTCGCAGGACTTTGCCGCGGGCGATACCGTGAGTCATAAGACCTTTGGCACGGGTACTGTGATCTCGGTCGCCGGAGACATGATCGAGGTCCAATTCGAAAAAACCGGCCAGACCAAAAAGCTTATGAAAGGTTTTGCACCGATCGTCAAGCTGTCGTAATCCCGGCGGACCTGGGTGGGCGTATAGGGCAACATCGCCTGCTCGGGCAGTCCTGCTCGCACGGAGAGCACATTAAGTGCTCTCCGGCTCGTGCGGAACTCGCGACCGATGTTGCCCTATACGCCCACCCAGGTCCTCAGGTGACGTTGCTTGCGAACGTCGCTCTACTCGTTCGCTTTTTGGTCTGGAGAGCCGGGTGGGCTGATAGAAAAATAGATGTGAGTAGGGGCTCCTCCGTTGATGAACGAGGGAGCCCCTTGTTTCGTTTTGGTTGTTGTTGCGACCTAGAGGTGGCTGATGATCAGTTCCATCTTGCCTTCGAGTTCGATCTGGTTCACGGTGCTCGGGGCCAGCAGGTGGCTGCCCTTGTGAACGGGCTCGCCGCACACGGTGCCCTCGCCGTCGATGACCGACAGGCACATGAAGGGCCAGTGCTGCTCCAAGGTCTTGCTGCCGTCGACGCGCACGCGATCGACGGTGTAGCAGGAGTTAGACTCGAGCTCGGTCACGCCATCGACCTCGGGCGCGGTCACCGTGCCGTCGGTCGGAGCCTGAACGTCAAAATCGATGCAATCCAGGCTCTGCTCAATGTGAAGTGGGCGCAGCTTGCCGTCGGTGCCGGGGCGGTCGTAGTCGTACAGGCGATACGTCACGTCGCTCGACTGCTGCGTCTCCAAAATGAGCGTACCGGTTTTGATGGCGTGCACGGTGCCGGAGTCGATTTGGAAAAAGTCGCCCTTGTGAATCGGCAGCACGTTGAGCATCTCGTCCCAGCGGCCGTCCTCGATCATCTGCGCGGCCTCGGCGCGGTCGTGCGCGCGCTGGCCGACGATGATCGTGGCACCGGGCTCGCAATCAAGCACGTACCAGCACTCGGTCTTGCCCAGGCTTCCGTTCTCGTGCTCGGCGGCGTACTCGTCGTTGGGGTGAATCTGGATCGAAAGGTCGTCCTTGGCGTCCAGAATCTTGATGAGCAGCGGGAACTCCTTGCCCTCGCAATTGCCAAAGAGCTCGCGGTGCTCGGCCCACAGCCACGAAAGCGTGTGGCCTGTATACGGGCCCTCCGCAATCTGGCAGTCGCCGTTGGGATGGGCCGAGATGGCCCAGCACTCACCGATGGGACCCTCGGGAATGTCGTAACCAAACACGGTCTCCAGCTGGCGGCCGCCCCAGATCTTCTCGTGAAAGATCGGCGTCAGTTTAATCAAATCGGACATGTGCATACTCCCATAAGGTTGTGCGGGTGCCGCGTAAGACAGCTCAAAACGAGCACCCACCGGATTACAAAACTAGGCCAGCGTTACGTTGTGCAGCTCAAAGCGGTCGCCTACGCTGTGCGAGATAGAATATTCAAACGCGGTGCCGCTATCCAAGAAGTCAATCTGGTTGAGTTCGAGCAGGGGAGAGCCGGGTTTGGTATCCAGGCGCTCAGCCTCTTCCTCAGTTGCCGCGACGGCGCGAATGGTACGGTGGAAACTCGAGATCTTGAGTCCGCACTGCTCGCGGATGAAGCTGTAGACCGACGCGTACAGGTCTTTTTTCTTAAGACCCGGAATCAGCTCGAGTGGCATATAGGTGTACTCAATAACGATGGGCTGACCATCGACCTGGCGCACGCGCACGATGTGATAGGCAAAGTCGTCCTCGGCAATTCCCAGCTGAGTTGCGACGTCCGCTGGTGGATTGACAATCGAGAAATCGTAGACCACCGAGGTCACCTTCTCCCCGCGGTGCTCATACGAAAAACCCTGGGCGCGGTCATTTTTGCCCTGGAAAAATGCCTGGTCGGGGAGACCCGCCGTGTCCTTAACGTAGGTGCCCGATCCGCGCCGGCTGGTGATCAGGCCTTCCTCGGTGATCTGCTCAATAGCTCGTTTGACGGTGATCTTGGAAACGCTATAGAGCTCACAGAACTTAACGATGGTGGGTAGCTTGTCGCCCGGTTTAAGAGTGCCGTCCTCGATGCTTCGACGGATATCCGCAGCTATCGCCTCGTATTTGGGAATCATGGAACCCCCTTTCCAGCTTGATTGAGTATAAAAGAAAGTATAGCCAACACCTAAGTATCCCTATTGCGTTTTAGAATAGTTCGAGAAAGAGAATATCTAAAACGCTTTTCTTATTAAATAAAAGCGCCTTAAAACGAAATACACTCGAATGGTGCCGTATTGAGCGGATGATCAGTCTGGGGACGGGGCCGAGTCGCGTTGCCGCCTAACGAACTGATTGTCATCCCTGCGTTTCCCCAGATAAAACCTGCCAAAACAAACCTGTCCCTTTTTGGTGGGTTTTTGCCTTGGGAGCGGTACCATACAGGCAATGTTTAAACGAGAAAGGTGGGCTCCCATGGAACCTAAGCAGTACTACATCGGCATTGACGTCGGCGGCACTTCGGTTAAGGAGGGCCTGTTCGATGAGGACGGCAACCTGCTTGCCAAGGCCAGTGTGCCCACGCCTCCCATCGTTGATGCTGCGGGCTTTGCCGCGGTGACCGAGGCTATTGACCAGGTGGTTGCCAAGGCGCAGATTCCGCGCGCCTTTGTGGCGGGCATTGGCCTGGCCGTTCCGTGTCCCATCCCGGCGTCGGGCGATGCCAAGGTCAAGGCCAACATTGCCATCAACCTGCCTGAGCTAAGAGTCGCCATTCAGGAGCACTGCCCCGACGCGGTCGTTAAGTACGAGAACGATGCCAACGCCGCTGCCATGGGCGAGGCCTGGCTCGGCTCTGCCAAGGGCGTACAGAACGTGGTGATGGTCACCATTGGTACCGGCGTGGGCGGCGGCGTTATCGTTAACGGCGACGTGGTATCAGGCGTTGTGGGCGCCGGCGGCGAGATTGGCCATATGTGCCTGAACCCCGACGAGGAGCGCACCTGCGGCTGCGGCGGCCATGGCCATCTGGAGCAGTATTCCAGCGCCACCGGCGTGGTGAGCAACTACCTTGCCGAGTGCGAAAAGGCGGGCGTCGAGCCCATCGAGCTCACCGGGCCTTCTGATTCCAAGGACGTGTTCCAGGCCTGCCGCGAGGGTGACAAGCTCGCGCTGGCAGCTGCCGATACCATGGCCGACTATCTCGGCCGCGCCCTGGCGCTTATTGCCAACGTGGTTGATCCCGAGATGTTCCTCATCGGCGGCGGCGCCTCCGCCTCGGCCGATGTCTACCTCGACAAGGTTCGCGAGCACTTTAAGCAGTACGCGCTTTCCGCCTCGCGCGAGACGCCCATTAAGGTCGCTTCGCTCGGAAACGACGCCGGCATCATCGGTGCCGCCTACGTAGCCCTGCGCGCCGCCGGTAAATAGCTGGTGCAAGGGGGACAGGTTACTTTGCACCAACATGGTGCAAAAGGGACAGCCTTGGCCCCCGTGCCTGCCCCAATTTGTGCCGCGGCCCTTCCATCTCATAGGGTTCGGCGTCAGCGTGCTACCATAGCTACGTCCAAGTACACATATCAAGTGGAGGATATCCATGGCAAACGTTCTTGTCTTTGGTCACCAGAACCCCGATAACGACGCCATCATGAGCGCCGTCGTCCTGTCCCAGCTGCTCAACCAGGTTGAGTATGCCGGCAACACCTACGAGGCCTGCGCCCTTGGTCAGCTTCCGGCCGAGTCCGCCAAGCTGCTCGCCGACGCCGGCATCGCCGAGCCCCGCGTGATCGAGTCCGTCGAGGCCGGCCAGCTCGTCGTCCTCACCGACCACAACGAGTCCGCGCAGTCCGTCGCCGGCCTTAAGGACGCCACGGTCTTTGGCGTCGTCGACCATCACCGCATCGGCGACTTTGAGACTGCCGGCCCGCTGCACTACATCTGCCTGCCCTGGGGCTCCAGCTGCACCATCGTCACCAAGCTCGCCGGCGTGCTCGGCGTTGAGCTTTCCGACATCCAGGCCAAGCTGCTGCTCTCGGCCATGATGACCGACACGCTCATGCTCAAGAGCCCCACCACCACCGATGTCGACCGCGCCGTCGCCGCCAAGCTCGGCGAGCAGGTGGGCGTCGACCCGGTCAAGTTTGGCATGGAGGTCTTCCTCACCCGTCCGTCCGGCTCCTTCACCGCAGCCGAGATGGTCGGCAACGACATCAAGATGTTCGAGCCTGCTGGCAAGAAGCTGCTCATCGGCCAGTACGAGACTGTCGACAAGACCCGCGCACTCGGCATGATCGACGAGATCCGCGAGGCCATGCGCGCCTACGCCGCCGAGAAGGGTGCCGACGGCATCGTCCTGTGCATCACCGACATCATGGAGGAGGGCTCGCAGGTCCTGCTCGAGGGCGAGACTGAGGCCGCTCAGAAGGGCCTGGGCATTGCCGACGAGCACGACGGCGTCTGGATGCCGGGTGTCCTCTCCCGTAAGAAGCAGGTCGCTGCCCCCATCATGGCCGCCTGCTAGGTTTAGTTGACCAAACGCTACGACCGGATCGCGGACGCCCCGCGCTCCGGTCGTTTTTTGTGCACGGTGCCGCGTCGTCTCTTGGACAGGCGTGCCCGTCCCGTTGAGCAAATAATGTTCAACCTGTGGTTCCGCTTTTCGGCCATGCCTGCGTGCTTGTCGTGCAGGGTAGGCTAGATGCAAGCGTAATACGTTAGAGCGCGGCGCCGCCACTTGGGCGGGCCGTGCTTTTTTAAGACGGGAGCTTTCCCGTGAAAGGAGCCGCCCATGGCAGCAACTGAGCAGCTGTTCAACGTTCGTGAGCGCAAGCGCTTTGAACGTCACGACATCTGGGAGCGCATCGCCGAGAACGGCACGATTTCCGCCGCCGTCATGGTCTTCGCCGCCATCGCCGCCGTTATTTGCGCCAATACCGATGCCTACGAGGCCATCCATCACTTTTTGGAGACCCCGCTGTATGTGGGCCTGGGCAACCTTACGGCCGGTCTCACCGTTGAGCTTTTCGTCAACGACTTCCTCATGGCGATTTTCTTTTTGTTGGTGGGCATTGAGCTTAAGTACGAGATGACAGTTGGCGAGCTCAAGAACCCGCGCCAGGCCATGCTTCCCATGCTGGCGGCCGTGGGCGGCGTCGTCGTTCCCGCCTGCATCTACCTGATCTTCAACCATGCCGGCGCCCGCAACGGTTGGGCCATCCCCATGGCAACCGATATTGCCTTTGCGCTGGGCGTGCTATCGCTTTTGGGCAATCGCGTTCCCAACGGCGTGCGCGTGTTTTTCTCGACGCTCGCCATCGCCGACGACCTCATCTCCATCGCCGCCATCGCCATCTTCTACGGTCAGAGCCCCAATCCGTTTTGGTTGGGCGCCGCCGCGCTTGTGACCTGCGCGCTCGTGTGGCTCAACAAGACGCATCATTACCGCCTTGCCCCGTATTCGATACTGGGCCTGCTGTTGTGGTTCTGCATGTTCAAGAGCGGCGTGCACGCCACGCTTGCTGGCGTCATCCTGGCCTTCACCATCCCGGCCAAGTGCGGCGTCAAGCTCGATAGCCTCACCGATTGGCTGGGCGAGTGCCTGCCGCTGCTCGATGACCGCTACGACGACGAGGCGCACATCCTGGGCCAGCATGACTTTACCGTCTCGACCACCAAGGTCGAGCGCGTCATGCACCGCGTGACCCCGCCGCTCATCCGCATGGAGCGTCTGATCTCCACGCCGGTCAACTTTGTGATCCTGCCGATCTTTGCGTTCGTAAACGCGCAGGTTCGCCTAGTGGGCGTGGACATGAGCACGCTGCTCACCGACCCGGTGACGCTCGGCGTATATTTTGGCATGCTGCTGGGCAAGCCGATTGGCATCTTTGGCATGACGTTTGCCCTGGTTAAGCTCAAGATCTCCGAGCTGCCGCGCAACGTTAACTGGCACATGATTGCCGGCGTGGGCATTCTGGGCGGCATCGGCTTTACCATGTCGATTCTCATTAGCGGCCTCGCCTTCCCGACGGCCCAGTTTGAGGTTCTGGCTGCCAAGGCCGCTATTCTCGCCGGTTCGGTCACCGCAGCCGTGCTCGGCATGATCTACATGAGCGTGGTCTGCAAGCATCCCTCGCCCAAAGACGAGTAAGAGCGCGAAAACCGGCTCCAGAACCGATTCGGGCGCGTTCAAAATGCGGATTCGGGCGGTGCTTGCCGCCTGCCAGACACGCCAGTGGTCAAAAAACGCCGTTTGTGAGTACTGTCACAAACGGCGTATCATTTTAGGTGCGGAAAATAATGAACAAAGTTATAAGAACTGTACGTTAATGAGTGACCATCGACTTCCAATTTGGCGCTAGCTGACGGTGATTAGGAAGTTTCAAGTCGAGTTTTGCCGATTTCGACCAAGAATCGCTGCTACTAAAAAGGTAACAGTACTCATATTTGCCCTTTTTTGGCCACAAGCTCTAAAACAAGCCTCGCCAAGGTCGGGAAGCGGGCCAAATCGCCGGCCTCGAGGCTTATTCCACCGTTCCGTAGACGGCGCCCCAGCCGTGGGCGGCCAAGGCGGAGTTGAGCTGGTCGCAAAGTGACTGGCGGTCGTAGTAGCCGGGCGGCAAAAGATTCACGATCTCCATGAGGTCGGGCGCCAGGTCCAAGATTTCGGCCTGTACGATCAGATCCAGGCGGTCGATGGCGTGGCGGTCGTAAAACAGTCCGTCGACCAGGCGCTGCAAGTCGCCGAATTCCTCGGCCTGAAACGATCCGTACTCCATAGTGCCTCCTTGGGCGCCCCACGCCGGCATGCGCGGCGATTCGTAATTGATTGCGATGAACTTAATCTATCACGGCTTCATAACGTTGCGACGATGGCGGTCTATACTTAGACGAACTGCAACATACCGCTTCGCGAAAGGTCGCACCCCATGCAGACGATCTACCAGAAGATGGAAACCACCGAACTCGATGCCGCCATCGAGGCGCTCAAAGCCGAGGTCGCCGAGGTCAAGGCCAAGGGCCTGGCGCTCGACATGGCCCGCGGCAAGCCGTCGCCCTCCCAGGTGGACATCTCTCGACCCATGCTCGATATCCTCAATGCCGATGCCGATCTGCATGACGGCAACGTCGACTGCTCCAACTACGGCTGCTTTGAGGGCATTCCCTCGGCACGCAAGCTGGCGGGGGAGTTCCTGGGTTGCCCTGCCGAGCAGACGCTCGTACTGGGCTCGTCGAGCCTGCTGATTGAGCATGACATCGCCGGCATGTTCTGGCGCTGTGGCTCGTGCGGCAGCGAGCCCTGGGACGCCTACGAGGCCGCGCACGACGGCAAGAAGGTCAAGTTCCTGTGCCCCGTTCCCGGCTACGATCGCCACTTTGGCATCACCGCCGACTTGGGCATCGAGAACGTCCCCGTCGCGATGACCGACAACGGCCCCGACATGGCCGAGGTTGAGCGCCTGGTTGCCACCGACGACTCCATCAAGGGCATCTGGTGCGTGCCCAAGTATTCCAACCCCACGGGCATCACCTTTAGCGAGGACACCGTGCGTCGCCTGGTCGAGATGCCCACGGCCGCGCCCGATTTCCGCATCTTCTGGGACAACGCCTACTGCGTGCACGACCTGTACGACGAGACCGACGAGCTCGCCAACATCTTCGATCTTGCCCGCGCGGCGGGCACCGAGGACCGCGTGGTGGCCTTTGCCTCGACGTCCAAGATCACCTTCCCGGGTGCCGGCATCGGCTTTATCGGTGCGAGCCCCGCGGTCATCGCCGAGTTCTCCAAGCGCCTGAAGGCCGGCCTCATCAGCGCCGACAAGCTCAACCAGCTGCGTCACGTGCGCTTCCTTCCCACCATCGAGGCGGTCAAGAAGCACATGAAAAAGCATGCCGAGTTCCTGCGCCCGCGCTCTGAGGCCGTTGAGCGCAAGCTCACCGAGGGCCTGGGCGACACGGGTTGCGCCACCTGGACGCATCCACGCGGCGGCTACTTTGTGAGCTTCGATGGTCCCGAGGGCTCGGCCCAAAAGGTCGCCGCGCTCTGCGCCGACTTGGGCGTCAAGCTCACGCCGGCCGGTGCCACCTGGCCTTATGGCAAGGACCCGCGCGACACCAACATCCGCATCGCGCCGAGCTATCCCACGGTCGAGGACCTGGAGGCCGCGCTCGATGTGCTGGTGCTGGCCGTTAAGCTTGTCGCTGCCGAGCTTGCGCGTGCCGAGCGCGCCTAACGCGTAGGGCCCCGCAAGTCCGCGCCTAGTACTATCCGCACTTTCGATACGTAAAGGAGCGTATACATGGATTTGGGTATTTCCACAAACCCCACGCCAGAGCTCTACACCATTAAGGTGACCGGTGAGATCGATATCTCTAACGCCGATAGCCTGCGCAATGCCATCGACCTGGCACTCGAGCAGCCCACCGAGGCCGTTGAGCTCGATTTTGCCCAGGTGAGCTACATTGATTCGACGGGCATTGGCGTGCTCGTGGGCGCCGCGCACCACGCGGTTGACCACGGCAAGCGCTTTAGCTGCACCAATGTGCAGCCCCCGGTGATGCGCGTGGTTCAGCTGTTGGGTGTCGACCAGGAGATTTCGATCACCGCTGCATAATCTTTGCCCCAAAAGGGCGTGCCGTTTGGCATATGTTTGTGATGCGCTCGGACGTTTTGGCGTCCGGGCGCTATACTTGACCGAATGAATAGACGAGTTCCGGCCGAATGGCGCGGTGCGGGCTCGAATCACATCGAGCCTTGGAGGTATGTGTGTTTGGTATTGGAGAAGGTGAGCTGGCAATCATCGTGGTCTTCGGCTTTTTGCTGTTTGGCCCGGATAAGCTCCCGCAGATGGGCCGTACGATCGGCCGTGCCATCCGTCAGTTCCGCGAGACGCAGGAAAAGATGACGGCGGTTGTCCAGTCCGAGATCATCGATCCGGTAAGCGAGGCCGCTTCGGCTCCGGTCAAGCCCAAGAAGGCTGCCGTCGATGACGATTCCGATGCGGACGAGGATGCTGCCGAGACGGTAGCGCCCGCCAAGAAGGAGACCTTTGCCGAGCGTCGTGCCCGCCTTGCTGCCGAGAAGGCCGCGAGCGAGGCTGCCGCCGAGGGCGAGGGTGCTGCTGAGGAGTCCGAGGCCGAGGGTGCCGAGGCCGAGCCTGCCGCTGCCGCCGAGCCTGCCGTCGAGCCCGAGCCTGCTGCAGAGCCCGAGCCCGAGCCGGCAGAGCCCACGACGGCTGACCTCTACGCCCGTCGTCCCCGCAAGCGCAAGGCCGTCGTCGACCAGCTCGCTCGCGAGCTCGAGGCCGAGGACGCTGCCGAGACTGCTGCCGCCGACGCCCCGAAGGGAGGCGATGAGTAATGCCTATCGGACCTGCTCGTATGCCGCTCTTCGATCACTTGGGAGAGCTCCGTCGCCGCCTGACCATCGTGGTCGTGTCGGTGTTTGCCGCCGCCATCGTGCTGTACTTTGCCACGCCCGTGGTGCTCGATATCCTGGAAGACCCCATCCGCTCGTTTGTGCCGGACGGTAAGTTCTACATCACCACCACACTCGGCGGCTTTGGCCTGCGCTTCTCGCTGGCCATCAAGATGGCCGTGGTCATGTGCACGCCCATGATCATCTGGCAGATCCTGGCATTTTTCCTGCCGGCGCTGCGCCCCAACGAGCGCAAGTGGGTCGTGCCCACGGTGCTCGCCTCGACGGTGCTGTTCTTCCTGGGTGCCATCTTCTGCTATTTCATCATCATCCCGGCGGGCTTTGAGTGGCTCATCGGCGAGACCTCGGCCGTCGCTACGGCGCTGCCCGACCTGGAGAACTACGTCAACATGGAGCTGCTCTTTATGATCGGCTTTGGTGTGGCGTTTGAGCTGCCGCTCATCATCTTCTATCTGTCCGTCTTTCACATCGTGTCCTATGCGGCCTTCCGCAGCGCCTGGCGCTACGTGTACGTAGGCCTGCTTGTGGGCTCGGCTGTGATTACGCCCGACGGCTCGCCCGTTACGCTGGGTCTCATGTATGGCGCCCTGCTCTCGCTCTACGAGATTTCGCTCGCCATCGCTCGCGTGGTCATTACCGCGCGCGAGGGCAAGGAGGGCCTGTTCGTGAGCCGTCTGGACCTGTTCTCGGACGACGAGGACGACGAGGAGTAAATCGGTATGCACGAGGTTGGCATTGTCAACGGCATACTCGATACAGTGATTCGCGCGGCGCGTGGGGCGGGGGCCTCGCGCGCCGTTTTGGTAACGCTGCGTATCGGGGATATGACCGAGGTCGTGCGCGAGGCGCTTGACTTTGCGTGGGAAACGTTTCGCGACGAGGACCCGCTCACGCGCGGCTGCGAGCTTGCCGTGGAGGAAGTCCATCCACAAAGCGAGTGTCTGGACTGCGGTGAGGTCTTTGAGCACGACCGTTTCCATTGCCGTTGTCCCCAATGTGGCGGTGCCAACGTGCGTCTGCTGCATGGCCGCGAACTCGACATCGCAAGTATCGAGATCGAGACCCCCGACGATTAGCACGCTCGCCATCTAGCGATGGGGTATAAAAGGGCCAAAGTAAGGAGCGCTAAGTATGGCCGAGAAAACGATTGATATCGCGTCGCCGATTCTGTCGCGCAACGAGCGCCTGGCAGATCAGCTGCGTCAGCGGTTTGAGCAGACGGACACCTACGTGATCAATGTGCTGTCGAGCCCTGGCTCGGGTAAGACCACCACGATTCTGGGCACCAACGAGCGCCTGCGTGACAAAGCCAGCCTGCGCTGTGCCGTTATCGAGGGCGATATCGCCTCGGACGTCGACGCCATCACCATGAAGGAAGCCGGCATGCCCGCCATCCAGATCAACACGGGCGGCCTGTGCCACCTCGAGGGCAACATGATCATGGAGGCCGTTGACGCGTTCGACCAAGCTGTGGGTCTGGAAAACATCGACGTCATCTTTATCGAAAACGTGGGTAACCTGGTCTGCCCAGTCGACTTTGACCTGGGCGAGAACCTGTCCATCATGATCCTCTCGGTGCCCGAGGGCGACGACAAGCCCATCAAGTACCCGGGCATCTTCCAACACGCCGGCGCGCAGCTGCTCAACAAGGTCGACGTGGCCCCGGCTTTCGATTTTGACATGGATAGGTATACTAAGACCCTCGATGACCTCAATCCGCAAGCGCCGCGGTTTGCCGTGAGCGCGCGCAAGGGCGAGGGCATGGATGCCTGGTGCGATTGGCTCATCGGGCAGATTGAGCAAGCAAGGGCGTAAGTCGGCCGCCATAAGCGCGGGCGCAGCCGCAGAGACATGAGATAGGAGCCTCTTTTGAAGCTCATCATCGCCGAGAAAAACGACGCCGCGCGTCAGATCGCCGAGCGGCTGTCCACGGGCAAGCCCAAAAAGGACAAGGTGTACAACACCGCCATCTACCGTTTTGAGTGGAAAGGCGAGGAGTGCGTGACGATCGGTCTTGCCGGTCACATCCTCGCGCCCGATTTTTGCGACAGCGTGCTGTTCGATAAAAAGCTGGGCTGGTATTCGGTTACCGAGGACGGCGAGATGCTGCCGGCCGACATGCCCGATGGCCTGGCTCGTCCGCCCTACGACACCAAGCGCAAGCCGTTCCTTGCCGACGGCATTTCCATCAAGGGCTGGAAGCTCGAGAGCCTGCCTTACCTCACCTGGGCGCCCGTCATTAAGCTACCGGCCGAGAAGGAACTCATTCGTTCGCTCAAGAACCTTGCTAAAAAGTCCGACAGCGTCATCATCGCTACGGACTTCGATCGCGAGGGCGAGCTGATCGGCTCGGACGCCCTCAACAAGGTGCGCGAGGTTGCGCCGGACTTGCCGGTCGCCCGTGCCCAGTATTCTTCGTTTACCAAGGCCGAGATCACGCACGCCTTCGATAATCTCGTCTCGCTCGACCAGAACCTGGCCGACGCCGGCGAGAGCCGTCAGCACATCGACCTTATCTGGGGCGCGGTGCTCACGCGCTATCTGACGCTCGCCAAGTTTGGCGGCTTTGGCAACGTGCGCTCCGCCGGCCGCGTGCAGACACCGACGCTTGCCCTGGTGGTCGAGCGCGAGCGCGAGCGCATGGCGTTTGTGCCCGAGGACTATTGGCAGATTCGCGGCATGGGCGCCGCGCAAGGCGCTGCCGAGGACGATCGCTTTAAGATCGCGCACAAGACAGCGCGCTTTACCGACAAGGATGCTGCCGTGACGGCGTACGGCCATGTTGACGGCGTTGCGACGGCAACCGTTGCCGCGGTGACCAAGCGTTCGCGTAAGCAGCAGCCGCCCACGCCGTTCGCGACGACCTCGCTGCAGGCTGCCGCCGCGGCCGAGGGCATCTCGCCTGCGCGTACGATGCGCATCGCCGAGTCCCTCTACATGGCGGGTCTCATCAGCTACCCGCGTGTCGATAACACCGTGTACCCCGCGACGCTCGATCTGGGCGCCGTGGTAAGCGACCTGGCAAAGATCAACCCGGCGCTGGCGCCCGTGTGCAAAAAGGTGCTCGCCGGTCCCATGAAGCCCACGCGCGGCAAGGTTGAGACCACCGACCACCCGCCTATCTATCCCACGGGCGAGGGCGATCCGTCCACGCTCGATGGCGGCCAGCGCAAGCTCTACGACCTCATCGCCCGCCGCTTCCTGGCGACGCTTATGGGTCCTGCGACCATCGAGAACACCAAGCTCGAGCTCGACGTCAACGGCGAGCCGTTCGTGGCCTCGGGCGACGTGCTCGTGACTCCGGGCTTCCGCGAGGCGTATCCGTACGGACTCAAGCGCGATGAGCAGATGCCGCCGCTTGAGCAGGGCGACACGGTCGACGTGTTCGACATTAAGCTCGAGGCCAAGCAGACCGAGCCGCCCGCGCGCTACAGCCAGGGCAAGCTCGTGCAGGAGATGGAGAAGCGCGGCCTGGGCACCAAGTCCACGCGCGCGAGCATCATCGAGCGCCTGTACGCCGTGCGCTACCTCAAAAACGATCCCGTGGAGCCGAGCCAGCTGGGTATTGCCATTATCGATGCACTGTCGCAGTTTGCCCCGCGCATCACGAGCCCCGATATGACCAGCGAGCTCGATGGCGATATGACCCGTGTGGAGCGCGGCGAGGACACCGAAGAACATGTCGTGACGCACTCGCGCGCGCTGCTGGCCGGCGTGCTCGACGAGCTGCTCAAACATACGCAGGAACTGGGCGACGCCATCAGCGACGCCGTCACGGCCGATGCGCGCGTGGGTACCTGCCCCAAGTGCGGCAAGGACCTGGTTATGAAGACGAGCGCCAAGACCCGCGGCAGCTTCATTGGCTGCATGGGCTGGCCCGACTGCGATGTGACCTATCCGGTGCCGAGTGGCGTCAAGGTAAGCCCGCTCGAGGGCGAGGCTGCCGTGTGCCCCGAGTGCGGTGCGCCGCGCATTAAGTGCCAGCCGTTCCGCCAGAAGGCCTTCGAGATTTGCGTGAACCCCACGTGCCCCACCAACTACGAGCCCGATCTTAAGGTGGGCGAGTGCAAGGTGTGCGCCGAGGCAGGACGCCATGGCGACCTGATCGCGCACAAGAGCGAAAAGAGCGGCAAGCGCTTTATCCGTTGCACCAACTACGATGACTGCGGCGTGAGCTATCCGCTTCCGGCGCGCGGCAAGCTCGAGGCGACGGGCGAGACCTGCCCCGAGTGCGGCGCCCCCATCGTGGTGGTCAACACGGCGCGCGGTCCGTGGCGCATCTGCGTGAACATGGACTGCCCGACCAAGGAGAAGAAGCCCGCCCGCGGCCGCAAGACCACGACCAAGGCGAGCACGGCGAAGAAGACGACCGCGGCCAAGAAGACGACGGCTAAGAAAGCCACTGCCGCCAAGAAGACGACCGCGAAGAAGTCGACTGCCAAGAAAGCAGCCGCCGACAAGTAACAGCGCAGCCGAAACATTGACCAAAACAAAAATGAGCGAGGATCCCGCGATCCTCGCTCATTTTCTAGGCAGTCATTGGGGACGTTCTTTAATGACTAGTCGTTTGAGAACGTCGCATGCGACTAGTTCACTTCGACGGGTTTGGCGTCGGGATAGCGCTCCTCAAAGTCTAGGCGGTACTTATTGTCATTGGTGCCCGCCACGTTGTCGCGCGACAGCGGCGCCACGATCTCATTCTTGTGGTCCGCAGGATTGGCGTATTTCAGGCTGATCTCCCAGGCATCACAGATTGCGTCAATGCGGTGATCCAGGTCGTCGTACAGGGCGATGATGTCCTTCCAGGAGCTGTAGTTCTTCGAGCTCGTCGGGACGTCTAGGTCCTCGACGATGTCGTAATACTGCTCGATGGTGTCCTCCGTGCGCTCAGCGACGTCGGCGAGATTTTGACGGGTGGTTCGATCCTCTTCCAGATAGCTGCCGTTGAAGTTCTGCGCGCAGCCACGGACGTAGTTGTCGAGGTCTTCGAGCAAGTCGTAGTATTCGCTCAGTCGGCGGTAGAGATTCTGCTCGGAGAGCGTTGCTTCGCCGCCATCCTCGTCGTCATCGTCATCATCGTCGTACAGGCTGTTGGGATCGCCGAGAGGCTTTAGGTCATCGTCGTCGACGTCATGGTGCAGCTTAGCTACCTCGGCAGTCGTCTGCGTGGCGGCGTTGTCGAAAGGCTTGATCACAAAGAAAACGACCAGGGCGATGATGATCGCCACCAGCACAACGATAACGGCGATAAGCGGCCCGATGCCGCTCTTTTTGGGAGCGGGGGTCTGTGGCGAAGCGGGCGCGTATGCGGGAGCCGGCTGCTGTTGGGGCGAGCCGCTCGCGACGGGTATGCGCTGCGTGGTCTCGACGGCCGCGGGGCCTGCGGCGGGGTCGGGGCGATAGGCGAGGGGGTCGTCCGCCTTGGCTTGCGGCGTATCGAGGGAACCGGTCTGCTCAAAAGCGGGCTGGCTATCGCTTGCGGTTGTTTGCTCAACGGGTGCACCGCACGAGGTGCAGAACTTGGCATTATCTGCAAGAAGTTTGCCGCACGAGGCGCAATACCGAGACATTGCCACTCCTTTCGCCACATTTCAATGCAATACGACGATTATACCCAGCGTCCAAAATTCCCCTTCATAAGTTGCGGTGAAATAGGGACTGTTTGGCGGTCTCGGAGCTTCAATCAGTCCCTATTTCATCGCAACTTTGGAAAGGCACCTTTAGCCATTGGGGACGCACCGAGCACTGGGGTATCATGGCTTGGTTGATATATATCTGCATTTACGCGCCTTGTAGGAAGGGGCTGCGTCCATGGCTTTTGAGCCCGCTCAACATAGCTTTATCACGCTCGAGGGCGTCGACGGTGCCGGCAAGTCCACGCAGGCGCGCCTGCTTGCTCGCGCGCTCGAGCTCGCTGGCCACCAGGTTGTGAGCCTGCGCGAACCGGGCGGCACCGCCATCAGCGAAAAGATCCGCGCCCTGCTGCTCGACCCCGCCAATATGGCGATGGGCGATACCTGCGAGCTGTTGCTCTACGAGGCCGCGCGTGCCCAGCTGGTGCACGAGGTCATAGCCCCCGCCCTCGCTGCCGGCAAGGTGGTCCTGTGCGATCGCTTCTACGATTCCACGACCTGCTACCAGGCGTTTGCCGACGGCCTCGATCGCCAGATGGTGCGCGACGCCAACAACCTGGCCGTCGCGGGAACGCACCCGGCGCTCACACTCGTCTACCACATCACGCCCGAGCAGGCGGCGCTACGCATGGCAGCCCGTGGCGCGGCAGATCGCATGGAGGCTAAGGGCATGGCATTCCAGGAGCGTGTCTACGAGGGGTTTTGCGCCATTGCTGCCGAGGAGCCAAACCGCGTAAAGCTCATCGACGCCACTACGACCGTCGAGGTAGTTTTCGAGAAGACGGTCGAGCAGGTTCGCGCGTACGGTCTCGATATCCCCCAGGATGCTGTCGCCGCCGCGCTTGCCAAGGAGGCCGAGTAACATGGCCCCCGCTCAGGCAAGCCTGCTGGCCAAGCTCGACACCCAAGAGCGCGTGCGCGACTTTTTGACCAATGCCGTCGCCAGCGGCCGTGCATCGCACGCCTACCTGTTTTTGGGCGCGCCCGGCGCGGGCAAGCTCGATGCCGCGTGGGCGCTCGCCCAAGCCTTCCTGTGCGAGCAGGACGGCTGCGGCGCATGCGACAGTTGCGTGCGCGTCTCTCGGCATACGCATCCCGACGTGCACTATTACACGCCCGAGAGCGCCACGGGCTATCTTATTGCCCAGACCCGCGAGCTGCTCGATGACGTGCCGCTGGCACCCATTCGCGCCAAGGCCAAGGTCTACATCATCGACCGTGCCGAGCAACTGCGCGCCAACACCGCCAACGCACTGCTCAAGACACTCGAGGAGCCGCCCGAGGGCGTTATGTTCATCTTGCTGGGCACCTCGGCAGACGTGATGCTGCCCACCATCGTGAGCCGCTGCCAGTGCGTGCCGTTTCGGCTGGTGTCGCCCGCCGTCGCCGCGCAGGCCGTGAGCCGCGCCACCGGCCAGGACCCCGCGCGTTGCCGCATGGCGGTCGCCGTGGCGGGAAGCCCCACACGCGGCATCGAGTTTCTTAAGAGCGCCGAGCGCCAGGACGCCCGCCGTCAGATGGTCCGTGCCATCGACTCACTCATTGCCGCCGACGAGGCCGACGTGCTCAGTCGCGCCAAGTCGCTCATCGTCGCCGTCAAGGCGCCGCTCGCCGAGGTCAAGTCCACGCAGGAAAAGGTACTCGAGCAAAATGCCGACTACCTGTCGCGTGGAGCATTGAAGCAGCTTGAGGACCGCAACAAGCGCGAACTCAACGCGCGCGAGCGTTCGGGTATCATGGAAGCGCTGGCGAGCGCGCGGACGCTCATGCGCGACGTGCTGCTGACACTTCAGGACGAGGCGGCCGACGTGGTGAACGAAGACGTGCGTGACACGATCGGTCGGCTTGCCGCTGCGACGAATGTTGCGGGTGCCACCCAGGCGCTCGAGGCGGTCGCAACCGCCGAGCACAACATCGCCAGAAACGTTACTCCCCAGCTGGCCATCGAGGTCATGCTGTTCGATATCAGGAAGGCACTGAAATGCCGTTAGTCGTACCCGTTAAGTTTACCTACGCCTCGCGCGACCTGTGGTTTGACCCGCAGGACCTGGATATCCTCGAGGCCGATTATGCCATTTGCTCCACCGAGCGCGGAACCGAGATCGGCTTGGTTACGGCCGATCCCTTCGAGGTGCCGCAAGACGAGATCGGTCAGCCGCTCAAGCCCGTGCTGCGCGTGGCGAGCGACATCGACCTGCAGCTTGCCGACGATCTGGCCATCCAGGGCGACGAGGCCATGGTCGACTTCCGCCGTCTGGTCAAGGAGCTCGACCTCGAGATGAAACCGGTGGGCGTCGAGTACCTGTTTGGCGGCGAGAAGGCCGTGTTCTATTTTGCGGCCGAGGAGCGCGTCGATTTTCGTCAGCTCGTCAAGGACCTGTCCTCGACGCTGCACATTCGCGTTGATATGCGCCAGATCGGCGTGCGTGACGAGACCCGCCTGGTGGGCGGCTATGCCCAGTGCGGACAGGAGCTCTGCTGCACGCGCTTTGGCGGACAGTTTGAGCCCGTCTCGATCCGCATGGCAAAAGAGCAGGACCTGCCGCTCAACTCGTCCAAGATCAGCGGCGTGTGCGGCCGCCTGATGTGCTGCCTGCGCTACGAGTTCGAGGCGTACAAGGACTTTAAGAGCCGTGCGCCCAAAAAGAAGACGCTCATCGATACGCCGCTTGGCAAGGCGCGTATCCAGGAGTATGACACGCCGCGCGAGCAGCTGGTGCTGCGCCTAGAGAACGGCAAAGTCTTTAAGGTCAACCTGGCCGATATGACGTGCTCGGAGGGCTGCAAAAAGAAGGCTGCCGAGCAGGGCTGCAATTGCCGCCCCGACTGCGTGACGCGTGACGTGCTCGAGCGCATCGAGTCGCCCGAGATGCGCCTGGCGCTCATGGAGCTCGACCGCGAGAACGGCGTCGACGTGGGCGATGGCCTGTCGAGCGCCGACCGTCTTGCCGGCACGTCGATGCCCAAGCGCCGTCGTCGCGATGCCGATTCCGATGCCCGCGCTGCTCAGAGCCAGGGCGAGGGCCGTGGCCGCGGAAAGGGCCGTGGTAAGGCCGAGACACCCGAGGCCGAGGAGGCCGCCGGTGGCCGTCGTCGTCGCAAGCGCGCGGGCTCGGGCGATGCTACCGAGGCTGCAGCCGCGGGCAAGAACGCCTCTCGCGAGCGCGAGGTTCAGCAGCCCCAGCAGCAGAATCGCGGCGGCGGCATGAATCCCACACGTCGCCGCCGCCGTCATCTGTCGAGCGAGGAGCGCGAGGACGCCTTCCGCGCCGCAGCTGCTCGCGAGGCTGGTGCCGCTTCCAAGGGCGCCTCGGCCTCCGATGCGCCTGCCGACAAGGGCGGCAAGTCACGTGGCGAGGATGAGCGCGCGCCGCGTCCGCGCCGTCGCCATTCCTCGGGCACGCAACAGAAGCCCTCAGTGCCCTCCGTTGCCGATCAGGTCTCGGATGGCGAGGTCAAGGTCACGCGCCGTCGTCCCGGAGATGGCGGGGGAGCGGCTGCTAAGGCTTCGCGTGGCGCCGCTCGCGACGAGCGCGAGCCGCGCGAGGATCGCGGTGGCGAGGGCTCGGCCGACCAGGGTCAAAAGCGCCGTCGCCGTCGCCGTTCCCGCAAGCCGCGCCAGGATGGTGGCGAGGGCTCGACCCTGTCTTCGTCTGCACCACAACCGCCCGCCGGCGAATAACGCCCGCGAGCGGATTTAGCTCGCCTTGCCCCGAGCGCATCGGGGTATCATAGCGCTGAATCAACAACCCTCCCTGCGACCGAACGTAGGGAGGGTTGTGTCTTGAAGAGCCATCTGAACATATTGAGCCGTCTGCAGGGTGCCGGCGCCCTACCGTTTGCGGACGAATTGCTACCGTTTGCCGAGCGGGTGGCACGCGAGGCGCTCGAGGCATTGTCGCCAACACGATGTGCCGGCTGCGAGCGCGCCGGTGCGCTTATTTGCCAAGACTGCCTGGCTGCGCTCACGCTCATCGACCCACGTCATAGCTGCACCCGATGCGGCGCCCCGTTTGGGGATTTGCTGTGCACTGAATGTTCGGTCGAGGGCACGTCCTCGGCAATGTCGGAGGCGCTCGACCGCTGCCTGGCGTGCGCCGTCTACTCGCATCCGCTGCCGCGCATCATTAAAGCGTACAAGGATGCGGGCGAGCGGCGTCTGGCTCCGTATCTGGCGGAGCTGCTTTACGACACCGCCCTGCATGCCCAGGTCGTAGCGCCCGAACGCTTAGGAGGTGTGCTGTCCGGTGCGGATGCGGTGGTGTTTGTGCCTGCGACGGCGGCAGCGTTTCGGCGGCGTGGTTTTGATCATATGGAGGCTATTGCGCGCCCATTTTGCGAGCTGTCGGGTGTTCCCCTGCTCGATGCTCTCGTCAAGTACGGGCATGGCGACCAGCGCGAACTCGGTCGTGAGGAGCGCCGCGAGCGTGCCCAAGGCATGTACGAGACGGTTGAGGACGTGCACGGCCGCCGCCTGCTGCTGATCGATGACGTTATCACCACGGGCGCGACGATGGCCACGGCTTCGGCGGAACTCAAGCGCGCCGGCGCTGCGGCAGTCGATGGCATTGCTATCGCACGTGTTTGGTAGGGGTGGTTTTGTGGCAGTGAAGATTGAGCGGCGCAACGAGCCGACAGGCGAACAGCTAGCGGCTTCCGTAATCCTAACAGGTGCCTCGGCGCTTCGCATGATGCGCGCCGAGCGCCGGCAGATGGGCTATATCAGCTGGAAGGACCTTAATCCCGATGAAGAGCGCCGTGTGCTGCGCACGTCGTCGCCCTCGACCGAGGATATCTATCTTCCTGACTTGGTGCGAATTGGAGCCAAAAGTGGCGAGGTGCAGGAAGATCTGTGCTTGTTGGTGGGATCTGCGGCGCAGCGCCGCCGCATGCCTGGCGTAGGCTGGTCCGTGTGTTCCGGGTTGCCCGCCGGCTCGATTCTAGAGGTGGAACCGGGGGTGTACAGCCTATCTCCCGAGGCCCTTTGTGTTGCCGTTGCGCGTGAGGTCGGCTGCATCCAGGCGTTTGCCCTGGCCCAGGAGCTGTGCTCTAAGATTTCACTGAGCGACCGCGGGAAGTATCTGCCTCCCTACACCTCGCCTGTTACGAATAAACTTGCAAAGGACAAGGACCAGCCAGCAGACGTGGGCTACTTTGAAGTCGAGCCGGTGCTGATGCCCGATCGTCTGGCAGATTACCTTGCGGCATGCAAGGGGAATGTGGCCAAACAGCTGCTGCGTCTGTGTCCCTATCTTTCGGAAAACCTGCTCTCGCCCATGGAGTGCATCATGCTCGCCCTGTTTTCGCTTCCGTTTTCCTATGGCGGGTTTGCCTGCGGACCTTTTAAGACCGACTACAAGATCGAGTTCGATGACCGTGCGCAGGCAATCTCGGGGATGCCCCATGCAGTTTGCGATGCATATCAGGAGGCAGCCCGGTTTGACCTGGAATACAACGGTGAGCTGGGCCATTCCTCTCGGAGGGGACGTATCCATGATGAAAAGCGCAACACGGGCTTGATTACTATGGGAATCGAGGTCGCGACGGTCAACAACGAAATGCTCTGTGACATGGAAGCGATGGAAGCGCTCGCATGGCGCATGCACCAGCGTATGCGAAAGCGGTACCGGAATCGTGTCGATGCCCGCAGGAAGAAGCAAGAGGCGTTGCTTAACACGCTGCGGGCGTGTTTTGGGCTTAAGCCGGTCTAATTCACGTCGAAAATAGGGGGTTAATCATATGCCCTGGCCAAAATATGGCAAATATGAGTACTGTCACTAAATCAGTAACAGCAAAATCAAGGAATTTAGGACTCGGAGGCGTCATAAAGTAAGAAGATAATAAACAAATGTAGAATAACTAAGCATCAGGTTGGCGACACTGAGCGCAAAATCTGTCCGAGAGGCTAAAACTGCCTGTTACTAAATTGGTGACAGTACTCATATTTGCCATTTTTTGGCCACAGCACCCTAGGAAGGGTGCCCCGGAGCTCCCCATAGGGGAGCTCCGGGCTTCACAGGGGCACGAATAGCCCACTCCGACCTGCGAAATCTGTACTCGCGATGCGAATGACGCCCCTAACCTTAAACTTTAGCTTGAACTTAGCTATAATGCGCTACGTTCCTACCAGGCTGTGGTTGCGGACGGACGAAATGCCCGTCCTAGTCCAAGACAGACGCGGTCAAAGGGATCCACGTAAGCGACCGCGTGCGCGCGGCGCGATCATGGCGCGTCCTAGATGTAAGCCGCACCGTCCGTTCTACTTTCTTTGGGGCAATACCGCCTCGCGGGCGAGCGGGCCAGTCGTGAAGGTGGCTGCGGCCTCCCGAGCAAACACCCCGGTGCGCAAGTGTGGGGTCAAATACCAGGTCAGCTGGTGGGAACAATCTGATATTCCGCGCATCGCACGGATCGTATACGACACAGAAGGCAGGGTAGTGGACATGGTGAGGGGCAGCTTGATGCACGCGGCTCGGTTAGGTGCTGGGACCGCAGCGGTCATCGCCGTTTTGGGTCTGAGCGGATGCGCGTTCAACCCGCTGTCTACGTTCACGACTCCCACGATCGACCAGATCGAGTACGAGACCGTCACGCCCACGGTGTCGGATGATGCCCTGTTCACCCCCGGTACCCTGACGGTCGCCCTCGATACTTCCGATGCGCCGCAGGCCATGCAGGGCACCGACGGCGAGCTCACGGGGTATGCGGTCGACGCTGCCCGCGCCCTTGCAAGCCGTATGGGCCTTAAGGTCGCCTTTGTCGATGCGTCCTCGGCAGGTTCCGCGCTCGGTGACAAAAAGGCTGATATCTTTATCTGCGAGATCAACTCCACGGATGGGGACGTTAGCTCGCTCGGCACCTGCCTGTACGATGCCGCTTCCGTGTTCGGTAAAACCAGCGATGGTGGGTCGCTGAGCGTTTCCACCGATACCCTTAACACGTCTACTCTGGGTATCCAGATGTCCTCGGCCTCGCAGGAGGCGCTTGCTAAGCAGAGCATCACCGCCAACCAAAAGACTTACTCCAACATCAACGAGTGCTTTGAGGCGCTCGAGTCCGGCGAGGTCGACTATGTGATCTGCGACTCCACGGCTGGCGGTTACCTTGCGCGCCTGATGAGCGAGATCTCCTATGTCGGTGCGCTCGAGGCGCCCTCGACGCTTGGTGTTGCAGGCCTTTCGTCCAATGACGAACTGTGTCGTGCCGTGAGCGATGCCCTCGACGGTATTACGGCCGACGGCACGCTCGAGGCGGTCCACTGCGTCTGGTACGGCACGATGCCCTACGACCTCACCACTAAGACGGTTTCGGGCGCTAACGTGCAGCCGGGCGACTCTGAGTCCAGTGAGACCACGTCTTCCGGCAGCGAGTCCTCCGATTCCAACAATGAGACCGCATCCTCCGAGGACAAATCGTCCAGCCAGGAAGGCACCATCACCGACGACGACATTAACAAGCTTAATAGCTAGTTATTGCTAGGGGTGGTGTCTTCTATACGTTGGAAAGGACACCTCTTCACGGTTTCAACACGCACTGCCGGACTTCCCCAATAGGGGAGCCCGGCTTTTTCATCTCTATAAAACCAGCAGTTCAAAGCCAATTTTCGGGACCAAATACAAAGTCGCCGGCTCCCTCCTATAGCGCACTTTGCCACAGAAAAGTGCGAGACTTCGGTATGCGGTATCAAGCAATCGTTATTCGGGTCTTTGGGAATCCGCGTGATTAAATGCACGGCAATGGGTACATAGCCAGTACAGTAAGTCCCCGAGGCAGATTGGAGCCACGTATGGATATCAAGGTTTCTGGACGCAAGACGACGGTAACCGATGCTCTGCGTGCGCATGTGGATGAGAAGATCGGCGAGGCGCTCAAGGTTTTCGATATCGAGCCCATGACGGTCGACGTTGTACTTCGCTATGAGAAGAACCCCTCGAACCCCAACCCGGCAATCGTCGAGGTTACGGTTCGCGCCCGCGGTTCGGTGATTCGCGTTGCCGAGCACGGTGCAGATATGTACGCCGCCATCGACCTCTCCGCCGATAAGGTCACCCGCCAGCTGCGCAAGTTCAAGACCAAGGTTGTGGACAACCGCCAGGGTGGTGCCAGCGCAGCGGATGTTGCACCGGTCGAGCGTGTCGAGGATCTGGCCGACCTGCTGCTGCCCGAGGACGACGACGACCTGCTCGTCCGCGAGAAGGTCATCGATGTCACCCCGATGACTGAGGAGCAGGCGCTGGTGCAGACCGATCTGCTGGGCCACGACTTCTACGTGTTCGAGAACGCGACGACTGGCCTCATCAATGTGGTGTATCACCGTAAGAATGGTGGATATGGCATCATCAAGCCCCGTATCGAAACACTTGACGAGTAAAATACGTTAACTTGCATGAGTTAACGGTTGGCGGCCATCCCATGCGGGTGGCCGCCTTTTTACGTAAGGAGTCGCTTTGATGGACAAGGCCGCATCCGCCGGTCATTCGGACCGTTGCCGCATCGTCGTCGATACCTGCTGCGACTTTAGCCCCGAGGTCGCCGCGAACCTCGATGTCGATATCTTGGGTTTCCCCTTCATTATCGATGGCGAGGAGCGCACGGATGACATCTGGTCGAGCATCACACCCAAGGAGTTCTACGACCGCATGCGCGCCGGTGCCCGCGTGTCCACCTCGGCTGTGTCGCTCGGTCGCTATATCGAGTTCTTTACCGAGTGCGCCAAAGAGGGTACGCCCACGGTCTACCTGTGCTTTACCTCGGCGCTGTCGTCGAGCTACAACTCCGCGTGCCAGGCGGCGGACGCCGTGCGCGCCGAGTATCCCAACTTTGAGCTGTACGTGGTCGACAACGCTCTGCCCTGTGCGACCGGCGAGCTCTTGGCGCTTGAGGCCGTGCGCCAGCGTTCGGCGGGACTGACCGCCAAGCAGCTGGTCGACTGGGCAAACGAGGCCAAGACCTATGTCCACGGTTACTTTACGCTCGAGAGCTTTGACGCGCTGGCTGCCGGCGGCCGCATTCCGCCCGCGGCGGCACAGCTCACGGCAAAGCTCGACGTCAAACCCGAGCTGTCCTACGACCTGGCCGGCTCGCTGTCGCTGATCGGCGTCAACCGCGGTCGCAAGAAGGCGCTCAAGTCCATTCTCAAGTCGTTCCGCGAGAACTATGTGCCCGATCGCACCATGCCCATCGCCATTATGACGGCCGATGCCGAAAAGGACGGCGACTGGCTCGAGGCCGCCATCCGCAAGGAGGAAGGCTGTGCCGACGTGACCATCATCCGCAGCTCTGTGGGCCCCACCATTGGCTCGCACGTGGGCCCCGGCATGGTGGCTTGCGCGTTTTGGGGCAAGAACCGCGCCGACAAGGCGTCGCTTTCCGACCGCATCGCCCGCCGCGTGCGCGGTCAGTGGGCAAGTAACGCGGCCGTAATCGCCCTCGACTCACAGCCCAACGCTGGCACCGAGTATTCAACCTGGTAATAACACCCAACCCAAAAGGAAAGGTTTCATGGCAAACAAGCTCTCCGTCGCATTTATCGGCACCGGAATCATGGGTGCCCCCATTGCCGGCCACATCCTGGATGCCGGCTATCCCGTCACGGTCAACAACCGCACTAAGTCCAAGGCCGCCGCGCTTATCGAGCGCGGTGCCGTTTGGGCCGATACGCCGGCAGATGCCGTGGCGAACGCCGACGTCGTCTTTACCATGGTGGGTTATCCCTCCGAGGTCGAGGAGCTCTACCTGGCGGGCGACGGCCTGCTCGCGTGCACAAAGCCTGGCGCGGTCCTGATCGACCTCACCACGAGCTCGCCCGAGCTCGCGCGCGATATTGCCGAGGCCGCCCAGGTTTCCGGCCGCATGGCGTTTGACTGCCCCGTCACCGGCGGCGAGTCCGGTGCTATCGCCGGCACGCTCACGGCCATCGTGGGCGCCACCGAGAACGACATCGCCCCGGTCCGCGACATCCTTTCCACCTTTGCGGCAACTATCTGCTGCTTCGATGGCGCCGGCAAGGGCCAGGCTGCCAAGCTCGCCAACCAGGTGTCGCTGGGCGCCTGCATGGTCGGCATGGCCGATGCGCTGGCGTTTGCCGAGCTGAGCGGCCTTGATCTGGAGAAGACCCGTCAGATGATCCTGGGCGGCACCGGCAAGTCCGGCGCCATGGAGAGCCTGGCACCCAAGGCGCTCGACGGCGATTACAAGCCCGGCTTTATGGTCGAGCACTTTATTAAGGACCTGCGCTTGGCGCTCGCCTATGCCGACGATCGCGAGCTTGCGCTGCCCGGCGCCGACGTGGCCCTTACGCTCTACGACATGCTCGATGCCATCGGTGGTGCCAAGCTGGGCACCCAGGCCATCACGGTCCTCTATAAGGAGGAGGCCGACGCCATCGCCGCTGGTCTGGACTGGTCGCAGTATCGTCCCGAGGAGCACGGTGCCCACGAGGAAGGCTGCGGTTGCGGCGAGCATGGCGACGACCACGAGTGCTGCGGTGGCCACCACCACGGCGAGGACCACGAGTGCTGCGGCGGTCACGGTCACGATGACGGCCACGAGTGCTGCTGCGGCCACCATCACGAGGAGTAGCGCCTATGAGCTGGACGTTCGTGGTGCTTGCGCTGGTGCTCTTTCTCTTTGCGATCTACATCGGCTTTTTGTGCGGCCAGTGGGCCTGCGAAAAGCGCGTCATCACCAAGCGCGACTACTGGATCGCCAACTTTGCAGGAGCGGCGGCAGTCGTCCTGCTGACTTGGGTGTTCTCGCTGTTCCCGCTGGTGCAGTTTGCGCCGATTGGCTGGCTCGGCGGCTTTATCGCCGGCCTTAAGATGAGCTTTGGCGAGTCCGTCGGCCCGTGGCGCAAGCACGACGAGGTTTTTAACGTCAACAAAGCCCATCGCGCCGCCGCCGATGCGGGCGATGCCGAGGAGCGCCGCCGTGCGCGTCGCAAGGGCGCAGCCAACCGGCAGCTCATCTCGGTCACCGATGACAGCAAGGGTGCTGGCAAGCACGCTAAGAAATAGTAAGAAGAGGTAACTATGGCAGAAAATAAAGACGAACAGCTCACCGACGAGGAGCTGGCACAGCTCCAGCTGGCAGAGGAGAACGAGAACGCCGTCGACCGTCTGGTCCAGGAGCTCGGCTGCCCCACGCGCCGCATCCGCCAGTTTGCCGCCCGCGTGCTGCACCTGCTTGCCGAGCGCGATCCGCAGCGCGTCGAGCCCTGCGTACCCGCGCTGATCGAGGCGCTCGACCGCCCCGAGGCGCAGACCCGCTGGGAGGCCCTCGATGCCCTGACGGCGCTCGCCACCACCTGCCCCGAGCAGCTGGGCGATGCCTTTGAGGGCGCCGAGACCGCACTGTTCGACGAGATCTCCTCCACGCTGCGCTATGCCGCCTTCCGCCTGCTGTGCGTGTGGGGTGCCACGAGTGTCGAGCGTTCGCGCGAGGCTTGGCCCATCCTGGATGAGGCCATCCAGTGCTACCACGGCGACCTTGAGTATCGCGACATGCTCGGTTGCCTGTACGAGTTTTGCCAGGGCGAGATCGACGCCGAGGTCGCAGAGAAGCTTGCGCTGCGCCTTAAGTTCGACGCCGAGAACGGCAAGGGCAGCTATCTCAAGGCCCGTTCGAGCGAGATTTGCGAAATGCTTGTTAAACGTTTTGGCCTGGATCTCTCCAAAAAGAAGAAGCGTGCTAGCGTTAAAAAATCTGACGACGCCGAAGACGAGGAGTAACAGATTATGGCGCACGATGTAGTCCTGATTCCCGGTGACGGTATCGGTCCCGAGATTACGCAGGCCATGCGCCGCGTGGTCGAGGCTGCCGGTGTCCAGATCAACTGGAACGTCCAGGAGGCCGGTGCCGGCGTCATGGACGAGTTTGGCACGCCGCTGCCCCAACATGTGCTCGATGCGGTCGCCGAGACCAAGGTTGCCATCAAGGGCCCCATCACCACGCCGGTCGGCACAGGCTTCCGCAGCGTTAACGTCGCCCTGCGCAAGCACTTCGACCTGTACGCCTGCGTGCGCCCCTGCCTGTCGCAGCCGGGCGATGGCTCGCGCTTCCGCGACGTCGACCTGGTCATCGTGCGCGAGAACACCGAGGACCTCTACGCCGGCATCGAGTTTGATGAGGGCGCTGCCGAGGTCGAGGAGCTCTCACAGCTCGTCGAGCGTTCGGGCCAAAAGACCTTCGCCGCCGATTCCGCCATCTCGATCAAGCCGATCTCCATCGCCAAGAGCCGTCGCATTGTGGAGTATGCCTTTGAGTACGCCCGCCGCTGCGGCCGCAAAAAGGTGACGGCCGTGCACAAGGCCAACATCATGAAGGCGACCGACGGCCTGTTCCTGCGCGTGGCGCGCAAGGTGGCCGCCAGCTATCCCGATATCGAGTTCAACGACAAGATCGTCGACGCCACCTGCATGGGTCTGGTCCAGAACCCCAATGACTTCGATGTCCTGGTGCTGCCCAACTTGTACGGCGACATCGTGAGCGACCTGTGCGCCGGCCTGGTGGGCGGCTTAGGGATGGCCCCCGGCTCCAACATCGGTGCCGACTGCGCAATCTTTGAGGCAACGCACGGCTCCGCGCCCGATATCGCGGGCCAGGATATCGCCAACCCCACGGCCGAGATTCTGTCTGCGGCTATGATGCTCGATCATCTGGGCGAGAACGATGCGGCCAATCGCATCCGCGCCGCCGTGTCCGCCACGCTCGACGAGGGCAAGCAGGTTACCGGCGACGTACGTCGTGCCCAGACCGGTTCTGTCGAGGGTGCGGTGGGTACGCAGGCATTTGCCGATGCCGTTATCGCGCACCTGGCCTAAGGCATGCACACTGCAAACGCCTAAATAGTACTTAAGTGTTTGCGTATAACCTAAGAATCAATACGCCCGGCGCTCTGTCGGGCGTATTCTATTGGGGACTATGTTTCCTAACAAGGAGTAACCGATATGGGTCTGATTCAAAAGAAGGACGAGAAGGACGAGATCGACGGCATCCAGATCATCGAGCGCGGCGAAGGACCCGACGGTGACGAGGACGAGAAGATCGACCTGGTCGCCGGTACGTCTGCCGAGCACATTGCCGCCGGCACGACGGCCGAGGAGGAGGACGCCCGACTGGAGGCTCGGATTGCCGCGGATGCCGCTGACGAGAACCTCATGCCCGAGGAGCAGGATGAGGACAGCGACTCCGACGTGGACGACCACGCTTGCAAGCACAAGAAGACGATGATTGCCGCCTTTGTAGTTGCAGTCGTGATCGCTGCCGTGGTCGGCTTCTTTATTGGCAACGGTGGTTTTGGCGGCAAGGGCGTCGGCTCGGCGACCCTGACCGAGGACCAGCTCGATTCGACCGTGGCGAGCTACAGCTACAACGGCAAGAAGAGCGACATCACCGCGCGCGAGGCCATCGAGAGCCAGTACAGCCTCGATACCGTCAAGGATAGCGATGGCAACTACACCGCTCCTTCTGCCGACGTCATCCTGTCCTATGTGCGCAACAAGATCCTGCTCGACGCTGCCGAGGACGAGGGCATTACCGTCTCTTCTAAGGAGATGAAGAAGTACGCCGAGGATTCCATCGGCACTTCGGACTACGATACTATGGCCAAGCAGTATGGCGTCTCCAAGGACCAGGCCAAGCAGATCGTCCGTCAGTCCGCGACGCTGCAAAAGCTCTACAAGAAGAAGGTGGGCGATAGCTCTGCAAGCATGCCGACCGCCCCGACCGAGCCTGCTGACGGCAACGAGGAGACCGCGAGCAAGGACTACGCCGACTACATCATCAAACTTGCCGGCGACGAGTGGGATAGCTCGAAGGGCACCTGGAAGGACGCCGACAGCACCTATGCTAAGGCCTTCGCCGACGATGCCTTTACCGCCGATAGCGCCACCTATAAGCAGGCCATGACTGCCTATTACACTGCTTACCAGCAGTATTCTTCGCAGGCTTCGAGCGCCAGCTCCAAGTGGACCGAGTATGCCAACGGCCTGTACGCCAAGGCCAACATCAGCATCTACGGCCTGTTTGCGTAAGATTTGCCCGAGCTACCGAGCGCGAAGCTGATATATCTGATTAAGCCCGCTAGAACGGATGTCGTTCTAGCGGGCTTATTGCGTTTAGGCGCTGGTGGCTAAATTATGTCTATTAATCTTTAAGTCCAAAGAGGTTATCGGCTTCATCGTCAGGCATATATTCCAGTACATCGCCCGGTTGGCAGTCGAGTGCCCGGCATATCGCGTCAAGAGTTGAAAAGCGCACGGCAGAAACCTTGCCCGTCTTGATGCGCGACATATTGACCTGGGAGATACCCACGCGTTCCGCAAGCTCTTTGGATGAAATCTTGCGTTCGGCAAGCATGCGGTCGAGCCGCAGAATAATCATGGATTCCCCCTAGAGCAACTCGTCATCTTGTTTTTGCAGGATACACCCGTACTGGAAGATGCTGGCAATCAGGCTAATAATTAGGCCTGCAAAGAGCATAGAGAGGTCGAGATGCTGCCCGCCAAGCGCATCCGTAAAGCTACCGCCAAATCCTGAGAGTATCAGCCCTGTGACTATGGCACCAAAAAGTTTCACGGCAGCGCCGCCGATAAGGAACAAATGTCCTATTTGACGTAGTATGCGGATGCATTCGAGGTCAAAGGGCCTGCCCGCCTTTTCAATGGCGGAGAAAAACCTGTATGCGCTTAGCGCGATGGCAAGCGCGAGGCATGCCATCATGGCGCTCCCTATGGCAGTATGACCGTCGTGCGCGACAAGCATAAGAGGAGTCTGTTCATTGGTGCCGACGAGAGCGAGAATTGGCCCTTCGCTAGCCTCAAGCTCTACGGATTGGAGACAGAACCCTTGGGAGAGGCTAGGCAATATGACTAGATCTTCGATTGCAATGACTGCGAGGAGTGCCAGAGCGAGCGCCACGATGGTGCAGATTGTGCCCCATTTGCAGTAGCGAGTGAGCTTCCTTAGTTTGGCTATTGCCTGTTCACGGTCGATGGCTTCATTCGATTTGGATACGTTCCAGCGGATCATAGCTCCTCCAACCAATGTCTTGGATGATACTTGTATCTTATATCATACTTAATGATAAACGATAAACAATTACAGATTAGAGTAAGTAATGTTTGTGAGACGAATAGCGAGAGCTATGGCATATTCAGGGAATGGGAGTTTGGAACGCGGGGGATGGACGAGTATTGAAATACCCTGCAACCGCGCAAGTGCTTCATCGAGTCTCCCCAATTCATCTAGGAAAAAGGCTGCAAACGATTGAAATTCTCCGGTGAACGGTCAAAAACTACCGTTCACCGATAATATCGAAACTGGTTCTTACTGGTATTAAGTCAAAAAGACCAATTCACAAATCTTCACAATGACCTGCAATTTTTCTACACGCCATTTTTAGCCACCCTGCGTTGTTTAGACACAAAAAAAGTTCCGATCTTTCGTCAAATCATTTCGAAACGGTTTCAAAACCGCAGGTAGAAGTGTTAATGAGCGGTAAACGGTCGTTTTTTCACCGTGAACGGTGCAAAAACGTTTTACTGTTTGAATCAGCGAAAGCGACCTCTTCTGTGGTGATATAGTGACAACAACACGTCACGTGGTTACTACCAGTTGAGAGACCACTGGTTCTCAAAGAACGCTTTCCAAGAAGCTTTAAGGGCGATTGCCCGTTGGCTTCCGAAAACTATCGGACTCAGATCGTACACACCTTCGGAAGGGAAATTTGAATGGTTGGCTTTATTCTTACCGGTCATGGACAGTTCGCACCCGGCCTCGCAAGCGCTATCGCTATGGTCGCTGGCGACCAGCCCGCTTTTACCGTTGTTCCTTTTGAGGGCGACCAGGCTGCTTCCTACGGTGAGGATCTCCGCGCCGCTATTACCGCCATGCGCGAGGAGTGCGATGGCGTGCTCGTCTTTACCGATCTGCTCGGTGGTACCCCGTTCAACCAGTCGATGATGATTGCCCAGGATGTCGACAACGTCGAGATTCTGACCGGCACTAACCTTCCCATGGTTATTGAGCTTTTGTTCCTCCGCGGCAACGCCACGCTCGCCGAGCTTGGCGAGCAGGCCGTGACCGTTGGCCAGACGGGCATCACCGCCCAGACGGTCGCATCCGTCTCTGGTGCCGAGGAAGAGGATATCTTCGGCGACGAGGACGGCATCTAATGGCCGATTTCGGAGCCAGCGTCCTGAGCTCCTCGGTCGCCCTTTTAGGCCTGCTTGTCATCATGGGCTTGATTTACACCATCTGGTCGCAAATCAACATGAAGAAGAAGCAGAAGTACTTCAAGGAGCTGCACACGGAGCTCAAGCCGGGTCAGGAGGTTCTTTTCGCCGGCGGTATCTACGGAACCGTCAAAGGCATCGAAGGCGAGAAGGTCCAGATCAAAGTCCGATCCGGCGCCGTTGTAGATGTTTCGCGTTACGCGATTCAGGAGATCAAGTAACTGTCGTCAGCAAATAACGAAAGGAAGCTGATCAACATGGCAGAACCCAACATTCTTCTTACCCGCATCGATAACCGACTGGTCCATGGTCAGGTCGCTACCCAGTGGAACTCCACCCTGGGCTCCAACCTCATTCTCGTCGCCAACGACGATGTGTCGACCAACACCATGCGCCAGAACCTCATGAAGATGGCCGCTCCCGCCGGCGTCGCTACTCGTTTCTTCTCCCTGCAGAAGACCATCGACGTCATTGGCAAGGCGAGCCCGCGCCAGAAGATCTTCATCGTGGCCGAAACACCGGAAGACGTGCTTACGCTCGTCAAGGGCGGTGTGCCTATAAAGAAGGTAAACATCGGCAACATGCACATGTCGGAAGGAAAGCGCCAAGTCGCCACCTCCGTCGCAGTTAACGACGAGGATGTCGCTGCGTTTAAAGAGCTGCAGGAATTGGGGGTGGAGTTGGAGATCAGGCGCGTTCCGAGCACGCCTGTTGAGGACACGAGCAAGCTCTTCTCGTAATCCTCATGATCCACGTTGTCAGGAATGAAACCCTGACATTCTGTTCGTGAAATCCAAAGTGCGTACATACATTTTGAAAGGAGGAGCAAGATGGAATACTCGATCATCCAGGTCGCTCTGGTCTTCATCGTCACGTTCGTCGCGGCAATCGACCAGTTCAACTTCCTCGAGTCTCTCTATCAGCCCATCGTCACCGGCGCCGTCATCGGTCTTATCCTTGGCGACCTCAACACCGGTCTTCTCGTGGGTGGTACCTATCAGCTCATGACGATCGGCAACATGCCGATCGGAGGCGCTCAGCCGCCTAACGCCGTCATCGGCGGCATCATGGCAGCCATTCTCGCTATCGCTACGGGCCTCGAGCCCAACGCGGCAGTCGGCCTTGCCATTCCGTTCGCTCTGCTTGGTCAGCTCGGCGTTACCCTGGTCTTCACGCTTATGTCGCCGCTCATGTCCTCCGCGGACAACATGGCTCACAACGCTGACACCAAGGGTATCGAGCGTCTGAACTACTTCGCCATGACCCTGCTCGGTCTGATCTTCGCTATCGTCGTCACCCTGTTCTTCATCGCTGGCGCCACCATCGGTCAGACCATCGCTTCCGCCATCCCGACTTGGCTGCAGACCGGTCTTTCCGCTGCAGGCGGCATGATGCGCTTCGTCGGCTTCGCCGTCCTGCTCAAGGTTATGATGAACCGCGATATGTGGGGCTTCTTCCTCATGGGCTTTGGCCTCGCGCTCATCACCGTTGCCAACGATTCTCTGGCAACCCCTGCTCTGCTCATCCTCGCTCTCATCGGCTTCGGCATCGCTTTCTGGGACTTCCAGCAGCAGACCGAGCTGAAGGGTGCAGCTGTTTCTGACGGAGGTGACTTCGAAGATGGCATCTAATGAGTATGTGATCCCGGAGCACTACGAGGATCTCACTCCTGCTCCGCAGCTCGACCAGAAGACCCTCAACAAGATGGCTTGGCGTTCCTGCTTCCTGCAGGCCTCGTTCAACTACGAGCGTATGCAGGCCGCTGGTTGGCTCTACTCCATCATCCCCGGTCTGGAGAAGATCCACACCAACAAGAACGACCTCGCGGCTTCCATGAGCCACAACCTGGAGTTCTTCAACACTCACCCGTTCCTCGTCACCTTTGTTATGGGCATCGTGCTTTCGCTCGAGCAGAACAAGGTTGACATCCCCACGATCCGCGCCGTCCGCGTCGCCGCAATGGGCCCGCTCGGTGGTATCGGTGACGCCCTGTTCTGGCTGACGCTCGTGCCTATCACGGCCGGCATCACCTCCAACATGGCCATCAACGGCAACGCCGCTGCGCCGATCATCTTCCTGGTGATCTTCAACGTCGTCCAGTTCGCTCTGCGCTTCTGGCTCATGAACTGGTCCTACAAGCTTGGCACCAGCGCTATTGACGCTCTGACTGCCAACATGCAGGCCTTCACGCGTGCCGCTTCCATCATGGGCGTCTTCGTCGTCGGTTGCCTGGTCGTCACCATGGGTGGCACCCAGATCAACCTCCAGATCCCCAACGGCACCACCCGTGGCCTTGCCCCTACTACCGTGATCGTCTCCGAGAAGGAGGCCGAGAACTTCACCGGTATGGAGGGCATCGATACCGAGACCGCTGAGGCCGGTACCATCGCCATGACCGGTGAGGACGGCAACGCCCTCACCGCCGTCGATGCCGACGGCAACGAGGTCAAGTGCGGCGTCGCCGATCTGGGCAACGGCATGGAGTCCGTGACCTACGCTACCGTCACCGAGGATCCGGTCAACTTCTCTGTTGCCGACACCCTCAACACCATCGTCCCGAAGCTCGTCCCGCTTATGCTTACGCTGCTGCTTTATTACATGTTCGCTAAGCACAGCTGGACCCCGACCAAGGGCATTCTGCTGCTCTTCGTCCTGGGCATCCTGGGCGCTGGCCCGCTTGGTCTCTGGCCGAGCATCTGGTAAGGCTCTAGCTTGAGGGGTGTGTCCCTACGCGGCTCACGCCCCGACCCCTTAAGCCATGTGTATGTTAAAAGCCGCGTGCTCGAAAGAGCGCGCGGCTTTTGTTTTCTTAATGATTCGGGTGTTGCAGACCGATAATGCTTAACACCCAAGGTAGTAGCCTAGTTTGAGCAAAAGGGAGGATAGGATGGCGATCGGAGCGCGTAAGCAACCGCTGTACGATCAGCTGGTCGATATTCTGACCGAAAAGATTGACCATGAATATCGCGCCGGTGACATGATTCCTTCCGAGCGCGAACTTTCGGAGCGCTATGGTCTCTCGCGCACTACGGTACGCCTAGCTCTGCAGGAACTGGAGCGTTTAGGACTGGTGGTTCGGCAGCACGGTCGCGGTACCTTTGTGACCGACCGTTCGGCAAAGGCAACCAATCTTATGCAGTCCTACAGCTTTACCGAGCAGATGCGCGCGATGGGTCGCGACCCCGAGACCACGATTCTCGATTTTTGCGAGATGGAGGCCGATAAGAATCTGGCCGAGCATATGGGATTACGTATCGGTGATCGCATTTTTAAGCTCAAGCGCCTTCGTTCTGCCGACAACATGCCCATGATGGTCGAACGTAGCTATCTACCGGTTCGTCAATTTCTGTCCCTAAAGCGACCGCTGCTGGAGCGTAAGCCGCTTTACGATGTGATTGAGCAAGACTTTCAACAAAAAATACGCGTGGCCGAAGAGGAGTTCTATGCGAGCATAGCCCGTCCCACCGATGCCCACCTTTTGGAAATCGTCGAGGGCTCGCCTGTGCTCGATTTGGTTAGGACTACGTATAACGAGTCAAACGAGGTTGTGGAGTATACGCTCTCGGTTGCTCGTGCCGATCAGTTTAAATACAAGGTTTACCACCAGCGTAGCGATTAGTGTCTGCACCGTTTCCATATGATGATTCTTTATATTTAACTGGTTACTACCAGATAACCAACCGAAGTGTATAATTGCACGTCAGAGGATTACTTCTAGAGAGAGGTATTAGAAATGTTCGAGAAGAGTGTCGAGGAGCTCACCGAGCTCGGCGCCCAGATCACCACGGCCGAGATTGCTCAGCAGCCCGAGCTTTGGCGTGATACGCTCAACATCTATCGCGAGAACAAGGAGGCCATCGAGGCCTTCCTGGCCGAGGCTCGCGCTATGGGCGAGGGCCGTCTGTCCGTTGTCTTCACCGGTGCCGGTACGTCCGACTACGTTGGCGATACCTGCGCCCCGTACCTGCGTCACGCTGGCAACACTGATCTCTACGACTTTAAGCCCATCGCCACGACAGACATCGTGAGCGCACCGCGCGACTTCCTGCGCGCCGAGGATCCCACGCTCGTGGTTTCCTTTGCCCGCTCCGGCAACAGCCCCGAGAGCCTTGCTGCCGTCGCCGTTGCCAAGGAGCTCGTCCACAACGTCAAGTTCCTCAACATCACCTGCGCTCCCGAGGGCAAGCTCGCCGTCGAGTCCGCTGATGACCCCAATGCGCTGACGCTGCTCATCCCGCGCGCCAACGACAAGGGCTTCGCCATGACCGGTTCTTACACCTGCATGACCCTGCTCTCTACCCTTATTTTCGACACCGCCTCTGATGAGCAGAAGGCCGAGTGGGTCGAGACCATCGCCAAGATGGGCGAGGAGGTCATCGCTCGTGAGCCCGAGGTCGCCGATTACCTGGCTGGCAACTTCAACCGCGTGACCTACTTGGGTTCCGGCTCCTTCGGTGGCCTTGCCCAGGAGAGCCAGCTCAAGATCCTCGAGCTCGCTCACGGTCTGGTCGCTACTTCCTACGACACCTCTATGGGTTATCGTCACGGACCCAAGTCCTTCGTCGACGACAAGACCCTCGTGTTCGTGTTCGTCAACAACGATGCCTACACCCGTCAGTACGATATCGACATCCTCAACGAGATCGGTGGCGACGAGATCGCTCAGCACACCGTTGCCGTTCAGCAGGATGGCGCTACCGTCTACGAGGGCGAGTCCTTCACCTTTAAGGGCTATGAGGCACTCCCCGAGGGCTACCTTGCCCTGCCGTTCGTGATGTTTGCCCAGGCCATCAGCCTGCTCAACTCCGTGCGCGTGGGCAACACGCCCGATACGCCGAGCCCCACTGGCACGGTCAACCGCGTGGTTAAGGGCGTGACGATTCACCCCTTCACCGCTTAATCGCGTCCCCCCTGTAAGGGCGCCCGTCCGCTCATAACGGCGGGCGGGCGCTTTTTGTTTTCACTTGGATCGGGTATAAGCATCACCACAGTCAACTGCTTTAGAAGCAAGGAGTGCATATGAGCACGTACGCAATTAAGGCTGACAAGTTCTTCTTGCCGGCGGGCCCGCAGCTGGGCGGCTATCTCATGGTCGAGGATGGCGTCTTTGGCGCCTGGCAGGCCGAGGAGCCCTCTTGCGAGATCAAGGACTATACGGGGTCGTGGATCGCGCCGGGTATGGTCGACACCCACATCCACGGCTTCTACAACCACTCAACTACCGATAACGACCCCGAGGGTATCGATATTAGCTCGACCGAGCTCGCCCGTCGCGGTACCACCAGCTGGTTGCCCACGACGTTCACCGATGGCGTCGAGCAGATCAAGGATGCCTGCGCCGCCATCGCTCAGGCTGACGAGGGCCGCGGCCCTGACTTCTGCGGTGCTCGCATTCAGGGCATCTACCTGGAGGGCCCCTTCTTTACCATGAAGCATGTGGGCGCACAGAACCCCGCTTACCTGATTGACCCCTCCGAGGAGGTCTTTGACGAGTGGCAGGAGGCTGCCGGCGGACGTATCGTTAAGAGCGCCATGGCTGCCGAGCGCGATGGCGCCGCTGCTTATGCTGCTGCCCTCAATGCGAAGGGTGTCGTGACCAGCATCGGTCACTCTGATGCCACGTATGACGAGTGCATCGCCGCCATCAACGCCGGTGCCAGCTGCTTTACGCATACCTATAACGGCCAGCGCGGGCTGCATCACCGTGAGCCCGGTGTCGTGGGGGCTGCTATGTCCACGCCCGAGACCTACGCCGAGATCATCTGTGACGGCAAGCACGTAAACCCTGCCGCCATCAAGGCGCTGCTGCAGGCAAAGGGCTGGCAGCACACGGTGCTCATCACCGACTGCCTGGGCTGCGGCGGCATGCCCGAGGGCAGCTACACCAGCGGCGGCATGGACGTCATCATGAAGGACAACCTGTGCTGGCTCGCCGATGGCAAGAGCATTGCCGGTTCGGTGCTCACGCTTGCCCAGGGCGTCAAGAACATCGTCGACTGGGGCATCGCCAGCGCCGATATCGCCATTCGCATGGCAACCGAGGTGCCGGCACGCTCCGCGCACATCGAGGATAAGTGCGGCAGCATCATGCCGGGTCGCGACGCCGACTTTGTCGTGTTCGACCATGAGCTCACCCTCGTCGAGACGTATGTTGGCGGCCAGAGCGTCGGCAACGCCTTTACCGAGTAACGAAAGAAAAAGACGGCGGGCCCGAATCTGCTCGGACCCGCCGTACGGGTTAAACGCTCAAAAGCACCTTTACAGTTACAGCTTGCTAGCGATTTTCTTTGCCGTACGCTTAACGCCGGCCACCAGGCCTCCTGCAGGATGCTCCTTCTCGTATGCTAGGCGCTTCTCGCGCTTGGCGTACTCTTCGACGATGATGTCTCCATACTCGTCTTCGATCTTGTCGAAGAAGTCGACGGCACCCTTAATTTCCTCAGCGGTCGGGTGCCCCTTTTGGACACCGCCGGTGAGTTTGAACGGCCCCCACGTATCAAAGCCGGGGCAGCCGTAGACACCCATAAAGATGGCCTGCCTCATGCGGCAGATGCCATCGATATCCTTGCCGTACCACTTGTTTTTGCCACCGTAGGTCATAAGGCCAAACACCTTGTCCTGCGGCTGCAACACGTTAGTGAGCACGCGTGCCATGTCCTTGTCGATCTCGGAGTAATAGATGCCCGTGGCGACACCAATCAGATGGTATTCGTGCAGGTTGGGATACTCGTTTTTGCCGAGTGTTTTCACGTCGAGGGTATCGATTTCGGGGTGCGCCTCGACGATGGCGTCCACGAGCTTTTTCGTATTGCCGTGGTGGCGTGAGGCATAAAGAATGATGGTTCGCATAAGAAGGCCTTTCAGCTGTAATTGCATCAATGTCTGTATGGTACCCCGTTACATGACCGGGATACCGGACGCATCGATGAGCGTGCGGGTTTGTTCTATGGTTAGGATTGAAACGGGCGCTTGCGTGAAATAAAGCAGTTGTTCGAAAGGATGGGTAATGGAATACGCTCTTTCCAACGATTCGATTTCTATTAAGGTTTCCACTGCCGGCGGCTCGTTTACCTCGATTGAGGCCGACGGTCGCGAGTATTTGTGGCAGGGCGACCCCGCAGTATGGTCCGGTCAGGCGCCGGTCTGCTTCCCGATTTGCGGAGGCTTGCGCGACAACAGCGCCATGACGTTTGCCGGGCATCATGTAAAGCTCGCTCGCCACGGCTTTGCGCGCAAGCAGGAGTGGAAGCTGCTGAGCCAAGGCGAGAACGAGTTGGCTATGTGCCTGGCTTCGGAGGATAACGCCGCGCTGCTGAGCGATTATCCGTATCCGTTTAGGCTCGTCGCCCGTTATACGCTCGAGGACAGCGCCGTGCGAGTCTCCTATGAGGTGACCAACGAGGGAACCGAGGACATGCCGTTCTTTATCGGTGGGCATCCCGGCTTTAGGTGCCCGCTCGATGAGGGCGAGGCCTATACGGACTACGAGTTGCGCTTTGAGAAGGATGAGGCTGCGGAGCTCTGCACCGCCGTTCCTTCGACTGGCTTGATTGATGTGGACAAGCGCTCCAAGAACCCCATGGTGGGAAAGACGCTGCCCCTGTCGCACGAGCTCTTCGATTTTGCGGAGACCATCTTTGACGTGCTCGAGAGCCGCCAGGTCACGCTTTCCAAAAAGGGCGAGGACAAGGGCGTCCGCCTGAGCTTTGAGGGCTTCCCATATCTCATTGTGTGGAGCAAGCCCGAGGGTGATTTTGTGGCAGTTGAGCCTTGGGGCGGCCTTTCGACCTGCTCCGATGAGGACGACGTGCTTGAGCATAAGCGTGGCTGCCTTGTCGCCAAGCCCAAGGAGACCGTCGTTCGCTCGTTCACGATTGAGATTCTGTAATTCCGTTTTGTCGACTCGTATCGCGAGGCACAAGGAGCCTGCGAGATAAGGAGCTAAAAATGATCCTCACCGTTACGATGAACCCGTCCGTCGATACACGCTATCAGCTCGATGAGCTCATTATCGACGACGTTAACCGTGTGACGCCCGAAAAGACCGCCGGCGGCAAGGGTCTCAACGTGGCCCGTGTACTGGGTCAGCTGGGCGACGACGTTGTGGCAACCGGTCTACTCGGCGGCCACATGGGCGCCTACATGGCCGAGCTCATGGATGCCAACGGCATTAAGAATGATTTTGTACCCATCAAGGGCGAGACTCGCATTTGCCTTAACATCCTCCACGCCGGCAACCAGACCGAGCTACTCGAGAGCGGCCCGACGATTGCCCCCGAGGAGCTCGATGCCTTTACCGCCAAGTTCGCCGAGCTTGCGAGCAAGGCCGCTGTCGTTACCATCTCGGGTTCGCTGCCCCGTGGTGTCGAGGCGGGCTACTACGCCAAGATCACGGGTATTGCCGAGAACGCCGGCGCCAAGGTGCTGCTCGATACCTCGGGTGCTTCGCTCGAGGCCGCCCTTAAGTCCGAAATTAAGCCCGAGCTGGTCAAGCCTAACCTGACCGAGATTAACGGCCTTCTGGGCACGAGCTTTACCACCGACGATGTGGACGAGCTCCGCGCCGCGCTCGCCTCTGATGCCCGCTTCTCCGATATCCCCTGGGTCGTCGTGTCCATGGGCGCTGCCGGCTCCGTGGGCTTCCATAATGGCCGTGCATTCCGCGCCAAGACCCCCGATATCCCCGCCGTTAACGCTACGGGCTCTGGCGATTCGACCATTGCCGGCTTCGCGCATGCGATTGCTGCTGGCGCGGATGACGAGACGGTGCTGCGTACCGCCAACACCTGCGGCAAGCTCAATGCCATGGATCCCATGACCGGCCATCTGGTCATGGACCGTTGGGACGAGGTCTACAACGGCGTTGTCGTGACCGAGCTGTAAAAGCCTGGGCGTCGGCCCCGGCATTGCTTGCTAGCTCATGTCGACGACAGGTGCGGTAGCATTATGCTGGGGCGCGACGCCGAGTTTGTCGTGTTCAATCCCGACCTTACCCTGGTCGAGGCGTATGTGGGTGGCAACAGCATCGGTAACGCGTTTGCCGATTAGCCGCCAAAGAAGCGATCCGAGAGGGGATTTAGATGATTTACGGTGCATTGGGCGATATCGAGGAGTACCGCGGAATGCTCAAGGGCCTCGACGTGCTGATCGACTGGCTCGAGGAGAACGACCCGGCACAGCTCGAGGTCGGCAGCCATCCGATTTTGGGTGAGAAGGTCTTTGCGAACGTCATGTCTCCCACGACGCGTCCCGAGGCCGAGGCTCACTATGAGACGCATCAGCGCTATCACGACCTGCAGATCGACGTCGAGGGTCGCGAGGCCTTTAAGGTCGCCACGGGCAGCCTGACGCTGGTTCAGGAGTTTGACGAGAAGGACGACTACGATCTGGTCGATTCCGACGCTTCGATCGCCGGCGATCTTGCCGACGATAAGTTTGCACTGTTCGTTGCCGGCGAGCCTCACATGCCCACGCTCGAGTTCCCGGGCGATGGCGCACAGCCGGTCAAGAAGATTTGCTTTAAGCTGCTTGCAGATGCTTACTGGGAGGAGTAGCGAACTGCTCGGCTGAGCTGCTCGTCTGATGGCGTGATCCCCTTAGGGAAAACACGCCAGGACCCCGCCAAGCGTTTTTTCCCTAGGGAAATCACGTTTGGCGGGGTTTTCGGTTTTTTGAATAGGGAAGCCTCATTTATTTGCGAAGAACATCGGCTAGCCGCAGGATTGAAATCATCGACCGATAAGTGAGTTCCACTTTTTCGCCCGCAAGCAGTCGTTTCGAGCCAATCTCATCTAGCCTCACAAGCCGAGAAAACAGCGGGCCGCTCATCGTTCCCTCGTCAATTGATTCCCTTATGGTCTTCAAAACGTCCGTATCATGAAGCGATGCCGAGCTGTAGGGGGCAACACGAGCGGAACTCTCAATTAACGACGAGACAAAAGGATGGAGATGCTTTGGACATAGTCCATCAAACACCACATCCCCATTGTCGTTCGAGCCGACCAGGCGCCAAGTATAATGATCGACCCAGTCATCTCCGTCATATATGGCGTCCATGAGCAACTTCCCGTCTAGAGAGAGAAACCTATTTGGACATCGGGGCGCAAGACCGTAATCCATATCGGACCTGCAGCAGCTCCAACCCAACGCACCACTTAGGTTCCCTTTCGTACATGTGTATCAATCTGCCCCGAAATGCCGGTGAATGCAATTCCAGACCCGTTTGTCGGATAGCAATCGACGTATTTTTGTTTTCCGCTCACAACCTTGTATAGATAAATCGTTCCAGCAAAAGAGAAGGGATCGTTCGCAATTTTGTCCGGAAGAACTTGCCACCTCAAAATCCCGCTACCAATATGGTCAAGCTTGACCGTTCCGCCGTCCCCCTCAAAAGTGGCAAGGGGATTTACCCCAGACTGAGAGTCGGCATCGCCCTCCTTAGCAGTTATCAGCAGGCTGCCCGTATAAGACTGCTAAGGCTCACCTTCAGGACAGGCAGCCTTGGCCCAAGAAGGGCCACTCAGGCAGAACAGTCCGAGCAGCATCAATACCAGCAAAAGAAAACCCTTAGTTCTTTTCATCTATATCGCCAATATCTCTCGACATTTGTATATTGTGACTTTTTTAGAGCCTTCGTGAGTTCGTGTGGGTAGTCCCTATGCCTCGCGCCCCGGCAGGGCCG
>ERZ839823.226-NODE-226-length-90527-cov-6.783535_pt1 | contig 90527 bp, 83 predicted proteins | sample MGYA00519862_ERZ839823 | MGnify/ENA primary metagenome ERZ839823 (study PRJEB31850, sample SAMEA3708853) | human gut metagenome | biome: human gut; feature: human-associated habitat; material: faeces | place: China | collected 2014 ...
CGAAAGCGATGCGGTGGAATTTTGTTCAAAATATGGCAAAATTCCACCGCATCGCTTTCGGTTGCTTATTTATTTTTTATCATATACCTGAAGTCTATCGTGTGGACAATTCACAAGATTGGAAAATTTGAGGTGGTGTGTATGTTTTAATGTATTGGTTTATACTTTTAGGCAATAGATAACTGACAATTCTCTTAATTTAAGGTCTCGTAGAAATTAAGATAAGAATCAATATTTAGAATAAAATGGTGGCAACGATTAGCATATTTTAAGTGCTTTTTTTACAAATTCGCAGCGCCCTGTGGTTGATTGTCTGAACGTAGCTGCGGGCATTTTGGCTCGCATCCAGTGAGTTATCAAAGGAACAGGTGCGGATCAGCGATTTGTAAAAAAAGCACTTAAAATATGCGTGTTGCCACCGTTTTATTCTAAATATTGATTCTTATCTTATTTCTATCATATACAATGAAAGCCTATAAATCCTTTCCAGTAAGCATTTTATATGCCTGGAAATATTTATCGATTGTCTTATCAACAATATCCTGAGGAAGTTTCCAGTCGTGATCATTGTTCTTTAACCAGTCACGGGCGAACTGTTTGTCGAAGGATGGCTGTCCATGACCTGGTTCGTATTCGTCTGCTGGCCAGAAACGGGAGCTGTCTGGTGTTAGCATTTCGTCACCGATTACCATGTTACCGTCTTCATCAAGACCAAATTCAAATTTAGTATCTGCGATAATGATTCCGTGTTCTAATGCATAATCTGCGCATTTCTTATATAATGCGATTGTTTTGTCACGTAACTGTTCTGCATATTCCTGACCTTTTCCAGGGAATTCTTTCTCAAGAACTTCAACGCTTCTTTCAAAAGAAATATTCTCATCATGATCACCGATTTCTGCTTTTGTAGATGGTGTGTAGATTGGTTCAGGAAGTTTGTCGGATTCTTTTAATCCTTCAGGAAGTTTGATTCCACAGACTGTACCATTTTCCTGATAACTTGCCCAACCGCTACCTGTAATATATCCACGAACGATACATTCAATAGGAAGCATTGTAAGTTTCTTGCACATCATGCTGTTTCCATCATATTTTTCCTGCTGGAAGAATTCAGGCATGTCTTTGACATCAACAGAGATCATGTGGTTAGGAACGATGTCTTTTGTAAGGTCGAACCAGAATTTGGACATCTGTGTTAAAACAGTTCCTTTCTTTGTGACATCATTCTTTAAGATGACGTCAAAGCAGCTGATACGGTCAGTTGCAACCATGATCAGGCTGTCACCATTGTCATAAATCTCACGAACTTTACCTTCTTTGATCGGTTTCATTTCTTTCATTATTCATACCTCGCTGATAAATTGTCTCAATGTTTCTCAATTTTTCACTCTTTGTCTAATAATATAACATCAATTGTCGAAAAAATAAAGTCTGGATTGGAATTGTGAAGGTAGGATATATGGAAAGAAAAAGAAATTGTTTTGTGCAATATGACTAAAAAAAATCAAAAGGTCTTATTCCTAATCATGGAAAAGCAATGTTTGATTGATGGTACATAAAAGATATTTGATCGTTATGATGCCAAACGTCTTAGAAGTCACACCAGTTGGTGCAGACAAAGCCGTTCAGGTATCTTAGTATTAGCATTCTGGGGAATCATTTCCACTGTATTATTCGTATGTTTCGATACAAACCTTGTAGCACTGATTTCGAAGTTCATTCAGGAACCATTAAGAAAAGTCAATACAAGTTTATTTGGAGTTATCTTCTTATACAGCTTAGGAAACTTCTTATTTACATTAGGTATCCATCAGACAGTTATTTTCGGATATCCAATCGTATATAACATGGCACTGATGATTCCATTCGTAGCATTACCAGCCATTGGAATCGCCATTGCTTATGCGGCAACAGCCGGCAAATTCAATCGTTTGGAAAAATGGACCAAAGCAGGGAAAATTAAAAGCAGGATCTATCGCGAGTGGTACAGCGATCACAAAACGTGCGAATGATGCAGGACGTGATTGATGAATGCAAGAAGAATGATATCATCTTAGTATTAAATCTTCATCATTTCGATCTTCCAATTGAACTATTCCAGAAATATGGAGGATGGGAAATCTATCCAAAAGCAATCTATGACATTGCAAAAAATTCTTATCAGTAAGAACAGATAGATGGGTGCTTTTGGCATTTGCAATATGTTTTGCCCTCTGATAACAAATCGTGTATAATAAAAACAGAAGTGTGCCTAGGCATACTCGAATGGAGAAAATAAATTGACAAAATACGAACGTATTGCAAATGACATGAAAGAAAAATAGAAAACGGAATCTACAAACCGAACGACCAGCTGCCATTTGAAGCAGAAATGTGTGAAGCCTATGGGGTTAGCCGTATCACAGTCAAGAAGGCAATGGATCTTCTTGTCAATGAAGGACTGGTTGTGAAACGCCGCGGTGCCGGGACTTTTGTGAAGAATATACCATTGATGACAGATACAGATCATCCTTATTCTACATCCAATCAGTTTTCAGGATTTGCACACACGGAAGGACATACCAATGTCACATCCATGGTACATGATTTTCAAGTAATTCCTGCAACCAAAGAAATAGCATCGCGCCTTAAGATCGAAGAAGTAGAACAGATCGTATTTTTAGACGATGGAATAATCTTTGAATATTCCAAATCAAGACACCGAGGAGACAGATTTGAACTACATACTGTCAGTGTACAATAAGAAATTAAACCAGAAAAGGAGAAGCCTGAAACTGTTTATATCAGTTTCAGGCTGATTGTATTTATGAAATTTTATTACGCACCCATGGAAAGTATCACGATTTACTTATACCGAAATATTTATGAGAAACTATTTGGAGAAATCGATAAATATTACACACCATTTATCATGCCAAATGGCAAAAGAACCTTCAAAACAAGAGAATTTCAAGACGTCTTACCAGAACACAATGAAGGTCTGCACATTGTACCGCAGATTCTGACAAAAAGTTCCAAAGATTTTATCCGGACAGCCAAAGAATTAAAAGAATTAGGATACGATGAAGTCAATTTAAATCTGGGCTGCCCATCAAGAACTGTTGTAGCTAAACAAAAAGGTTCCGGATTTTTACGAGAGCCAGAAGTATTAGACGATTTTCTTACAGAGATCTTCGATGCATTAGATATGAAGATTTCGATTAAGACGAGAATCGGATTGCGAGACACAGAAGAATTCGAAGAAATCCTAAGCATTTATAACCGCCATCCAGTTTATGAACTAACCATTCACCCAAGATTGCAGCAGGAATTCTATAAAGGAAAACCACACTTAGATGTCTTTGAATACGCAGTAGAACATAGCGAGAATCCACTCTGCTATAATGGAGATATTGTAACCAAAGAAGACTACGACAATATCACAACAAGATTTCCAAGTATAGATGCAGTGATGATCGGAAGAGGCCTGCTAAGAAATCCAGCACTTGTCCGTGAGATCAAATACGGACAGAAATTAACAAAAAGAGAATTACTTGCCATGCACGATGCTCTATACGAAGGCTATCAGGAATACCTAAGCGGAGACAAAAATGTTCTATATAAAATGAAAGAATTCTGGAACAACGCATCCGTGATGTTCACAAACCACGAAAAATACGCAAAAAAAATACGAAAAGTCCAGACATTAAAAAATTATGAACAGGCAGTGAATGCATTATTTAGTGATCAACAATTAATTTAATAAATTGGAGAAACCACATAAAAGAAACGGAATCCTGAAGATTAGCAGAATTCCAATAGCTGAAAGAGAAGGCCAGCGCCTTGAGACGCTGGTCTAGTAGTCATAAGGGCTTATAGCCCTGGAGCGAACCACCCATTGGACGGGTGGTCCTGATTTTTGTAAAAACAAGCAACGTATCATAAGAAATCATATAAAAATCATGCGATCTAGAATCCCTTAAAGAAACTATTTGTCTGACATGATCAACTCCGGCAAGATCCGTAAAATCAAAACAAGAAACATGAGAATGCACGATCTCATTTCCAGAACTAAACAGCAAAACTTCAGAATTTGGATAAATGGAACAAATAAGATCAAGTTCTTTCGAAACATTATGATCAGTTACAACGACGATTTTGTTACTCATAATACGACCTCCTAAAAATATTTAACAGGATTATTACCAGAAAGGGGGAATGTATACATAAAATTTTAATTTCTGTATTCAAACTACAAATCACAATTTCTATTGACAATCCAATCTCCCATATATTATAATGACCCAATAGGCAACGACGGAGAAAAGTACCATAAATTATCGTTCCCAGTGAGCAGGCGATAGTGAGAATCCTGTAAAGTGAATTTATGTGAAGAACACTCCCGAGCATCAATCTGAACGCAGAACATGGATATAAGATTTAGACCCTGTCAGTAGGTGCGACGTAAGCTGGGCGTTAACTGGCACACAAGAGAGACTGCAAGACAGTAAATCAGGTGGTACCGCGGACTAGAGATATACAGTTCGTCCTGAAGTAACAATTTCAGGACGGACTTTTTTAATACTCATTTTTACAACAGGGAATTAAAAAACCGCCTGAACGATAGATAGAGAATACGAGAAAAAGGAGAAAAAGAAAATGTCAGACATGTACCGTACCAGAACCATGGACCAGATTTCTGAAGGTGACATTGGAGAAGAATTAAAGATCGCCGGATGGGTAGAGAATATCCGTGACCACGGTGGAGTATCATTTATCGACTTACGCGATATGTATGGAGTGATGCAGGTCGTATTAAGAGATACAAGTTTATTGGACCACGTAAGAAAAGAAGAATGTTTATCCGTAGAAGGTGTGATCCAGCACAGAGACGAAGAAACATACAACCCTAAAATTCCTACAGGAACGATCGAATTAGAAGCGCATAAGATCGATATCTTAGGAAAAGTATACAGAGATCTTCCATTTGAGATCGCAACAAGTAAAGAGATCCGTGAAGATGTACGTTTAAAATACCGCTATCTTGATCTGAGAAACAGAAAGGTAAAAGATAACATCTTATTCCGTTCCAAAGTGATCCGTTTCTTAAGAGAAAAGATGGAAGACATGGGATTCGTAGAAGTTCAGACACCAATCCTTTGTGCATCATCCCCAGAAGGAGCTCGTGACTACGTCGTACCTTCAAGAAAATACAAAGGTAAATTTTACGCATTACCACAGGCACCACAGCAGTACAAACAGTTACTGATGGTATCTGGAATCGATAAATACTACCAGATCGCACCATGCTTCAGAGATGAAGATGCCCGTGCAGACCGTTCTCCAGGAGAATTCTACCAGTTAGACTTTGAGATGGCTTTCGCAACACAGGAAGATGTCTTCAAGATCGGAGAAGAAGTATTAACAGAGACATTTAAGAAATTCGCACCAGAAGGAAGCGTTATCACAGAAGCACCATACCCAATCTTCAGCTACAAAGAAGCAATGCTGCAGTTTGGTAGTGATAAACCAGACCTTCGTAACCCATTAAGAATCATCGATGTGACAGATTTCTTCCAGAGATGTACATTCAAACCATTCCATGGACAGACAGTACGTGCGATCAACGTTCATGCAAAACTTTCCAAAGGACAGCATGAAAAACTGTTAAAATTCGCACAGTCAATCGGTATGGGTGGACTTGGATACTTAGAAGTCAAAGAAGAAATGAAATACAAAGGACCAATCGACAAGTTCATTCCAGATGATATGAAGATGGAATTAGCCGAGATGGCTGGATTACAGGAAGGAGACACAATCTTCTTCATCGCAGCACCAGAAAAAGCTGCATGTATCTACGCAGGACAGATCCGTAACGAATTAGGAAGCAGATTAGATCTGTTAGAGAAGAATGCATACCGTTTCTGCTATATCAACGACTTCCCAATGTATGAGATCGATGAAGAAACAGGTAAATTAGGATTTACACATAACCCATTCTCTATGCCACAGGGTGGATTAGAAGCATTAAATGAAAAAGATCCATTAGATATCTTAGCATACCAGTATGATATCGTATGTAACGGAGTTGAATTATCTTCAGGAGCCGTTCGTAACCACGACATGGAGATCATGGAAAAAGCATTCGATATCGCAGGATATGATAAAGAAACATTAAAAGACAAATTCGGAGCATTATACAACGCATTCCAGTTCGGTGCACCACCACATGCAGGAATGGCACCAGGAGTAGATCGTATGATCATGTTACTTCGCAACGAAGAAAACATCCGAGAGATCATTGCCTTCCCAATGAGCGGAACAGCACAGGATCTCATGTGTGGAGCACCAAACGAGATTACAGAACAGCAGCTTCGTGAAGTGCATATTAAGGTTAGAGATTAATTAGAAATTATAAGATTTAAAAATAAGGAGATATTTTCGCGAGATAAGAAAATATCTCTTTATTTTTGTCTAAAAATTATGATTTTATAAAATAAAACAAGAAAAAATTATGCAAAAATGATAAAAAACATAAGAATTATGTTGAGTAATATATATAAAAAGAGATATAATAGAAACAGATTAACAGTACAGTAATGTTTGTTTATAATAAAATAAAAAACTCGCCGAAGCGAGTTTAAATCCACCACCATGTGGAACCCTAAAAAGGGCGACTACGAAAATTCGTTATTTGAACCGTGTAGTGTAATCTCATATGGTAATCAATTGAGATATTTTTATTATAAGAAGATTGATTTCTTTTGTCAAGAATGGAGAGGGACGAAAATGAATAAAAAGTATTATTTAGGATTAGATATAGGGACAAATTCTGTAGGATGGGCAGTAACAGATGAAAATTATAATCTTTACAAATATGCTGGAAAAAGAATGTGGGGAATTCGTTTATTTGAAGCAGCAGATACAGCAGCAGAACGAAGAATGAAACGCTCAAATCGGAGAAGATTATCAAGAAAGAAACAAAGAATAGATTTATTGCAAGAATTATTTTCAAAAGAAATTGCCAAGAAAGATCCTACATTTTTTATAAGATTAAATGAAAGCGGATTGCATTTAGAAGATAAATCAACAGGTGAGAAGTATCCATTATTTGTAGATAAAGAATATACAGATATTGATTATCATAAAGAATATCCAACGATGTATCATTTAAGAAAAGAATTAATTGAGAATCCAGAACCGCATGATATTCGTCTGGTATATTTAGCATGCCATCATATTTTGAAAAATAGAGGACATTTTTTGATTAATGGAAGTATCAGTGATGTAAAGAATTTATCATTTGTTTGCGGAGAAATGATAAAGGAATTTAATTCTGTGTCAGAATATGAAATAAGTTTAACAGATATAAGAGAATTAGAACGAATATTAAGTGATAAAAAGACTGCAAAATCAGTAAAAGCAAAACAAGTCGCACAACTATTTGAATGTACTCCGGCAGAGGATAAAGAACAGCAAAAATGTGCTAAGGCAATTATTACCAATTTAAGTAAATTAATTGTAGGGTTAAAGGGTGATATCAGCAAAATGTTTCATCAGCCATTGGAAGAAATCAGTACAAAAAGTTTTAAATTTACAGAAGCGAAATATGAAGATGAGATCATGCCTGCAATTGAAGAAAATTATCCAGATTATGCAAGTGTAATTGATAGAATCAAAGGTGTATATGATTGGAGTGTATTAGTTGAAATCTTAGATGGAGAAGATTATTTATCATTTGCAAAGGTAAAAGCGTATGAAAAACATGGGAAAAATCTACATATATTAAAAAATATTATGAAAAAATATTGCAAAGATGAAGTGTATCAAGCTTTTTTTAATGGAATCAACGAAAAAAATGGTTATGGAAATTATATTGGAGCAATTCGGAAGAATGGTCATACATATAAAATGGATCGATGTAAATCAGAGGAAGATTTTTATAAAGGTTTACAAAAGATTTTATCTACAATTGTTCCAGATCAAGAAGATGAAGAATTATTAGAAAAATTAAAGGCAGAAGTAGAGAATCAAACATTGTTACCATTAGCAAGATCAAAGGAAAATGGAACAATTCCGAATCAGGTTCATCTTCAGGAATTAATGAAAATATTGGATAACGCAAAAGAATATTTGGATTTTTTGAAGAAAGAAGATGAGTATGGAACAATAGCTGAGAAGATTATATCTATTGCAAAATTTAGGATACCATATTATGTAGGACCATTAAGCAGGAGACATAAAGAAGAAGGTTCTAATTCATGGATGATAAGAAAAGAAGAAGGAAGAATTTATCCATGGAATTTTGGAGATAAAGTGGATGTAGAACAATCAAATAAGGAATTTATTGAGCGTATGACAAATAAATGTACTTATTTAATCGGAGAAGATGTTTTACCGAAAAACTCTTTGTTATATTCAAAATATATGGTACTAAATGAACTGAATAACCTAAAAATAAGAGGAAATAAAATATCTGTGGAACTAAAACAGAGAATTTATAAAGATCTATTCTGTACAATGGCAAAAGTGACAGGAAAGAGAATTTTAGAATACCTAAAGATGGAAGATCCAGAAATTGTACAGGAAGATATTAGTGGATTTGATATTGATTTTAAATCGGCTCTTACATCTTATTTAGATTTCAAAAAACAAGTAGTAGGAAATGAAATAGAAAAAGATCATTATAAAGAAATTATAGAAGAAATCATTAAATGGAAAACAATCTATGATGATGATTCCAAAATGATGAGAAGAATGATAGAACGAGAATATCCAGAGGTATTTGATAAAGAACAGATAAAGAAAATCTGTCAGTTGAAATATAGTGGATGGGGAAATTTCTCTGACAGATTTTTGAATGGTGTCAGAGGTGCAGATAAAGAGACTGGGGAAAGTTATACGATCATAGAAGCATTATGGAAAACAAATTATAATCTGATGCAGCTTCTAAGCAAACAATTTAGTTTTAAAGAGGAAATTGATCAGATAAATGCGGAAAAAGCAGGTGATGTAGGGAAAATCAATTATGAAAATACAGTCAAAGATTTAATCGTGTCGCCATCTAATAAACGTGCAATATGGCAGACGATACAGATTGCAGAAGAAATAAAAAAAGTAATGAAATGTGAGCCAGAAAGAATCTTTATTGAAATGGCACGAGGAGGAGAAAAAGAGAAAAAAAGAACTGTTTCAAGAAAGACAAGATTGCAGGAATTATATGCTGGGTGCAAAGATGATACACGCAATTGGATGAAAGAAATTGGCGATAGGGAGGAACGAGAATTCAATAGCCGAAAACTCTATTTGTATTATACACAGATGGGAAAATGTATGTATACAGGAGATGAAATAGATGTGGATGCATTGATGAAAGGGAATTCTAACTGGGATATTGATCACATTTACCCACAGTCAAGAATTAAGGATGATAGTTTAGATAATATGGTTTTGGTTCGAAAAGATGTAAATAATAAAAAGCGAAATAAAATTCTGTCTCCAAAGATTCGAGAAGATATGAAAGGATACTGGACAATGCTATGTCAGAAGGGCTTGATTTCAAAAAGGAAATACGACCGATTGACAAGGACAACAGATTTTACGGACGAAGAATTGTCGGGATTTATTGAGAGACAATTGGTAGAAACAAGACAGTCATCAAAAGCAGTAGCAGAGTTGTTGAATCGATTGTATAAAGATTCAGAAGTTGTTTATGTAAAAGCTGGATTAGTTTCAGATTTCCGACATGATAATAATCTGCTGAAATCCAGAAGAGTGAATGATTACCATCATGCAAAAGATGCATTTTTGAATATAGTAGTTGGAAATGTTTATCATGCAAGATTTACATCGAATCCTAGAAAATGGATTAAAGACAATAGAGATAGCAATTACAGCATTCGTAGAGTATTTAATTATGATGTAAAACAAGGCGATAAGATTGTATGGCATGGAAGTGAAAATGGTGGACACAGTATTGATCAGATAAAGAAGATAATGAGTCGAAATGATATTTTATATACAGAATACACATATTGCGAAAAAGGTCAGTTGTTTAATGAAACTTTAGCGAAGAAAGGGAATGAAAAAGCGATAGCTTTAAAGAAAAATCTTGATCCAGTAAAATATGGAGGGTACACCACTCCGAAGACATCAGCATTTGCATTTGTTGAATTTGATGGAAAGAAAAAAGAACGGAAAAATCATATTGTGGAAATTCCAGTATATGTTGTAAATATTGCGAAGAGAGAACCAGATGCAGTAAAAAAATATCTGGAAGAGAGAAAAGGATATAGCAATGTAGTTATTAAGAAATATCCGATCAAGAAGAATAGTTTGATAAAGATGGATGGGTATTTGGCAAGATTGAGAGGAGCGAATGAAAAGGATATTATATTAAAGAATGCAGTTCAATTAATTTTAAATAAAGACTTGTACGAGATAGTACGAAAAATTGAAAAGTATTTGGAATATAATTCACAATATCAAGCTGACGCTAAATTTGAAGGATTTACAATGAAAGATTTAAATATGATATATGAAGAATTGTATTTAAAATTAAAAGAAAGTATTTTTCAAAAGCGTCCAGCGCAGCAAATGAAAACATTAGAAAAAGGAAAGGAAGCATTCATATCTATAGAAAATTTAGGGGAAAAAGCAAAAGTAATCAATGAGATAATTGCAATGTTTCGATGCGATGCTACAACTGTAGCTAATCTTAAAGTAATTAATGGGTCACAGAATGCTGGAAGTATGAAGGTTAATAAAAATACGTTAACATCAAAATCATTGAAATTGGTTCATCAGTCAATTACAGGACTATTTGAAACGGAAGAGGAATTAGTATGAGTTGGAGAACTGTAGTAATTACAGGAAATGCTAAGTTGGATTATAAAATGGATTATATGGTAGTTCGCAAATCAGATATGACAACTCGAATCTATATTGGAGAAATTGGCATGTTGATCATTGAATCAACAGCCATTTCTCTAACAACAATGCTACTAAGTGAATTAACAAAACATAAAATTAAAATAGTATTTTGTGACGAAAAACATAATCCACAATCAGAATTGATTCCATATTATGGAAGTCATGATACAAGTGCAAAAGTTAGAATGCAGACCCAATGGTCAAAAGAAGTAAAAGAGAATATATGGACAGAAATTGTATCAGAAAAGATAAGAAAACAAAGTGATCATTTAAAAGAAAATGATCAAGAAGTTCAAGCTGACATGTTGAAGCAATATGTGAAAGAAATAGAATTGGGAGATAAAACGAATCGGGAGGGACATGCTGCAAAAGTTTATTTTAATGCACTGTTTGGATTAGATTTTTCGAGAAGCAAGGAATGTGCAATTAATGCGGCTTTAAATTATGGGTATGGTATTTTATTGTCTTGCTTTAACCGAGAAGTGATTGCGAATGGGTATATTACACAGCTAGGATTATTTCATAACAATATGTTTAATCAGTTTAATTTAGCTTCAGATTTGATGGAACCATTTCGAATTCTTGTAGATCGTATTGTGGTAAAAAATAAACCAGAGAAATTTGAGAGAGAGGAAAAATTAGATTATATATATATGCTGGAGGATGAAGTATTGATTGATGGGAAATATCAGTATGTCAGCAATGCAATAAAAATATACTGCAGGAGTATTTTTGATGCGTTAAATGAAAATGATGTATCATTGATCAAATTTTATAGGATGATATGAGTTATAGATTTATGAGAGTGATTGTATTTTTTGATTTACCAACGATTAGTTTAGAGGATAAAAGAGAGTATCGGAATTTTCGAAAATTTTTGCTGAAGAAGGGATTTGCCATGATGCAGGAAAGTGTGTACAGCAAATTGGCATTAAATACGACGGTAGCTAATGGGGTTGTTTCGAGTGTAAAAGAGCATAAACCTAAAGATGGATTGGTGCAGATGCTTGTTATCACAGAAAAACAATATTCTAAAATGGAATATATTATTGGGAAAAAAGGTTCAACAATTATTGATTCGGATCAAAGGACGGTTATATTATGAAATTTATAAGCCATGGAAATGGAATAGAAAGCAGGTTGGAAACAGAAAGGATTAATGCAATCATATTGGAAGATTCAGAACAATATACAGGATTAATTCAAAAATTATGGAATCAGATTCATAAAGTTGAAGAAACATTATTGCTATATGGAGTGGAAAATGAATTATTAGATATGAGTAAACAATGCGATTTATTATTTTCAATTAGAGACTTAAGTTTACAAAATTCCAGAATTCAGAAAAAATTGATCACATATTTGTCAGAAGAAATCCAAATGAGTGAATTATATGACAAAATAGTTGAAAATCAAGCGGAATTATTACGAATTATAGAGGAAATAAAGAATCTTTCAGAATATCCCATTTGTATGAATGAAGAGTATAATATAGTAGATATATTGAAATATCTCGGAGTGAAATTATCAGAAACAGAGGGAAGTTTTTGTGAAAAATTAATCGATTATATGAAAATTAGTTATGATTTTTTGAAGATAGATGTGTTTTTTGTAGTAGGTTGCAAAGGATATCTGAAAGAAAAAGATTATGAATATTTGCAGGAATGGACAAGATATCAGCAAATTACACTAGTATTGATAGAATGTGATGAAGATCGGTTGCCATTGGGGATGAATAAGTATATAATTGATAGGGATAAATGTGTTATACATTAATTCCATATGAGAATACAACATGTGATGTAGTGGCATGACTTGAAAATTGAGGTTTGAGAGTAGTGTAATTTCATATGGTAATCAAACCAAGAAGCAGCGAAAAAAGCAAAAGTAACCGTTTGAGAGTAGTGTAATTTCATATGGTAATCAAACTAGTTACATCTGTTAAAGAACCTTGTGGTAGTTTGAGAGTAGTGTAATTTCATATGGTAATCAAACCAATATCATAAAACTACTCAACTGCTTCATGTTTGAGAGTAGTGTAATTTCATATGGTAATCAAACATCTTTTTATAACCACCATACAAAGAACTAGTTTGAGAGTAGTGTAATTTCATATGGTAATCAAACTTACAGCGGTCACAATATGTATCTATGCGGGTTTGAGAGTAGTGTAATTTCATATGGTAATCAAACGGAAATAAAGTAACAATTGATTTAACAGAGGTTTGAGAGTAGTGTAATTTCATATGGTAATCAAACTCTCCTCTCACGACTAAAGTCACGAGTCTCGTTTGAGAGTAGTGTAATTTCATATGGTAATCTGGTGTTTGAAGATAAAAATCATTTGAATCTTGTAATATAGCTTTAAATGATGAATCAAAACAACATATAAAAGACAGGAAATAGACCAAAGAAGGTCAGCTTCCTGTCTTTTTGTTTACCAGAAAAATTTTACATGCTACAATAATAAAAAACAGACATCAAAGGAGGACATCAACATGAAGATCAAAAATGCAACAATCAAAGATTTCGACACAGCCTATGAATACATCAAAAAACTCTGGGACTACAACACCTACGACTATGAAACAACCAAAGAAGTCTACGAAAAAGTACTACAAGACGAAAACAGTTTTGCATTTTTTGCAATAGAAGATGATGGAACTTTTCATGGATTCTGCCATGGAGATTATTTTCATACCTTCTGGATGTCAGGGCTTACCTGCTATGTATCAAGTTTGATCACAAACGAAGAAGACCGAGGTAAAGGATATGGTGTAAAATTATTAGATCATGCAAAGAAATTGGCAAAAGAACGAGGATGTAAAGCAATCACTTTAGACTCCGGACTGCCAAGAGTACAAGCTCACGGATTTTATGAACATTACGGATTCGAGAAAAGCTGCTATGGATTTGAATTAGCACTGTAGAAGAAAGGAAAAATAATGAAAATATTAGTTAGTGCCTGTTTATTAGGGATCGACTGCAAATACAACGCAAAAAACAATAAAAATGAACAGGTCCTAAAGTTACTAAAAGACCACGATTTGGTCCCAGTCTGTCCAGAGATCATGGGAGGACTGCCAACACCAAGAATTCCGGCAGAAATATATCAAAACAAAGTTATCGCAAAAGATGGCAAAGATGTTACAAAACAATACCAAAAAGGTGCCGAAGAGACACTAAAAATTGCAAAGTTATATAACTGTCATACAGCGATCCTAAAAGAAAAAAGTCCATCTTGTGGCTGTGGCAAAGTCTATGATGGAACATTTACAGGCACGCTGATCAATGGGGACGGAATCACAGCTAGATTATTAAAAGAACATGGAATCAAAATCACAGGGGAAACAACCTTAGATATCACAGAATAAAATAGTGAACAGTAAAATGAGGATCCAAATATGAACAACAAACAAAAACTATTAACCGCAACAGCGATTACAGGAACTATTGTCAGCGCATCTGCATTTACTGTCTTCGATTATGCGATCTGTCGAAGAAAAAAACAGCCAGATGTCCGTAAAAAAGAAAAATGGAAACCATATCTTGATTACGTTTTAAAAGAACAAGAATGGCTAAAAGAATACCAAGAACAAGAATTAAAAGAAATCAGATCAAAAGACGGACTAACACTACGGGCAGCCTACATCCCAAGAGAAAATGCCAAAGGAACTATTATCTGCATGCACGGTTACCATTCAACAAATGATATCGAATTCGTACCGGAAGTCCGATTTCTATGGAATCTTGGATACAGCATTCTTCTTCCATGGCAGAGAAGCCACGGAAAAAGCGAAGGACGCTATATTACTTATGGAGTGAAAGAACGCCATGATCTCAAACGATGGATTTTGTATACCAATCGGAATCTGGCAGCCAAGAACAAAGATATTTTTCTATGTGGAATTTCTATGGGGTGTGCTACAACCTTAATGGCAGCAGGTCTGGACCTTCCAGACAATGTAAAAGGAATTATTGCTGACTGCGGATTCACTTCTCCATGGGATATCATCAAACACGTAGCCAAAGAAAGATTTCATCTTCCACCATTTCCATTAATGTACATGGTAGATTTGATCAGTGAAGTAGTAGCAGGATTTGGATTGAAAGAAGTCAGCATCCCAGAAATAATGAAACGAAACAAGATTCCAGTGTTGTTTATCCATGGAGATGCAGACGATTACGTTCCGATGTGGATGACGATCAAAAATTATGAAGCCTGTGCAGCAAAGAAAGAACTCTATATTGTTTCAGGAGCAGGACATGCACTAGCATTTTCAAAAGATATGGAAGAGGGAAAACGAAGAATCAAAAATTTCATAAATAAATATAAGACGATCTAAAATAAGAAGAACCATTCCGTATAAATGATTTTACAGAATGGTTCTTGTATTATAAATTTCCTAAAAAAACCTATTTTAAGATCATAAGATAACTTTCCGGCCGCTGTGTGATCTTGATTTCTTTCAGAATTCTAAAATTGGATTTTACAGCGAACTGTTTTACATATTCACGATTTCTTGTATACATAATGATCATTCCTTCAGGCCCTAGCACCCTCTTAGCAAATGGAAAGAACTTCTCATAAACATTACGAATCTCAGATTCCGTTTTCTGCCCAGTTGCATAAGGCATCTCCGTAAAGATCTCATCAAATGGATAATCGTGGGTAAATGTAAAACAATCCTTATTGATATAATGAACGATCTGATCAGCCAGATTCGTATTATAAATCGCCTTCTCGATCGCCTCTGGAGAATGATCGATTCCATAAGAAGTATTTCCTTTTACAACTTTCTGACGCTCGATCAGCATGGTACCAACACCGCAGAAAGGATCAAGAACCTGTGCATCCGGGATCATATAATCTTTCGCAAGTTCTACAAGAAGCGCAGCGTTAACTGGTTTGATACTTGTTGGAATAAATTTTTCGCGGTAATCAAAACGACGATCCACAATCGTATTTAATTTTACTAATAAATAATAATCACCAGATTTCCCCTCAATCATACGAATCTCAAATTCATAGTGAGAAGTAGAATTTCTCAATTTGCGTCCAGTAAGCTCTTCTAAGTTCGAAGCAACCTTTTTAGCAAATTTAGAACGCTCAGAAAGAGGCATACGGCTTTTTACTCCGATTCGGAAGTAAAAAGGGAAATCTCCTTCATGCGTATTTTCTAATAACGCCATCAGATTCGAACCAGCGATCACAGATGCAGCAACATCCGCATCTGGCTTACAGGAAACCATTTCTGGAATCTGGAATAACAGTTCGTTATAAGTACGAATCGGTAATAAACGATTCAGATGATTCGTTTTCACACGTACTCCCATTTTGGAAGAAACAGCGGAAGAATCCTCCATCAAAGCAGCAGTCACTTCAGGGTGTAGAGGGTTTGTGCGAAAAATACAATGAAATGTCTGGCGTCCACCTAAAAATCTATGCTTCTTAAATGGTTCGATCGTATTGATCAGTTCAGAAAGTGCATGAAGTTCATGTTCTACATGCTTTTTCTCATCGTCAGAAGCTTCATAAAGAGATAATTCTTCATAACGTTTTCGGAAAACATCCACATAAGGAGCCGCATTTAAAGATTTTAAAGCAGTTAAATAAGCCTCTTTTACAAAACGTGTATCTTCTGTCTGATAAGCATGAAATACAGCATCGCTTTCAGAAGAAAGTGCCAGATCACCGATCAAAAGAGCAGCATTTTTTCTTGTTTTTGCATCTTCATTTTCTAAAAATACGGATAAGTCCAGATCACCATCATGGATCCAAGACAACAAAAGTTCTCTTTTAGAAGAATCCTTGATCTCCTGACGCAGGGAACTTAAAGACTGACGTACTTCGATATTTTGATTTAATCTTTTACATAAACGATTGATCATATATACATTCCTTTTCTAAATAATGTGTATAAGGAAAAGTCCTTAAAAACTATAAAAACAGTATACCTTATTGAAATAATTTTTGCAAAAAAAGTGAAAATCATGCTATAATAATATGTAACCAAGAGAATAATAGATAAGGAAGTATATGAAACATATAACGATTAAGAGAGCAGAACAGAGTGACGTTGATGCGATCATGGAACTGATGCAAGAAGCAGTAGATACCGTGAAAGTTTCCGACTGGTTTCTGCCAGATGACAGACAATATGTATCAGAACACATAATCGACCGAGGATTTACATTGAAGGCAGTAAACAGCAGCAATGAGATCTTGGGCTTTTTTATTGTCGATTTTCCAGAAAGATCAAAACATAATCTGGGATATGATCTAGATTATGATGACGATAAGATACGGAAAGTCGCACATATGGATTATGCAGTCGTGACAAGAAAAGCAAGAGGACTTGGGCTTCAGAGAAGATTTTTTGAAGAAGCTGAGAAGCAGCTAGAAGATACACCATATGAATATTTCCTTGGAACCGTTCATCCGGATAATATCTACAGCCGGACAAACTTTCTAAAAGCAGGTTACCGGGAAGCAAGACGAATGTCAAAATACGGTGGTATGCAACGTGTCATCATGGAAAAGGAGAAATGACTATGAGTAATCAGTATGATGTTATTATGATCGGAGCAGGACCTTCTGCTATTTTTTGTGCTTATGAATTAAAGAGAAATAAGCCGGACATGAAAGTTCTTATGATCGAGAAAGGTCGAAGAATTGAAAAAAGAGCATGTCCAAAACGTAACACTAAAGTATGTGTTGGATGTAAACCATGTTCTATTACAACAGGATTTGCCGGAGCAGGAGCATTCTCAGATGGTAAATTATCCTTATCCCCAGATGTAGGTGGAAATCTTCCAGAGATTCTAGGATATGATAGAACAATCGAATTATTAAAAGAATCCGATGACATTTATTTAAAATTCGGAGCAGATGAGAAAGTATACGGAATCGACGAAGAAGAAGAGATCGCAAGCATCCGTAAGAAAGCAATCCAGGCAAACTTAAAACTGATCGAATGTCCGATCAGACATTTAGGAACAGAAGAAGGATATAAAATCTATTCAAGACTTCAGGAACATTTATTAAATGAAGGTGTTGATATGATCTTTGATACAATGGTCAAAGATATCATCATCGAAGACGGAGTTGCGAAAGGAGTCGTTACAGACAAAGGCGAGACATACACAGCCGATGAAATCGTAGCAGCTGTAGGACGTGAAGGATCCGAATGGTTAAGCGGAATCTGCAGAAAATATGACATTGAAACACAGGTAGGAACAGTCGATGTCGGAGTTCGTGTAGAAGTTCGTGACGAGATCATGGAAGAATTAAACAAGAGCCTTTACGAAGCAAAACTTGTTTATTACACACCAACATTTGATGATAAAGTCCGTGTATTCTGCAGCAATCCATCAGGAGAAGTGGCAACAGAATATTATGAAAATGGCCTTGCAGTCGTTAATGGTCATGCATACAAAGCAGAAGAATATAAAACAAACAATACAAACTTCGCATTGTTAGTATCTAAGAACTTTACCAAACCATTTAAAGAGCCAATTCAGTATGGTAAACATATTGCACAGTTAAGTAACATGCTTTGCGATGGTAAGATCTTAGTACAGCGTTTTGGAGATTTCGTAAGAGGAAGAAGAACAACAGAAGAACGTCTGGTTCGAAACAATATTACACCTACTTTAAAAGATGCAGTTCCAGGAGATCTTTCATTGGTATTCCCATATCGAATCATGAAAGATATCGAAGAAATGATCTATGCATTAGATGAAGTAACACCAGGTATGGCAAGTGATGAGACACTTCTTTACGGTGTAGAAGTGAAATTCTATTCTAATAAGATCTTAACAAACAAAGACTTTGAAACAAATATCAAAGGACTTCGTGCGATCGGTGACGGAGCTTCTGTAACAAGAGGATTACAGCAGGCATCTGCCAATGGATTAAGCGTTGCTAAGAGTATCTTAAATAAATAAAATATCAAATAAAAATATTAAAACAAAAATCCCTAACAGGTTTCTAAACCATTAGGGATTTTTCTGTTTGAGAATCCTGCAAAGAATGATTCTTCCTTATAAAAAAATTATTTTTTGAATTTAGGATGTTTTTCATAGAAAGCTTTGTTCGCCTGCTCTCCTGCAAGGATCAATCGTTGAAGTCCTTCTTTAGGACATAAGAAACTTCCCAAAGGATAAGGTGTTTTGGTGTATAATCCATGAAAATCTGTTCCACCAGTCATGAAAAGATCATGTTCCTTACAAAGAGATGTAATATGCTCTCTTGTTTTTTCATCATTTCTTGGATGATTTAATTCAATTCCATCAAGCATATGTTCTTCGATCATCATCTCCATCACATTGTCAGCTTTATACTGCCCAGGATGTGCAAGAACGACAACGCCTCCGCAGGAATGAAGAAGATCCGTGACTGTTTTTGCATCCATATAGCGGTATGGAAATTTATGAGGGCCGCCAGCACGGAATAATTCGTTATGTAATTGACCGATCGGAGTTCCAGTATATCCCATCATGGAAAGAACCTGCATGATATGTGTGTAGTATACACCAGTACTTTCTTTGGATACTTCATAAAGCTGATCCATCGTGATCGGATATTCATCCATCAATGACTGATAAGATTTTGTGACAGCATCGGATAATTTCTTTAAGTCTTTGCTTAAAGAATGCTGAAGCCGGTCAGTGTCAATCGGATAATAACATAAAATATGAACATTCGTCTGTGTCTCCTCATGCCATGCGTTTGCCTCGACGGCAGGAATCGCATGAACACCAAGCTCTTTCCCAAGTCTTACAGCTTCCGGAATGGAATGTGTTGATTCGTGGTCAGAGATTGCAATATAATCAAGGCCGATACGTTTCGCATAAGGAATGATCTGGTCAACACGCATAGCACCATCAGATAAAACGGTGTGACAATGTAAGTCTGCTTTCATATAAAAATACCTCCAAAATATTTATTCCATTTTCTTTAAGATTGTTAAAATATTAGATAATGACTGATGAAATAATTCCTGATCTTCTTTTGACAGTGATTCAAAACGTTTGGAAAGGTATTCTTTGACAAGCGTTTTTTCCTGAAGGATCAGCTGGTTTCCTTTCTCTGTGAGTTTTACATAAACCATTTTTCTGTTTTCATCACTTCTAAAACGTGTGACATACTCATCCTTCACAAGTGGAGAAACGGCTCTTGTAGCCTGTTCCTTAGATGATGCCAGATAAGAAGATAACTGTGACATATTCAATGAACGACCTCCAGACAGTGCAAATAAGATAAGAATCTGTGTTTTGGTAAGATCCATGGAAGGTATGTCGATCGTGTTTAAAAGAAATTTCTGACAGATTGGAAAAATTTCAAAAAGTGCAGAAACATCATTCAATGTAAATCCCTCTCTTTCGATGTTTTTCTAACTAAAAGTATACCACTTTATGAATAAAAATCAACAATCAACAAAAATCAATATTTGACAAAAGTCAAATAAAAAGATAAAATAAGAGAAACACTATAAAATGACCTTGATCAAAGGAGGTAACCTATGAGTGAAACAACAACACAGATGCAGGATTTTCTGACACGCCAGGCGAAAGTCTGCCATGATAATTGTGAGATAGAGAAAGATCTGTACAAAGAGCTGGGAGTGAAACGAGGACTCAGAGATGTCGATGGAGTCGGCGTTCTTGCAGGTCTTACGAATATATCCTGTATTCAATCCAGTGAGATGATCAATGGAGAGAAAGTACCTTGTGAAGGAAAGTTATTTTATAGAGGATATAATATATATGAATTAGTCGATGGATTTATGAAGAGAGGCGAATTTGGATTTGAAGAAATCACCTATCTTCTACTATTTGGAAAACTGCCGGATGAAAAACAATTGAAAGAATTCAGAGAAATTTTGGCGCAGAGTATGACACTTCCAAAGAATTTCACAAGAGATGTTATTTTAAAGGCACCATCGAAAGACATTATGAACACGTTGACAAAGAGCATTTTAACACTGGCATCGTATGATGATAAAGCATCTGATATTTCTATGGAAAATGTATTAAGACAATGTCTGATGTTGATCAGTGTTTTGCCGATGATGGCAGTTTATGGATATCATGGTTACAATCATTACGTCAATGATGACAGCCTGTACATCCATCGTCCAGATCCAAACTGTTCCATGGCAGAAAATATTTTAAGAATGCTGCGTCCAGACAAATCTTATACAGAATTGGAAGCCAGAGTGTTAGATATTGCACTCGTTCTTCATATGGAACATGGAGGAGGAAATAACTCAACATTTACAACCCATGTCGTGACATCTTCAGGATCAGATACATATTCAGTGATCGCAGCTGCACTTTCATCATTGAAAGGTCCCAAACATGGAGGAGCGAATATCAAAGTTGTTGAGATGATGCAGGATTTAAGAAAAAATGTGGATGATATCAGAGATGAAAGTCAGGTAGAAGAATACTTAAGAAAACTGCTGCACAAAGAAGCATTTGACCAAAAAGGACTGATCTATGGAATGGGGCATGCAGTATATAGTATTTCAGATCCAAGAGCGCAGATTTTCAAAGCTTTTGTAAAGAAACTGGCCCTTGCAAAAGGAAGAGAAAAAGATTTCGAACTCTATTCTATGATTGAAACATTGGCACCAAAAGTAATCGCAGATGAACGAAAAATCTACAAAGGGGTCAGTGCAAATGTCGATTTCTACAGTGGATTTGTGTATAGTATGTTAGATATCCCATTGGAATTGTTCACACCGATCTTTGCGATGGCAAGAATCGTTGGATGGAGTGCCCATCGTTTGGAAGAATTAACAAATGTGGATAAGATCATTCGTCCTGCGTATCAGAGTGTACAAGATGAGAAAGAATATATTGAGATGGAAGATCGATAAAAAAGAGGGATTCCCTCTTTTTTTATGCAAAAATATAAGCTTATAAAATGAGGAAAACCGGAGACGAGGAGGGTCTCCGGTATTATGAAAAAGTATGAAAAAAAGTTTTAGCTAAGTAAGTTTGTTTGTTACTTGCTATGGTTTTAGTATACTCAGTAAATGTGAAAGAATTGTGTCTAAAAAATGATGAATTTATGTTTTTTGGTCATATTTTGAGAAATTCAGTGATTCCATATGCAACTCCGTCCTTGTCATGATGTTTTGTGATAAAGGTCGCAGCATCCTTACATTTTGGAGAAGCATTTTCCATGGCAATTCCGATACCAGCTTCTTTTAACAGATCAATGTCATTATCACCATCACCAAAGGCAGCGGTTTCTTCAGGTTTTAGATTCAAATATTCCCGAATAAAACGAAGTCCGGAATGTTTTCCGGCATCTTTATGAGAAATCTCGATCAGCTGCGAAACAGAAGAAGTAATATAGATCTCATCACAATTATATTTAAGTTCATTCCAAATGAGCTGCTTTTGCTGCTCGCCAGAGACAACAATATCCATACTGTCAATATGATCAATATGTTCTCGAATAAAAGAAATAATATCATCAATAGGAATTCTTGTAGATTGGATGTAAGGAATTGCTTGTGGAGTTGTACCATAGGAAACAGGATCTTCCACATAAGCTTTCAGGGCATAAGCTTTGCCATCAATAAAAACTTCAAGGGCAGTCTCATGCTGTTTAGCAATCTGAATTATACATTCAACGGAAGCAGGTGTCATCTTATATTCATGAAGACAGGTGCTTGTAGGAATATGGTAAATGGCAGCACCATTAGAAGTAATTGCATATTCAATTCCAGGCACAGCAAGAACATCTTTAGGCAGCGTATCAAAAGAACGTCCACTTGCGATCACAATGTGAACACCATTTTCAATTGCATGACATAAAGCATTATAATTTCCGTCAGAAAGCCGTCCACTTGCATTTAATGTTGTACGGTCAAGATCAAGTGCAATACATTTTATATTCATAAGAGACCTCCAGATTTCGCATTTGTTATACATAGTTGATATTGTGTAATATATTTTACACATATGAAAATATTGTATCTTTTCTTTGAAACAATTACAATATACGAAAGGAGGAAAAATAAAAATGGGAATGACAACATTATGCTATATAGAAAAAGATAACAAATATCTGATGCTGCATCGCATCAAGAAAGAACATGATATCAATAAAGATAAATGGATCGGAGTCGGCGGTCATTTTGAACATGGAGAAAGCCCGGAAGACTGCATGTTTCGTGAAATTATGGAGGAAACAGGACTAACCCCATTGTCATATAGATTTTGTGGGATCGTCACATTTTTGTCCGATATGGGAACTGAAAAAGAAGCATGGGAATATATGTGTTTATACCATATCGAAGAATTCAAAGGCGAGATCAAAGAATGTGATGAAGGAGTACTAGAATGGGTAGACAAAGAAAAAATATTAGACCTTGATCTGTGGGAAGGTGACCGTTTATTTTTACGCTATATGCAAGAAAGAATCCCATTTTTTTCTTTAAAATTAGTATATGAAGAAGGAGATTTAACAGCAGCTGTACTCGATGGAAAACCTTTAGAATTCTTCGACATTCTAGATGAAAAAGGAAACAAAACAGGCAGAATCAAAGAACGATCCTTAGTCCATGAAGATGGAGACATACATGGAACCATTCATATCTGGATCAGAAGAAAAACAGAAAAAGGGTATGACCTGTTACTCCAAAAACGAAGCAAACAAAAAGACTCCTTCCCAGGCTGCTACGATATCTCATCCGCAGGTCATATCAGCGCAGGCGATGAGCCATTAGAAACCGCATTAAGAGAACTAGAAGAAGAACTAGGGATCAAAGCAGAACCAGAACAACTTAAAAAAGTATGTATGCATGAAGGAAGCATGAATGGAAACTTCTATGGAAGAGAATTTAAGAATCATGAGATCAGCACGGTTTATATGTATGAAGAAACAGTGGATATTACAAAACTTAAACTACAGAAAGAAGAAGTCGAAGAGGTTATGTGGATGGATCAAGAACAACTGATTCAGAAAGTGAGAGATGGTGGGATTCCAAATTGTATATACTTGGATGAAGTAGAGAAAATTTAATTTGTATGAGTTGAAGGTCATTGAGTATTTAGAGAAAAAATGAAAGATAGCATGTGAGCAACACGAATTCCATTGACGGAGTTTTGACAGAACGCTTATCCGCTGGATCTCCTGCAATAACTCGCGTTCAAAGGTACTGAAACCAGTAGTCTTTGACGCTCAAACAATTGCCCGATCCAGCTGCGATTCCGTCAAAACTCCTATGGAATTCGATCGTTGCTCACAGGCTATCTTTCATTTTTTCTCTAAATACCTGAAGACTTTCAATCATAAAAATAAGAAAATTCAAGCTGATGGATGTATGTAAAACGTTATCAGTTTCCAATTTGTGTAGTAGCAGACAGATACTATTATCGCCAATACAGTAAAACATACACACTGTGTAGTGGTTTGAATAGACTTCAGGTGTATGTGACAGAAATAAAAGAAACACAAATATTTAAAAGAATCAAGGTGGCAAACATGAGCACTTTTTGAGTGCGTTTTTTACAAATTCGCAGTGCCTGTGGTTGGATGTCTGACCGTCGCTGCGGGCATTTTGGCTCGCAGCGAGGGAGTTTCCAAAGGAACAGGCAGGATCAGCGATTTGTAAAAAACGCTCTCAACAATGCGGAGTTGCCACCTTGATTCTTTTAAATATTTGTGTTTCTTTTATTTCTGTCACATACATGAGAGACTACCTTCAAATCAGGATTGTATAAAAACGAATAATCTATAGAATTCTTACTAAATTATGCTATAATATACAAGATTAATCAAACAGTTTCAAAATGAAAGAGGAAGTATCAAATGAAAAGGTTATTATTAGTTTTAATGTTGATTCTGGGAGCAGTAACGATCACAAGTCGTCCAGTACAGACTTATGCATATACAGAAGAGCAAAAACAACAGGCGAAATCATGGCTTTCTGCACATGGTTATCCACCAACAAGGGCAGGAGCAGAGCAAGCTTATCAGGATTATATGGATGGAAAGATTGATGTGCCAGAGGCTGATGCATATCTTGGAAGAAATAAGCAGAAGAAAATAGAAGAAAAGAATAACAGCACTTCAACTACGAATAAAACAAGTCAAAAGACAGGATCAGAAGATACAACAGATACTAAGAATACAGACACAAAGAATACAGATACAAAGAATACAGAATCACAGACATCTGCTACAAGCGAAACAACAACGACTACTACAGAAAAAACAGTAACAACAGAAACGAAAGAACAGCAGAAACAAAAAGAAGAGAAAAAGAAACAGGAGCAGAAAAAAGAAAAGAAGAAGCATATGACAGGAATTACAATTGCGATTGCGGCAGTTGCAGTTTTTGCGATTTTAGTATTGATCATGCGTAAGAAAATGTAAAAATGACTTGACACAAAAGTTAGTTAGTGCTATTTTATAAATAAATTAAATAATATCTTCAGGGCAGGGTGCAATTCCCTACCGGCGGTTACAGCCCGCGAGCTTTTGATAAGCATGACTTGGTGAGATTCCAAGGCCGACAGTACAGTCTGGATGGAAGAAGATTTAAGAAGTGATATTGATCATCATGTCCTGGGATTTTTATAATTCCAGGATTTTTTATTTCAAAAAGAAATATCAAGATATCAAAAAGGAGTTCCTGAAGAATTAGAACAAAGATCAGGAACTCCTTTTTATATTTCCGATTTCAATACCAATCAAAATCCAACCTCCCAAAATCAAAGAACCTGAAGGGAAGGGAGAAAAATATTTGAAAGAAGAATATATGCGGCGTGCGATCGAACTTGCCAAGAAAGGCTGTGGATATACCAATCCAAATCCTTTAGTCGGAGCAGTGATCGTAAAAGATCAAAGGGTTATTGGGGAAGGATATCATGAGAAGATCGGCGGATTACATGCAGAGCGAAATGCCTTAAAAAACTGCATAGAAGATCCTGAGGGAGCTGAGATTTATGTAACATTGGAGCCATGCTGCCATTATGGAAAAACACCACCATGTACGGAAGCGTTGATCGAAGCAGGGATCAAGAAAGTATATGTCGGGAATTTAGATCCCAATCCGAAAGTGGCAGGGGGCGGGATCAAAATCCTGAATGATCATGGAATAGAAACTGAGACAGGAATTCTTGAAGAAGAGTGCAGACAGTTAAACGATATATTTTTTCATTATATTCAGAATGATATTCCATATACAGCACTAAAATACGCAATGACATTGGATGGAAAGATTGCAACGGCAACTGGTGAATCCAAGTGGATCACAGGAGAAGAAGCCAGAAGACATGTACATACATTACGACATCAGTATGCAGCGATCATGGCAGGGATCGGTACGGTTTTAGCAGATGATCCGATGTTAAATGCACGAATCGAACATGGGAATGATCCAATTCGTGTGATATGTGATTCAAACTTAAGGATTTCGGAAGGATCAAATATCGTAAAAACAGCCAGAGAAATTCCAACGATCATCGCTACCATAAGTAAGGATCAAGAAAAAATAGCAAAATTAGAACAAAAAGGATGCAAGATCTTAAAAACGTCAGAGCAAGATGGAAAGGTCAATGTCAAAGAAGTTTTAAAACAGTTAAGAAATATGGAAATTGACAGTGTTTTAGTTGAGGGTGGTGGAATCTTGAATGAATCCTTGATCAAAAACGACTGTGTTCACAAAGTTTACGCCTATATTGCTCCAAAATTATTTGGAGGAGAAAAGGCCAAAACACCTGTAGAAGGCAAAGGGATCGAAAGGATCCAAGAAGCTTTGGTATTTGATGAATTAAAGGCAACACCACTTGGAAATGACATATTACTGGAAGGGAAGGTGAGATCATGTTTACCGGAATCGTAGAAGAATTAGGAACAGTCATATCCCTGAAGCGAGGAAGCAAAGCAGCAGTCCTTACGATCAAAGCAAATGTTATTTTTGAAGATCTTAAATTGGGAGACAGCGTAGCAGTTAATGGGGTCTGCCTGACAGCGACTCACATTAGCGGCAATACATTTCAGGCAGACGTGATGAATGAGACATTCAACCGAAGCAGTCTTGGAAGTTTAAAAAAGGGATCTGTCGTCAACCTAGAGCGAGCGATGGCAGCCAATGGAAGGTTCGGAGGTCATATGGTAGCAGGCCATGTGGACGATACAGGGGAACTTGTTAGTGTAAAACAAGATGATAATGCTGTATGGTTTACGATCAAAGCCCCAGAAAATATCATGAAATACTGTATTGAAAAAGGATCGATCGCACTCGATGGAATCAGCCTGACGATCGCTAAGTTAAGCGATGATACCATTTCCGTATCCATGATCCCACATACCATAAAAAATACCAATTTTGGATATAAAAAACCAGGAGATAAGATCAATCTGGAGAATGACATGGTTGGGAAATATATAGATAAACTGCTGCATTTTGATCAGCAGGAAACAAACGACAAACATACAAACAGCACCTTAACAATGGAAATGTTAAGAAATGCTGGATTTTAATAAAAAACGAGGAGGGAAAAGACAAGATGAGCGATGTAGTATGCGAAGTAATCGCACAGCTTCCAACAAAATACGGAACATTTGAGGCACATGGGTATGTAGACCAGAGAAGTGGGGAACATCATGTAGCACTGGTCAAAGGAGATATCGCAGACGGAGAACCAGTTTTATGTCGTGTGCATTCTGAGTGCCTGACTGGGGATACTTTTGGATCTTTACGCTGTGATTGTGGAGAACAGCGAAGTCGTGCAATGCGTCAGATCGAGAAAGAAGGACGAGGGGTTTTCTTATATATGCGTCAAGAAGGACGAGGAATCGGATTGATCAATAAACTGAAAGCTTATGTATTACAGGAACAGGGAATGGATACAGTCGAGGCCAACTTAGCTCTTGGATTTAAAGATGATGAACGAGATTACAGTGCAGGAGCCATGATCTTACAGGATTTAGGAATCAAAAAACTACGACTGATGACAAACAATCCAACCAAAATTGACGGATTAAATGAATATGGACTCGAGATCGTAGAACGAGTACCGATCCAGATGCCAATCAATCCATTTGATAAATATTATATGCAGACAAAGCAAAAGAAAATGGGACACATGACAACATACGAAGTTTAAATTAACAGAAAAATTAAAAAAATTAAGGTCCCAGGGACCTTAAGATTAACGAAATTAACGAAGAAAAAAGGAGTAATTAAAATGAGAGTATTAGAAGGTAAATTAGTAGCAAGCGGATTAAAAGTAGGAATCGTAGCAGCCAGATTTAATGAATTTATCGTATCCAAATTAGTATCCGGAGCTTTAGACGGACTGAAAAGACATGATGTGAAAGATGAAGATATCGATATTGCATGGGTACCAGGAGCTTTTGAGATTCCACTGATCGCAGACAAGATGGCAAAAAGCAAAAAATACGATGCAGTGATCTGTCTTGGAACAGTGATCCGTGGAGCAACAAGCCATTATGATTATGTATGTAACGAAGTATCCAAAGGAATCGCACAGGTATCATTAAATACAGGAATTCCAGTTTTATTCGGAGTTGTTACAACAGAAAATATCGAGCAGGCGATTGAACGTGCTGGAACAAAAGCAGGAAACAAAGGATATGACTGTGCATTATCTGCAATCGAAATGGTACAGCTGATCAAAGAAGTAGAAGCATAAAAAGAATCAGAAATTAAAGCAGGAAGTTAGTATGGAACAATATTATTTAGGATTTGACGCAGGAACACAAAGTGTAAAAACAGCAGTTTATGATATTGATATGAACCTGATCGTGCAGGATACCAATGCAACAATCTTAAATTATCCACATCCGGGATGGGTGGAAATGGACGCAGACCAGTATCTTCATGCAACGGTTACAGGGATCAGAAACTGCGTTACAAAGATGAAAGAAAAGAATCTGGATCCAGACAACATCCGCTCTATTTTTGGAGATGGGATCATCTGCGGGATTGTCGGTGTTGATAAGGATTGCCATGCAATCACACCTTACATCAATTATCTGGATTCCAGAACAAAAGAAGACGTTGAGGAACTAGCATCCCATCATTATGAGATCTGGGCAAAAGAGACTGGAAATCCTCAGCCAAACTGTATGTTTCCAGCGATGTTTGCACGTTGGATGATGAACAATTGTGAGGGCTTTAAAGAAAAAGGCAGAAAATTCATGCACAATGCCCCATATATCCTGGCTAATCTTGCAGGACTGTCTGCAGAAGATGCATTTATCGACTGGGGAACAATGTCTGGATGGGGACTAGGATACCGTGTAACAGAGAAAAAATGGTCCAAGGAACAATTAGAGATCCTTGGAATTCCAATGGAAATGATGCCAAAGATTCAAAAACCATGGGATATCATTGGAACATTATCAGAGACATTTGCAAAAGAAACCGGATTGAAACCAGGAATCCCAATCTGTGCGGGAGCCGGAGATACGATGCAGTCTATGATCGGATGCGGAGTGATCAAACCAGATCAGGCAGCCGACGTAGCAGGAACATGTGCGATGTTTTGTATCGCAACCGATGGAATCAATGAAGAATTAAGCAAACCAGAAAATGAACTGATCTTTAACAGCGGAACTTTAGAAAATACATACTTTTATTGGGGATTCATAAGAACCGGTGGATTAGCACTTCGTTGGTATCGGGACAATGTATGCAACGAAGCAGGAAATGGAGCATATTTTGATGAATTAAATGAGAAAGCACAAAATGTGCCATGCGGATCCAAAGGAGTCCTGTTCCTTCCATATTTAACAGGAGGATTTGGAGAAACATCCAATGCAAGTGCCTGTTTCCTGAATATGACGATGGACACAGATCAGGGAGTACAGTGGCGTGCAGTTTTAGAAGCAATCGGTTACGATTATATGAGTGTGACAGATATTTATAAAAAAGCAGGCGTGCCACTCGAATTTATGACGATCACAGAAGGTGGAAGCAATTCAGAAGTCTGGAATCAGATCAAAGCAGACATGTTAGGATGTAAGAGTGCCACATTAGAAAATGCACAAGGAGCAGTTCTTACAGATGCAGTGATCGCAGCATATGCGGTAGGAGATCTGGAAGATCCAAGTCAGGTATTTGAAAAAACAAGAAAGATCAAGAAAATTTATGAACCTGATCCAATAAGAACAAAATACTATCGCAGTATTTATGAACAACAAAGAAAACTAATTAAAGACGATATGGCAGCAGTTTTTGAGACTTTACACCAAATCAGTAAGATTCAAGAACAAAGCAATGATTAAAAAAATGAAAAGGCTTCTTTACAAGAGGCCTTTTTTTCTTGTACAATAAAAGATAAAGTATATAAAAATAAGTTATAAGCAACTAACTTTGTAGATGATTTTTGATTAATTAGATTTCAAGGAGGAAAAAGTCATGGATAACGAAAAGATTGAAAAATTACAACAGATGATCGATGAAAGTAATCATATCGTATTCTTTGGTGGCGCAGGTGTTTCAACAGAGAGTCATATTCCAGACTTTCGAAGCACGGATGGTTTGTATCACCAGACTTATAAATATCCACCCGAGGTTATGGTAAGCCATACATTTTATACACAGCATACGGAAGAATTTTATGATTTTTATAAGAATAAGATGATCTTCTTGGATGCAAAACCGAATAAGGCACATTTAAAACTTGCAGAGATGGAACGGGCGGGAAAACTGTCTGCGATCGTTACGCAAAATATCGATGGGCTTCATCAGGCAGCAGGAAGTAAAAATGTCTTTGAACTGCACGGCAGTGTTCACAGAAACTATTGCCAGAAATGCGGCAAGTTCTTCGATGTGAATTATGTCGTGAATGCCAAAGGAGTCCCATATTGTGATGAATGTGGGGGAATCATCAAACCAGATGTTGTATTATATGAAGAAGGTTTAGATTCTCAGACGATCAACGGAGCAGTCAGAGCCATTTCCAAGGCAGATATGCTGATCATTGGAGGAACATCACTGGTTGTTTATCCAGCCGCTGGAATGATCGATTATTTTAAAGGAAAATATCTTGCAGTACTGAATCGTGATGCGACAAGCAGAGACAAACAGGCAGATCTGTGCATTACAGACCCAATTGGAGAAGTACTGGGAAGAATCAGGGTATAAAGATGAAGAAAAAAGATATAATCTTGATCGCAGCAGTACTGGCAATTTCGCTGATCAGTTTTGCAGCGATCAAGATGACACAAAAAGACGGAAAAGAAGTGATCGTGACAGTTGACGGAAAAGAAGTGTACAAAACATCCATCAAGAAAGATCAAATTTATCAGATTCCAGAGAAAAATGGCACGAACGTCATGCAGATCAAAGATGGAAAAGTTACAATGAAAAAAGCAGACTGTAAAGACCAGATCTGTGCAGATCATAAAGCAATCGAGAAATCAGGAGAAACGATCGTATGTCTGCCACATAAAGTAGTGATCGAGATTCAATCAGAAGATGGCAAAGAACAGGAATTAGACGGGGTAACACAATAAACATCAGATGAGATAGTAAACAACAGGAGAAATAAAATATATGTCAACCAAAAGATTAGCAACGGATGCAATGTTCTTAACATTAGCCCTCGTTGTATCCTATATAGAAGTATTGATCCCAATACCAGTTGGAATACCCGGAATCAAATTAGGACTCGCAAATGGAGTCATCATGGTACTGCTATTTTTCACAACATGGATCAGAACCCTTGAGATTTCTGTGATCCGAGTTGTACTGGCAGGCTTCCTATTTGGAAATCCAATGACAATCGCATACAGTCTGGCAGGAGGAATCCTAAGTCTGATCGTAATGGGAATCTTAAAGAAGATCAAAGGATTTTCATCAGTCGGAATCAGCGTCGGAGGAGGCGTTGCACATAACATTGGACAGTTAAGCATCGCAGTCATATTGATGGAGAACACAAAGATTTATTACTATGCACCAGTATTACTTCTGACAGGAACAATTGCAGGAGTTATGATCGGAGTGTTAAGCGGGGTACTGGTTAAGAAAATCCCGCCACAACTATTTTAAGTGATAAAATTATGAAAATTTCGTAAAATTTTTTCTAAAAGTTTGAAATTTCATCAAAATCATGGTAGTACTATATGTATATGCGCTTTCATAAGCAAGATAAGAATAAGATCATACAAAAGAAAAAGAAACTCTTAGATATGAAAAGAAAGGAGTTTGAAAATGAAAGCAAAACTAAATGAGATCATAAAACACGGACATTTAGGCATCATAGCGGCATTTTTTGCAATTTATATGGTCACATTTTCTTATATAGAAAATCGAGATGTACATCATTATATTGTACATACAGTACTTGATGAGAAAATCCCATTTTGTGAATATTTCATTATTCCATATTTGCTATGGTTTATATTTGTAGCTGTAACTGTACTGTATTTTATGTTTTTCAATCAAAATAAATGGAAAGAATGCTATCAGTTGATGATCACATTGGGAATAGGAATGACCTTATTTTTAGTTATTTCCTTAGTATTTCCAAATGGACAGGATTTAAGACCAGTACTTAGCGGAAACAGCATTTTTATTCAGGCGGTGCAGTTTATTTATCATACCGATACACCGACAAATGTACTGCCAAGTATTCATGTATTCAATTCCCTTACATGCTGCATGGCAATTCTTCAGAATAAGCGGAAACATTTTAAGAAAACAACAGATATCGCAGTAGTGATCTTAACGATATTAATTATCATGTCAACGATGCTTCTAAAACAACACAGCGTTGTGGACGTAGCACTCGCAATCCTCATGTATACTGCATGTTACAGGATTGTATACGGCAAAGAAGTATGGAAACAGGATGCATTTTGTTCCTTTTTATTTATCAATCGGTAAATGAGAAAGCTTGACAGTATTTCTTGTGTTTGTTATAAATAAGTGTATGTAGCTCCCAGGGACCTTAAGTTTTAAGAACTTAAGGTCCCTGGGAACATAAAAACCAAGAAAGAGTATAACAATGAAAAGAAAACTTCTATCTATATTAGTATGTATAACAACACTCTCTTTATGTCTGATGGGATGCACAGGCAATACAACGAAGAAGAATAAGAATGGAAAACTAAAAGTTATGGCAAGTTTCTATACAATGTATGACTTTGCCAAGAAGATCGGCAAAGATAAAATTGAAGTGACGAATATGGTACCGGCTGGTACAGAACCCCACGATTGGGAGCCATCTACGAAAGATCTGATCGAGTTGGAGAAATCCGATGTCTTCATATATAATGGAGCCGGAATGGAACAGTGGGTGGATGATGTATTAGAAAGTCTTGACACTGAAGAATTAACAAGTGTAGAAGCATCCAAAGGAATCAAATTGTTGAAAGATACCGATGCACATGAACATGATCACGAGCACGAAAGTGAGAATGATCCACATGTATGGTTAGATCCACAGAATGCAAAATACGAGATGAATCAGATCAAGAAAGCATTGATCAAAGCAGATCCAGACAATAAAGACTATTACGAAGCCAATTATAAGAAAGAAGCAGCACGATGTGATGAGCTGGATCAACAATATAAGAAAGAATTAGCACAAGTTTCAAAGCGTGAACTTGTCGTAGCACACGAAGCATTTGGATATCTGTGCAAAGCATATGATTTAGAACAGATGGGGATCGAAGGGTTATCAGCAGATGATGAACCAGATCCAAAACAAATGAGCGAAGTGATTGAATTTGCAAAGAAACATAAGGTCAAAACGATCTTTTTTGAAGAATTGGTAAGCCCGAAAGTAGCAAAAACCATTGCCAAAGAAACAGGAGCATCCGCAAAGATGCTAAACCCACTCGAGGGATTAAGCAATAAGAAAATCAAAGCAGGGCAAGATTATTTTTCTGTAATGAAACAAAATCTCTCTGCGATTAAAGAGGCATTAAGTGAATGAGCAAAACAAGCATAGATAAAATGATACAACTAAATCATGTAAAGTTTGGTTACAGCGATACAGAAGTATTAGATGAGATCAATCTTACGATCAATGAAGGGGAATATGTCGTATTAACCGGAGAAAATGGAAGCGGGAAAAGTACGCTTATGCGTCTTATTTTGGGAGAACTGAAACCAGATGAGGGAGAGATCATTATTATGGACAATGATTCCAAATTAAAGAAACAGATTGGTTACGTTGCCCAGAATGGGATCAGCAAAAATCAGAGTTTCCCAGCAACGGTTGAAGAAATCATGGTAACTGGACTATATCAGGAACTTGGTTTATTTCATCTTCCAAACAGGAAACATAAAAAGAAGATCAAAGATACATTAAAAGAATTCGGGATGGATGAATTCCTCAAGCGAAGAATTGGAGAATTATCCGGCGGGCAGCAGCAGCGAGTGATGATCGCCAGAGCAATGATCTCAAATCCAAGACTGCTGATCTTAGATGAACCAACAACAGGAGTTGATGCCACATCAACGAAAGCGTTATATGACACGCTATATGAGATTAATACAAAATACAAAACAACTATTTTTATGATCACACATGGAAGATTACAGGATTGTAAAGGATGTGATCGTATTTTGAGAATGGATGAAGGGAGAATTGAGGAACAATGATAGAAATGCTTCAATATGGATTTATGCAACGAGCATTTATCACAGGAATTCTTCTGGCAGTGATCACTCCACTGATCGGAATCACGATCGTATTAAAAAGAATGTCCATGATCGGTGATGCACTTTCTCACGCTTCCTTAGCCGGAGTAGCCCTCGGATTATTACTTGGGATCAATCCAATCCTTGGAGCGATGGGGATCTGTTTGTTCGCAGCACTAGGAGTTGAAGCGATCCGAAGAAAGATTCCAAGATATTCAGAGATGGCAATCTCCATCATCATGTCAACAGGGATCGGACTAGCCGGAGTGTTATCTGGTTTTGTAAAAAATGGAACAAACTTTAACAGCTTCCTCTTTGGAAGTATCATCTCGATCAGCAAAGACGAACTACTGATCGTATGCGTGATCAGTGCCTTAGTATTACTCTGTGTATTACTTTTATACAAAGAACTATTTTACATTGGATTTGATGAAAATGCAGCAAGGATCAGTGGTGTACCAGTAAAGACGATCAACTTTATCTTCACACTGTTAACCGCCCTTACCGTATCCATCGCATCAAGAACCGTAGGAACTCTGATCGTATCCTCCATGCTCGTTATCCCGATCGCATGTGGAATGCAGGTAGGAAGAAGCTATAAGGCTGTTATGATCATCGGCGTGATCACAGCACTGATCACAACGGTGATCGGATTAACACTATCTTATTATATCGGACTCAAACCAGGAGGAACGATCGTGTTATTAGAAGTAGGATGCTTTTTGATCCTTACATTGGTAAGCAGATATTTAAAATAGGATAAGACCCGATATTACTTGAATTTCATAACAAAATTTTATATAATGAAAAGAAAGCATGCATATAAAACAAGATTGCATGCTTTCTTTTTTGGAAGCAATCACGAAAGGAAGATAGATCAATGATCATCAAATTAATTGAAACTGTATATCAATTCCTGTGGGGAGACTGGATTCATATACCACTTCCAGGTGGGGGAAGTTTAGGAATCTCACTTCTGATCCTGTTATTATTTCCAGCAGGAATCGTATTTACAATAAAAACAAGATTCCTACCGATTCGCTTATTTCCAGATATGGTAAAAGTACTGACAGCAAGCAACAAAAAGGATAAAGGCGAAAAAAGCAGTCTTTCATCCTTACAGACATTGATTGTATCAACTGCAACCCGTGTCGGAATGGGAAATTTAACCGGAGTTGTAGCAGCCGTATCCGCAGGAGGGGCCGGAGCAGTATTCTGGATGTGGGTTACAGCCTTACTTGGTTCATCCACAGCCTTTATCGAAGCAACTTTAGCCCAGCTTCACAAAGAAAAAGATCCACTCTACGGAGGATACCGTGGAGGTCCGGCGTACTATATCCATCATTTTATGGAAGAAAAACAAGGCAAGAAGAAAAAACATACCCTGATCGCAGTCCTGTTTGCGATCTCAGGACTGATCTGCTGGTGTGGGATCAGTCAGGTAGTCAGCAATTCTGTAGCGGAGTCATTTAACAATGCATTTCATATTCCAACGATCTACACAACGATCATCTTAGTGATCATTGCAGCAGTGATCGTATTAAGAAAGAATGCAACCGTGAAAGTATTAGATATCGTTGTACCGATCATGGCAGTCGTATACTTCCTGATCACGATCTTTGTGATCGTAACGAATATCACAAGTATTCCAGCAGTCTTTGCAAGAATCTTCAAAGAAGCCTTTGGACTAAGACAAGTCGCAGCCGGTGGATTTGGAGCTGTTCTTATGAATGGTGTGAAACGAGGATTATTCTCAAACGAAGCAGGATCAGGATCCGCCCCATGTGCCGCCGCAGCCGCAGACTGCGAATGCCCTGCACAGATGGGACTGGTACAGGCATTAGGAGTATTTATCGATACGATTGTCATCTGCAGCTGTACCGCAATGCTGATGCTATTAGCACCACAGAGTATGACAGACGGTCTTACAGGAATGAATCTACTTCAGACAGCTATGAACTACCACCTTGGAAGTTTTGGAGTCATCTTTATCGCCGTGATCCTTTGGATGTTCAGTTTCTCAACCTTCTTAGGAATCTTGTTTTATGCAAGATCCAATGTTGCATACTTATTTGGTGATAACTGGACATCACAGACAGCATACAAAGTATTAGCACTGGTCATGCTCTTTATCGGAGGAATCCAGACTTATACCTTCGTATGGGACTTAGGAGACGTCGGAATCGGACTGATGACGATCTTCAATATCTTCATCCTGTATGCAATGTCGGGACAAGCGATCAAAGAATTGAAAGATTATGAAGCAGATAAGAAGAAAAATATAGAAGAAAGAGCGTTTTCCTTGCAGGAAGATGAATAAAAAAATGGGTGTCCCAACCAAGGACACCCATTTTTTAAACAAATAATTTCTTCCGAGTCCGAAAATAAGCCACCAAAACCATACTTCCAGTCAACACCCAGGAAATCGGATAGATCACCATCAAAAGCCTGTAATCATGGAACCAGTGACAAACCGTAGCAAGCCACACAAGTCTTAACACACAAGACCCAAACACAGTAAGGATCGCAGGGGTCATAGACCGCCCAAATCCACGCAGGCATCCACCACTGATCTCATAAGAACTTGTTAAACACTCAAACATCAAAACAAATAAGAAACGGATCACAGCATAACGATATACCGCAGGGTCACTCGTAAACAATCCAATAAAGAACGTACGGAATACAACAAAGATCGTACTAAGCACTCCACAGGAGATGACACTACACATCATACCAAGACGAAAGATCTTCTTACAACGCTCCTCATTCTTCGCTCCATAATTCTGCCCAGTAAACGTAACAACCGTCTGAGCAAATGCATTGACAAGATAATAAGCAAAATACTCATAATTAAGCTCCACCGCAGACCCAGCAATCCCAGCAGAACCAAAACTGTTGATCCCAGACTGGATACAAACATTCGCAAGCGAAAACACCATTCCCTGAAGTCCCGCAGGAACCCCGATCCTTAAGATCTTAGATACCGCATCACGATCGATCATCAAAGACTGAAAAGAAAGACGGATCGGAAGCTCCTCGTGCATCAGAAAATAAATGATCTGCGCAGCACTTACCGCATTCGCACCAACCGTAGCAAGACCAGCTCCAGCAACACCCATACGAAATACTACAACAAATAACAAGTTCAAAATAACATTCACAACACCAGACACGATCAAAGCATACATCGGACGACGCGTATCCCCGACACTACGAAGGATCGAAGCCCCAAAATCATACAACATAAAAAACGGCATTCCAAGAAAATAAATTCTCAGATATAAAGTTGCCAGATGAATGATATTCTTCGGAGCACCCATCAGTACAAGGATCGGATGCGCCACAAACTGTCCAAGCACAAGCAAAAACACACCACTTAACAAAGCGAGCGTAACCGCTGTATGTACCACACGAGGAACACGTTTCTTATCACACTGTCCAATATAGTTTGCAATCACAACATTTGAACCAAGTGAAATTCCAGAAAACAAAGTAACCATCAAAGAAATAACAGAACTATTACTCCCAACTGCAGCCAAAGCCTCACTACTCGCAAAACGCCCGACAACCGCAGTACCAACTGAATTAAAAAGCTGCTGTAAGATACTACAAGCAGCAAGCGGCATGGCAAATAATAAAATTTTATCTAACAAACTTCCATGAAGCATATCCATCTTACCGGACTGCTTAGATGAAGAATTCTTCATATAAAACTCCCTTCTATCTCCTGTGCCCAGTCACACAACTCTCTTTTTAGCAGATACAATTCTAACTCTTTTTAAATAAATTATCAACAAAAGAAAATAACGAACCAAAAAAGATACAATCGAAACAGGCTCATAATGATATAATAAAGAACAAAACAAAAAGATAAGACATAAGAAAGAAGGAACACAACCCATGCAAATGAGCATATTACTATTTAAACAGATCGCCCAGCTATTCCTAATGATCCTAATGGGCTACATCATCGTAAAAACAAAACTATTAAAAGGAGAAGACAGCAAAGTCCTCTCAAAGATCATCCTATACCTGATCATCCCAGCAGTCATCATCAACGCATTTCAGGTAGACTACAGCCCAAACGTAACCAAAGGACTGATCACAGCCTGCATAGCATCCATTATCCTGCAGTTTTTACTACTCTTCGTAACCTACATCATGCAAAAAATGTTCCACCTAGACTCTGTAGAATTCACATCCGCCTACTACTCAAACTCCGGAAACCTGATCGTCCCATTAGTTACCTATATATTAGGCGGTAAATGGGTCGTATATGGCTGTGTATTCATGAGCGTCCAGTTATTCTTCATCTGGAGCCAGGGCAAAAACATGATCAGCAGGGAAAAAGGGATCAACCTAAAGAAGATCCTGTTAAACATCAATATGATCTCCGTATTCCTAGGAGTCATCCTATTCTTCACAAAGCTAAGATTCCCAGAGATGATCAGCAACACCCTCTCCTCTGTAGGAGGCATGATCGGACCATTAAGCATGATCGTCACAGGAATGCTGATCGCTGAAGTAAACCTAAAAGATATCTTTACAAACAAGAGAGTCTATCTGGTAACAGTACTAAGACTGATCATTCAACCATTGATTGCATTAGCAGTCATCAATCTCTTAGGAATGAGAGGGTGGCATCCACAAGGAGATAAGATAATTCTCATCACATACCTCGCAGCGATCACACCATGCGCATCGACTGTTACACAGATGTGTCAGGTGTATGGGAATGATTCGAAATATGCAAGTGCGATTAATGTTATGACTACGTTGTTATCTATAATTACCATGCCGGTGTTTGTTTATTTGTATCAAATGTAAAAATATTACAAGGAAAATATTTACAATCTATAAACTGGTAGTATAATAATTTAAAATACAATGCATTGATTATACATCATATTTGATGTATAAAGGAGGGGGATTATATGCCATTTACAACAGTCAAAACAGAAGAGTTAATTGAAAATATGAAACAAAAAGATGCTGAATTTGCAAAACAATGGGATGAAAGCAGAAATGAGTATAAGTTGATACAAGAAATGATTAGAATCAGAAAAGAACAACATATAACACAAACACAATTAGCACAAATGACCGGAAATAAGCAACAATCAATATCAAGAATTGAAAAGAAATTAGTAAAACCATCTCTGGCATCATTTTGTAAGATTATTAATGCATTGGGATATGATTTGAAGATAGTTAAGAAATAAGTTGTTGTTGAACTATAGATTTGGAAAGACTGTGAATTTGCAACTAACAGTTTATTTTCAATAATCTTCAGTTTGTATACTTGAAAAACTACTGTCTGATATTATGTGAATTAATATCCAATATCGTATAACATACACGCCCACTAGTGGTTTCGAACACTGAAATTATTGAATATTATAAAAATGGTTATCTGTCGGCGACCGTAGGAACACGTCGCGGGCAGATAACCATTTTTATAATATTCTACCAATAACTTCAGTTCATCAAACCATTATTTACTGTCTATAATACGTCAAAAACTCCCCAAGTTTCCCCATAGCATCTTCCAAAACTTCAATACGAGGCAGATAAACCACTCTGAAATGATCCGGATCCTTCCAGTTAAATCCACTACCATGCACGATCAAAAGCTTCTTCTCACGTAAAAGATCCAAAGCAAACTGCTCATCATTCGTGATATTAAACTTCTTTGTATCAATCTTAGGAAAGATATAAAACGCAGCCTTCGGTTTCACAGCAGAAATACCAGGAATATCACAAAGTGCTTTATAAACATATTCCCTCTGCTCATAAATACGTCCACCAGGAACAATATAATCATTGACACTCTGATGACCACCCAGCGCCGTCTGGACAACCGCCTGCGCAGGCACATTTGAACAAAGTCTCATATTAGAAAGCATATTAAGTCCCTCGATATAATCCTTTGCAACCGCCTTATTACCACTTAAGATCATCCAGCCAATACGGAAACCAGCGATCATATGAGATTTAGACAATCCGGAAAATGTCACACAAAATAGATCAGGAGCAAGAGAAGCAATGGATACATGTTCCTCTCCATCCATCACAAGACGATCATAAATCTCATCAGAGAAGATAATAAGCTGATGTTCTCTCGCAATATCAACGATCTGCTGTAAGACCTCTCTAGGATACAAAGCCCCAGTTGGGTTATTCGGATTGATCAAAACGATCGCTTTCGTTCTATGATTGATCTTCTTCTTAATATCCTCCATATCAGGATACCAGTCTGACTGTTCATCACAGATATAATGAACCGCCGTACCACCAGCAAGCGTAGCACAAGCTGTCCACAAAGGATAATCCGGAGAAGGGATCAAGATCTCATCCCCATCATCAAGCAGGGCAGACATAGAAAGATTGATAAGCTCACTGACACCATTCCCAGTATAAATGCTGTCGATATCAACATTTGGAAGGTGCTTAAGCTGTGCATACTGCATGATCGCCTTTCTCGCAGCGAACAATCCCTGAGAAGGGGAATATCCTTCGCAGTCAGTCAACTGATGTCTCATATCATAAATGACTTCATCCGGCGTTCTAAAACCAAATGGAGCAGGGTTTCCGATATTTAACTTTAAGATATTTGTTCCATCACGCTCCATACGATTCGCTTCATCCACAACAGGACCACGAACATCATATAAGACATTATCAAGTTTGCTTGATTTACTAAAATGACGAACAGGAGGCTTCTTATTGTCAGTCAGAGAAGAACGATCGATCTCAGGTTCAAAGAAATCTTCCTTAGAAGCATCACCAAGAAGCCATTCCTCCTCAACTTCCAATGTATCTGCAAGAAAATGAGCGATATCCGCACGAGGAAGAGTCTTTCCACTGACATACTGGCTGATATGGCTCTTTCCAACCTTTAACCCTGCCTGATCAGCAGCGTGTACTAGATCCACCTGTTTCATTTGTTTTTGCTCCATAGCAGAACGTAAATGCTCTGCAAATAGTTCTTTCTGATTCATAATACAGCTCCTTTATTAAGAAAAGTTCAATTTATATTTAAAAAGTTCAATTTGTTAAAACGATTATATCATAAAAGAAAAGAAAGTTCAATTTAAAATACACAAAAGTTCAAAAACGACAAAAATATACTTATTATAACAAAAAGTACAAGGAAACTTATTGAAATTTATGATAACATGTAAAGAAGATTAATGAACAAGAATAAAAAAACTATATTATGGGGATTAGAAGAATATGGAAGTATCAAAAAGACAGATGCAGAATTTCCTGATCTATATACTTGATATGGTGGGATTGACTGTAGGATATTTTGTTGCAGTTTATCTGCGATTTGGAAATCTAAAAACAGCATATGGGTTTATGAGAGCTGATACATATTTGCGATGGATCATTGCAATGGCAGTTCTGACTTTTGTTTACTTGCTGTTCCACCCAAATCGCAGTTTTTTTAAGCGTAAAATTAAAGACGAAATACGATGCGATTTTCAGACAGCAGTTCTGACTGGAGCCGGGATGTCAATGATCGCATTGCTGATGGCAGACGCATCCGAGTATTCAAGATTCATTTATATGTTTACGATCGGATTTGAGTTCTTTTATATGATCATAGCGCATCGTCTGTACCGTAAGTACTGGCTGCGAAGAAGATCCAATCATTCATTTGCAAGGAAAATGATGCTGATCACAACTAGTGGTGAAGCAGAGCAAGTGATCACGAATATTATAAAAGAAAAAACATGGGATTTATGGATCACGAGTATTGTCATTATAGATAAAGATATGGTAGGAGAAAATGTCTATGGGATACCAGTCATTGGATTTACATATCGAAGTATGTTTGAATACGCAGCAAGAAATGTTGTAGATGAAGTGTTTATCTACATTCCAAAAGAATATAAATATCCAGTTGCAATGACAATTCAGAATTTTGAGGATATGGGAATCAATACAAGTCTGAATATTCCTTTATTCCAGATTAATCAGAATCTAAATAAGACATTAGAAACTGTAGGACCATATAATGTTGTATCATTTTCTGGAAGAGAAGTTTCTTTATTTATGTTACTTCTTAAGAGAGCGATGGATATCCTTGGTGGACTGGTTGGACTTTTGATCACTGGAATCGCGTTGATCTTTGTGGCACCAGCGGTGAAACTGGAATCTCCGGGACCATTATTGTTTTCTCAGAAGAGAGTTGGTAGAAATGGTAGAATATTTAAGATCTATAAGATCAGATCGATGTATCAGGATGCGGAGGAGCGTAAGAAGGAATTGATGGCTCAGAATGAGATGGACGGGCTGATGTTTAAGATGAAAGATGATCCTCGTATTACGAAGGTTGGGAAATTTATCAGGAAGACTAGTATTGATGAGCTTCCGCAGTTTTGGAATGTACTGAAGGGGGATATGAGTCTGGTTGGGACTAGACCACCTACAGTGGATGAATTTGAGCAGTATAGTGCTTATCATAAGAAGAGGCTTTGTAGAACACCTGGGTTGACTGGAATCTGGCAGGTTAGTGGTCGTAGTACGATTACTGATTTTGAGGAGATTGTGAAATTGGATGTTCAGTATATTGAGAATTGGTCTCTTTGGTTGGATATTAAGATATTGTTTAAGACAGTGGCGCTTGTGTTTAAGGGTGATGATGGTGCACAGTAGAAGGGAAGTGTACGGTGAGTAGTAATTATATAAGGAAGAAACAATTAAAAATTGCGATGATTGGACATAAAGTTGTTCCATCAAGAAGAGGCGGAATTGAACTTGTACTGACTACGATGTGTCCTAAGATGGTAAAACGAGGACATCAAGTTACATGTTATAATCGTTCCGGTGATAAAGTTGAAAATGAATATGTAAATACCGTAAAAAATGGTACATATAAAGGCGTAAAATTAAAGAAAGTATTGACGATCAACAAGAAGGGGCTGGCAGCAATGACATCCTCCTTTTCTGCTGCTATCAGAGCAGCATTTGGAAGATATGATATTGTACATTTTCATGCAGAAGGACCTTGCACAGCTCTTTGGATTCCGAAATTATTCAGAAAACGTTGTATCGTAACAATCCATGGATTGGATTGGGCAAGAGATAAATGGAAATCTGGATTTGGTTCAAAATATATCAAATTTGGAGAGAAAGTGGCTGCGAAATATGCAGATGAAATCATTGTTTTGAGTAAAGGAGTTCAAGATTATTTTAAACAGACGTATGGTCGAGATACAATTCTCATCCCCAATGGAGTATCAAGACCTGAGAATGTGGAAGCTGATCTGCTCACGAAGAAATTTGGTCTGCATAAAGATGATTATATTTGTGCGTTGTCACGACTTACAGAAGAGAAAGGTATTCATTATCTGATTGAAGCTTATCAGAATGTGAAGACGGATAAGAAGTTAGTGATTGCTGGAGATACTAGTGATACGGATGATTATGTGATGAAACTTAAGAAGTTGGCTGGGAATAATCCGAATATTATCTTTACTGGGTTTGTTTCTGGTAGAACATTAGAGGAACTTTATAGTAATGCTTATGTTTATGTATTGCCTTCTAAGTTGGAGGGAATGCCTCTTAGTCTGCTTGAGGCTATGAGTTATGGGAACTGTGTGATCGGGTCAGATATTGCTGAGATTGCTGATGTGGTTGAGGATAAGGCTGTATTGTTCCGTAAGAGTGATGTGGGGAATTTGACGGAGAAGTTGCAGATGGTTTGTGATGATCAGGAACTTGTACAAAAGTATAAGAGTGAAGCTGCTGATTATATTTGTAATAAATACGATTGGGATGATGTTGTGGATAGGACTTTGAAGTTGTATAGAAAAGGGAGAAGATAAATGCGAGTTCTAATGATAAATAAATTTCTGTATCCAAATGGTGGATCAGAAACATATATCTTCAAGTTAGGAGAATATTTAGAAAAACAAGGACACAAAGTAGAGTTCTTTGGAATGGAACACGAAGGAAGATGTGTTGGAAATAGTGTAGATGCTTATACATCTGATATGGATTTTCATGGTGGAAGTAAACTTGCAAAGTTAACATATCCATTAAAAACAATCTATTCCAAAGAAGCAAGAACAAAGATCAGACAGGTACTGGATGATTTTCAGCCAGATGTGTGTCATATCAATAACTTCAACTATCAGTTGACACCAAGTATTATTGTAGAAATCCAGAAATGGAGAAAAGAGACAGGAAAGAACTGCAGAATCGTATTTACAGCACATGACTATCAGCTTGTCTGTCCAAACCATATGTGTAACAATCCTAACACACATGAAAACTGTGAAAAATGTTTAGGTGGACATTTCTTAAATTGTACAAAAGGAAAATGTATCCATGGAAGCACCGCAAAGAGTGCAGTTGGAACCATGGAAGCTGAGTTTTGGAAACTAAAAGGAACTTATAAATATATTGATGCAATGATCTGTTGCAGTCATTTTATGAAAAAAAAGTTAGATAGTAATCCATTGTTTGCAAAGAAAACAATCGCATTACATAACTTTATTGATAAAGTAGAATGGGAAAATACAGAGAAAAAAGACTATGTTCTGTATTTTGGACGTTTCTCTGAAGAAAAGGGAATTGGAACTTTGATTGATGTATGTAAATCATTACCAGATGTTCCATTTATCTTTGCTGGAACTGGTCCGTTAGAAGATCAGATCGAAGGAATTCCAAATATTAAGAATGTCGGATTCCAGACAGGCGAAGATCTAGAAAAACTGATCAGAGAAGCAAGATTTTCTATTTATCCATCTGAATGGTATGAAAACTGTCCATTCTCAGTGATGGAATCACAGATGTATGGAACTCCAGTATTAGGAGCGAACATTGGTGGAATTCCAGAGCTGATTCAGGAAGGAAAAACAGGAGAATTATTTGAAAGTGCAGATGCAGTTGATTTGAAAGAAAAGATTAAACATCTGTGGGAAGATAAGGAACTAACAGCTTCTTATACAGAAAATTGTAAAGATATCAGTTTTGATACAGTTGATGAGTACTATGAGAAGTTGATGAAGATTTATACAGGACGAGTTCGAGGAAATCGAGCAGCAAGTAAACAAAAAGGGAAGTTGAGTGAGAAAAATATGAGTAAAGATAAGAAAGTTAAAAAGTTAAATGGTACAGTTATTGTTACATATCGTTGTAATGCAAGATGTAATATGTGTAATCGTTACAAGAAACCATCTACACCAGATGAAGAAATCAGCTTAGAAACAATTAAGAAGTTACCACCAATGTACTTTACAAACATTACTGGTGGAGAACCATTTATTCGTACAGACTTAAAAGATATTGTACGTGAATTACAGAAAAAATCCGATCGTATCGTTATCTCAACAAATGGTTTCTTTACAGACCGTATCGTAGATCTTTGCAAAGAATTTCCTAATGTCGGAATTCGTATTTCTATCGAAGGATTAGAAGAAACAAATAATAAAATCCGTGGATTAGAAAACGGATTCCAACGTGGATATACAACATTAAAGAAATTAAGACAGATGGGTATGAAAGACGTTGGATTTGGTATGACAGTACAGGATGCAAACTGTAAAGACTTAGTACCTCTTTATAAGATTTCAGATAAGATGGGAATGGAATTTGCAACAGCTTCCTTACATAACAGCTTTTACTTTGTAGAAGCAAAGAATATCATCAAAAACCGTCCAATGGTTGCAAAACAGTTTGAAAACTTAGTAAATGAATTGTTAAACAGCAATTCACCAAAGAAATGGTTCCGTGCTTACTTTAACCATGGATTGATCAATTATATTTATGGACAGAAGAGATTACTTCCATGTGATATGAGTTTTGACACATTCTTTATTGATCCATATGGTGATGTTATGCCATGTAATGGAACAAAAGATAAAGAAGTTATGGGTAACTTAAATGAACAGAGCTGGAATGAATTATGGAACAGTAAAGAAGCAGAAGAAGTTCGTAAGAAAGTTCGTTGCTGCGATCGTGACTGCTGGATGATTGGTTCTGTATCACCTGCGATGCATAAGTATATTTGGGTTCCTGCTCTTTGGGTTGTGAAACATAAATTCTTACGTTTCTTTAAGAAGAAAAAATATAGTATGTATGAGAATAAGATCGTTCGTGATTATAAGAAGGGTATTGTTACGAAGGAAGAACTTGATAAGTGTTCTACATGTGATATGTGTGCAACGATCAATGATGGATTGTCTGCGGCTTCTAAGGAGCAGTTAGTTGGTAAGAGTGGAGAAGAGATTGTGGATGCGGATATTGCGGCACAGATGGAGAAGTAGAAGATGGGTGTTGATACTACAGTTACAATTTTAACTCCAACTTATAATAGAAAAGAACTTTTATCAAAGTTATATGAATCACTGCAATTACAAAAAGATAAAGATTTTGAGTGGTTAATTGTTGATGATGGAAGTACAGATGGAACATCCGAGATTATAAATCAATTCATATCTAATGCTGATTTCAGTATTAGATATGAATTAAAAGAAAATGGCGGAAAACATACAGCATTGAATTATGCTTATCAATTTATCAAATCCCCATTAACGTTTATTGTTGATAGTGATGATAAGTTAACAGATGATGCTGTAGATGCTATAAAAAAAGTTTATCGTAAATATCAAGATGAAAAAGATATTTGTGGATTTAGTTTCCTTAGAGGCAAACCGGATGGTGGATATTTGAGTGATTCAGGAGTACCTAAAAATGGAATGAAAGAATCCTATGTAGAATGTCGTATCAATCGTGGAATTGGTGGAGATATGGCAGAGGTATGGTATACACATTGTTTGAAAGAATATCCTTTTCCGGAGTTTCAGGGAGAAAAATTCTTAGGTGAAGATGTTGTATGGATTCGAATGACAGAGAAATATAAAATGAGATTTTTTAATAAAGTAATTTATATTTCTGATTATTTGGATGAAGGATTAACGAATAATCGACGGAAACATAATATTGCTTCACCACAGGGATGTGTTGTTAGAGCAGAATCTTTTCTTAAATCTGATGCTAATTTGAAAGCTAAGGTTAAGGCTATGATGCAGTATTATATATATGGTAGATTTGCGAATATTAAAATAAAAACATTATGGAAGCGAAGTCAAAAAAAATTATTTTTTGTTTTTATGATACTTCCATCGCATGTATTATATTTAAAATGGAAGAGAATTTGAGGATCGTATAAATGAAAAATATTAGTAATCAAAAAGTACATTATGGAGCCTTAGATGGACTTAGAGCTTATTCTGCGATAGGTGTAGCTATGATGCATATTTTATCTAATGGTCAATATAGGATAAAAGGATTTGTCTTTAATTCTTTTATTGCATCATTGGGAAATTTAGTATTTCTGTTTATGATGATTAGTGCATTTTCTATGTGTTGTGGATATTATAAAAGAATTACAAGCCAACAGATTTCAATAGAAAAATTTTATAGTAGAAGATATCAGAAAATGTGGCCTTTTTTTGCAATATTATGTTTGATTGATATTATAATTTCACCTAGCAAAAGAGCAATTTATGAATTGTTTGCAAATTTAACGTTATGTTTTGGACTATTACCTAATGCGAATATATCTGTAATAGGAATTGGTTGGTTTTTAGGATTGATTTTTGTATTTTATATGATTTTTCCATTTTTCTGTTTTTTGATTAGCAACAAAAAAAGAGCATGGATGGCGATGGTTATATCAATGATTTTCAATGTATTATGTAGAATATATTTTTTTGATAAAAATCATATGCTGGATCAGTTTGACGTAAGAACCAATATTATATATTCATCAATGTTTTTTATGGCTGGAGGAATTATATATTTATATAAAGAACAGTTGTTGAAAATTGTGTCTAAATATAGGATTTCAGTAATTTTATTAGCGTTGCTATTTACAATAGGATATTTTTATGAAGGTAATGCAGAGCCATTTATTATGTTACTGCTATTTGCAATACTTTTAATTTACTCTATTGGAAGTTTAGAAAAGCAAGGAAAAATACTTGAAAATAAGTTTACTAAATTTATAGGAAATATTAGTTTGGAAATTTATTTGTGTCATATGGTATTTTATCGATTAATAGAAAAATTACATTTAACTCATTTGCTTGGAAATGAAATTTTTTCATACATATTAACTGTGATTATGACATTGTGTTGTGCAGTTGTTTTTTCTTGTGGTATAAAATATTTTTTAAACAAAGTAGTGCAAAGAAGACAGTGAAAGGAAGAAGTTGATGTATAAAATAGCGTATGTAGTTCCATTTTTTGGAAAGTTTCCGAAGGGATTTCAGTTTTGGTTATTAAGTTGTAAATGTAATCCAACCATAGATTGGTTGATCTTTACAGATGATAAAACACAATATGATTATCCTGAAAATGTTAAAGTTACTTATTTTTCTTTTGATGAAATGAAAAATAGAGTTCAAAAAATTTTTGATTTTCCTATATCATTAGAACGCCCATATAAATTGTGTGATTATAAACCGTCATATGGGGAAGTTTTTGCAGAAGAATTAAAAGGTTATGATTTCTGGGGAAATTGTGACATAGATTTAGTTTGGGGAAACATAAGAAAATTTTATACAAATGATATTTTGGAGAAATATGAAAAAGTAGGATTTAATGGACATTCTATGTTATATAAAAATACACCAGAAGTAAATTCAAGATATCGTACATATATAGAAGGAGAAGAATTTTATAAAGAAGTATATACAACAGATAAAGGTTATGCATTTGATGAACCAGGGATGGATAATATTTATAAAAGTCTTAAAATTCCTGTATACGAAGGAATTGATTTTGCCAATTTGTTAAAATATGATTATGGATTTTTCCTTGATTGGAAACCAAAGACAGAAGATTATAAAAATGAACATCAAATATTTACTTGGAAAAATGGACAATTACTTAGATATTATCTTACAAATGGTAAAATATATCAAGAAGAATATATGTATTTACATTATTGGTGTCGCCCAACAACCTTTAAGATTTCAGAGTATAAAGAAGAAAAACAGTATCTTATTTATGCAGATACAACGACTGACAAGTTCTATGAAATTACACCTGAATTGATTGTAAAGAGAAGCAAAAGAAGTAAAGTTAAATTTTATGCAAAAGTATTATGGTTCAACCGAAAGAAGATAACATTAGAAAGAATTATATTTAATATCAAAGGTATGTTAAAGTATAAAGAAGATTAGGGGTAATAAATAATGAGATTGTATGTGATATTTGATAAATTCAGAAGGTATTGGAGACAGATACGTATGTTAACAATACGTGATGGATGGAAAAAGATGGATTACATAAAAAAACATAATATGTTTGCGCAGGTTGGAGAGAATTGTTATTTTCAATCTAATATATTACCAGCAGAACCATTTTTAGTATATTTACATAATAATGTTGCTATCTCTGCAGGAGTACGTTTAGTTACTCATAGTGCTGTAAATACGGTTTTTAATCACGAAGAAAATACAGATACTTATTTATGCAGATATGGCAAGGTTGAAATCGGAAATAATGTTTATATAGGTGCAGATGCAATAATTAATTATGGAGTTACAATTGGAGATAATTGTATTATTGCTGCGGGTGCTGTAGTGACTAAAGATGTTCCAGTAGGAAGTATTATGGGAGGTGTCCCAGCAAAACAGATTGGGACATATGAAGATGCTAAGAAAAAAGCAAAAGAGTTTTCTAAACCATATTTAGATATGGGATTGAGGGAGCCATGTACAGTTGAAGAGATGATGAATAAAATTGAGAAGTGATTATACAATGAAAGGAAGATGCAAATTAATGGGGAAAAGTCAAAAAAGATATGTGTGGGTTGATTATATAAAAATATTTGCATGTTTATTGGTTGTATTTGGTCACTTATATATGTCAATGATGGCAGGTGGTTGGATAAAAGAAACGGCAAGATATTATTGTTGGCCAGTACAAACAATTTATACATTTCATGTGCCATTATTTTTCATATGTAGTGGTTTCTTATATCAATCTTCTAATAAAAACAAAGAATGGACATTAGAAAAACATGTTAAGAATGTGAAACGAAAATGGTTAGCTTTAGGAGTTCCGTATTTTACATTTTCTATTATAACATTAGTGTTGAAAATTGTATTTTCATCAGAGGTTAATAATCAAGCAACACCAATATTAAGAACATTATTTATAGAACCAATAGCACCATATTGGTATTTGTATACATTGTTTTTTTTATTTTGCATTGTTCCATATTTTAAAGATAAACAGTTGATGAAAAAGATTTTTGTAGGAGCTGTATTTTTCAAAGTATTATATGTAGTATGGCTTTGTAATTTCAATCTTCCAGATATAGTAAACAAGATTTTAGCAAATTTAGTATGGTTTTTACTAGGAATGTTGATATCAGAAATTTATATGTCTAAGACATTGATTAAAGATTGGATGAATGTCGTGATTTTGGGAGTGGGATTAGGAATATCATGGATATATTATTCAAAGCCCCTTGAAAATAATGTACTTCAATTTGTAATAGGTAGCTGTATGATTTTTCCGATACTTTATTTTTTTATGAGCATAAGCCCAGACAAAGAAGGAAGATTTGTACATAAATTAAATCAGTATTTTATGCCTGTATACGTGTTACATACTATAATTGCAGCTATGTTAAGAAGTATATTATTAAAAATAGGAATAGCAAATTTTCTATTACATTTTTCTATAGAATTGATAGCAAGTATATTAATTCCTATTGTTATATATGAGATTGCATCTAAGAATTGGATCTTATTATTTTGGTTTGAACCAGTAAAGGCATTGAAAATGAAAAGGAAGAAAAATGAGAATTAAGGAATTGATTTTAAAAAGTATTAAGTCGAAAACATTATTAACAGATATTTTTGGATATGGTTTAATTGTAACTAAATTTGCAGATAAATATTTAGCTGGTCAAGTTACTATGTATAAATCGTATAGTTGGTTAAAAAAAAGATTTTGGAAAGAAGTTCAGACAAAAGAAGAGTTAGAACTAAATGAAATGCCAGCCAAAAAAGATTATGTATGGTTTTGTTGGTTACAAGGAATTGATTCAGCACCAAAGTTGGTACAAGATTGTTATAATTCAATAAGATACTGGTTAAAAGATAAGGAAATAATTGTAATAACAAAAGAAAATTATAAACAATATGTAGAGTTTCCAGATTATATTATTGAAAAATGGGAAAAGGGTATTATAAGTAATACGCATTTTTCTGATTTATTGAGATTAGAATTATTAATACGACATGGGGGATTATGGTTAGATGCTACGACATATTTAACAGGACCATTACCTAACTATATAGAAGATAATAATTTCTTTGTTTATAGAAATGGTTGGATGGATATGGAAATGATTAATATTGGCAGTTGGCTGATGTATAGTAAAAAGAGTAATAATTACTTATTAACAGAAACAAGAAAACTTCTTTATAAATATTGGAAAAAATATAATTACTTGAAAAATTATTTTTTGTTACATATGTTTTTTAGAATGGTAACAGATGAAAATCCTGAAGAGTGGGAGAAAGTTCCGATGATTAGTCAAATAGATGCACACTTATTAGAAAGAGAATTAAATAAGAAATATAATGACCATCGTTTAAATGAAATAAAAAAGCTAACATCTATTCATAAATTAACATATAAAAATTTAGAAGAAAAAAAAGATAGTTTTTTATGTTATTTAAATATGATATATGTAAAGGAGTAGAAAGGGATAATGTATGAAAGAAAAACAATAACTATACGAGATCTTATTATGTATATTTTTATTCAATTTCCAATATCATCTATATTGAAAACATATATAGGACCATTAAATATAATGTTAACAGTAATAATTTTCGGATTATTTTTTTTGTATTACATGAAGTGCGGAATAAGAAGATATGAGTTAATATTAATCATATATAGCATTTTGACGATAATTTTTAATTGCGTAAAGTATAATATGATTTTTTTTAATATAAATATGTTGATATATTTTCCTTTTTTTATTTTTTATATATTATTTTTTATGAGAAATGATGAGGTAATTCTTAGATTTCTAAGAAAACATAGATTATATTTGGATTTAGTAATATATACGTGGAATTTTTTTGTTGCAATTTCTTTGTTTATTCCAAGTTGTTATACATACGAAGGAGAAGATAGAGGTTTTGTATCATTTGCTGGAACTACATTTTTATTATCGCCCATAGCAATATATGTATTTATTTTATTGGCATTTCAGTATATGTTTTATAAAAAAAAGATATATATATATTTAATGATTATTCCGAGTTTATGTATTTTAATGGGAACATCAAGGACATATTTAATTGTTCTGGTGTGTGCTTGGATGATATTTTTATATACGAGAATAAAAAATAAAAGAATTTTTAAATATGTATTTGTTTTAATTGCAATATTAGCTATAGGGATAATATTAGTTTCACCCATAAAAAATAAGTTTACTACTGCAGTTGGAAGAGTTGATACAGCAAATTTAAGTTTTATTGAGGCATTTACAAGTGGAAGATCGAGCTTTTGGTCATATGACATGTATATGATTTTACATAATAAAATTGGTCAATTAATATTTGGAAATGGAGTCAATTATTTATTTTATTTAAATAAGCCGGTTTTTCATGTTCCGTTATGGGCACATAATGATTATATTCAAATATTAAGTGATTATGGAATATTAGGATTAGTGATTTATATAGGATTGATGGTTGCTATAATAAAAAAATCAATAAAATACATAGATAAATCTAAATTAATTATAATTATATTGGTTATTTTATGGGCATTTAACGCATTTTTTAATATGTTTTATACATATTTTTGTGCAGTTTTGTCATTCCCATATTTTATTCTTCTGTTAAAATATGATTCTCAAAAAAATATAATAGGCTCTCGGAATCATGAGCCTTTCGACTAAGATTCATTGGTCGGATGAACCTTGAAAAGTAAATATTATCCAGAACGGACATGAAAAGTAATAAATGATGAAAATTGACGCACTTTTATAGAACTTGTGTCAAACATGGCTTATAATGGTATTGCTTATGAAATTAAGCGGCTTGCTCAAAGAGATCTTTTAGTAGGGAAGTCTTTGGCAAAGTCTGTGCATCAAGATGTTGACACATCATGATGGCAAACAGACGGCAGTACCACATCATAGATGAACGATATTTGCCGTCTTCTAATTTATAGTCTATTTTTTCACGTTTATTACAACGTTCCGCAGAAGTTCTTGCATTATATTCCAGTTTCCATTCCTCACTGCTACGTGGAGGAGTATTGAAGAGCCTTGGATTATCCTTTAATACAAGGTGAACATTTCTACCATACTTTGCGTCAGAACGAGGCTCATCACAAGTACAGTGAGGGATACCGCCTTTGTAAGAGATTTTAGGACAGCGATATTTGATACGTCCTTTTCTTGGTTCAACAGCGGCTTGTTTCATAGGAAAACCTTTTGGACATAAAGGAATCCCATCACTGTTTATAGAAATATCATCTTTATAGACTGGCGGTCTTCCGCATTTCCAGTTGAGATCAATAAAAGGTGTGATATTGTTTTTTTACAGTAATCATAGTAAGGCATCGCATCATGCGCTGAATCCAGAAGCAACTTGGTAACATTTGCTTCTGGGAGCATTTTTTTCATGGAAAACCAGTTGTATAAAAAATCATGCGAGTCGTGCCGAGAAGCAGGACTCAGAAAAGGAAAAACAGGCAGGTCATTTTCAGAATCAGAAGCAGTCAGCATGTATAAGTCGTATCCAAAGTAATGACGGTTGCGATGGGAATCCCAACCGATATCACAGTCAGGCTGATGATAGATACGGTTGCATTTGCAATCACGAATTCCGTTTTTCAGGCAGTTACAGGTTCTTGTTTTTCGCTCTTGAGCGGAAGTGTAAACGGGAGTTCCATCACCGGCTAAGGCAAGGAAAGTTAAAGAGATAAGTCCCATGCTGGCAGAATTCTGAAGGAAAAAAGTATTGAAAATTTCCCAAAGTTTTGCGCAGGGAGCCATATCAGCAGGAGGATTCTTTTCAAACTGCTGAAAGAGATCATCAACGGTAAGTTTTTCAACAGGAGCAGCTTTTTGTTCTTTCCCTTTTGGTTTCTGAGGTTTTACCTTAGGAGGATGAACAGCATTAGTCAGGTTCTTGTTGGAAGATAACCAGAGCCGCCTGTGGAAGTCATAAAAGGTACCAACGCCTGGAGTATCGCCGACAAAGAAGCCGGAAATGATGGCGTGAAGAAGGTATTCTTTCAGGTCAGCAGCAAATCTGGTGTAGGAAGTAATTTTAAATGCGGCAAAAACAAGGATGGCACGAAGCATATCGGAAGGGAGTCTAGGTTCAGGACTAAAGACAGAATACCGATCCTTCATAAGTTCATTAACTTGTGACAGATCAAGATTCCAAAATTTATCAATGATCTGCCAGGTGGAAGAAGAAAGGGAAGTAGCAGCATTCGGATAATATTTACGAAGTTGAGTCAGGACACGATCCTGATAGGCGGAATGACCGCCAATGTTAACAGGTTTCAATGAAACACACCTCCAAATCAAAAAGTCTATTTCGGCTGTGCCGAAACGATATGCCTTATTAATCAAGAGGCGCGAAGCGCCGCATTTTTAGTGGTAAATGTCAAGGACTTTTTTGAAAAAGGTGGAGAAAAAATAAAAAGGGAATCTCAGAAGGCACATAAATACAGGCTTAGAGAGTCCGAGAGACTATTATAGAGAAATGGAGAAAAAAATAAGTGGGAAAGTATAAGTATTTATTTAAAAATATAGGGATTATGACTATTAGTAATTTTGGAACAAAAATACTTTCATTTTTAATGGTTCCATTGTATACTAATTTACTTTCAACTAGTGAATATGGTACATATGATTTATATCAAACAACATTATTTTTATTTGTTCCTATTTTATCATTGAATATAGCAGATGCAATCATGCGTTTCAGCATGGATAAAAATCAAAAATTAGAAGAAATTATAGGAATTGCATTTAGAATATTTCTAAAAGCAACAGCTGTTTGTATTGTTTTAACAGTTATAAATTATAAATTAAATATTTTTAAAGTATTTAATTCGTATATACACTTTTTTTGTATATATTTTGCTGTTAGCTTATTGTTTGATATTTTAAGCCAATTTGCAAGAGGTACAGAAAAGATTTTAGATGTTGGTATAGCTGGAATTATTAGTTCAGTTACAATGTTAGTAAGTAATATTTTATTTTTAGTATATTTTCATATGGGATTAACAGGATATTTTCTAGCTAATTGCTTGGCATATATATTATCAGATGCATATTTGTTTATACGATTAAAAATATGGAAATATATTAAAACTCAAAATATTAACAAAGGTACTCAGAAAGAAATGGTAAAATATAGTGTGCCAATGGGATTAGGAAATATAGGTTGGTGGATTAATAATGTTTCTGATAGGTATATAGTTACATGGATTTGCGGAGTAGGTGTGAATGGAATATATTCAGTTGCCTACAAAATACCATCTTTATTATCTATGTTCCAACAAATATTTAATCAAGCATGGACTATATCAGCTGTAAAAGAATACGATTCTAATAAGAACGAATTTTATAGTAATGTATACAATTGTTATAATATAGGAATGATACTGACATGTTCTGTGTTAATATTGTTTGATAAAGTGATTGCAAAAATCTTGTTTGGAAAAGGATTTTATTTAGCATGGCAGTATGCTCCATTTTTAATGATTTCTGTAGTTTTTGGAGCATTGGTACAGTTATTAGGTGGGATATTTGCAGCTACAAAAGAATCTGTGGTTTTTGGAAAAACTATTATGATAGGTGCAGTTATTAATACAATTTTAAATGTTGTTTTAGTATATTGCATGGGAGCAATAGGAGCGGCTGTAGCGACATCTGTATCATATATGATTATATGGGCAATTCGATTAAGGGAAATATATAAAAGAATGGAATTGAATATAAACTTAAAAAAAGATATATTCGCTTATATAATATTATATGTACAAGCTATAGGATTAATTATAAGTAATAATTTTTTGAAAGAAAGTATAATAATTCAGATTGTAAGTCTGTTAATTTTGATTTTAATTTATTTTAGAACAATAAAGAAATATTTAATGAGAATATTAAAAAAATAAAAAAACTAGGCAAAGTAAATAGAGGAACTAAAAATGCTAAAAGAAGTTATAAAAAGGATAGTTAGCAATGTATTAATAGCGTTTTATCAACCATTGTTATTTGCCATTGTGCTTTCGATGTTATTTATGTTTATGTATTTATATGTCCACTATCCAGAAGAGTCGCAAAAAAATTGGCTTTCAGCAGTTAAAGTATGGGGAAAACATTTAAAAAGAGATTCAAAATTCAGAAAAATGTTTTATTTATCATTTTGTTGTGCAATGATTTTATTTCGGACATTATTAAACAGGTCAATTAGTATTAATCCATTAGAAGATGTCTGGGGAGTTTGGGGAATATATAAATTTGATGTTAATCTCGGACAAATGGTGTTAACGACAGAATGTATAGAAAATGTGATATTATTTGTACCATATATGATATTGATATTATGTAATTTTTCAGATAGGTTATTAAAAGATAATTTAAAATTAAGTCAGATATTAAAGAAAAGTTTTTTGATTTCTTTTTTGAGTTCATTTGTGATAGAGACGTTGCAATTAATTTTTCATGTTGGAACGTTTCAGATATCAGATTTGTTTTTTAATACATTGGGTGGAATAGCAGGAGGTATAATATATTTTATTGTAATGAAATATATTAAGAATTCTGGGAAATAGTAAGGGGATATATGTTATCGATTTTTAAAGTAAAACAAATAGACGAGATATGGTTAGGAAGTGGAGTGAGAGAGACAAAAATATTGTTTGGACAAGAAAAAACATATCCACCGAAAAAAGTATAAAGAGAATTAAGCAATTATATTATTATTTAATTGAAAAATATCCAAAAATTAATATAGAAATGATATGCGATTCACATTCTATAGGGATAGAGTTGGAAGATAAAGTTAATGCACAATATCAATATAATAATGAAAGAACAGGAAGGATCATATTTAATTCTAATAAGTGGCAAGAATTAGGTAATTATAATATGCTAGGACGAGGTGGAATACCAGATGAGATAAAGATGAAGACATGGAATTTAAAAGATGTTTATCATAAAAATCATTTACAGTATGTTTTTATACATGAATTTGCACATGCAATAGAAACTCAATATAAGTTATATGAAAATAAAACAATAATTAATGCGTATAATAAATATAAACAAAATAATATTTTTGAAGAAGATGTGTCAGAATTTATTGTTAATTGTTTTGTTACAAGTATAGTTGCAGAAAATAATGAAATGGCTAATAGGATAAGAAAAATAATGGAATTTCAAATAAAAAATAATTAATGGGACCTTAAGAAATCAGTCTACAAAATGAATAGCTATATTGAATATAAAATACATAAAATTTGAAAAATAGGTTCACTTTTTATAAAAAAGGAACTTTTATATTGTAAAGGGGAGAAAATACGAATGAATACAACATTAATTATCATGGCAGCAGGAATTGGCTCTAGATTTGGAGAAGGAATCAAACAGTTAGCCCAAATGGGACCAAATGGAGAGATCATCATGGATTATTCCATTCATGATGCAAAAGAAGCAGGATTTAACAAAGTAGTCTTTATTATCCGCAAAGACATTTTCAAGGAGTTCGAAGAGATCATTGGAAACAGGATCAAAGAACAGATCGATGTTGAATATGTATTTCAGGAGCTTGATGATCTGCCAGAAGGTTTTGAAGTACCAGAAGGAAGAACAAAACCATGGGGAACAGGTCAGGCAGTCTTATGCTGCAAAGATGTAGTGAAAGAACCATTTGTGATCATCAATGCAGATGACTATTACGGAAAAGAAGCATTTGTGAAACTGCATGATTTTTTAGTATCCGGAGAAGACCTTGGAAGAGAATTTACCATGGGAATGGGTGGATTCATTTTAAAGAACACATTAAGTGACAATGGAACAGTGACCAGAGGAGTCAGTGTTGTCGATGAGAATGGTCTATTAAGCCAGGTACATGAGACAACAGGAATCGAAATGGGAGAAGACGGACAGATCAAATGTGACAGCGAAGAAGTACAGAAATGGATCAGTCCAGAAGATAAAGTATCCATGAACATGTGGGCAGGATATCCAGAATTTTTAGATTTCTTAGCAGAGGATTTCAAAGATTTCCTTGCGAATGTAGAAGAAGGAGATTTAAAGAGTGAATATCTGTTACCGAATATCGTGGACAAACTTTTGAAAGAAGAAAGAGCGAACGTGAAGGTGCTGGAGACACAGGATCGTTGGTTTGGAGTTACATATAAGGAAGATAAAGAGACTGTGCAGAAGGCTTTTAGGGAGTTGATTGCTGATGGAGTTTATGCGGAGAAGCTTTGGGAGTAGATAGGAATTAAATTTAACCAATACAGTATAAAGATAAAAGTACTGTATTGGTTATGTTTATTTTATTACCAACAAATGAAAGATAAAATATGCTGGAGGAAAAATTAGTGTGAATATTACATTTTTTATTGGAAATGGCTTTGATTTAAATTTAGGACTAAAAACACGATATAAGGATTTTTATAAATATTTTAAAGAGAATGTTAGGAGAAGTAATATAATTAGAGGTTGGATTAATGAAAAAGATATATTGTGGTCTGATTTAGAAAAAGCGTTAGGACAATCTTTATCTAGCATAAATAGAGGAAATTTAGAACAATTTTATGATGATAAAGACGAAATGGATGATCTTTTGATTGATTATTTGCAAGAAGAGCAAGAAAAATATTCTTATGAAGATGAAGAGAATATAAAAAAAGAATTAATTGCTTCATTAGATAATTTTGATATTAATTTGTCAAAAGCAGATAAGCAAAGAATTTATAGAGTGAAGCAAAGACATGCATTCAATGGGGTGATGTATAATTTTGTTGTTTTTAACTATACAAATTGTGTTGATAGAATAGTAGAGATTCAAAAAAAAGAAGATTCGGTTATTAGTACACATACATATTTTTATGATGCAAGTCAGTATAATAGTGATTCAAAGTTAGGAGAAATTTATCACATTCATGGAACTGTAAATGAAGAAATGATTTTAGGAGTTAATGATGAAAGTCAGATAAATAATGAATTTTTAAAGCAAGAAGAAATTTTTTGCGATAGCTTTATTAAATCATATATGAATAAAATGATAGGACAGCAAAAAACGGAGGAAGTACAAGACTTAATTAATAATAGTGAAATTATATGTTTATTTGGAATGTCTATAGGTGAAACAGATAAGCTTTGGTGGGAAAAAATAGTAGATTGGTTAGTAGAAGACAAAGAAAAATTATTAGTAATATTTTGGAGAGATAATAAAAAATTAAATAAAAATAGATTGCCTTCAAGAACAATAAGAAATAATGATAAAGTTAAAAATCAATTTTTGGAAAAAGGGAAAGGGCAATTAACAGACGAAAAATTACGATTAATTAAAGATAGAATTTTTGTTAGTTATAATGATGATGATATTTTTAATTTTCCTAAATATGATGAAGAGAAAGATGATAGTTTGAAAGTATTTGGTAAGCGTTTTAGTGGAACAAGGATTGATTCTATTGAAAATAGTATATATAACGGATAAGTTGTTAGAATAATTTAAAATATAAAATTTAGGTGGAGTTTTATAAGATAATGAGGAAATGGGAAATAGGTATAAAGAATATACTTAAAAAGATTTTGGATAATATTACAAGATTAACAATTACAATTATAATATTAATAATTATAGGAGTTATTATCCTTATAATATCATCATATACAAATGGTCCAATGAATAATATTTTATGCGGTGTTGGAACAGGTATTATTACTTCTGCAATAGTATCTTATTTAATGGAAAGTATTAATAGAGTAAATGAGAAAAGAAAAATGGAGAGTTATTATAGTAGAGTGTTAACACCATTTCTTGTTTCAGTTGGAAATATATACAATAGTTTGATGTATCATTTGAATGAATATCGGATATTGCAAGAAAAGAAAGAATATATTTTGATTCCAATAGAAAATACTAAAGAATTATCAAAAAGATTAAAATATCTTGAATCATTAGATTTAAAGGATAAATCATCTGAGGAAAGAGAAAAGTTAGAAGAGTTATTTAATATTCCCATGTTATATTATAGAGAAATGTATGGAAAATATTATGATTTACCATTAGATGATATGTTATATCAAGAGTTAATTACAGAAGAACAATATAGTAAATTAAAAGATTATGGTATTACAGATGAATGTAGAAATTGTATAGACAAATTGGAAAGAGATGAATTGACAGATCAAAAAGGGTATGAGATAAGAGCGCGATTGTTCCATGGAACGATACTCCAAATTAATAGGATGTCAAAAATATTAGATGTGGTGGGACGAAAAATAAAGAGTGAAAATTATAAATTAGATAATTATTTTGATGATTTATATTTTAGAGAAGTTATTGAAACATCGGAAGAATTTATTAGAGAAATGGAAGAAAGAGCAGAAGCAGATGCAGAATATTATGCAGAACATCCAGAATTATTAGAAGAGACGGAAAGAGATATTTTAGAACAAAAAATTTTAGAGGGAATTTGGGATGAAGATAAAGAAAAAATAAAAAAGAATTTTGCAGAAATAGATCCAAAAGATAAAGGAATACAAAATGATTTAACAATGTGTATAGCTAAGAAAGTAATGAAAGATAGAGAACTTAGAAGACTGTATTATGAAAAATATGGTATTAAGTATAAAAATCAAAATAAAAATAGGGTATTGTATAAGATGAAAATGTTATTAAAAAATTATTTAAATGGAATGCTTAAGAAGTCACGATAATCGATTTATGGGTTTATAAAAACTACTACAGTAGTAAGTGCTTTATCTAAGGGTGGATTTTCAATCCACATAAATCCTGTCATAATGATTGCTAGATGCTAGCGTTTTACTTCCATCGTTTGCTAGATGAATGAAAATGCTAGTACTTTACTACAATTATGGAGGAGTACAATGAGAGCAAAAAGACGTACCGAACAGGAACAGTATGATATCATTATGGAATGCAGACAGAGCGGACTTTCTGATCACCAGTGGTGTCTGGAACATGACATCAATCCGGGAACTTTTTATAACTGGGTCTGTCGTTTTCGCAAGCAGGCTTGTGAATTTCCAGAACCATCAGGAAAAGACCGATTTCAGGCTATAATGGTCTCATAAATTAAGACACTTTTTCGGACAGATCTTAATGAATCTGATATACTTAAATCAATACATAAGAAAGGATTCAGTGTCATGTCCAGAAAAAGAAGAAATTTTAGTGCAAAATTTAAATCAGACCTTGTGATCGAGCTACTCAAAGAAGAAAAAGATCTCAATACCTTAGCAACAGAAAACAATATTCAACCAAATCTTCTCCGTAACTGGAAAAGAGAATTCTTGAACAATGCTTCTGCTGTGTTTGACGACAAATGTGAGGAAAACCTCAAGGAAAAGCTTGTCGAAGAACGCAAGGAAAAAGCTGAGTATGCAAAAAAGGTTGGTCAGTTAACCATGCAGGTGGACTGGCTCAAAAAAAAATCTGAAGAAATTTGCGGACCTGACTACGAGAGTAAATTTAGTCCGAAACCTTTTGACGACTAAAGAACTTTCTGCTTCTGTTGGCGCCAGCTTACTTGATATCAACCGTACAAGTATTTATTACAAAGAATCTCCAGTATCTGATGATGAACTGGCATGTAAAGAGATCATTGATCATCTCCATACGGATAATCCAACCTAGGGTGCAAGACAGATGTCTGCACAATTAAAATCCAGAGGATATAGAGTCGGTCGTCGAAAATCCAGACGATATATGAATGAAATGGACATTCATCCAATCTATCCTAAGATGAATCTGTCTAAGCGTATGCAACAGGCAAAAGTCTGCCCTTATCTACTCCGCAACGCTGTCATCGATAAGCCAAATCAGGCATGGTCCATTGACATTATATATATCCCGATCAAACACGGATTTCTGTATCTGACTGCAGTGATCGACTGGTACAGCCGCTGTATCGTCGGATGGGAAGTAGATGATACTCTTGATACCCGAATGGTGCTCAATGCATTAAATAAAGCATTTAAGATAGCCAAACCTCAGATCTTGAACTCAGATCAGGGATGTCAGTTTACCAGCCAGCAATATATCGATTTTGTAAAAGAAAATGGTATCCGTCAGAGCATGGATGGAAAAAGTCGTTGGGTTGATAATATCACGATCGAACGATGGTTTCGAAGTTTTAAGTATGAAGAAGCTTACCTGACACAATATAATAATATCAAAGAAGCCAGAGCAGCTATCAAACAATATGTTCACACCTATAACTTTGAAAGATAGTAAGCGCTTTATTTTAGGGTGGATTTTCAATCCATCTAAATCCTGTCATAATGATTGCTAGATGCTAGCGTTTTACTTCCATCGTTTGCTAGATGAATGAAAATGCTAGTACTTTACTACAATTATGGAGGAGTACAATGAGAGCAAAAAGACGCACGGAACAGGAACAGTATGATATGATCATGGAATGCAGACAGAGCGGACATTCTGATCACCAGTGGTGTCTGGAACATGATATCAATCCTGGGACTTTTTATAACTGGGTCCGCCGTTTTCGTAAACAGGCCTGTGAATTTCCAGCACCGGCAGGAAAAGACAGGTTTCAGGCAGTTCATCAGGAAGTCGTGAAAATGGAGATCATTCCAGACCATCCTTCAGACTTTTTCGAACAGCCATCTATGGAAGATAGTGTAGAAATCACAAAACCTGTTGCAGCAATGGAACTTCAGATCGGAAAAGCTGTTCTGAGGATCAGTAATCAGACAGATCCAAGATTACTGGAACAAACATTAAAACTTCTGGGAGCTTTCTCATGTTAGGCGATATCTCTGTTGTGGATGATATCTATATTGTCTGTGGATATACAGATATGAGAAAACAGATCGACGGATTATGTGCTATCGTAAAAGATCAGCTGCATATGGATCCAAAACAGAGAGCCTTATATCTTTTCTGTGGCCGGAGATGTGACCGGATCAAAGCACTTTTATATGAAAACGATGGCTTTGTACTATTATATAAAAGACTGACCGTTTCCGAAGGAAGATACCGCTGGCCAAGGAATAAAAATGAAGTACAGCCGATCACCTGGAGACAGTTCGACTGGCTGATGTCAGGTCTGGAGATTGAACAGCCAAAAGCGATCAAACCAAAAAATCCGGATGATGAAAAAGATTGAGAAAGTCCCTATTTTACTAGGGATTCAGCCGATCTTATGGTATAATAAGAGTAACAAAAAAAAGGAGTTTTATACCATGGATTCAGGCAGAAATGATATCCGGCTGATCGAGCTGAAGGATACGATCTCACAACTAAATCAGACGATCCGTCTGCAGACGGAGATGATCAAAGATCTTCGGAAAACGATCGAAGAGCATCATGCATCCGATGAGAAGAAAGACCAGATCATCTCAAACCTGCAAGCAGAGATCTCTTATCTGAAAGCAAAGCTTTTTGGGACTTCCAGTGAAAAGAGACCAAAAGATGATCTTCCGGGACAGTTGAGCCTGTTTGATGAGCTTATGGAGAAAGAACCGGCAAAAGAGATCGAACCGGAATATATTGAGATCAAAGCTCATGAAAGAAAGAGAAAAAAGAAGCCGGATCTGAACGAACAGTTCCGTGATATCCCTGTCCGTCAGGAATTCGTTGACACTCTGACAGAAGAACAGAAAACATGCAGTATCTGTGGAACAAAGATGGTTGAGATCGGTCATGAACTGATCCGCAGTGAAGTGATTTTTACACCGGCAAGACTGGAGCGTGTGGAATATATCGCTACAACTTACGGATGTCCAAAGTGCAAAGAGACAGAGGAACCACAGTTCATCAAAGACAATGGGGTTCCTGCACTTCTTCGAGGAAGCTATGTATCTCCATCTCTTGCGGCACATGTGATCTGTCAGAAGTTCGTAAACGCAATGCCGCTGTACCGTCAGGAAAAAGACTGGGAACAGCTGGGAGCAACGATCACAAGAGCTTCCATGGCAAGATGGATCATCCACTGTTCCAAAACATACTTTCAGCCAGTGTATGATTATTTTGAGAAACAGCTGAAAAAACGAAAGTTTCTGATGATGGATGAGACCCGCCTTCAGGTGTTAAAGGAAGAAGGCCGGAGAGACCAGACACAGTCATTTATCTGGGTGGTACGCAGTGGGGAAGACGGACTGCCAAAGATCGTGCTCTATCATTATACGGAAACAAGAGCAGGAAAACATGCCGTTGGATTTCTGGATGGTATCAAACCGGGATATTACTTTATGGCAGACGGATATCATGGATATAATCTGTTAAAGGACGGGAAACGCTGCTGTTGTTATGCACATATCCGCAGATACCTTCTGGAAGCGATCCCGAAAGGTCATGAAAAAGATTATTCAGATCCGGCAGTTCAGGGAGTCTTATATTGTGATAAACTGTTTGAATATGAACGACGTTATCTTGTAAAAGGGCTTTCGCCAGAACAAAGAAAGAAACGACGTCTCAAAGATGAAAAACCAGTCATTGAGGCTTTTTTGTCATGGCTTGATGCACAGACTCCGGTAAAAGGAAGCCGTCTTGATCGTGCTGTAACCTATATTAGTGTTTGAGAGATCACAAACAATATTAGGAATCGAAAAGATACACTGATGACATATTTGGAAGATGGCCGGTGTAGTCTCAGTAATAATCTGAGTGAGAATGCGATCCGTCCGATCACGATCGGACGAAAGAACTGGCTGTTCTGTGATTCTACAGATGGAGCACATGCCAGCGTGGTCTGTTTCACAATGATTGAGATGGCAAAAGCATATGATCTAAACGTTTATAAATATTTAAATTTCTTATTGGAAAAACGACCAAATGCAAGAACTGCTCAAAAAGAATTAGAAAAGTTAGCACCATGGAATGAAGAAGTACAAAGAATGTTTGCTAGAAAAATGAAGTAAAGTACTAGCATTCTATTATTCTAGCAACACCCTAAGATTAATCGCTTACTGAAAACGCAGCAACCTATTAGTGTAATTTTTGATAATATAGACTGGAAAATTTCTATAGGTATAACAGTATTATATGCAGGTACGATTATTTTAACTAAGATTTTTAGTAATTGTTAATGTGAAACAATATCAGGAAACATGGATTAGACATTCTGCTCATAAGCATGATATAAATGTTGAAATGTTTAGATTTTCAGAAGGAATAGAATGTTATAAAGAAAAGAATAAGCAAGAAAAGATAGAAATTTTGAAAAAGAATATGTTAGAAATATGGAATAAAAACCAGAAAAAATTTGAAGAAAATATGCAAGAAGAAGAAAAGATAGATGTGTCGTTGGAGAATATTGAATCATGGATTGGTAGGGTAGCAGGAAAATAAAAGAGTCAAGAATGAAAATGTGTTATTAATTTTTACATCTTCAAATGTTAGGAGAGATTATGGAAATTAAAAAGCAAATAAGGCAATTGATAAGGTTGTTAAAAAATAATATTTGGATGCTGGTTTGTATAATTATTATTTTATTTATTAAAATTAAAAATTGTGAGATTCCAGTAATAGGTATAATTGCACAAAATTCAGCATTGTCCATAATTTTTATAAAGCCAATAAAAGGAAGTATATATGCCGAAATTTTAGATTTTTGTGATATATTAGGAATGTCAGTTTTAGCAAGTTTAGTTTTTCTTTTTTTTAGTGTATATATTCCAAATTATAAGAAAAATAAATTAAAATTAAAAGAAGTAGAATGGAGAATCAAAGAAATATTGAATAATATGGAAGCTATAATTACTAGGTGTGTGGAATTTTATAAAAAATTAGATGGTTATCCACAAAATAAATTTGAAAATTTTACAGATGATGATATTGAATGGATAATAAATAAGGTAAAATTTGATAAAAAGATATGTAGTTATAATAATACATATATCATGGGTTATGAATTTATGCAGAAGAAGGCGGTAGAAATAAAAAAGGATATTAAAAAAATTTTCTTTGATTATATAGAATGCATTAATGGAAATGAATATAAGGTTTTATATGAATTAAGTAATTGTTCTTATATACAAAAGTTTGCTGAAATATATAAGAATTATTTAGCATCGGGACAAGGAGATATTCCAAAGGAAACTTTTGAGGAAATGAAAAGAATTAATCCTAAAATATTGGCTATGATACAAACTGTGATTTCAAATTGTACAATAGAAGTTAATGATATAAAAAATGGCATTGAAATGTATAAGAATTTAAAGAAGGAATTTGAATGGATATTATAAAATGCGGTCATATGACCGCATTTTTGTTGACAAAAAGGTAAATTTGAATATAATATATAATATACGGAGATGGATAAGTGGGTAATAAAGCTAGCACAACAGATATTGTAACTTTCTTACAAAAAGTAAAAAGGTTGATAACTACAGGAAAATACGATTTTGTTCCAAGAAGAAAAAACATGCAAGCACTTGCTCAGCATGGACTTACTATCACAGATGCTAAATTTGAGATTTTAGAGCTTGTTGTTGGCGATTACTATAAGGGACCAAAGCAGGATTTAGATCCAAATAGACCTGGAGATGTTTGGGAATTTAAAAAGGATGTAGATGGAACTCAGTTTTATGTAAAAGTAAAGATAGTACAGGAAAATGGCGAAGATATTTTGAAATGTCTAGGGTTTCATGAAGATGATTTTACATAGGTTGTAGGAGGTGTGGCAATGAAGAAGTATTGTGAAGAATGTAGAAGAGAAGTAGATACAAAAATAGTAAAGAAAACAGAAATTTATAAAGTTTGCGGTGAAGCTGTAGAAGTAGAGGCACAGATTCTTGTATGTATAGATTGTGGTGAAGAATTGTATTGTGAGGAATTGGATAATGCAACATTGATTAATGCGTATAATATATATCGTAGGAAACATAAGCTTTTATTACCAGAAGAAATAAAAAAAATAAGAGAACAATATGGTCTTAGTCAGAGAGGATTTTCTAAATTACTCAATTGGGGGGATAAGACAATTTGTCGTTACGAGAACGGATCAATTCAGGATAAGGCTCATAATAGTCTTCTTTTATTCTTGAGAGAGCCAGAAAATATGAGAATATATCTTACAGAGAATGAGATTAAGCTAGATGAGAGACAGAAAGCTAAGTTATTAGACATTGTTAATAAACTTGAATTTGATAGTGGATTTAGAGTAGAAAAACGATTTTGGGATAGACTTTTTTCAAAAATTCCATGTGAGGAAAATGGATTTAAAGGATTTGATTATGAGAAGTTATGTGGGATGGTTTTGTTTTTTTCACATAAAAAGACAGAATTGTTAAAGACTAAATTAATGAAATTACTAAATTATTCAGATATGATTTTTTACAAAGAAAATGGAATTTCTATGTCTGGATTGAAATATGCACATTTACCATATGGTCCAGTTCCAGAACACTTTGATATGCTTCTTGATAAGATGGCTATAGATCATATTGCCCACATTGAAGTGATGTATGACAATGGGTATGAGAAACATCGGGTTATTCCGGATTGTAAATTTTTGGAAAATATTTTTACGTCAGAGGAATTAGACGTTTTAGAAAGAATATACTTGAAGTTTAAAGATTTTGGCTCTATAGATATATCAAATTACTCACATAAAGAAAAAGGTTATAGTTCAACAAAGTCAGGTGAGATAATTTCGTATGTGTATGCTAAGGATATACAATTAGATTAGTGATATAAAAATTTAAGAACTTGAGGGTTTTAGAAATTATCATAGAATATTTCACTTACGATGTAAAAAAGCAGTGGTATATTTATTACTGTAATCAAACTTTAGTTTACTAGAATTCAGAAATTATACGATAACTTGTATGTTAGTAAATATTAAACACTTAATTATTGATTAGTAGTTTGTCATGGAAATAAAAATATACGAGGAGAAATGAAAATGGAATTTTTAAAGAAAAACTGGAAAGAAATGTTAGAAATCTTTATAAAAATTATTCCAATAATTATTGCGGTTGTTTCGTTAAAATATACATTTGAAGTAGATTCAAAAAATGAAAAATTAGAAAAAGAATATAAAATATTGAACACATATAGTATGCCATTGAATTATGAAGTGAAAATTTCTAAAAAAGAAGGGAATGGAAAAATTAAATTTAATGATAGGGAGATAAATAAAGGTGCAATTTCAATAACTCCTAAAATTGGAGGGATAGAACGAGTATATGCGATACATTATTACAAAAATAATGTAAAAGCTATAGCACCAGTAGAATTATATTCAAGGGAGATAGAAAATTATAATGCACAAACATTACAATATAAACTTACAGAATATAATATTGATAATATAGCGTATACATCAAAATATTTTTATGGAACATTATATTTAGTTATAAAAGACTATCAAAATAATTATTTTATTAATATGCTTGTTTATGAGATACCCAAAGATGATATGACAAAGATAAACACTAGGATTTATTCTGAAATAGATCTACTGCATACATATAATAAACAAATTAATGTATTACCAGAGTTTGATGCAAATCAAATGAAAGAATATTATAGTTTGAAAAATAAAATCAAAGAAATTTTTAAACAATAAGATTTATGATATTGAAAAAATCTATGAATGGATTGATCATGTTCGGAAGCTAGGAAGTGAATGGAGTTTGAAGAAAATTAAGTAAATATGATAAAAGGTAAAGATAAAAAAGAATCTAATGAATATGGTAAATCAATAAAATAAAAAAAGTTCATTCCAAAATTGGTACTACAAGTTGCACAAAACATCCCCTCAATCAACGAAAGTTATTGAGGGGATTGCTGGTTATAATGGAACGGATACATTGGTCCTACCGTCATTTTCTGGAAAATAGCATTACACATTGAATGAATAGAAATAATCTGCTAAAATAAACATAACGAATACATAATACAAAATACAAGAAATGAAAGAGGAGAATACAATGATTCATCTGTTAGGAACTATCGCAATGATCTTAGTCTTAAGCTTAATGATCGCTGGGCTTTTAAAATTAAATTACAAAGATTTATGGGTATCAGAAGATAAAAAAGTTAATGAACCAGAAGTAAGAACACTAAGAAGTTGTTAATAAAGAATAAGTAATCTAAAGGAAAAGGAGTCAGAGAAATCTGGCTTCTTATTTTTATGCGGCAAATAAAACATTTCACACCAAATAAAGAACCATTCACGCCATATAAAGTTACTCTTTCAGAAAATATGTTAATGTAAAACCGATAATAGGGAAATCAAGGGACAATAGTTTAATAAAAAGGGATTATAACGTTTACATATTTATGAGAGGAGTGAGTATGATGAAAAGGGACAAGAACTGTTCAAAGCTGCTTTTAGGTTTCGCTGTATGTATGCTGTTTGTTTTCACAGCAGGATTTCATAACAGGATTTCATAACAGAGAAACCAGTGTAGGTGCAACAGGGGTAAGTGATAAATATGCAGATGCATCAGTATATGGACAGAAGTTTATGGAGCAATGTTGTCCGGGAATTGAACCAATTGGAGAGGTGTATATTACAGGCGGCATTATGGAACCGAAGTATACCCAGCGTGTTCCTGTATACTCTGTGGCGAAGGATACAGAGATTCAGGGACGTAAGATTCAGTCAAAGTATCTGCCACAGGGAAACATTCAGAATCTCAAGGAGATTTATGAGTCAATAACAGGATTCAGAGAGTTTGAATGGATCAATGGAGAATATCAGGCATCAGGGGGAGAGAAGGAATATGTTGTAGCATACGATAAGTACAATATTATTTTCTGGAGTAATGGATACAGGGCTTTTGGGGCTTCACCAGCAATGTGCCACCAGTCAGATATTATGATGTCACACCCACCAGGATTTTATTCAATTCCAAGGGGTAAGGCATGGATGAAGCTGTATAAATACAATGAACGTAATAAATATGATGCGAAAAAAGATAAAAATGGAAATATTATTGTTGAATATCGAGGCAAGGGAAGAGCAACGAGTCATTACATTGGAATTAGTTCACTTCCTGAATATGTAGATACAGGTAACGTATATTATGAAAAATCTAATACAGAGTTTATGATCGCAGATACAAGAAGAATGTCTACAAAGACGAATCCAAGTAAGGATGAGCTGTATTATAAGATTATTTACCGAGCAAAGAATGATGTATATTATTTATCTGATTTTGAATATTTCTACGTTCCAGCAAAATATATCAATTTATACAGGAATGGTGTGACAGTTCCATCGAATCTGACAGATGGAAAGATCGTAGATCCAGATAATTCAGCAAACGGTTATTATCGTGATATTCCAATATACGAAGAGGCGAAAACAAGTGCAGAAGTCTCAGGGTATGTTCAGAAAGACGCACTTGTACAATATTACGAAAAAGAAAGCAATCAAACATGGACCAAAGTTTATTTTAATAGTAAAGCAGCATACATTAAGACAAGATACATACAGAAAGTTGTAAAACCAGTCGTTGCCAAACCGAAACCAGCGCCAAAGAAAGTCAGTGTCAAGACGATCAAGAACAATGAGTATGTGATGACATGGAGCAAGGCTTCTGGATGTAAGGATTATAAGATCATTTTGACAAAGAATCCAACATCTCTTACAAAGAAGAATATCGTATATCAGAATAACCATTACAAAGGTACAACGTATACAGTAAAGAATTCTGTATTAAAGAAGAATACGAAGACAGGCTTATACTTATGTGTAGCAGCAAACTATTCTCATGGAACATCAGTAAATACAAGAAGTGATCTGATCTATATGGGAACAAAACCACCAGCTTTGAAGAAAAGCCAGTTAAAGATTTCAAAGAAAGAGATCAAGATCGTAAAATATAAGAGAGAAGTCATGCGGCTTCAGTACGCAACGAACAAATCATTTAAGAAAGCGAAAACAATTACTGCAAAGGACGGAATGATAACATCAATTAAGAAATTAAAATCAAAGAAGACATATTATATCCGTTATGCAGATCGTGATTACGCAGATACAGATTCTGGAGGAAAACTAGTTTATACTGACTGGTCGAATACATTGAAAGTAAAAACAAAATAATTAAGAAAAAAACAAGGTGTTTTACAGAGAAAATGCCTTGTTTTTTCTGATTCTTTTGTTATACTTCTATAGAATAGAAACCAAGAGATAAAGCAAAGAAAGAAGACGACGATGTTATTACACAAGATAAAATATCTTTCATTTTTTATAAAAGAGGATATGATGGAGCCATTAAGATATCTGATTGTCGCATGCAGTATCGGAATGGTATTTTTGATGCTGTTAAAGATGTTTGACATGATCTTTCCACAAGGGAAACATTTTCATAGAAAGAAATATGTCTGGACACTGATCCTGATCTATGCGATCGTATTTATTAATGTAGGATTTTTCTCAAGAGAACCAGGAACAAGAACGGATGTAAGTTTAAAATTATTTGAAACATGGGGAAATTCAATGATCGCTCATGCGTATTTTGTGGAAAATATCATCATGTTTATCCCATATGGTATATTACTTCCAATTGCATTTAAGAGGATTCGAAAAATCTGGATGTGTGTAGGAAGTGCATGCATGATCAGTTGTATGCTTGAAGTAATGCAACATATGACTGGCAGAGGATATGCACAGATCGATGATGTGATGACGAATACCATAGGAGCCGCAGTTGGATATGTGGTGTGGAAGATTTTTGACAAATTGCGTCTGGTTTTTTTTAAGAAACCATGATATACTAACTAAGTTACTGAGGCGTTTTCCGAGACTGCTGAAAAGCTTATTACAGCTAATAAGTGAATAAAATCACGAAGATTAGCAGGTTAGTAGTCGGTTTTTCAGTTGTTTCGGCGCCTTAAGACAAAAGAATATAAAGGAGACGAACTATGACAAAACAGTTTAGCATGGAACTTGCAGGACGTACACTGATGGTTGAAGTCGGACGTGTTGCAGCACAGGCAAATGGTGCAGCATTTATGCACTATGGCGATACTGTTGTATTATCTACAGCAACAGCATCTGAAAAACCTAGAGATGGAATTGATTTCTTTCCATTAAGTGTAGAATACGAAGAGAAATTATACGCAGTAGGTAAGATCCCAGGTGGATACTTAAAGAGAGAAGGAAAACCTTCTGAGAATGCAATTCTTACAGACCGTGTGATCGACCGTCCAATGAGACCACTGTTCCCTAAAGATTACAGAAATGACGTTGCATTAAACAATTTAGTTATGTCTGTAGACCCAGACTGCAGCCCAGAGCTTACAGCTATGCTTGGTTCTGCGATCGCAACAGCAATCTCTGACATTCCATTTGACGGACCTACAGCATCTACAATGGTAGGACTGATCGATGGAGAATTCGTGATCAACCCAACTTCTGCACAGAAAGAAGTTTCTGATCTTGCATTAACAGTTGCATCTACAAGAGAGAAAGTTATCATGATCGAAGCTGGTGCGAATGAAGTGCCTGAAGATGTGATGTTAGAAGCAATCTTCAAAGCTCACGAAGTAAACCAGGAGATCATCAAATTCATCGACACAATTGTTGCTGAATGTGGAAAAGAAAAACATGACTACGAACATCATATCGTAGATCCAGAGATGTATGATGATATGGTAGCTTTCATCACTCCAGAAGCAATGGAAGAAGCTGTATTTACAGATGACAAACAGACAAGAGAAGCAAATATTCGTGCAATCGAAGAGAAATTAGAAGAAAGATATGCTGAGAATGAAGAATGGTTAGCACAGATCGGTGAAGCTGTTTACGCATTCCAGAAGAAGACTGTTCGTAAGATGATCTTAAAAGATCACAAACGTCCAGATGGTCGTGAGATCAAACAGATCCGTCCACTTCATGCAGAAGTTGACTGCTTACCAAGAGTTCATGGATCTGCATTATTCCAGAGAGGACAGACTCAGGTTATGACAGTAACAACACTTGGATCATTATCTGAAGCACAGCGTCTTGACGGAATCGATGTAACAGAAACTACAAAACGTTATATGCATCACTATAACTTTCCTTCTTATTCTGTAGGAGAAACAAGACCAAGCAGAGGACCAGGACGTCGTGAGATCGGACATGGTGCATTAGCAGAGCGTGCGTTAGTTCCAGTATTACCAAGTGAAGAAGAATTCCCATATGCAATCCGTACAGTATCTGAGATCATGGAATCTAATGGATCTACATCTCAGGGAAGTATCTGTGCATCATCTCTGTCATTAATGTCAGCAGGTGTTCCGATCAAAGCTCCAGTAGCAGGTATTTCTGTAGGACTTGTCACAGGAGAAGGAGATGACGATTACATCATCTTAACAGATATTCAGGGATTAGAAGACTTCTTCGGAGATATGGACTTTAAAGTAGCTGGTACAGACAAAGGTATCACAGCGATCCAGATGGATATTAAGATTCATGGATTAACAGAACAGATCATCCGTGAAGCGATCGCAAGAACAAAAGAAGCAAGAACACATATCCTTCACGATGTAATGAACCCAGTGATCCCAGCTGCAAGAGACCACGTTGGAGAATATGCTCCAAAGATTTCCCAGTACAAGATTGATCCTGAAAAGATTTCAGAAGTTATTGGTAAACAGGGTAAAACAATCAATGGAATCATTGATGAAACTGGTGTTAAGATTGATATTGACGAAAGTGGACGTATCGATATCTTAAGTGAAGATCAGGCAATGATCGACAAAGCGATCAGCATCATCAAATCTATCGTAGAACCATTAAATGTTGGAGATATCTACGAAGGTGAAGTTGTAAGAATCATGAACTTCGGTGCATTTGTACAGCTTTCTCCAAACAAAGATGGAATGATCCATATTTCTAAACTTTCTAATGAAAGAGTAGAGAAAGTAGAAGATGTCGTTAATATCGGAGACAAAGTAGCTGTCAAGGTATTAGAGATCGACAAGATGGGAAGAATCAATCTGAAATTAGAAGAGAAGATTGAAGACTAATTAAGAATCATCAAACAGCTTTTTGTATGCGAAAGTGTATGAAAAGCTGTTTTTCTATATGGAGATAACGTTTCTATACAAGAAACAACAAAGGAGATATACAAGTTTGAAACATATTATATTAGCATCTGCATCACCAAGAAGAAAAGAAATCTTAGAACTTGCAGATTTAGACTTTGATATTATGCCGAGTGATGCCGAGGAGATTACGGCAAAAACAGCACCACATGAAGTGGTTATGGAATTGGCATCTATTAAAGCAAGAGATATTTATGAACGATCAGATAAACAGAGTATGGTCATTGGGGCTGATACAGTTGTAGCTTATCATGGACAGGTTCTTGGAAAGCCGGCAGATGAAGCCGATGCTAAAAGAACATTAATGATGTTAAGCGGACAGACACATGAAGTGTATACAGGTGTTTGCCTGATCGAAGATGGGGAAGCAAAAACATTTTATGAAGAAACAAAGGTAACATTTTATGAGATCAGTGAAGATGAGATAGAGCGTTACATTGAGACGGGAGAGCCAATGGATAAAGCTGGATCATATGGGATTCAGGGAAAAGCAGCGGTCTTCATCAAAGGGATTGAAGGAGATTACTACAATGTTGTAGGATTTCCGATTGCAAGATTTCTGCAGGAAATTAGAAAATAGTCATGTATTTTTTGAAAATATAAGGCAAAAACCTTTGACGATACCTATAGACCTCTGTTATGATGTGAGGTAAAGGCAAAAAGCAGATAGACCGAAAAGTACGGTATTTATAAATGTTATTATGTATAAGTAGAAAGGGATTAGAAAAATGAGCAGGATTGCGATCGTAACAGATAGTAACAGCGGAATTACCCAGAAAGAAGGGAAAGAACTTGGAATCTCAGTGATTCCAATGCCATTTTATATTAATGATGAATTATATTTTGAAGATATCACATTAACACAGGAAGAATTTTATCAGAAGTTAGATGAGGATGCAGATATCAAGACATCTCAGCCAGCACCAGGAGATGTGTTGGATCTGTGGGAGAAATTATTAGAAGATCATGATGAGATCGTACACATTGCGATGTCCAGCGGATTAAGCAGTTCCTGTGCAACAGCAGCGATGTTAGCCGATGATTATGATGGAAAAGTACAGGTTGTGGATAATCAGAGAATTTCTGTAACACAAAGACAGTCTGTAGCAGATGCCATGAAATTGGCAGAAGAAGGAAAATCTGCAAAAGAGATCAAAGATATCTTAGAAGCAGATAAATTAGATTCAGGAATCTTCATTATGGTAGATACATTAAAATATCTTAAGAAGGGTGGACGTGTTACATCAGCTGGAGCAGCGATCGGTACAGTTCTTGGAATCAAGCCAGTACTGCAGATTCATGGTGAGAAGTTAGATGCATTTGCCAAGACAAGAGGTGTCAAACAGGCAAAGAAAAAGATGATCGCGGCAGTAAGAAAAGAATTAGAAGAACGTTTTCCAGATGGAGATTTTGCAAAACATGCTTATCTTCAGTCTGCATATACGAAAGATAAAGAAGCAGCGCTTAAGTGGAAAGAAGAATTGATGGCAGAATTCCCAGAAATGGAATTTCATCAGGATCCACTATCTTTAAGTGTTGCATGCCATATCGGTGCAGGAGCACTGGCAGTTGCATGGACACATAAGATTGATTAATTTAATATAGTAAAATAAAACTTTTTTTATATGTCATAATAGAATTTTAGATGAAATCCCTGTGTAATCATAGCACAGGGATTTCTTTTGTGTTACAATACAGTCAATTTTGGTAGACTAGATGGCAGGAGGTAATTCCTATGGAGATGAAAAAGGTTTTGAAATACGCAATGGAAATCGGAGAATGGATGCTAAAATCTGGTGCGGGTGTTTCAAGAGTGGAAGATACCATTTCAAGAATCTGTAAAGCATACGGGGCAAAAGAAGCTAATGTATTTTCTATCACATCGAGTATCGTAACGACGATCGAAGATGAAGAAGGAGAAATCATAACACAGACAAAACGTATCAGATATTATAAAACAGATTTTAAAAAATTAGATGAATTAAATCAGCTGTCAAGATATATGTGTAAATATCTTCCGGAAGAAGAGGAAGTTAGAGAAAGAGTTCTGAAAATAAAAAATGGAAATATGATCACATTTTTGGAAGAAGTGATCGTATCAGCCGTGATCGCAGCAGCCTGGACTTCATTTTATGGAGGGGGAATCACAGAAGATGTTATAGCGACACTAAGTGGAGCTTTAGTAACGATATTAGCCAGATACTTAAAGATACTTGCACCAAATGAAATGGTCCTAAATTTTTTATTATCATTTTTTGTAGCATCGTTAGCATATGTTTGTGCAAGCGTTGGAATAACACAGGATTATGGAAAGATCATTATCGGTAATATCATGCTGCTTGTTCCGGGAGTGGCATTTGTCAATGCACTTAGAGATATGATCGGTGGGGATATGATGTCTGGAATCTTGCGTGTGTGTGAATCCGTGTTGTTAGCAGTCTTTCTTGCGGCAGGTTCTTTTATGGCACTGATATTTTGGGGAGGTGTGTTATAAATGAAAACAGAGATCATTCAGGTACTTGCAAGTTTTGTCGGAAGTTTTGGATTTGCAGTGCTTTATAATCTTCGAGGAAGAAAACTTTGTATGGCTGGAATTTCAGGAATGGTATCCTGGATCGCATATTTAGTTGCATGGAATGAGATGCCAAGTGTGTTTGCAGCGAATTTAGCAGCTGCGGCAGTCGCAACGGTTTATGCAGAGACGATGGCCAGAATTTTAAAGACACCAGTTACGGTATTCTTGATCACCGGGATCATTCCGCTTGTTCCAGGAGGAAATTTATATTACACAATGAATTATGTTCTTGCCAAGCAATGGCATTTATCTTCTTTATATGGACAAAAGACAATCTTGATCGCAATCGCAGTTGCTGCGGGGATCATGATAGCATCATCGATTTATGGGATTTGTGCATTGGTGTGGAAGTATTGTAAGCAAGAAGTGAAATAGGAATGAACGCAAAGAAACAGGCATAAAATAAGACCATACCAATAGAAAGTGAAAGGATCTTATGGAACAAGATGAGAAATTTGATAACCAGTTCAATCTGGCACTGGATCTTACGAAAGAAGAACGGGAAAGGTCAGAAGATTTAAATGCTGGATATGATCAGACATTTGATCGATGGGAGATTATCTTTCGTTATGCAGGTGATCTAAAGACATTAAAAAAATCATCAACAACCAATATTGAACCATTGAGCATGGGATATGCGATCGCATATATGAAAGAAAATGATTTAGAAGCATTTTCAAGAAATGAACAAGTGATCTTTATAGAAAAACCAAAAAATTTATTATTAAACCGACAGGTATCAATTTCAGCTTCCTGTATGTTGTCGGTAAAGAATACACCTCTTTCATTGACTGGAAGGGGTGTTTTTGTTGCAGTGATCGATACAGGAATCGATATATTTCATCCGGATTTTATCAATGAAAATGGAGATACGAAAATTTATGAGTTATGGGATCAGACGATTTCGGGAATCCCACCACAGCCATTTATAAATGGAACTTTGTATACAAGAAAAGAAATCAATGCAGCAATTCATTCAGAAAATGGACGGCAAATGTTTCAAAGTCGTGATGATCTTGGTCATGGAACGCATGTAGCATCCATCTGTGCAGGAAGAAATGGTGTGGCACCAGAGGCAGAACTGATCGTTGTGAAATTAGGAGATATAAGCAAACAAGGATTTCCAAGGACGACACAGTTGATGACAGCACTGCAGTATGTGATCGATACAGCGATAAGGGAAAACAGACCAGTGGCAGTGAATATCAGTTATGGGCATAATTACGGGGATCACAGAGGAAATTCGTTGTTGGAGACATTTGTTTCACAGATCGCAGGGCAGTGGAAAAGCTCTATTTGCATAGGAACTGGGAATGAGGGAAATAGTGGGCGTCATAAACAAGGAAAGATCACGACAAAAACGGAGCTGATTTTATTTGATGTGGCACCATTTGAGCAGAACTTGAATCTACAGATCTGGAAAGATTTTGTGGATGAATTCAAGATCAGACTTGAGTCTCCATCGGGAATCACATATACGATCGTGGACCAGCAAGGAAAATCGCAATACACATATAAGGATACAACGGTTTACGTGTACAATGGGTACTCAACACCATATAATGTTAGGCAGGAACTATATTTTAGTTTTATACCGATGGCAGGAAATTATATAGAAAGCGGTCAGTGGAAGATAGAAATTTCACCAGTGAATATAAAAAATGGTGAATATCAGATGTGGCTTCCGGTATCTGCAGGAAGCAATCCAGAAACCAGATTTTTAGAACCAGATAAAGTATTTACTTTAACAATTCCTTCAACTGCAAGAAATGTGATTTCCGTAGGTGCTTATGATGTTAGATATCAGGCTTATGCAGATTTTTCAGGAAGAGGAGATCAGAAATTTTGTGTAGATAAGCCGGATCTTGTAGCACCAGGTGTTGGAATTTTGGCAGCAGCAGTTGGAGGAGGCGAGAGTGTAAGATCAGGAACATCGATGGCAACACCATTTGTTACAGGATCAGCAGCTCTTTTGATGGAATGGGGAATTGTAAGAGAAAACGATCCATATCTTTATGGAGAACGAATGAAGGGGTATCTTCATAGGGGAGCGAGACGATTACAGGGATATGATAGATATCCGAATGATGAAATTGGATATGGACGGTTATGTGTGTCTGAAAGTTTGTATCAATAACGATATTTTATGAAAAAATACAACTAATATCCGCAATTTTTGTATCATATTTCCAGTTTATATGCTAAAATTAATAATATACTGGGAATACGAAAGGGGAAGAGACAATCATGAAAACAGAAAGATTTGACAAGAAACTGTTCAAACAGGAAGTCATCAATAATCTTAAGACTCAGTTCAGAGTAGAGCTTGATAATGCCACCCAGCAGCAGATTTATCAGGCAGTCGCTTATGCTCTGAAAGAGTGGATCATTGAAGACTGGATGGATACTCAGAAGACTTATGAAGAAAAAGACCCGAAGATTTTATATTATATGTCCATGGAATTCCTGATGGGAAGAGCACTTGGAAACAACCTCATTAATATGAGTATGTATGGAGAAGTGAAAGAAGCATTAGAAGAATTAGGTGTAGACCTTAACATGGTAGAAGACCAGGAACCAGATCCAGCCCTTGGTAATGGTGGACTTGGACGTTTAGCAGCATGTTTCTTAGATTCACTTGCAACACTTGGATATGCAGCATATGGATGTGGAATCCGTTATCAGTATGGAATGTTCAAGCAGAAGATCAAAGACGGATATCAGATAGAAGTACCAGATGAATGGTTAAAGAATGGAAATCCATTTGAATTAAAACGTCCTGAATATGCGAAGGAAGTACGTTTTGGAGGAAATATCCGTACAGAATATGATGAAGCAGCTGGAAGAATAAACTTCATTCAGGAGAATTATCAGTCTGTTATGGCTGTACCATATGACTATCCAGTTGTAGGATATGGAAATCACATTGTTAACACATTAAGAATCTGGGATGCAGAACCAATCACTGACTTCCAGTTAGATTCATTTGACAAAGGTGAATATGACAAAGCCGTAGAACAGAAGAACCTTGCAAAGAATATCGTAGAAGTATTATATCCAAACGATAACCACTATGAAGGTAAAGAACTTCGTTTAAAACAGCAGTATTTCTTCGTATCTGCAAGCTTACAGGCAGCAGTAGCCAAATATAAGAAGAATCATGACGACATCACAAAACTTTATGAGAAGATGACAATCCAGATGAACGACACTCATCCAACAGTATCTGTAGCAGAACTGATGAGAATCTTAATGGATGAAGAAGGTCTTGGATGGGATGAAGCATGGGAAGTTACAACAAAGACTTGTGCATATACAAACCATACGATCATGGCAGAAGCATTAGAGAAATGGCCAATCGATCTGTTCTCAAGATTACTTCCTAGAGTTTACCAGATCGTAGAAGAGATCGACCGCCGTTTTGTGAACAAGATTCGTGAGATGTATCCAGGTAACGAAGAGAAAGTCAGAAAGATGGCAATTCTCTGGGATGGTCAGGTACGCATGGCACACATGGCGATCGCAGCAGGATACTCTGTAAATGGTGTAGCTAAACTTCATACAGAAATCTTAAAGAATCAGGAATTAAAAGATTTCTATCAGATGATGCCTGAGAAGTTTAACAATAAGACAAACGGAATCACACAGAGACGTTTCTTAATGCATGGTAATCCATTACTTTCTGACTGGGTAACTAAAAAACTTGGAACAGATACATGGGCAACAGACCTTTCTTTAATGTCAGGACTTAAGAAATATGTAGATGATCCAAAATCACAGAAAGAATTTATGGAGATCAAACTGCAGAATAAAAAACGTCTGGCAAAATATATCAAAGAACATAATGGAATCGATGTTGATCCTACATCTATCTTTGATGTGCAGGTAAAACGTCTTCATGAATATAAACGTCAGCTGATGAACATCTTACATGTAATGTATCTGTATAATCAGTTAAAGAAGAATCCAAATATGAACTTCTATCCAACAACATTTATCTTTGGTGCGAAGGCAGCAGCTGGATATCGTCGTGCAAAACAGACGATAAAACTGATCAACTCTGTAGCTGATAAGGTAAACAATGATGCATCGATCAAAGGTAAATTAAAAGTAGTATTTATCGAAGATTATCGTGTATCTAATGCGGAATTGATTTTTGCGGCAGCAGATGTCAGCGAACAGATTTCTACAGCATCCAAAGAAGCATCAGGAACAGGTAATATGAAGTTTATGTTAAATGGTGCACCAACACTTGGAACAATGGATGGAGCGAACGTTGAGATCGTTGATGAAATCGGAGAAGAGAATGCATTTATTTTCGGTTTAAGTTCTGAAGAAGTTATCAACTACGAGAACAATGGTGGATATCATCCATATGAGATCTATGAGAATGACAAAGATATTCATGAAGTATTAGATCAGTTAGTTGATGGAACATATGCAGATGGTGACCATGAACTTTACAAAGACTTATATCAGAGTCTGTTATTTGGTGATACAGGAAGTCAGGCAGATATGTACTTTATCTTAAAAGACTTCCGTTCATATGCAGAAGCTCATGAGAAAGTGGCAAAAGCATATCAGGATACAAAGAAATGGGCGAAGATGGCAATGACAAATACTGCAGGATGTGGTAAATTCTCATCTGACCGTACAATTCAGGAATATGTTGATGATATCTGGCACTTAGATAAAATTAGATAAGTAGTGGAAATTGTGATATAATAGGAGAAGTCTCTTTTGGAGGCTTCTCTTTTTGTGGGGAAAATACTTCAAAGAAATGATAACAAGTGACATAAAGATGAAGATAAGGGGAAGAATGTGAAGGAAGGAATAAAAAAGATTACAGCATGTCTGATGATCATACTAATGACTATAACATTAACACCGATATACAAAGTTACTCATAAAGTATCGGCTGCACAGAATTTTAAAATTCATTTTATTGATGTTGGCTGCGCAGATGGAGCATTGCTTCAGTATGGGGAAGGAAGCAACGCCAAATATGCAATGATCGATACAGGAGCTGGAAAATACAACGGAACGAAAGACAAGACATATGCCAAGAAAAAAGATCCAGCTTATGAGTATCTTAAAAAAATTGGTGTAAAGCATTTGGAATTTGTGATTCTTACACATCCACATCGGGATCATATTGGCGGCTTGGTAAAGATCCTGAAAGATAAAACAATTACGATCAATACGATTTATGGGAATTCTTTAGAAATGACTTACTTAAGAAGCAATGATAATGTTAAGAAACAGACTTCAGAAACTGCGAAATGGACAAAATTTGATTCAGATACATACCAAAACGTAAAGGATGAAATTGAAAAAAGAAATAGTGAAGAAGATGAATCTTTGCATGTAAAATATGTTATTCCAAAGGCCGGCTCAAAGATTTATCTTGGCCAGGCACAGATTACGTTTTATGGGCCACTGGAGAATAATTATAAGTATGGAAGACAAGTGAATCTTAATGTAAGGCAGGAAAATAAATATTCCATCGTTACAAGAATCGTCTATGGAAAGAATTCATTTTTGATGACAGGAGATGCTCAGAGAGAAACGATAGAGAAGATTATCAAAAAAGGTTATAATCTGCAGGCACAGGTATTAAAAGAACCACATCATGGTTATCAAGATGTAAAGGAAAAGGACAAACTGATCGCGGGACGGACATCAGATCACAAATTATTGATCGATCATACCAAAGCAAATATTGCGGTTATCAGCAATGGATATAAAAATACAGGGGAAGTTCCCATGAAAAATGTTCTTACGGATCTTTCCAAGATGGATATTTATGAGACGGGTAACAGGGGAACGATCGTTATCACCTCTGATGGAAGTCATTTATATGTAAGAACAGAAAAAGGTGGAAATAAACCGAGTGTCAATGGAAAAATCATATCATCAGGAAAGAGTATTTCCATGCCAGTCTTGCAGTCCATTGATATCGTAAGCAATAAAAAAACAAAAATACTTCCAGCATATCCTGGAACAAAAGATGCAAAGAGTATCTATACAAACAAAAATGTGACAATAAAGATCAATGCCAGTGCCAGAAGTTTTACGAAGATTAATAGTGTGCAATATAAGATCGTGAAAAAGGGACAAAGCAGTGCCAAACTTCCGTATCGTTATGGAAAATCTGTGACCTTAAAGAACGGAACGATTGCAAAGGTCTATGTAAAATATAATACGATGCTTGGAGAGAAGGAATTAAAACTTCCGCAGATCTTTGTTGATACCAAGGCACCGACAAAGCTTAGGCTTAAGAAGAAAAAATCAGGAAAGAAGAAAAAAGTAACTTTTTCGGCAAATTATGGAACTAGTGGCAAGAAGAAAACCGCGTATAAGTTAGTTCCAAAAGGAAAGAGTGCCAAAAAATATAAATGGAAAACTGCAAACGATGTCAGATATGATGCGAAAAAATATAGAAAAGCAAGATTATATGTGCGTTTTATTGATAAAGCAGGAAACAGCAAGACAACGAAGATGTCAATATAAGATAAGAAGACAGACTGCTTGTATGATAAAACATAATTTGCTATACTGAAGAGTAACAACAATATAAGAACAGATCAGGAGAATGAGAATGAATAGCAGATTAAAAGGAATTGTAACAGTTATACTGATCGTGATCATAGGATTGGTTGCGGTCAGCGGTATTGGATATATCAGACAGAGAATGGCAGAAGATCAGGGTGTGAAATATCTAAAACAGAAAGAATATCAGAAAGCATATGAAGAATTTGATAGTGCGGCCTCAAGATTTACATTGATCTTTACAAAACAGAAGAAGAATGTTCTGTTTTATGAAGGAGAGGCATTGTATCAGATGGGTGAATATAACAAAGCAGCTGAAATTTATGATCGATTGATCGATCGTGGAGAAATTAAGGCATATTCTTTAAAAGCATATTGTCTGATGCAGAGAAATAAAACAAAAGAAGCACTAGAAGTATGCAATCTTGGAATTTCAGAATTTCCGAAAGAAGGAGAGATCTACTGTACCAAGTATGCAATTTATGCAAAACAGGAGAAATACAAAGAAGGACTTCAGGTTATTAAAAAAGCATTGAAACAGGATGAATTAAAGAATAAGAAAGAAGTGCTCTTTGCAAGGATTAGTGCATATGAGTCTTTGTTTGATTTTGATACAGCATATAAATATACAAAAGCTTATGTAAAGGCGTATCCAAAGGATGCACAGGGAAAGAAAGAACTGACATTTTTGGAAACAAGATAAATGGCAGACAAAAGCATTGAATGAGGGAATGTTATGGGCAAAGATATTCTGATAAGAGATCAGATTTTTTCGACATATGATAGTCTGTATGATGCAGAAAAGAAGGTTGCAGATTACGTGGCAGGACATCAGGAAGATGTGATCAATATGTCGGTGGCTGAACTGGCACAAAATTGTGCTACGAGTCAGGCTACTGTGATTCGCTTTTGCAAGAAGATCGGATGTGAGGGATTTCACAAGTTGAAGTTGAAACTTGCTGGAGAACAAAGCAAGCAGGAAGAACTGGCAGCATCGAATGAAATTAATATTGAGAATATGGAACAGTCTCTTCACAATATTATGGTTAGTAAAGTAGAAGAGATTAAAGCAACTTTTCACAATTTTGATCAGAAAGAACTTCGAAGTATTGTGGATGCAGTTTTGGGTGCAAATCTCATTGAATTTGCTGCGATGGGCAATACAATACCGATTGCGATGGACGGAACATATAAGTTTAATCAGCTTGGGCTACATGCTGTGACTTCTCCAATGTGGGAGACACAGGAGGCATTTGCAAGAACGCTGAAGAAAGGTGATGTATTTTTTGCGATTTCAGCATCGGGAGCATCTAAGCGTCTGATCCGCATGGCTAAGATCGTGAAGAAACAAGGTGGAGTGACTGTTGCAGTGACGAATCAGGCAAAGTCACCGATAACTGAGATTTGTGATCATGTGATCATAACAGCAACAAGGGAACACATTTTTTATGATCAGGTTAGTTTTACAAGGATGGCTGCGATGGCAGTGATCGATACATTATTCATGTTGATACTTTCTATGAAGAACGATTTCTTTGAGAATGTTGCAGAACATGAACGCTCTGTGATAGAGGAAAAATTATAAGGAAGATGGAATAAGATGTTTATTTTGATAATAGGAGTGTTGATCATATTTTGTATTCTGTTATTTATCTGCTATTCTTATATGCAGAATCAGCGTTCAAAATATGTCTCACAGATGTATAAAGAATTTAAAGAACAATATGGGGCCAATGCAAAGGTTGCTATGGGATTTTCACAGACAAATGTGTTTTCTAAAGCAATGACATTGATGATTGCGGTAAATCCAGAAGATCATCGAGTTATTGATGCATGGGCAGTGACTGATAATGACATGGAAATAGAAGGAAGAACTTGTGCAGAATATCTAGGGATTGATATTAATAAATATGCGGAAGATGTCAGAAAAAGAAGTGATAAGGATCTTTTGATGAGAAAACCAACACAGATCAAAACAGCAAAAGAAAAGGCATTTGCGATGGCGGTAATGCAGATATTAAATCAGGAATAGGAAAGAGTCATTATGGAAGAGATCAAGAAAGAGATTATTGAAAAGGTTATTCTTGTTGCAGTGGCCGATCAGGACGTGAGAGAGGCAGAAGAATCTCTTGATGAATTAGAAGAATTGGTAAAGACTGCTGGAGCAGTGGTTGCAGCAAGAGTGATTCAAGTAAGAGAAGCTCCGCATCCGGGAACTTATATTGGAAAAGGAAAGATTGACGAAGTTAAGGCATTGTTATATGGAACAGATGCGATAGGTATTGTATGTGATGATGAGTTATCTCCTGCGCAGATGGGGAATCTTAGTGATGCACTAGATACAAAGGTAATGGACAGAACTTTGATCATTCTTGATATTTTTGCTAAGAGGGCATTTACAAGAGAGGGTAAGATACAGGTAGAACTTGCACAGCTGAAATATCGTGCATCCAAACTTACCGGACAGGGAAAAGCGTTATCAAGGCTTGGAGGAGGAATTGGAACAAGAGGACCTGGAGAAAAGAAACTTGAGATGGATCGTCGCTTGATCCGAACGAGAATATCAAGACTTAAGGCAGAACTCCGTGATGTTGTAAAGCACAGAGAAGTACAGCGAAAACAGCGCCAGAAGAATCATCTTCCGGTTGTGTGTATTGTTGGATATACGAATGCTGGAAAGTCAACGCTTCTGAATCATTTTACAAATGCAGGTGTCTATGAGGAAGATCAGTTGTTTGCAACCCTTGATCCAACAACAAAGAGTCTGGATTTAAGTGGCGGGCAGACAATTCTTATGACAGATACGGTCGGATTTATCCGCAAACTTCCACATCATTTAGTAGAGGCTTTTAAAAGTACATTGGAAGAAGCAAAATACAGTGATCTGATCCTGCATGTTGTTGATGCTTCTAATCCGCAGAAAGAAAAGCAGATGGAGGCGGTATACGAAATATTAAAGCAACTTGGTGCGAATGAATCGCCGATCGTGACAGCATTTAATAAGATCGATCTTTTGAATGGAGATGAGATTTTAAAAGATCAAAATGCAGAAGCGGTCGTAAGAATTTCAGGAAAGACAGGAGAGGGGACTGACCAGTTATTAGAGAATATTGAAAAGATTCTGCAGAAACAGAAATTATATCTGGAGAAATTATATGATTATCAGGATGCAGGTAAGATTCAACAGATCAGAGCTCATGGACAGCTTTTGAAAGAAGAATATAGAGAAGATGGAATTTATGTAGAAGCATATATCCCAAAAGAGATTCTTGGAAACATCTAGGAGGAATTGAAAGTGATCATTCAGAAAGTAATTAATAACAATGTTGTTAGTACATTTGATGCAAACGGCAAGGAAGTTATTTTGATGGGCAAGGGAATTGGTTTTCGAAAAAAAGCAGGAGATGAATTAGATAAAAACAAGATTGAGAAGATTTTTACATTGGATTTAAGCGGGAAGTCTTCTTTTGTTCAAGAAGTTATGGCAATTATTCAAGAATTCTATGAAATCGTTCTTAATCCAGAACATCCGGCATATCAGCGGTTTGCAACGCATCTTCAATATCTTGAGACAGAGATCATGTCAAAGAAACATCCGATGGAAGAAGATGAAGAAGCAGATGTTGAATTTTATGAAAGAAATCAGAAAAAATATCCGGAAGCCTATGTGTGCAGTCAGAAGATCGTGGAACATATTGAACAGCATTATGATTGTAAATTATCTGCGGATGAGAAAATGTATCTTATCATTTATGTAAAAAGGCTGATCCTTGAAACAAGTGGTCAGATATAAATCTAGGTTGACTTATGCGTCAGAATTTGATATTATAATGTTATCAGATTTTGGATTGTGACTGGTAAGGCAGGCAAGACCTATTTAATAAGTGTGAACATTTGTTAAAGTAGGTCTTTTTTTATGCTTTTTTAAGGAATTGCACTTAGATGAGTACAAAGATAAGCCAGTTAAAGATCCAGATAAATTAAAATTATTTTATATGTGAGAAGGAGAAACAATTATGGTATCAAAGAAATTTGTCATTGAAAACGAACAGGGATTACACATGAGACCAGCAGGAGTTTTAGCGAAAGCTGTAACTAAATTCGAATCTGACGTAACTATCGTATTCGAAGATAAAAAAATCAACGCTAAAAGCTTATTAAACATCATCGGAGCTTGCATCAAATGTGGTTCTGAAATCGAATTAGTATGTGAAGGTCCAGACGAAGAAGCAGCTCTTGCACATGCAACAGAACTGATTGAATCTGGATTAGGTGAATAATCACTGCTCATAATGGGTGTAACATATAATTTGATAAAGGACGGGTGGCAACATGTATAAAGGTATAGGAGCATCTGCTGGTATCGGTATCGGTAAGATCGTTAAGATTAAGGAAGAAGAACTTAATTACACAAAACAGTCTATCGAAGATACAGAAGCAGAGAAAAAACGTTTAAGCGATGCAATTGAAGTTTTCATTGAGAAGACTCAGAAGATGGTTGAATCCATGAAAGTAACTGCTGGTGAGCAGGAAGCAGAGATCTTAGAAGGTCATATCATGATGATCCAGGATCCAGCGATCTCAGAACAGATCGAAGCTAAGATCGATGGAGAGAAGATCAACGCAGAAGCTGCTGTAGAAGAAGCTTGCGATTTCTTCGCACAGATCTTCGCTATGGCAGACGATGAACTGACACAGCAGAGAGCATCTGACTTAGGCGACATCAAAACTCGTTTAATTAAGATCTTACTTGGAATTGAAGAAGTAGATATCAGTGCAGTTCCAGAAGGAACAATCTTAGTAGCAGAAGATTTAACACCATCTATGACAGCAGGAATCAATCCTGCAAATGTTCAGGGTGTATTAACAGAGATCGGTGGTAAGACATCTCACTCTGCGATCATCTGCAGATCTATGGAAATTCCAGCAGTTCTTAGTATCGAAAACATCGTTTCTATCGTGAACGATGGAGATGAAGTTGTTCTTGACGGATCAACAGGAGAAGCATTCATCAATCCTGAAGCATCTGTTGTAGAAGAATATAAAGCTAAGAAAGCAAAATTCTTAGAAGAGAAAGCTGCCCTTCAGAAGTTTGTTGGACAGAAATCCCAGACAGCAGACGGACACGTTGTGGAACTGGTTGCTAACATCGGTGGACCAGATGAAGCAGAAGGTGTCTTAGAGCGTGATGGAGAAGGTGTTGGATTATTCAGATCTGAGTTCTTATTCATGGAAAGCGATGCGATTCCATCAGAAGAAGCTCAGTTTGAAGCATACAAGAAAGTAGCTGAAACTCTTGACGGTAAACCAGTGATCATCCGTACACTGGATATCGGTGGAGATAAAGCACTTCCATATCTTGGACTTCCAACAGAAGAGAATCCATTCTTAGGATTCAGAGCAGTACGTTTCTGCTTACAGAGAAAAGAAGATATTTACAAACCACAGCTTCGTGCATTATTACGTGCAAGTGCCTTCGGTAAAGTTCGTATCATGGTACCATTAGTAACATGTGTAGACGAGCTTCGTGCAGTCAAAGCGATCATCGAAGAACTGAAACAGGAATTAGATGCAGAAGGTATCGCATACGACAAAGACATCCAGGTTGGTGTTATGATGGAAACTGCAGCAGCAAGCTTAATTGCTGACATTCTTGCAAAAGAAGCAGACTTCTTCAGTATCGGTACAAACGATTTAACTGGATACACAATGGCAGCCGACAGAGGTAACCCAGATGTTGCATATCTGTACTCTGCATACAATCCAGCTGTACTTCGTTCTATCAGAAATATCATCTCAGCTGCAAACAAAGAAGACATCATGGCAGGTATGTGTGGAGAAGCAGCAAGCGATCCATTATTAGTACCAGTATTATTAGGATTCGGATTAAACGAATTCTCAGTAAGTGCTACAGCAATCCTTGCTACAAGAAAAGTAATGTCTCTGTGGACAATGGATGAATGTAAAGCATTAGTTGATGAAGTAATGCAGTTAGAAACAGAAGCAGAAGTAAAAGCTTTATTAGAAGAAAGAGCAAGAAGCTAAGATTATATGATTTAGTTTCTTACGGGAATATGGAAAGGACCTTGGTAATTTAGTTATCAGGGTTCTTTTTTTTGTATTGTAATGGAACAATATATTAAGTAGGTATACTTATTAAAAAAGTCAACCATAATATTTCACAAAAATAAAAAAGTTTTTTGTATTAAACGACGAAAAAACTAAATCTGATTGCCTGTAAAATGGTGAAATGTTACAATCCAAGCATAAGGGGAGAATGAAAACGACATATCAGAATACTGTATGAACTTAAGTTCCCTGAGACCTTACGAAGTCACGGATTTCGGAGAGACAACAATCCATGGAGATGATCAGGCGAAAAATGAAGTGTGCTATACTGGTGGAATGTATCTTATTCTACATGGAAAGATCATAGTCTGAAGACAATATATGATGGAAGAAGGAGTAAGTTTGAAACAAAATAGTAGAGGACAGCCGAAAAACAAAGAACACGACAAATAA
>ERZ839823.256-NODE-256-length-85068-cov-4.843353_pt1 | contig 85068 bp, 74 predicted proteins | sample MGYA00519862_ERZ839823 | MGnify/ENA primary metagenome ERZ839823 (study PRJEB31850, sample SAMEA3708853) | human gut metagenome | biome: human gut; feature: human-associated habitat; material: faeces | place: China | collected 2014 ...
CAGTATGAGGGCATTTCCGCCCGGCAGAACCGCGTGTGCCCTTGTCAATCGACGCGAGGCAATGAAAATATAAAAAATTTATTTATCTTTGGAGGAAACACATCATGGTCAAAATCCGTCTGCGCCGCGTCGGCGCCAAGAAAGCCCCGTTCTACCGCGTCGTCGTGGCCGACAGCCACTTCGCCCGCGACGGCCGCTTCATCGAAGAGATCGGCACCTACGATCCTCTGACCGAGCCTGCCACCATCAAGATCGACATGGAGCGCGCCAAGTACTGGATCTCCAACGGCGCCCAGCCCACCGACACGGTCCGCGGCCTGCTGAAGAAAGCCGAAGCCTGATTCCGAGGGCTGCCGGAATGAAAGAACTGCTGACCTACATCGTGCAAAGTCTCGTGGAGAAACCGGACGAGGTCTCCGTGACAGAGCACGAGACCGGCGGCGAAACCGTTTTTGAAGTGCGGGTCGCCCCCGGCGACATGGGCAAGGTCATCGGCCGTCAGGGCCGCGTGGTCAAGGAGATCCGCGTGCTGATGAAGGCCGTCGCCCAGCGACAGGGAAAAAAGGTCTCGGTCGAGATCCTCGACTGAGTCTCAAACCCAAAACCCGAACCGCAGGGGTGGGGCGCTGCCCCGTCCCTGCGGTTTCCATATCTGGAGGTTTACCTATGGCAAAGGAGCCGTATCTCGAAGCGGGAAAGATCATCAACACGTTCGGCGTGCGCGGCGAGGTCAAGCTCGACCCGTGGTGCGACAGCGCCGAGTTTTTAAAGCCGTTCAAAACGCTCTACATTGACGGCGCGCCGCGCGCCGTCGCCTCGTCGCGCGTCCACAAGGGCATGCTCATCGTCCGCTTTGCGGATGTGGAGGACGTGAACGGCGCGATGCTTCTCAAAAACAAGATCGTGTACTTCGCCCGCAGCGACGTGCGTCTGCCGAAGGGACGGCACTTTGTCGCCGATCTTCTCGGCGCGGCGGTCGTGGACGAGCAGGGCACGGAGATCGGCAAGCTCACCGAGGTGCTCGATATGCCCGCCGGGCAGGTCTACGTCGTGCAGGGCGAGACCGAGCACACGATCCCCGCCGTGCCGGAATTTATTCTTGACATCGACGCGGACGAGAAAACGATCCGCGTTCATCTGATAGAAGGGATGTGACGCCATGCGCATCGACATTCTGACGCTCTTCCCCGACGCGGTGGAGGCGTCGCTCAAGATCAGCATTCTCGGCCGCGCCGAGAAGAAGGGCATTCTGGACATCCACGCCGTCCAGATCCGCGACTATACCGAAAACAAACAGCAGCAGGTGGACGATTACCCCTACGGCGGCGGCTGGGGCTGCGTGATGATGGCGCAGCCGCTCAAGTCGTGCCTTGACGATGTGTGCGCCAAGGCGGGCGAAAAGCGCCGCCGCGCCATTTACATGTCCCCGCAGGGCAAGACGTTCGACCAGAGCTGCGCGCGCCGTCTTGCCGCGGACTACGACCATCTCGTGCTCGTGTGCGGCCACTACGAGGGCGTGGACGAGCGCTTCATCGAAGAGTGCGTGGACGAGGAGATCTCCCTCGGCGACTTTGTTCTGACCGGCGGCGAGATCGCCGCCATGGCGGTGACGGACGCCGTGTGCCGCCTTATCCCCGGCGTACTCGCGGATGAGGAGTGCTTCACCGGCGAGAGCCACTGGGACGGCCTGCTCGAATACCCGCAGTACACCCGCCCGGACATGTGGGAGGGGCGCGAGGTGCCGCCCATTCTGCGCAGCGGCGTAGACCGCGAGATCGCCCGCTGGCGGCGGAAAAAGATGCTCGAGCGCACGATGGACAAGCGCCCGGAGCTTTTTGAAAAGTTCGTACCGCAGACCGACGAAGACAAGGCCCTGCTCGACGAGATCGACGCCGAGCGCCATCCGCGCCCCGTGCCGCCGAAGATCGACTGCCGCCGCGCGGAGGAAGCCGACCTGCCCACCATTCTCGGCATTGCGGACGAGGCAAAAGCGTTTCTCGCTTCGCAAGGGCTGGACCAGTGGCAGCACGGCTACCCCGCGGAGGAGGACTTCCGGCGGGACATCGAGCGCGGTGACGGCTGGCTCTTCACCGCGGACGGAAATCCGGCCGGTTATCTCTGCATCAGCCGCCGGAGCGAGGCGGCATACACCGCCATTGAGGGCGAATGGCTCTCGTGCGCGGGGCCGTATCTCACGATCCACCGCATCATGGTTTCGGACGCCTACCGCGGAAAAGGCATCGCTTCCGAAATGATCTCGCTCGCAGACGACTTTGCCCACGCCTACTGCTGCGCGGGTGTGCGCATCGACACCGCCCCCGGCAATGAGCCCATGCGCGCCATGCTGCGCAAAAACGGTTTTGAGACCTGCGGCACGATCCGGCTCGTCGGCGGCGTGGACGACGGCGCGCTGCGCATCGCGCTCGAAAAGCTGGTGGAACGATGAATCTGACCGACTACCGCGACATAACGGCGCTTTTGCAGCGCCACGGCTTCCGCTTTTCCAAATCCATGGGGCAGAACTTTCTGACCGCCGCGTGGGTGCCGCAGCAGATCGCCGCCGAAAGCGGCATCACGGCAGCCGACGGCGCACTCGAGATCGGTCCCGGCGTCGGCTGTCTCACAGCGGAGCTCGCGAAAACCGCCGGACGCGTCACGGCCATCGAGCTGGATGAACGGCTGCGGGACGTGCTCGCGGAAACACTCGCGGATTTCGATAATGTATCCGTCGTCTTTGCCGACGCTCTCAAGGCAGATTTGCCGGCCGTATGCGCCGAAACGCTCGGGAACCGGCCGTGGAAGGTGTGCGCCAATCTGCCGTACAACGTGACGACGCCGCTCATCACCGCATTTCTCGAAGCGGGCTGCTTTGAAAGCGTCACGGTGATGATCCAGAAAGAGGTGGCTGAGCGGCTCTGCGCCGCGCCCGGCACGGGCGAATATGGGGCGTTCTCCGTGCTCGTGCAGTGGTACGCCGAGTCCAGGCTCCTCTTCGACGTGCCGCCGCACTGCTTCGTGCCGCAGCCGAAGGTGACAAGCGCCGTTGTGCGCATGGATCGGCGCGCTGCGCCCCCCGCGAGCGTGGACGACGAAAAGCTCTTCTTCCGCACCGTGCGCGCCGCGTTCGCCCAGCGGCGGAAAACGCTTTCAAACGCACTGCGTTCGGGCTTTTCCGAGCTCGACCGCGCCGCTATTGAGTCCGCCATGGAGGAAACCGGCCTTCCGCCCGCCGTGCGCGGCGAAACGCTCTCCATCGCGCAGTTTGCCGCGCTCTCGAATGCGCTTTTACGCAAGTTCGACAAATGAAAATTGCAAATTTCCTCACTTTTTTCGATATACGCCATTGCCAAACGGAACTTTTCCGTCTATTATGAATAATATAATGTAAAAGCAATGGGAGGCTCCGGGACATGGCATATACGATCAACCATTATATCACCGACTGGGTCGAGGAGAGCCGCGCGCTGATGCAGCCGGACAAGGTCCTCTGGATCGACGGCACGGAAACGCAGCTCGAGGAGCTGCGCCGCGAGGCGTATATCACCGGCGAGCTCATCAAGCTCAACCAGGAAAAGCTGCCGGGCTGCGTATACCACCGCAGCGCGCTCAACGACGTCGCCCGCGTCGAGGGACGCACGTTCATCTGCTGCAAAAAGGAAGAGGACGCCGGCCCCACGAACAACTGGATGACACCGGACGAGATGAAGGCGAAGCTGCACGATATCTATGCCGGGTGCATGCGCGGCCGGACAATGTATGTTATTCCCTATTCGATGGGCGCGATCGGCTCGCCGTTTGCCAAGTACGGCATTGAGATCACCGACTCGATCTATGTTGTCTGCTGCATGGCGATCATGACGCGCGTCGGCACGAAGGTCTATGAAGCGCTCGGCGATTCGCCGGACTTTGTCAAGGGTCTCCACTCCAAGGCCGAGCTCGACGCCGACAAGCGCTACATCGCGCACTTCCCGGAGGAAAACCTCATTATGTCCGTCAACTCCGGCTACGGCGGCAACGCGCTGCTCGGCAAGAAGTGCTTCGCGCTGCGCATCGCCTCCACGCTGGGCCGTGAGGAGGGCTGGCTCGCCGAGCACATGCTCATTCTCGGCGTGCAGAACCCCAAGGGCGAGATCCGCTACGTCTGCGGCGCGTTCCCGTCCGCCTGCGGCAAGACCAACCTCGCCATGCTCATTCCCCCGGCGGCGTGGCGTGAGAAGGGCTGGAAGTGCTGGTGCGTCGGCGACGATATTGCCTGGCTGCGCCCCGGCCCGGACGGACGGCTCTGGGCCGTCAACCCGGAAAACGGATTCTTCGGCGTCGCCCCCGGCACGAGCGAAAAGACGAACCCCAACGCTCTCGCCGCGACGCGCAAGAACACCATCTTCACGAACGTCGTCCTCAAGCCGGACGGCACCGTCTGGTGGGAAGGGCTCGACAAAAACCCGCCGACGGACGCGCTCAACTGGAAGGGCGAGCCGTGGGATCCCGCCTCCGGCGTGCCCGGCGCGCATCCGAACTCCCGCTTCACCTCTCCGGCGATCAACTGTCCGTGCATTTCCAGCGAATTTGAAAATCCGCAGGGCGTGCCCATCTCCGCGATCGTGTTCGGCGGCCGCCGCGCCAAGACCGCGCCGCTCGTCTACCAGAGCCGCGACTGGGGTCACGGCGTATTCGTCGGCAGCATCATGGCCTCCGAAAAGACCGCCGCGGCCGAGGGTAAGGTCGGCGAGACCCGCCGCGACCCGATGGCGATGCTCCCCTTCTGCGGCTACAACATGGGCGACTACTGGCAGCACTGGCTGGACATGGAAAAGCTCGTCACCAAGCCGCCGGTCATCGCAAACGTCAACTGGTTCCGCACCGACGACGAGGGCCATTTCCTCTGGCCGGGCTTCGGCGACAACCTGCGCGTGATCGAGTGGGTGCTGCGCCGCGCCTTCGGCGAGGTGGACGCGCGCGAGACCACGCTCGGCTATGAGCCGTGCCCCGAGGATATCGATCTCGAGGGCAGCGGCGTGACGAAGGAAACGCTCGCCGATCTTCTCTCCGTCGATCCCGAGCTCTGGAAGGCCGAGTGCAAGGGCATCCACGAGTTTTACGCCAAGTTCGGCGACAAGCTCCCGCAGCGTCTCGCCGACGAGCTCTCCGCTCTCGAAGCGCGGCTCGGATAAAAAATATACCAAACCGGGGCATGACCGCATCACCGCGTGTCATGCCCCGGTTTTTCATTGCTCCGATGTACCGGAGCTTTTTTCTATTTCATCGAGCACCCATTGCGCCATCTCACGCACTTCCGGCGATTCATCCCCGCACGCCTTCCGAATGACCGGCAGGTATCGGAGATTGCCGCTGTTCCGCATGGCGTTGAGCGCGTTCGTTTTGTACCGCCACTCCTTCCCCTTGGGGATGTACCACAGCTTCGGCTGCACAGCAGAGCGCAGCCAGTCGTAATCGGCAAGAACGATTTCCTCCAGCGCAGACTGTCCGGCCCACGCCTCCAGCCCCGGAAACTTCTCCGTATCCCTCCACGCATTCGTATTGTGCGGGCAGGCATCCTGACAGACGTCGCAGCCGAATATCCACGGTCCGATCTCGCCGCGCCGCGGCTCTGTCCGCATATCCCAGGCGTCCCACGTCGTCAGGCAGGAAACGCAGGTATTCCGGTTCATCGTATACGGTGCTTCGAGCGAGTGCGTAGGACAGGCAGGTATACACAGATCGCAGGACTCCGCGCAGGGCCGAAGCGTGCTCTCCGCTGTGAGCTGCAGCGGCTCATCGATAAGGAACGCTTCCAGATACTGATATGAGCCCTTTTCCGTATAGAAGAAATTGTTTTTGCGCACGATCCCGATCCCCGCCTGCATTGCCGCCCAGCGCAGCGCGGTAAGCGCAAAATCGCGGTTGAACGCCACGTGCAGCCCGCTGTCCCGAAGATACTTCTCCAATGCCGCGCTGGCTTTGTAGCCCTGCGAGTCCGGGTTTCGTCTCCCGTCCGTCAGATAGTACTTGGCAATATGCCCGCGCACGGCGGCAGGAATGCGGTACTTCCCATACCAGAACGACACGATCACAATGGCTTTTGCCCACGGAAATTCCTTTTCCGGGTATGCAAATTTTCGGAAGCCTTCGTACTTCCTTCTCGTCTCGGGAAAATGCTCCATGCGTTCTTCGAGCTTAGCTTCATACCCGCGCATCATCTCCACGGGAATCATGCCGCATTTGTCATAGCCGAGCTCAATGGCCTTTTCTGCGATCTCTGCTGCACTTACCGCCATAAGGGCATTCTCCTCCTGCGTTTCGATTCACCGGGCTTTTTCCGGGTAACTATAGCACACTTTACGGCACATCACAAGGAGCTAAGAGCAAACAGAACCTTTGCATAGTCCTTTACATAGTACCGGATGTTTTTACGGCCTTTGGAGAGGATGGCATGCCCCTCCGCCTCCAGCTTTTTCTTCTGCGCTTCGATGCCTCCCGGATATTTTTCGTTGAGTTCCCCGTTCGCCTTCAGCGTCCTCCAATACGGCGTTTCGTCCCCGGAGCGCTGATGGCTCGCCCACGCCGCGATAGAGACAAAGATCCCCGCCGTGATCGGCTCGGTAAAATCTGCGCCGCTTTGCTTCGCGAAATATTCTCGTATCTCCCCCACGGTGGTCACCCTGCCGTAGGGGACTCTTTTCATCACGCGGTCATAGTCGAGCGGCGGAGCGAAGTACATTTTGTTCCCGCCATATTTCTCAATGCTTTTCCGGTCGGTAATAATTTGTATCTTGGGCATGTCCTTGCTGTCATGCAGCATGGCGTTAAAATTCTTGGTGTCCTCGTTGGCCATTTCGCCACCTCCCGATGCAAGGATATCGTGTTTCGAAGCGCAATGCAATGAGACGGTTTAAAAAGTATTCTTTTTCGACTCCACGGTATTCAGGCACAGCCCCGCGTGCAAAGCGCAAAAAGCTGCTGTCGCTATCGCAACAGCAGCTTTTTCTTTTATAACGTATCTTATTTCGCGTAATCGACGGCCTTGGTCTCGCGCAGGACGTGGACCTTGATCTGGCCGGGGTACGTAAGCTCGGCTTCGATCTTCTTGGCGATGTCGCGCGCGAGCAGGACGATCTGATCCTCGCTGACCTCTTCGGGCTTGACCATGACGCGGATCTCGCGGCCGGCCTGAATGGCATAGCAGCTCGCAATGCCGGGGAACGAGCGGGAGACTTCCTCCAGCTTTTCGAGACGCTTGACATAGTTCTCGATGTTCTCGCGGCGCGCGCCGGGACGGGCGGCGGAGATCGTGTCGGCGGCCTGCACGATGCAGGCGATGACCGTGTGCGGCTCCACGTCGCCGTGGTGCGCTTCGATCGCGTGGATGACCTCTTCGGACTCCTTGTACTTGCGGGCAAGGTCTACGCCGATGGTCACATGGCTGCCCTCGACCTCGTGGTCGATGGACTTGCCGAGATCGTGCAGGAGACCGGCGCGCTTGGCCAGGGCAATGTCCACGCCGAGCTCAGCGGCGAGCAGGCCGGAGATCTGGGCGACCTCGATGGAGTGGTTGAGCACGTTCTGACCGTAGCTCGTGCGGTAGCGCTGGCGGCCGAGGAGCTTGACGAGATCGGGGTGCAGGCCGTGGACGTTCGTCTCAAACACGGCGCGCTCGCCCTCTTCCTTGATGGTCTGGTTGACCTCGCGCTGGGCCTTGGCAACCATTTCCTCGATACGGGCGGGGTGGATGCGGCCGTCCTGAATGAGCTTTTCGAGCGCAAGGCGCGCGACCTCGCGGCGGACGGGATCAAAGCTCGAGACCGTGATGGCCTCCGGCGTATCGTCGATGATGAGATCGCAGCCGGTGAGCGTTTCGATGGAACGGATGTTGCGTCCCTCGCGGCCGATGATGCGGCCCTTCATTTCGTCGTTGGGGAGAGGAACGACGGAAACGGTGATCTCGCTCGTGTGGTCGGCGGCGCAGCGCTGGATGGCCGTGGCGATGACCTCGCGGGCCCTCTGCTCGGCCTCGTCCTTGAACTGGGCTTCAACTTCCTTGACCTTGGCGGCCATTTCGTGCGTGCAGTCGGCCTCAACGCTCTTGATGAGATACTGCTTGGCTTCCTCCACGGAGTAGCCGGAGATCTTTTCGAGCATGTCGAGCTGGCTCTTCTTGATGAGCTTGATCTCCTCCTGCTGGGCGTCGGCTTCCTGGAGCTTGCGGTTGAGAGTCTCGGTCTTCTTTTCGAGCGCTTCGGTCTTGCGGTCGAGATTTTCTTCCTTCTGCTGGAGACGGCGCTCCTGCTTGGAAACTTCGTTGCGGCGCTCTTTTACTTCGCGGTCGCACTCGGTGCGGGTGCGATGGATCTCTTCCTTCGCCTCGAGCAGTGCCTCGCGCTTTTTGTTTTCAGCGGCTTTAATGCCTTCGTTGATGATGCGTTTCGCTTCATCCTCGGCGCTGGCGATCTCGCGCTCGGAAACCTTTTTCCGGTACATGACGCCCAGCACAAAGCCGATCAGCAAAAACACCAGCACGGCAATGATGCTGGCGACGATCATCCATACGGACATTTGCGGCATAAGTCGGTCTACCTCCTTCTTCCTTAGTTTTCTTATGATAAAGGGTCATTTTGAAATTAAAGGAGTTCCCCATCTCTCCCATAATATCATAAGGTACATTTTATCGATTCTTTAGCGTTATGTCAAGCGGTTTCTGCTGTGCAGGAAACAAAATATTACAATTTGTAATATGCAGGGCAAAACTGCACGCCGCAGCCTTTCCCATGGGGAAATTTTTGTATGTCAAGACCGAATTTTGCCAAAAATCCCGGCCCGATTTTCTACGCTTTTTCGCATTGACTTTCCATAATTTCCGCCGCCGGAGCCGGCGGAGCGTGCCTCCGCCGGGAAAACGCAACCGGGATTTCAAAGAGTTATCAACATTTCCCACAGACTTTTCAACAGCGATTTTTTCTTTGTATTTCAATGCTTATCCGGAGAATATCCAGAAAATGTCAATCCCGCAAACGGCATTTCGCTTGTTTTCGGCTGCCGTTATGCGGTTTCCATAACGAACTGTCCCGCGCCATATGCAGGGAAAAATGCACAGCGCTGCAAAACCGGCGGAGGCCGAAGCCCCCGCCGGTATCAAATCTGAAGTAAGGTCTGTTGATTTATCGCATAAATCCGCCCTCGCGCATGGAGACGTAGTCATTTCCGGCGACGATGATGTGGTCGGAAAGCTCCACGCCGAGCAGATCGAGCGCGCGGGCAAGCCGCGCCGTGGAGGTCTCGTCCTCCACGGAAGGCAGCGCCACGCCGCTGCGGTGGTTGTGCGCGAGGATGACGGCGCTCGCGCGGTACTGCAGTGCAAGCTCGGCGAGCCTGCGGGCGTTCACTTCGGCGGCATCCACCGTGCCGCGGCTTATCGCCGCACAGTGGATGGGACGCTTCCGCGCGTCGAGCAGCAGCGCATAGACGATCTCCTCCGTCTCGTACATAAACCGCGGGATGAAATAGTGTCCCGCAGTCTCGGCGGAATCGATCGGCTCGTTCGACGGCGTCTTGTCGAGCAGGTACCGGCGGCTGACCTCCGGGATGAGCCGGAGAAGCGTCACGGCGTTCTCGCCGATGCCCGGCACCGCGAGCAGCTCCTGCTCGTTTGCCTCCAGCACGGCGGAAAACGAGCCGAACCGCTCGAGAAGCGCGTGAGCCATGCCGTTCGTATCGCGCCGGGGCGCGGCATAAAAGAGCAGCAGCTCCAAGGCGTTTATGTCGTTGAAGTTTTCGAGACCGTGGCCGCGGAAGCGTTCCTTCATCCGCGAGCGGTGGCCGTCGTGGACGCCCATTTCCCTCGCCCCTTATTTTTTATCTTATCCTATCTTATCCGATCTGCTTTTCGAGCGGCATCGTTGCGTAGGCGTTGAGCTCCGGCCCGGCGGTATGCCCGGCGAGGAACTCATAATAGCCCTGGCAGCCGATCATCGCGGCGTTGTCGCCGCAGAGACGGAGCGGCGGGACGAAAAGCTGTGCGCCCGCCTTTTCCGCAGCGGCGGCAAAGTCGGCGCGGATGCGCGAATTTGCCGCCACGGCGATTTTTTTGTACCCGAGCTCCGCGGCCGCCGCCATCGTGCGCGGCACGAGCGATTCGCTCACCGCGCGGCAGAGCGACGCCGCAAGCCCCGCGCGGTCGAGCGTTTCGCCGGTCTGCTCGCAGTGGTGCGCCAGATTGATAACAGCGGTCTTGAGACCGGAAAAGCTCATGTCATAGGGATTCTCGCCGACGAACGGGTGCGGCAGCGTGTAGGCGTCGTCGCGCCCCTCCTTCGCCAGCCGGTCGATCGGCGCGCCGCCGGGATACGGCAGGCCGAGCACACGCGCGGATTTATCAAAGCACTCGCCCGCGGCGTCGTCGCGCGTCTGGCCGAGAATGCGAAGATCGGTATAGTCGCGCACGTCCACGAGCATCGTGTTGCCGCCGGAGATGGCAAGACAGAGGAACGGCGGCTCAAGCTCCGGATAGGCAATGTAGTTTGCGGCGATGTGGCCGCGGATGTGGTGCACCGGAATGAGCGGGATGCCGAGCGCCGCCGCGGCGCTCTTGGCAAAGTTCACGCCCACGAGCACCGCGCCGATGAGTCCCGGCGCATACGACACCGCCACGGCGTCAAGCTCGGACTTTTTCACGCCCGCCGCCGCGATCGCGCGGTCAGCCAGCCGTGAGATGACCTCCACATGGCTGCGCGAGGCGATCTCCGGCACGACGCCGCCGTATACGGCGTGCAGGTCGGCCTGCGAGAAGATCTGGTCGGTGAGCACCTTTCGTCCATTTTCGGTCACGGCGACGGCGGTCTCGTCGCACGTGGATTCCACGGATAATATCAGCATTGCGTTACTCCGCCTCTTTTTGGAAGAATTTCGACATCAGAATAGCATCTTCCGCCGGTTTTTCATAGTAGTTTTTTCGTTTTCCCACGATCTCAAAGCCGTTTTTTTCATAGAGCCGCCGCGCGGCGAGATTGCTCTCGCGCACCTCGAGCTGTAAAACGGCGGCGCCGCGCCGCTCGCTTTCGGCAAAAAGCGCTTTCAGGAGCGCCGCGCCGATCCCGCGGCGGCGAGAGTCCGGCGCCACGGCCACGTTGCCGATATCGCCCTCGTCGAGCACGAAGCGCGCCCAGACGTAGCCGAGAAGGTCTCCCCCCTCTTCGGCAATGAGGATAACACCGCCGTCCGTTTCCCAAAGGCGCGCGAGCATTCCTTCGTCCGCGCCGTCCGGAAATTCGGCGCGCTCGAGCGCGGCAACGGCGGGAATGTCGGAAAGCTCCGCTCTGCGAACGATCATGTCCCGTGCGCCTCCGCCCAGTTTCTGCCCCAGCCGGCGTCCGCGGTGAGCGGCACGGTGTAAGCTACGGCATGTTCCATTTCCTCGCGCAGCACCTGCACGGCCTTTTCCCGCTCCGCTTCCGGGCATTCGACGATCAGCTCGTCGTGCACCTGCAATATGAGCTTTGCCTTCATGCTCTCGGCGCGAAGCCGCTGATCCACGTGCACCATGGCGAGCTTTATAACGTCCGCCGCCGTGCCCTGAATCGGCATGTTGAGCGCGACGCGCTCGCCGAACGCGCGCAGCGCCGGAACGTTCAGCTCCGGCAGATAGCGCCGCCGGTGAAAGAGCGTTTCGGCGTAGCCGAGCGCCTTGGCGCGCCGGACGGCTTCCTTCTGGTAATCGCGCACGCCGCGGAAGCGCGCGAAATAGGCGTCCATATACTCCTTCGCCTCGCCGTAGCCGACGCCTATGTCCTGCGCGAGCGAGAAGGCGGAAATGCCGTACACGATGCCGAAGTTCACGGCCTTCGCTCTCCGGCGCTCCTCTGCGGTGACGTCCTCAAGCGGCACGCCGAACACCTGTGAGGCCGTGACGCGGTGGACGTCCTCGCCGGAGAGAAACGCCGCGCGCATCGCCTCGTCGCCCGAGATGTGCGCGAGCAGGCGCAGCTCGATCTGCGAATAGTCCGCGTCCACGAGCACGTTGCCGGGCGCGGCGACGAACATTTTGCGCAGTCCCGCCCCCAGCTCGCGCCGGACAGGGATGTTCTGCAAGTTCGGCTCGGTGGACGAGAGACGCCCCGTCGCCGTGACGGTCATCTGGAAATTGGTATGGATGCGTCCGTCCGCGCCGATGACCTTCAAAAGGCCGTCCGCGTAGGTGGATTTGAGCTTGGTGAGCTCGCGGTATTCGAGCACATGGCGCACGATGGGCTCATAGCGGAGCTTATCGAGCACATCGGCATTGGTGCTCCAGCCGGTCTTGGTCTTTTTCCCGCCGGGGAGACCGAGCTTTTCAAAAAGCACGGCGCCGAGCTGCTTCGGGGACTGGATGTTGAATTCCTCCCCCGCCTCCGCCCAAACCGCTTCGCGCAGCGCGTCGATGCTGCCCGTAAGACTCTCGCCGAAGGCGCGCAGCGCCTCCGCGTCGGCAAGGAAGCCCTCGTTTTCCATTTTGGCAAGCACCGCGCAGAGCGGCAGCTCGATCTTTGTAAAAAGCTCCTCCATCTGCGTCTCATGCAGCTTCGGCAGCATAACTTCCTCGAGCGCCGCGACGCTCGCCGCGCGCGAGGCCATCTCGCCGAGCCGGTCGGCGAGCGTTTTTCCCTCCCCGCCGGAGAGGTCAAGCACGAGCTGATCGCCGCTGTCCGCCGCGCCGGACGAGGTATGCGGCGTGAAGCCGCAGTAGGCGAGCGTGAGCTTTTCGATCTCGTATCCGGCGGCGGTCGCGTCGAGAAGATACCCGGCGAGCGCGCTGTCAAACACCCAGTTTTCGAGCGCGTCCACACCTCGCGCGAGCAGCGCGCGCTGCAGATTCTTCACGTCGTGCCCCGCCTTACGGCGCTCGGGCGCAAAGAGCAGCGCGAGCGCCGCGGTATAGCCGTCCCGGTATGCCTCCGGCGTCAGAAATACCGCGAGCGCGTCATTTTCGGAAACGCTGAAATGCGCGAGCGTCTCGCCGCTTTCGGCATCAAACCAGTAATAGGCGACGGCGTCCCCCGCCCGCTCCAGCGCGGCGCGGAGGTCTTTTTCCGTTTGCGGCGTCACGCTCTCGCATGTGCCCTCAAATACGGTCTCTTCCTTTTTCTCCTCCGCGGCCGGCTTCAGGCCCCACTTTTCAATGAACTTCTGGAAGCCGAGCCGCCGGAAAATTTCATACGCCGCGCCGCCGTAGTCTGCCGGGCGGCGAAGCTCGTCGGGGGAAATATCGATGGGCGCCTTGCGGTCGATCGTGGCGAGATAGTACGAATCCTCGGCGCTCTCTTTGCCGTTTTCGAGCTTCGTGCGCAGCGAGGCGCGGATGTCGGGATCGCTGATATGCTCGTACACGCCCGCGAGCGAGCCGTACTTCCGCACAAGCTCGAGCGCCGTCTTCTCCCCCACGCCGGGGACGCCGGGGATGTTGTCGCTCGTGTCGCCCATGAGGGCCTTGAGATCGACCATGTGCGGCGCGTCAAAGCCGTATTCCTCGCGGAAGCGCTCGGGCGTATAGTTGACGGTCTCGGTCTGGCCCATACGCGTTTTGACGTTGAGCACGCGCACATGATCTCCCACGAGCTGCAAAGCGTCCTTATCGCCGGTGACGACGACACACTCCCAGCCCTGCTCCGCTCCGATGCGGCTCACGGTGCCGAGAAGATCGTCCGCCTCCCAGCCGGAGAGCTCGCGCCGCTCGATGCCGAGCGCGTCGAGCACGTCCTTCAAAACCGGCATCTGCGCGGCGAGATCGTCCGGCATAGGCTTGCGCGTCGCCTTATACGCCTCGCTGTGCTTGTGGCGGAACGTCGGCTCGCGGCGGTCGAACATGACACAGAGCGCGTCCGGCTTTTCGTCGTCGAGCAGGCGCTGCAATATATTCAGAAAGCCGAAAACGGCGTTCGTCGGCGTGCCGTCGGGCGCGGAGAGCGGGCGCACGCCGTAATATGCGCGGTTCACGAGGCTGTTGCCGTCGATGAGCATCAGTTTTGGCATAGCGTTTCCTCCTTAAGTTCCTTGGCAAGCGGGCGATACACGGTGAGCATAAGCGTTGTGAACGCCGCGCCCCCGCCGAGCAGATCGCTGATCGGCTCGCTCCAGTACACGCCGTCCGCCCTGAGACCGAATACGCCCGGGAGCAGCAGCATCAGCGGCACGACGAGCACGATCTTGCGCAGCAGCGAAAAGAAGATCGCCTGCCGCGCCTTGCCGAGCGAGCGGAACGAGTTTTGCGCAACGAATTGGAGCGACATGAACACGAACCCGCAGAAATAAATGCGCACGGCGCGCACCGCCACGGTGATGAGCGCCTCATCCGGCGTAAAGATGCGGATGAGCGGTTCGGGGAAGAGCATGAACACCGCCCACACGAGCAGCGAAAACGCCGCCGCGCCGAGCGTGCTGAACCGGATCGTCTCCAGCACGCGCTTTTTCTGCCCCGCGCCGTAGTTAAAAGCGAGCACCGGCTGGATGCCGGAGCCGAAGCCGTGGATGATCTCGGTGAAGATCGTCCGCAGCGAGTTTACGACCGTGATCGCGCCGACATAAAGATCGCCGCCGTACAGCCCAAGCTGGCGGTTCGCCACGGTCTGAATGGCGGAGTTCGTCGCGCCCATCACGAAATCGGCTACGCCGAGAGACATGATGCGTCCCATGATCTTCTTCCGCGGCGCCATCGTCCGCCACGAAAGCTCGAGCGGCGTTTTGCTGCTGCGCAGAAAGAGGAAGCACCACGCGGCGCTCAGCGCCTGTGAGAGCACCGTGGCAGCCGCCGCGCCGCGCACGCCCATGCGGAAAGCAAAAATGAACAGCGGGTCGAGCACGATGTTCGCCGCCGCGCCGAGCAGCACCGTGAGCATGCCGCGCGTGGCGAAGCCCTGGGCGTTGATATACACGTTCATGCCGAGGGATACGAACGAGAACGTCGTCCCGATGAGATACACTGCGAGATACTCGCGCGCATAGGAGCTTGCCTCCTTGCCCGCGGCGAACACCGTTATCACCGGATCGAGAAACGCCCATGTGAGCAGCCCGAGCGCAACGGACGAAACGAGCAGCATGGAAAAGGCGTTGCCCATCACGCGGGAGGCCTCGTCGTTATCCCCGCGGCCGCGCGCCATGGAGCAGAGCGGCGCGCCGCCCTGTCCGAACAGGCCCGCGAACGCCGAGAGGATCGAAATGACCGGCAGCGCGATGCCGACGCCCGTGAGCGCCATGCTGCCGACATTGGGAATATGGCCGATGTAGATACGATCCACCACGTTGTAGAGCACGTTCACGAGCTGCGCGGCGATGAGCGGCAGCGCCATGCGCATGACGACCGCGGGGATATTCCCCTTGGAAAAATCGTTTTGTACGTTCTTTTCCGCCATGGTCACTTCTCCCCGCGCAGCCGGATGATCTGATCGCGCAGCACGGCGGCATATTCGTATTCGAGCATCTGCGCGGCTTTGCGCATTTCTTTTTCCAGCCGGTCGATCTCGGCCTTCCGCTCGCGCTCGGTCATGCGCATGCCGCGCTCGTCCTTCGCCGCGGGGCCGGTAATCTCGAGAAGATCCCGGATGCTCTTTTTGATGGTTTTCGGCACGATGCCGTGCGCCTCGTTATACGCCGTCTGGATGGCGCGGCGGCGCTCAGTCTCGTCGATGGCGGCGCGCATGGAGGGCGTGACCGTGTCGGCATACATGATGACGGTGCCCTCGGCGTTTCGCGCCGCGCGGCCGATCGTCTGGATGAGCGATGTTTCGCTCCGGAGAAAGCCCTCCTTATCCGCGTCGAGGATCGCAATGAGCGATACCTCGGGAAGGTCAAGGCCCTCGCGCAGAAGGTTGATGCCGACGAGCACGTCAAATTCGCCCCGGCGCAGATCGCGGATGATCTCCATGCGCTCCATGGCGCCGACGTCGTGGTGCATATAGCGCGTTTTGATGCCGGCGTTGCCGAGATACGCCGTTAAGTCCTCCGCCATGCGCTTGGTGAGCGTCGTGACGAGCGTGCGCTCGCCGCGCTCGATGCGCGCGTGGATCTCGGCGATGAGATCGTCGATCTGTCCCTCGATGGGGCGCACGTCGATCTTCGGGTCGGTGAGACCCGTCGGGCGGATGATCTGCTCGGCGATCTGGCCCGAACGCGTGCGCTCGTACTCGCCGGGTGTTGCGGAAACGTATATGACCTGATTTACCCGCTGCTGGAATTCCTCAAACTTCAGCGGGCGGTTATCGAACGCCGACGGCAGCCGGAAGCCGTATTCAACGAGCGCTTCCTTGCGCGCGCGGTCGCCGTGGTACATGGCGCGCACCTGCGGCAGCGTGACGTGCGATTCGTCGATGAACAGGAGAAAGTCCTTCGGGAAATAGTCGAGCAGCGTCATCGGCGCGCTCCCGACCGGGCGGCCGGAGATGATGCGCGAATAGTTCTCCACGCCGGAGCAGTAGCCCAGCTCCTGGATCATCTCGATATCAAAATTCGTGCGCTGCGCGATGCGCTCGGCCTCGAGCGGCTTTTCGTGGTCTTTGAAAAACTTCACCCGCTCGTCGCACTCGCGGCGGATCTCCTGCACGGCGCGCGCCATTTTCTCCGGCGGCGTCACGTAGTGGCTCGCGGGGTAAATGGCCGTGTGGCTGAGCGTGTGCACCGCAGCGCCCGTGAGGGGGTTGATCTCGCTGATGCGCTCGATCTCGTCGCCGAAGTATTCCACGCGGATGGCCTTATCGCGCCAGTAGGCCGGGAAGATCTCCACCGTGTCGCCGCGCACGCGGAACATGTTGCGCTCGAAGGCGATATCGTTTCGCTCATACCGGCAGTCGATGAGTTTTTTTAAAAGCTCCTCCTGCGGCAGACTGCTGCCGGGGCGGAGCGAGATAGCCATGCGCGCAAAATCGTCCGGCTCGCCGAGACCGTAAATGCAGCTTACCGATGCCACGACGATCACGTCCCGCCGCTCCAGCAGCGAAAACGTCGCCGAAAGGCGCAGCCGGTCGATCTCCTCGTTCGTGGAGGCGTCCTTTTCGATGTAGGTATCCGTGTGCGGGATGTATGCCTCCGGCTGGTAGTAGTCGTAATACGATACAAAATACTCCACGGCGTTGTCCGGAAAGAATTCCTTGAACTCGCTGCAAAGCTGCGCGGCGAGCGTTTTGTTGTGTGCGAGCACGAGCGTCGGCTTCTGCACGCGCTCGATGACCTTCGCCATCGTGTACGTTTTGCCGGAGCCCGTGACGCCGAGCAGCGTCTGCTCGTCCAGTCCCGCGGCCACGCCCTCGGCGAGCTTTTCGATCGCCTGCGGCTGATCGCCCGCGGGCGAATATTCGCTTACCACATGAAATTCCGGCATAACGCGCTCCTTCTAAATTAATTTCTATAATTGATTTATTATACCACGCCGCGCCGCGCCGCACAAGCGATTCGCCCGCCCCGTGCGTAAAAACTCCCTGCCCGGTGGATTTCCGCCGCGGGATATGCTATACTGACAACATAATGATTTTAAGGGGGTGCTTCCCTATGAATAAAATTCTGATCGCGTATTTCTCCGCCGGCGGTGAAACGGGCAAGCTTGCGAAAACGCTCTCCGCCGTGACCGGCGGCGACCTTTTTGAGATCTGTCCCGAGACGGCGTATACCTCCGCCGATCTGAACTGGATGGACAAGAAGAGCCGCAGCACGCTCGAGATGAAGGATGAGCACAGCCGCCCGGCCACTGCAGGCCGCGTGGAGGATATGGCGCCGTACGACACCGTGTTCGTCGGCTTCCCGATCTGGTGGTATCAGGCGCCGCGCATCATCGAAACGTTTCTTGAAAGCTACGATTTCACCGGCAAGACCGTGATCCCGTTCGCCACCTCCGGCGGCAGCGGCATGGGAAAGACGGCCGATATTCTGCGCGCTGTCTGCCCCGCGGCCGACATTCTGGCCGGCAAGCGCATGAGCGCGCGGGAGAGCGCTGAGGCCGTGCGCGCGTGGGTCGAAACGTTCGGCAAGTGATCCGTCCCGGCGCGCCGCAGAATATCCATTCCATAAAAAATCTCCGTATAACCCGTTTGACCGGTTATACGGAGATTTTTTATATGCCGCTCTCTTCCTTCTGTATTGGAGCGCTTCGGCAGGTTTTCACGCCGAAAACAAAATAGATCACATGCCCGACCCAGACGCAGGCGAGAATGATGCACAGGATATAGAGCTCCTTTCGCATCATCAGCGCGAAGCCGACAGCCATGAGCGCCGTAACGGTGAGCATGATGCGCCGTTTCGCCGCAGCGGTCATGCCCTCGCCGCGCACATAGCTTTCGAGATTGTTTTTATAAAGCTTCGTGCCGGTGAACCACGTGTGCAGCCGCTCGGAGCTTTTGGCAAAGCCGAGCGCGGCCAGCAGCAGGAACGGGACCGTCGGCAGCAGCGGCAGCACCGCGCCGAGAGCGCCAAGCGCAAGGCCGATGCAGCCGAGGCAGAGCCATAAGATTCTCTTTATCTTCATTTACATTCTCTCCTCTCTCCCCGCGCGCGGCAGGGGGAACATCCGGCCGTTTTTCACGCCGTATACCCGATCGGCGATCGCCATCGTGGACTCGCGGTGCGACACGAGGATGATGCCCTTCTTATTGCGCAGCCGGCGCAGCGCCTGCAATATGATGCCCTCGTTGATGCTGTCAACGTTGCTCGTCGGCTCATCGAGCAATATGAGAGCGCTGCCGCGCAGCAGCGCCCGCGCCAGACCGAGCCGCTGCTTCTCGCCCGTGGAGAGATTGTCGCCGAGCGCGCCGACGCGCGTTTCGTACCCCTCCGGTAGCGAGAGGATGAAGTCATGGATCGACGCGAGCCGGCACGCCTCTTCGATCTCGGCGCGCGCCGCGCCGGGCCGGGCAATGCGGAGATTTTCCTCGATCGTCTCATCAAAGAGATACGTTGTCTGGCTCACCATCGTCACATTGTCGAGAAGGCTGGCCGTTTCGATTGCATCAATGTCCGCGCCGTTATAAAGAATTTCGCCGCCCTGCTTCTGCCAGAAACGGAGAAGCAGCTTGAGGAACGTGGACTTGCCGCAGCCGGATTCGCCGACGATACCGACGATCTCGCCTCTTTCGGCGTACATCCATACATCGCTCAACACATTCGTCACGCCGTCGTAGGAGAATGTGACGCCGTCTGCCGAGAGATGGGCAAAGCCGTCGATCTTCTCTCCCTCTCCCTCTTCCACCTCGCGCACGGCGCTCTCCTCTTCCAGAAGGTCGAGCACCCGCTCGCCCGAGGCGAGTGTCTGCGTGAGATTGCCCGGCAGCGCCGAAATGGCAACGACCGGCCCGAACGATCCGAAGAGCGCCGCGACGCCAAGGAGCATCGCGCCGGGCGTAAGCGCGCCCGTCACGGTGAGCGCCGTCCCCACGGCGAGCCCCGCAAGGATAAAGAGCGACACGCAAAGCTCCGTACCCGCGGCGGCGCGAGCCGTTTCGTGCTTCATTTTCTTCGTCTCAGCGAGAAGCACCTCCGAACGCCGGCCAACTTCCGCGGCGCGCTGCGCGCCCGCATTATGGAGTACAATGTCCCGAATGCCGCGGATACTGTCGAGGAAATACGCGCTGAACGAAGAAAACTCCGCGCGGTAGGCCTGTCCCGCGACGCGCACACGCCGGGAGAATACGAGCGGGACAAGAACGCCGATGGTAACATACCCCGCCGCCGCAGCGAGCGCCAGATACCAGCTCGACACGCAGCCGATGAACACCGTCATTCCCACGCTCAGCAGCACCGCAATGCAGATCGGCGAGATGGTGTGTGCATAGAACACCTCCAGCGTTTCAATGTCCGAGGTGATCATCGCAATAATGGCGCCCTTCTGCCGGGTTTCCAGCTTGGCCGGGCAGAGACGGCGCAGCGCCGTGAAGATCTTGTCGCGCAGCACCGCCAGCAGACGGAAGGCAATGTAGTGGTTGCCGTACTGCTCGGCAAACCGGAGCAGGCCGCGCAGCACGCCGCAACCGACGGCCAGCGCGATGAGCGCGCCGTAGGAAAGGGAGATTTCCTCGCCGAGCGCCTTGGCGATGGCCGCAGCGCCCGAGAGCGTCACGCCCATGGCGCACAGAAAGCCCGCCGTGCCGTTAATTACGGCGAGCAGCATAATGTACACGAGCGAACCGAGCAGAACGATGAGCTGCGCCATGATCTTCGCGCCGCTGCGGCGCGGTTTCGTTGTCGTATTCATTCCTCGTCCTCCCGGTATCCCTCTTCGAGTGCCTTCTGCGTCGCATAGAGCTTTGCATAACCGCCGCCGGAGGCCATGAGCGCGGCGTGCGTGCCGCATTCGGCAACCCCGCCAGATTCCATGGCATAAATTTTCTCCGCCGGAACAACGTTTGCAAGCCGGTGCGAGATGAGAATGACCGCCTTTTCTTTTGCAAGAGCGGCAACGGCCTTCATAATAATCTCTTCGCTTTCGATATCGATGTTGCTCGTTGCCTCGTCCAGAATATAAATGTCCCGCTCCGCCGTGAGATTCACCGCGAGCGCGAGCCGCTGCTTCTGTCCGCCGGAGAGATTGGCGGCATCCTCGGCAATTACCTTGTCCAGCCCGCCGTTTTCCCGGATGAACGACGCGAGATTTACCGTTTCGAGCGCCGCCCAGATCGCCTCGTCCGTTACGGCGGCGTTGGCAAGACGGAAGTTGGCGCGGACGGTGTCGTTAAAAATGTGACTGCCGCAGCTCACCACCGCGAGATGGGCATAGTAGCTCTCTCGGGAAAGGCTCTCCATGCTCGCTCCGCCGAGCGTAACACGCCCGCTCTGCGGCCGGAGTGCGCCGGTCAGAAGCTTCACGACCGTGGACTTTCCGCACCCGGACGGCCCGACGATTGCCGTCATACCGGTGCGGGGAAAGGCCATGGATACGTCGTGCAGCACATCGCGCTGTCCGTCGTAGGAAAACGAGACGTTCTCCAGCCGCAGTTCGCCCGGCTGTGCCTCCGCTCTGCCCCAGACCGGCTCCGGCTCATCGAGCAGGGAGAGGATCTTTCCGCCCGCGCTCACGCCGTTCATCGCCACATGAAACGCTGCGCCGAACGCGCGCAGCGGCAGGAAAAACTCCACCGCCGTCAAAATCAGAAAGAGCGCGGCGAACGGCGAAAGCCCCCGGCGCAGCACGCCCGTCACCGCCACGGCAATGCCGGCGCCCGCGCCGCCGTAGGCCACAAGATCCATGATCGTTGTGCTCGCAAGCTGCATGGTGAGCACCTTCATCGTGATGCGGCGAAATTCTTCGCTCGTTTCGTTCATCTTTTTCTGCCGCGCGGCGTCGGCGCGGAAAATTTTGAGCTCCCGCATCCCCTGCACGCTGTCGAGAAAGGCGTCGCCCATGGAGGTATATTTGCCCCAGTACTTTGCAAAGATCTTCTTTGCATATTTTGAGACCGCGATGATCGAAAGCGGAATGAGCGGCACGCACGCGAGCAGCACGAGCGCCGTGCGCCAATCCACCGGCGACGTAACGCAGAAGAGGATGACCGGTGCGGCCATCGCATAGAAAAACTGCGGGATATACGAGGAATAATAGAGATCCAGCTGCTCCACGCCCTCCATAGCCACCTGCGTGAGCCCGGCCATGCTCATGCCGTCCGCCGAGCGGACGCCGAGACGGACGATCTTGCCGTACACACGCTCGCGCAGCTCCTTCTTTGCCCGGCGGCCGAGCGTATCGCGCAGTTCCCCCGCGCCGCGGGATGCGGCATACCGCACCGCCGCGCCCGCCGCAGCAATCGCCGCCGGAAGCAGAAAGACGCGCGCAGTTTCGTATTGTTGGAAATTTACCGCCAGCTCAATCGTGCGGCAGATGGCCGCCGTGATGCTGAGATTGGCAAAAAGGCCGAGGATCATCAGCGCGACCGTATAATAGATGTACTTCTTGTTTGCGCCCAGAAGGGCGAGGAGCTTTTTGTCGATCATGCGTTTTCTCCGTTTGTTTATTGGTTAGCACGCGCTAACACTTTAGCAGAAAAGAGCAGCGGCACGCTTTGCGTTACCCGCTGCTTACTATCATATTTATATACCCATTTTTCGCCGCATTGTCAATCCGGTGAAGAGGAAGAAGAAAGAAAACGTCGTCTTTTGGCAGCGGCGGGCACACCTGTGCGCTGCGCGCCGCACATTTTTTCGCGCCGCTCTTTCGCGCCGGGAAAAACTGTGATAAGATTGACCCGTGAAAAATCATCGGGGAGGATCATCCCATGAGAAGAAAAGAAGCGCCGCGCCGTGTCGCCGTGATCGGCGGCGGCGCGGGCGGGCTCTGCGCGGCGATCGCCGCCGGGCAAGCCGGAGCGGACGTTCAGATTTTTGAACAGGCGAACCGCGTCGGCAAAAAACTGCTCAAAACCGGCAACGGGCGGTGCAATCTCTCGAATACGCACGTTTCGCCGGAGCACTATAACCGGCCGGATTTCGTCGCGCCCGTTCTTGCGGACATGCCGTGCGATGCGCTGCGCTCTTTCTTTGGCTCGCTCGGGCTCTGGACAGTCACGGATGAAGAAGGCCGCGTCTATCCGCACAGCGACACCGCCGCCTCCGTGCTCGACGTACTGCGTCTCGGCTGCGAGGCGCTGGGCGTTGCGGAGCGCTGCTCGGCGGAGATCGCCGCCATCGCCCCGCAGGGCCGCGGCTTTACCCTCACCGCCCGCACGGGCGAGAAGTTTTTTGCCGACCGCGTGATCGTTGCGGCCGGCGGCGGAACGAGCCTTCTCCGTCCGCTGGGACACAAGATGATCCCCTTCTCTCCCATCCTCTGCCCGCTCAAGACCGACACGGAATCCATCCGCGGTCTCACGGGGCTGCGCTGCGCCTGCCGCGCGGAGCTTATCCGCCGCGGGAAGAGTGTTTACACCGAAGAGGGCGAAATTCTCTTCCGGGATTTCGGCGTGAGCGGCATTCTCGCGCTGAATCTTTCGCGGCATGTCCTTCCGGGCGACACGCTCTCGCTCGATCTGCTGCCGGAGCTTTCTTTGGAAGCGCTCGCCGCGAAGCTCTCGGTGCAGAAGGCGCTGCGCGGAGCTGACGCCGATCTCTTCACCGGCATTTTCCACCGGCGGCTCGGCGAGGCGGTAGCGCGCCGCGCCAAAAGCGGCGAGATATCCGAGCTTGCCCGCATTATCAAAAAATACCGTCTTTCGGTCCTCGGTCCGGGCGACACGCAGCACGCGCAGGTGACGCGCGGCGGCGCGGACGTCTCCGAGTTTGACAGCGAAACGATGGAGAGCCGCCGCGCGCCGGGGCTCTATGCCGTGGGTGAGGCGCTCGACATTGACGGCGCGTGCGGCGGGTACAACCTGCACTGGGCGTTCGCCTCCGGGCTGCGCGCGGGAAGGAGCGCCGCGCGTGATTGAGGTTCGTGATGTAAGGCTCGCTCTTGACGGCGATCTCAAGACCGCGTGCGCCAAAAAGCTGCGCGTTCCGGTTGGCGACGTACTGGAAGCGACGCTCCTGCGCCGCAGCGTGGACGCGCGGCGCAAGGACGACGTGCATTTCACCGTGACCGCCGCGGTATCGCTCCGGCGGGGTGAGGAAAAGTTTTCGCCCTACACGCCGTGGACGCCGCCGCGCGTCGAAGTTTTGAAAAAGAAGCCCGCCCTTCGCCCCGTCGTGTGCGGGGCAGGCCCGGCGGGGCTTTTCGCCGCGCTCACACTCGCGCGCGCGGGCGCGGAGCCGATATTGCTCGAGCGCGGCAGCGCCGTGGACGAGCGGAAGGCCGACGTGGAAAAATTCTATCAGACCCGCGCGCTGGACACCGAATCGAACATCCAGTTCGGCGAGGGCGGCGCGGGCGCGTTCTCGGACGGCAAACTCAACACCGGCACGCACGATAAGCGCGGCCGGCAGGTGCTGCACGATCTCGTACAGGCCGGAGCGCCGGACGAAATTCTCTGGCAGGCCAAGCCGCACATCGGCACCGACCGTCTGCCGGACGCCGTGAAGGGACTTCGTGAAATGATCCTCGCCCACGGCGGCGAGGTGCGCTTCCGCACAAAGCTAACGGATATCGAGCTTTCCGGTGAGGCGCTGCGCGCGGTGCGTCTCGCGCACGGCGGCGCGGAGGAAGCGCTTGAGGCCGATTCGCTCATCCTTGCCGCGGGTCACAGCGCCCGCGAGCTGTTCGCGCTCTTGAAAGAGCGCGGCGCGCAGCTCGAACAGAAGGCGTTTTCCATGGGCGTCCGGTGCGAGCACCCGCAGGAGGTCATCTCCCGCGCGCAGTACGGCGCTTTTGCCGCTCACCCGGCGCTGGGCGCTGCCGACTACCGGCTGGCGGTGCATCTGCCGGACGGGCGGGGCGTATATACGTTCTGCATGTGTCCGGGCGGGTACGTCGTCGGCGCGGCGAGTGAAGAGGGCCTTCTCTGCGTGAACGGCATGAGCCCCTTCGCGCGCGACGGACAGAACGCCAACGCCGCCGTGCTCTGTGAGGTGCGTCCCTCAGACTTCGGCTCCGCCGACCCGCTCGCCGGTGTGGAGCTGCAAAGAAGATGGGAGCGCGCCGCGTTCCTCGCCGGAGGCGGCGATTACCGCGCCCCGGCGCAGCGGCTCGGCGATTTTCTCGCGCGAAAGCCGTCGGAGAGCGCGGGCAGCGTCGCGCCGACGTATCCGCTCGGCGTGCGCTTCGGCACGCTCGACGGCTGTTTGCCGGAGTTCGTGCTCGCCGCGCTGCGCGAGGCGTTCCCGCTCTTTGACAAAAAGCTGCGCGGCTACGCCATGCCGGACGCGGTCCTCACGGGCGTGGAGACGCGCTCGTCCTCGCCGGTGCGCATCGTGCGCGGCGAAACGGGGCAGTCGAATCTCCGCGGGGTCTATCCCTGCGGCGAGGGCGCGGGCTACGCCGGCGGCATTCTCTCCGCCGCCGTGGACGGCATCCGTCAGGCGGAAAACTGGCTTTCGCAGCACATGGAATAAAATAACAGACACCGCCGCGCATACGAGGCTTTTGACAAGCCAAGCTATGCGCGGCAGAACTTTTTCCGGCAGAGCCGGAATCGGCTCTGCTTCAATATAGATGGGCGGGACGGCGATAGCCGTCCTGCTTCCTCTTTTCAGGGCCAATCCTTCATTCTCGTTTTCATGGCAAAAAGCCCCGCGGCGGCAAGGAAACACGGAACGCCAAAAATCAGCAGCAGCCTTACGGCGGAATCAAACACTGGCATTTTATAGATTGCAACGTCCTCCGGCTCTTCCATGCGAACTATGCACGGCCGCAGAAACCGGTTTTTCATCCGGTACGCCGTGCCGTCCGCCGAAACATACTCATACAGCACCGACACGCTCAATCCGTCGCCGTGGATCTCTCTGCTTTCTATCCGCGCGCCGAACCGATCCGTCCGGTATAAATACCCGCCGGTGTCGATCCAAAGCGTTTGATCCGCATCCATCGTGAATCGGTAGCCTCTGGAGGTGCAGGGGTCGATCCGCCGCAGCACATCGCCGTTCGGTTTCAGGACCTCGATCACCTGAGTCTTCCCTATATACAGATTCCCGTCGCCGTCCACGGCAAACCCTTGATAGAATGCGCAGGCTTTGCCCGTGATCACCGAGAAGACAGAAAATACCACTGCACTCCCTGCGATCACCATGCACAGGATCATCCATCGGAATTTTTCTTTATGTATCATTACCGTTCGACCTCAGGCTTTATTCTGCATGAATGGCTCGTTCTCGTTGGTCTCATTATATTTTCCGCAACGGGAGATTGCAATACCGTACCCGCGCAAAAAGCCGCTTCTTTCCCATTCGGGAGAGAAGCGGCTTTTTGCTTATGCCTCCCTCAAAGAGGGAGCCCTATATCAGAACTTGACGCGCTCGGCGATGTAGTCCTTCACTTCCGCGATGGGGATGCGGACCTGCTCCATGCTGTCACGCTCGCGTACCGTGACGCAGCCGTCGGCGGGCGTTTTCTCGTCGCCCACGGTCTGAAAGTCCACGGTGATGCAGTAGGGCGTGCCGATCTCGTCCTGACGGCGGTAGCGCTTGCCGATGGAACCGGCGTCGTCATAGTCCACCATGAATTCCTTCTGCAGCTCGTGGTAAAGCTCGGTCGCGGCGGGGGCGAGCTTCTTCGAGAGCGGCAGCACCGCGCACTTGAACGGCGCGAGCGCCGGGTGCAGGTGCAGAACGGTACGCACGTCGTTTTTCGCCTCGTCCACGACCTCTTCGTCGTAAGCGTCGCAGAGGAACGCGAGCGCCACGCGGTCGCAGCCGAGTGACGGCTCGATCACGTAGGGGATGTAATGCTCGTTCGCTTCCTGGTCGAAGTACGTAAGATCCTTGCCGGACGCCTCCTGATGGCGCTTGAGATCGTAGTCCGTGCGGTCGGCAATGCCCCACAGCTCGCCCCAGTCGGTGAACGGGAAGGCATATTCGATGTCGGTCGTGGCGCGGGAGTAGAACGCAAGCTCCGCCGGCTCGTGGTCGCGCAGCCGGAGATGCTCTTCCTTGATGCCGAGACTCAGCAGCCAGTTCTTGCAGTAGTCTTTCCAGTAGGCAAACCATTCGAGGTCCGTGCCGGGCTTGCAGAAGAATTCGCACTCCATCTGCTCAAACTCGCGCGTGCGGAACGTGAAGTTGCCCGGCGTGATCTCGTTGCGGAACGCCTTGCCGACCTGGCAGACGCCGAACGGGAGCTTCCGGCGCGTCGTGCGCTGGATGTTCGAGAAGTTGACGAAAATGCCCTGCGCGGTCTCCGGGCGGAGATAGCAGGTCGAGGAGGAGTCCTCGGTAACGCCGATGGCGGTTTTGAACATGAGGTTGAACTTGCGGATGGGCGTAAAGTTGTGCTTGCCGCACACCGGGCAGACGATGTCCTCGTGCTCGGCGATAAAAGCGTCCATCTCCTCAAACGTCATGGCGTCCACGTTGACCTCGTGGTGCTCCTCGCCGATGAGCTTGTCGGCGCGGTGACGCGCGCGGCAGGATTTGCAGTCGAGCAGAGGGTCGGAAAAGCTCGAAACGTGGCCGGTCGTGACCCACGTCTGCGGGTTCATGATGATGGCGGCGTCGAGACCGACGTTATAGGGGCTCTCCTGCACGAACTTCTTGAGCCACGCCTTCTTGACGTTGTTCTTGAACTCCACGCCGAGCGGACCGTAGTCCCAGGAGTTGGCAAGGCCGCCGTAAATTTCGCTTCCGGCGTAGACAAAGCCGCGGTTCTTGCAGAACGCTACGATCTTGTCCATGGTTTTCTCGTTATGATCCATATTTCTTTCCTTTCTCCCGCGGCCGGCTGCCGCAGGATAAAAATAATAGCCCAGATAGTGTATCACGCCGCGGCCCGATGTACAAGCCGCGGCGTGGATTTTTCTTTATCGGATAAACCGGTCGTTGCGCGAAACGATCTTCACGCGGCGGCTTGCCGCGAGGAATACGACAATGATGAACACGATAAAGATGAGGCTGCTGTAGTCAAAGTCGAGCGAGGCGAGAAAGTCGTACATGCCATGGATCAGCACGGGCAGCCACAGCGCCCGGCGGCGGCACACGCGCTCGCCGATAAAATCGCCCTCGTTCGCGTAGCGCCGCGCCGCACCGTACCAGATGCCCATGAAAACGCCGAAGCAGGCGTGGCCCGGCACCGCCGTCACTGCGCGCACGAGCGCCGTGCCGAAGCCGTACATGGCAACATACCCGATGTTTTCCCACAGCGCGAAGCCGAGCGAGACGAACACCGCGTACACCACGCCGTCAAACTGGCAGTTGAAATTCGGGCTGCGCCACGTGCGCCAGCGGAGCAGCAGCAGCTTGAAGCCCTCCTCCGAGAGCGCCACAACGATGAAGTTCGATAGGATCAGATAGCCGAGGTCGGTCTCGTCAAAGAACGAGAGCAGGATGTTCTCGCCGATCGTCTCTGTCACGATGGCGAGCGCCGTGGCGATCACGCCGAAAACGAGCAGTGAGATCAAAAGCCCCGTCGGTTCCTTTTCCAGCCGGTCGGCACGGTAGACCTGGAGCAGCAATATCACCGCCGGGATCACCGCCGCGGCGATCAGCACGGGATCCATTTCGCTTATGGTAGACAGCATAGCGTTTCCCTCTCTCTTACTTCTTGCTTTTTTCTTCTTTACTCTTTTTCATTTTTATAGCATACGCCGCGGCGGATTGCAAGACAGGCGGCATCGGTGCTATAATAAAATATATCTTATATTTCAAAGGAGGGAGCGCCATGCTGCGGCTGATTTTGGGCCGTGCCGGAACGGGCAAAACCGCGCTTCTGTTTTCCGAGATCGCGGCGCGCTGCGCCCGGAGGCAGTCCGGCAGCTTTCTCATCGTACCTGAGCAGTACAGCCACGAGGCCGAGCGCGAGCTCGCGCAGCGCTGCGGCGATACGGCGAGCCTCTATGCCGAGGTGCTTTCGTTCTCGCGCCTTGCCCACCGCGTCGCCATCGGCTGCGGCGGCAGCGCCCGCGTTTACATCGATAAGCCCGGACGGTTTCTGCAGCTCTCGCTCGCGCTCGAGCAGGTGGGCGGCGCGCTCAGCGTATACGGCGGCAGCGCCCGCTCGCCCGAGCGCATGGTACAGCTCCTCTCGGCGCTCGACGAGCTTCGCTTCGGCTGCGCCACGCCCGACGCGCTGCGCAAAGCCGCCGAAAGCGCCACGCCCTCGCTCGCGGGCAAGCTGCGCGATCTCGCGCTTTTGCAGGAGGCGCTCGACGCGCTCTCCGCGCAGTCCGGCGCCGATCCCGCCGGGCGGCTCGATGTGCTGGCCGAGCAGCTTCCCGGCTGCGCATGGCTCCGCAGCGCAAAGTTTTATATCGACGGCTTCACGGACTTCACCGCGCAGGAGCGCCGCGTCATCCGCGCGCTTCTGCCGCTCGCGGACGTGACGGTCTGCCTCACCTGCGACGATCTCACTTCCGGCAGCGAGGTGTTCTCCCTCGCCCGCCGCACGATGCGCGCGCTGCGCGACGTCGCCGAGGAGGACGGCGTGGCCGCAGAGATCGTCTCCGTGCCGCGCAGCGAAGATCGCACGCCCTTTGCGTTTCTTGAGGAGAATCTCTTCGGCTGGACGGACGAGACGCGCGACGCCGCAGGGAGCATCCGGCTCGTGCGCGCACCCGGTGTCGCGGCGGAGTGTGAGCTGGCCGCAGCGGAGATGCGGCGGCTCGTGCGCGAAACGTCCTGCCGCTGGCGGGACATTGCCGTTGCGGTGCGCGGCTTCGGGGATTACCGCGCCGCGCTCGAGGAGGCGTGCCGCCGCGCCGGTGTGCCGCTCTACGCGAGCGAACGAACCGACATTTTCACCCGTCCCCTTCCGGCGCTCATCGCCGCGGCATTCGATATTCTTGCCGACGGCTGGAGCTACGAGAGCGTTTTTACCTATCTGAAAACCGGTCTGACCGGCATTTCCCGCGCCGATTGCGACGCGCTGGAAAACTACGTTCTGCTCTGGTCGCTGCGCGGCACGGCATGGACGCGCGCCGAGCCATGGCGGCAGCACCCGGACGGCTTCGGCGGCAAGATCACGCCGGAGAGCGGCGCGCTCCTTGCAAAGATCGACACGCTGCGCCGGAGCGTCGCCGCGCCGCTCGCGGCGTTCGAGCGCCGCGGAAAAGAAGCGACCGACGCGCGCGGACAGTGCGCCGCGCTCGCGGCGTTCTGGGAGGATATTTCTCTGCCGGAGCACCTGGAAGAGCGCTCTCTCGCGCTCGAGGAGGCCGGAGAGCTTCAGGCCGCGGCGGAATACCGTCAGCTCTGGGAGCTGATCGTTTCCGCGCTTGAGCAGTGCGAGGCCATTCTCGGCGACATGCCGCTCTCACAGGAGGATTTCGGGCGGCTCTTCCGCCGGATGCTCTCGCAGTACGACGTCGGCACGATCCCCGTGGCGCTCGACCGCGTGACCGCCGGAGACTTTGACCGCATGCGGCGGCGCAGCATCCGCCATCTGCTCGTGCTGGGCGCGTCCGACGAGCGTCTGCCGCGCGTTTCCGACGGGGGCGGCGTGTTCACCGACACCGAGCGCAGCGAGCTGCGCGCGCTCGACATCGAGCTCTCCGGCGGCGACGACGAGCTCGACCGCGAATTCAATCTCATTTATAACGTATTCACGCTTCCCAAATCGTCGCTCTACGTCAGCCGCAGCGCGTTTGCCTCCGGCGAGAGCGAGACGCGCCCCTCCTTCGTCACCGACCGGATCGCAAAGCTGTTCGCGCTTTGCGAGGAGAACGGCGACGTGCATGCCGCGAGAGCGCAGTCGCTCTCCGGCGCGCTGGAGCTGGCCTGCGCCGGAGACGCCGCGGCCCGCGAGTTTTTCGCCGCGCGCGGCGAGAGCGGGCGCATCGCCGCCATCGAAAAGGCTGCCGCGGAGGAACGCGGGCGGCTCTCCCGCGAGGGCGTGCGCGCGATCTACGGGCAGAAGCTCTATCTCACGGCCTCCCGCATCGATAACTTTGCCTCCTGCCGGTTCCAGTTTTTCCTGCGCTTCGGTCTGCGCGCCAAGCCGCGCCAGAGCGCGCAGTTTGCCCCGCCGGAGCGCGGAACGTTTCTGCACTTCCTATTGGAAAACGTGGCGCGCGAGGTGTCGGAGCGCGGCGGCTTTGCCGAAACGGACGACAAGACCGTCGCCGCGCTGACGGATAAATACGTCCGCGAATATGTGCGCACGCAGCTGGAGGATTTTCGGGAAAAGAGCCCCCGGTTCATCTATCTCTTCCGACGTCTGGCGGAGACATCGCGGCGCATCGTGCTCGACACGGCGCAGGAGCTGCGCCGCTCTGACTTCCGCCCGCTCGACTTTGAGCTGAATTTTTCCAACAAGGACGACGCCGATCTGCCGCCGGTCAGCGTCGGCAGCGGCGAGGACGAATTTGTTCTCACCGGCACGGCCGACCGCGTGGACGGCTGGGAGCACGGCGGCAAGCTCTACATCCGCATCGTGGACTACAAGTCCGGAAAGAAAAAATTCGCGCTCTCCGACGTGTGGCAGGGCATGGGGCTGCAGATGCTGCTCTATCTCTTCACGCTGGAGAAGCACGGCGCCGAGCGCTACGGCAAGGAGATCGTCCCCGCGGGCGTGCTGTATGTACCGGCGCACGATATCCTTGTGCGCGCGGACAAGCGCCTCTCGGACGAGGAGATCGTGGCGGAGAAGGCAAGAAAGCTGCACCGCAGCGGTTTGATCCTGTCGGAAACCGAGGTCGTCGAGGCCATGGAGCACGGCGAAGCGCTGCAATTCCTTCCGCTGTACCGCGGCAAGCTCGCCGCGGAAGCGCTCGCCACGGCCGAGCAGCTCGGCAAGCTCTCGCGGTTTCTCGAGGAAACGCTCTCGAACATGGCCGGAGAGCTCCGCGGCGGCAGCATCGCCGCCGACCCGTGGTATGAAAACGACAGAGCCAACACCTGCCGTACCTGCGATTACTGCGACGCCTGCCGCTTCAGCGAAACGGCCGACGGCTGGCGGTTCAAAACAAAATTCAAAGCGCCCGAATTCTGGGAAAAGCTCGAAAACGGAGAGGAGGAGACAGCATGCCCCTGACCGACCATCAGGAACTCGCCGCCGAAAGCCGCGGCGGAGCGCGGCTCGTTTCCGCCGCCGCGGGCTCCGGCAAAACAAAGGTCCTCGTCGAGCGGCTCATGCGCTATGTAGACCGCGGCGCGGACATCGATCAGTTTCTTGTCATCACCTATACGCGCGCCGCAGCCGCCGAGCTGCGCAGCCGCATTCTCTCCGCGCTCGGCGAGCGCATCGCCGCCGACCCGATGAACCGCCGTCTCCGGCGGCAGACGGAGCTGTGCTGCCGCGCCTCCATCGGCACGATCGACAGCATCTGCGGTCGTTTTCTGCGCGAGAACACACACCTCGCCGGCATCTCGCCGGACTACCGTGTCATCGAACCGGACCGCTCCGACGAGATCTGTGCCCGTGTGCTCGATAAGCTCCTCGAAGAGCTGTATGAGACCATCGAAGAGGATGCGGGCGTACGCGCGCTCGTGGATTCGTTCGGCTCGGGAGATAACGACGATAAGCTTTCGGCGCTTGTTTTGCGGCTGTACAAATCGCTGCAGAGCCACGCCGACCCCGATGCGTGGCTCGCCGAGCAGCGCGAACGGCTCACCGACGCGTGGAACGACGCCGGCGATACGCCGTGGGGGCAGTATCTTCTCTCCCGCACGCGCTCCCAGGCGCAGTACTGGGCGGAGCGGATCGAGGAGCTCCGCCTCCGGCTGGACGAGCCGGATCGGGACGCGAAGATCAAAAAGGCGTACACCAATAATCTTGATTTCGCCGGTGACGCCGCGCGGGACATGGCGCGCGCCGCCGCGCTCGGCTGGGATAAGGCGCGTCTCGCCTGCCCCGGTCCTTTCCCTCGCCGCGGTATCTATAAGGGCGACGACCCGCTCGCGCAGCGGATCATCGCCGTTTGGACCGGCTTCAAGGACACCGCCGCGAAATGGCAGGAGCTTTTCGCCAACGATTCCGACGCGCTCCTGCGCGATCTGGCCGTCAACACCCCCGCCGTTGACGCGCTGCTCGCGCTGACGCAAAAGCTCGGCGCGGCCTTCGCCGCCGAGAAAAAACGGCAGGGCGTGTGCGACTTCTCCGACCAGGAGCATCTGGTGCTCAAGCTGCTTATGGACTCATCCAACGGCCTCGCCGCCGCGCTTTCGAGCCGCTATACGGAGGTGCTCGTCGATGAGTATCAGGACGTGAACGCCTGTCAGGACGCGCTCTTCCGGCTGCTTTCCGACAACGGGCGCAAGCTCTTCATGGTCGGCGACGTGAAGCAGTCGATCTACCGCTTCCGTCTGGCCGACCCGACGATCTTCCTGAAAAAATACGAGACCTGGCCGGACATCGAAACGGCGGAGCCACGCGAAGAGCCGGGGCGCATCCTGCTGCGGGAAAATTTCCGCTCGCGTCCCGAGGTGCTCGAGAGCGCGAACCATGTTTTCCGCAACATCATGTCCCGCGAGCTCGGCGAGCTCGAATACGACGAGGCGGCGGCGCTCCGGCCCGGCCCGGGGCGGGATTTCCCGGAGGGCGGCGGCGCGCCGACGGAGTTCTGCATTCTCACGCCGCCGGACGGCGGTGACGACGAGGATGAAGCCGAGAACGACGAGCGACCCGATAAGGTGCTGCATGAGGCGCGGTATATCGCCTCGCGCATCCGGCGCATGGTGGACGAGCGCACCCCCGTCACCGAGGATAAGACGCTGCGGCCGTGCACCTACGGCGATTTTGCCATCCTTCTCCGCTCGAACAAGGCGGTCACGCCGCGCTACCGCGCCGCGCTCGCCGAACAGGGCATCCCGTCCGTGTCCCAGCAGGGCGGCGGGTTTTTCCGCTCCACGGAGATCACCTCGCTCCTCGCGCTGCTCGGCGTGATCGACAATCCCCATCAGGACGTGCCGCTCATCGCGGTGCTGCGCTCGCCTCTTTTCGGCTTCACGCCGGACGAGCTCTCCGCCATCCGCGCCGCGGACCGAAACAGTGACTATTACACCGCGCTCTGTCTCCGCGCAAAGGAGGATGAACACTGCGCGGCCTTCCTCGCGGAGCTGGAGAGCTACCGTGAGATCGCGCCGGACCTTTCCATTGAGGCGCTGCTCGCGCGCATCTGCGACAAGGCCGGTGTCTTCGCCCTGCTCGCGGCAATGCCCGACGGCGCGGCGCGGCGCGAGAACGTCTGCCAGCTCATCGAGTTTGCCCGCCAGTTTGAGCAGGACGGCTATCGCGGCGTGTTCCGCTTCATCCGCTGGATGAAGCAGCTGGATGAGCACGGCAAAGAGCCGCGCACCGGTGCGCTGGAAAGCCGCAACGCCGTGCAGATCATCAGCATCCACCACTCGAAGGGGCTGGAGTACCCGATCGTATTTCTTGCCGACACCGCCCACAAGATCAACCTGCAGGACAGGAACAGCGATGTTCTCATCCACCCGTCGCTCGGCATCGGCGGCCGCGTCATCGACAGTTCACGCGGCATATCGTATCCCACGATCGCACTGCGCGCGATCTCGGCCAAGCTCACGCAGGAATCGCTGTCCGAGGAGATGCGCGTGCTCTATGTCGCCATGACGCGCCCCAAGGACCGGCTCATCATCACGGCGACATGGAAAACTCCCGAAAAGACGCTCGACGCGCTGCGCGACGATCTCACCGCCCCCATCGCGCCGCAGCTTCTCGAAAAGAGCGCCTCGCTTTCGCGCTGGATCGCGCTCGCGGCGCTTCTGCCGGGCAGCCCGATTAAAATGCGCATCATTCCCGCCTCCGGAGAGAGCACATCCGAAACCGCGCCGCCCGAGATCGAACCGGCTGAGCCGGGCGAGAGCGCGGCGCTCTCCGAGGCGCTGACGTGGGAATACCCGTACCGCTGGGCGGAGGAGTTGCCGTCGAAGATCATCGCGAGTGCGCTCGAGGGCACCGACACCGACCCGGACGCGCAGAGCATCGCGCCGGAAGCACAGCGCCGGCGGCTCTTCCGCCGTCCGGTCTTCGGCGCGAAGGACGCCCCGCTCACCGGCACCGCGCGCGGCATCGCCGTACACACGGTTCTGCAGTTTATCGACTATTCGTGCGTATCCACGCCGGAGCAGGTGCGCGGCGAGATCGAACGGCTGAAAAATGCCGAGCACATCACCCCCGCACAGGCCGCCGCAGTGGAGCCAAAGGCCATCTGCAAGCTGTTCGCCTCCTCCATCGGGCAGAGGATCCTGCACGCGGACGAGGTCTGGCGCGAGCTGCGCTTCTCGCTGCTCACCGGTGCGGAGACCGTGTTCGACGCGCCCGCCGGCGAGGAGGTGCTGCTGCAGGGCGTCGCCGACTGCTGCATCCGCGAGGGGGATGCGCTCACGGTCGTGGATTATAAAACGGACTATGTGACGGCGGAAACGCTCGCGGCGCGTGCCTCGGAATACGCGCCGCAAGTCCGCGCCTACGCCGCCGCGCTCACGCGGCTGCTCGGAAAGCCGGTGCGGGAGGGCGTTTTGTTCTTCCTGCGCACCGGGGAGAGCGTCTCCATCGACTGCCGCGCGAAAAAATAAAAGAAATTCAAAGAAAACTTGCCGATTCCGCTTGACATTCGCCGGAAATTGGGTATAATAACCCTTGCGTTTGCGATATAGCGGGATTGTGTAAAGGTAGCACAGCGGACTCTGACTCCGTATGTGAGGGTTCGAATCCTTCTCCCGCTGCCAGCGAGTAAAAGCTCAAAATCCTTTATTTTCAAGGGGTTTTGAGCTTTTTTCTTTATCTCGCCACGCCCTTTTTCGATAGCCGCCGATTTCAAATCTTTCAAATATTTCAAATCTTACATTAAAAATCACATTAAAATTTTTTGCGTTGATCGCAGAAAAAGAAGGGCGATTTTCGCCCTCCTCTATCTTAAAAATCTCTCGATTGTCTTTCTGGCGCGCCCAAGCTCTTGCGAAACGTACTGCGGCGTACATCCAAGCGCGTCGCCAATATCATAAACAGACAGCTCAGCGCTGCGCATAGTAACCATAAGCCGTTGCGTAGGCGTAAGCCGCTTCATCATATCTTCGAGCGCCGGGTGCTCGTCCTCCTTCCCGACAGTTTCCTCGACAAGTAATCGGCTATTCGGCGAAACGAAATCATCTAACGGCAGTGCCGCGATCTGCGGCTTGCAGCAATCTCGGATATATCGGCGCACCGCCATGAAAATGCCCTTGACCGCAAATGTTGAGAATTTAGCTCCTTTTTCCGGATAGTATTCCGCACACGCCTGCCATAGCCCTATCCTGCACACTTGTAGAATATCTTCGTCAACTTTAAGACTCGGGAAATACTTTTTCAAGGTAAACCAAACAAGCGACTGATTTTCTTCATACAGTTCCTCTGGCGTCATGTTTGAAGAGCCTCCACAAAACAATAGCTCTGCGGCGGGTGCTTGATACGGTGACGCCCTCCGCTCCACTCGTTCCAGAAGGACCAGATGCTTATCATTACTGATTTACTCATCGGTTCTCCTTTCTCCGTAGCTGCAAAAGTCATCCGGGCCGACAATTCCCATTCGTGCAGCTCCGCATTCTCCGTAACAGTCTCTGAACATGACGTGTTTGCAGTCCTTGCAATGTACGACCGGCTCATACCCCAGCTGCACCGCCATGCGCTTAAACTGGCTGCGGGTGGGGTGGTCAATATCACCCGTTGGAGCGTCTGCAAGAATCATTTGGATTTTCTTGTGGACGACCTCGTTCACGAGCCTTGTTGCCATGTCCGTGATCTTCACTTGGGTGGAAATGAATGCGGCGGTTTCATCTTCCGCCATTAAATCGGCGTCAATCAGTCTTGCCATTCCGAACGCCCCCCATCCCCCCGCCCCCTACAGCGAGGAACGGCGGAGAGCTGCCAGCGAAACGGCGAAAGCTGCTGCGAGCAACTGGACAAAAGGTATAGAAACTGCTTAGATGGTTTCAGCATATATGGTAGATTTATTCAAAAGTTCTTGATATAATTATTCCAGATGAGATGGGGTTGAAGCAAAATACATTGGACAGAAGGGAGATGCTAAAAAATGTTATCTTTTTATCTGAAAGAATCTTTGGACATTACAAAGATTAAAGACCCTGAGCATTCTAAAGAGTCCGAAGTCGACTTTTCTGGTAATTTAGGTCGAGGAGTATTGTTGTTGTCCATCCTTTTTGTGATTGTATATGCAATTCTACTGGTCAAATTTCGTAGATATATAGGAGCCTTTGAAGCATCTTTAACACCAATGATAATTGGGTTGATTAGCTCAATTTTAATATTGCCACTTCATGAATTGCTCCATGCCATTTGTATTTCTTCAAAAAATAATGTTCAAATTTACAGGGTCAAATCCGGTCTTATGACGTGGTTTACTGCACCTATAACTAAGAGAAGATATTTAGGAATGCTGTTGGTTCCCGTGTTACTGTTGGGATTTATTCCTTCAATATGCACTTTTGTCATCCCGGAAACAATGCCAGGGTTTATCACCTTTGTATTGATTTTTTCACTTGGCAATATTGGAATGTCGTGTGGAGATTTGACAAATTTTATAATAACAGCGATTAAAGTAAAGAAGGGGAATAAAGTCCTTCCGTGTAAAAACGGGATTTTCAAAGTTCAGTAATCGCGGAGTTGCTCAAAATGCTGTTTGCCACCAGCAAGTTTTGAAAAACTGAACACCGATTATCGAAAAGAGTGATAAAACTTATTTATTGGAATGGTTGCGATTTGTCCGTCTGCCTAGCATATATGGTAGAAAGGAAGTGTATAAGATGAATCTGAAAAAACTTCTGGCTGATGCTCTTTTCCTCGATGCGAGAGTATATCACTATCGCTCCTGCGGATACGACGAGGCCTCGGCTTATGCGCTCGCATCACAGGATTTAGCGGAGCAGCAGCGCGCCTCTGCAGCCAGCGCCGCAGCGATGGAACGGCTGGAAAAATCAAGAGAACACTACAGAGAATCGATGGCCGCGCTGGAAGAACGCCGCCGCAAACTGCGCGAGGAAAACCCATGGATATATGAAGAAGCCGAAAAATTCCGTCAAGAAGCCGCCCAAAGGCGCGAAGAAGCAAGAAAGAAGAACCGTTAACCTGTCTCTCCTCCGTTGGTATGCATATTTGTCCCCCTTACGGTTTTGGGCTAATCTACTCCCATCTAATCCACTCACATCGAATCAAAAGAAGTCCACTCCGGAAAGGCCGGGTTTCTTTGGACAAGGCAGCGCAGCAAAAACGGGAGGACGATTTGTCCTCCCGTTTTCAGCATATTGATTTGCTTATTTCATCTTATATTTCCCGCGTCCCGCGCTGGAAAGGCCCATCTCCGTGCCGTTCCAAATGCGGACAAAGTTTTCGCGGTGCTTGATGAGGATGGCGAGCGTCGCCACGCAGAGGATGACGAGCGGAAGCCAGCCGCTGCGGATGGCGGTATAGATCGGGAACGAGACAACGCTCGTCACGGTGCCGACGACGATGTAATCCGTCAGCACAGTGAGGATGACGACCGCCGCGAGAATGCACAGCGCAAACTTCCAGTTGATGGCGAGGATCATGCCGAGATACGAGGCAAAGCCCTTGCCGCCCTTGAATTTGAGATAGAACGGGAACATATGTCCCAGCACGCACGCCACGCCCGCAATGAAGCCGAGCAGCGGCACGTCCGGGAAGATCCACTTGGAGAGCTCGACCGCGAGCACGGCCTTGCCGATGTCATGGACGGCGACGAGCAGTCCCGCCTTCCATCCCATGAGCGCAAAAGCGTTGGAAGCGCCGAGATTTTTCGACCCGCCGGCGCGAAGGTTCACGCCCTTCCACCGGGAGAGATACAGTGCCATGTTGGAACAGCCGATGAGGTATGCGCCGAGAATAGTGACGATGTAGGGAAGCATAGCCGCCCCCTTTCTGCGGAAGACCCGCGGGAAAATTTGGTTTTTCTATCGAATCAAGAAATCCTTAACCTTTTTTATATTACGCGCAAGCGGCGCAGGTGTCAAGCGTTGGTTTCCCGCCGGACATCCTGCGCCGCGTGCGCGTAATATTCTCTTCTCCCGGAAATATTCAGATCACGCGAAAATCGCTTTGCATCGCCGGGATATTGCCCTTAAATTCTTTGAAACAATCCAAGATCAGATCCGCCATCTCCGTGCCGATCTCGCGCACGACAGGGCAGCCGACATAAAAGTCGTACCCGCCCGTGCCGCTGGCGCGGTAGCTGTTGAGGCAGATGGTAAAGGTGTCCTCTTCGCGCACGTCCTGCCCATTCACGCGCATGGATGTCACCCGCTCGCCCACAGGCCGGGAGATATCGTACACATACGAGACGCCGGCATAGTAGTCGTAATTATAATGCTCCACCTTTGGCCGGAGGAAAACGTCCGAAACGCAGAGCCTCCCGTCCTCGCCGCGGGAGAAATACTCCGCGCTGCGCTCGAGCGCCGCTTTGAGAACCTTTCCGGTGATCTCCAGCACCGCAAGCGTGTTCGTGTACGGATACGCGATGAGAAGATCGCGGCGGCGCACGGTTTTGGGCAGTCCCGCCACATCGTTTGCAAGGCTCGTCGCCGAGAGCTGCGCTCCGCTCGCCCAGAGCTGCACCGCATTGAAGAGATCGGCGAGCGCATTCCCCTCCGACGCCATACGCAGCGGCGTGTCCGGCGTGAGAGCGTGCGGCAGCGTGCTGATCACTTCATCGAGCCAGTTCTGCGCGCCGTGCTCCATCTCGGAAAACTCCTCGAGCCATTCGCGGCGGCACGCGCCGTGCGCGGGGACGGTCTCGCTCGTGATGCGCTTTTCTTCCCCGGAGATCACCGCTTCGACGCGGATGAACTCCTGCCCGCGGTCGGACGGCTGCACGACGAACGTGCCGAAAAGCGTCTGCCCCGGCACGGACATGTGCTGGTGGCCGGTCAGCAGGATATCAAAATCCAGTTCCTGACAGATGCGGTAGGCGACATTTTCGTGCGTGGCGGAGAGGACGCGCCCCGTGGCAAGATCGCGCTCAAAGCCGCCGTGGTAGACGCAGAGCGTAACGTCCGAAATGCTTTTGAGCTTTTCGAGCGCCGCAGCCGCCGCCGGGATCGGGTCGGAAATGCGGATGGAGGCGATATGCTCCGGCCGCTCCCAGATGTTCACATAGTCCGTCACGATGCCGACGATACCGACGCGAAGGCCGTTTTCGAGCGTGTGGACGCGCGCCGGGTAGAGCGGCGCGCAGCCGTTTTTCGCGCTCACATTTTCGCACACGCACCGCGCGTTCAGATTTCCGAGATACGAGCCGAGATAGTCCGTGCCGAAGTTGAAATCGTGGTTGCCGAGCGTCACATAGTCGTAGCCGCAGCGGTTCATGATCCCGGCAAAGGCGCGGCCGTCGCCGATCGTGTCGTGGCAGAAGGCGCCCAGCGGCGAGCCCTGCAGCAGATCGCCGCCGTCGATGACGAGCGTATTCCCGTCCTTTTCAAAGCGGCTCGCGCATTTGAAAAGGCCGATGTCCCGCTCGTCGCGGCTGCGGTAGTCCGTGGGGTAAATGTATCCGTGCAGGTCGGAAGTGAAGTAAACAGTCAGCTTCTTATCTGCCATAGCGTCTTATCCCCTTGCAAGTTTCGTGCGGATCTTCGCGGAGATCCACTCGATGATGAGCACGAGCACGATGAGTCCGAGCAGTATCGCGCCCACCTCGTTCCAGCGGTAGGAGCTCATCGCAAAGATGAGCGGCGCGCCGATGCCGCCCGCGCCGACGAGACCGAGAACGGTGGCGTCGCGCAGGTTCATGTCAAAGCGGTAGATGATCGTGGAGGTGAAGTCCGCGGTAAGCTGCGGCAGGATACCGTAGCGGATCTTCTGGAACGTGGTGCATCCGGCGGCGTCGAGCGATTCGAGAATGCGCTTGTCGAGATCCTCGATGCTCTCGATGAACATCTTCGTCACCATGCCGATCGAGCAGAGCGACATCGTGAGAAGCCCCGCGAACGGCCCGGGGCCGGTGACGCGGATGAACATAAGGCCATACACAAACGCCGGGATCGTGCGGATGGCGGCGATCACGGTGCGCCCGATGAGCGCGACCGGCTTCGGCACAAGATTGCTCGCCGAAAGGAACGCCAGCGGCAGCGAGATGACCGCGCCGACGATCGTGCCGAGAAACGCGATGCAGAACGTCTCCAGCAGCAGATACGGCACGCCGTTCGTGCCGAGCGTGAAAAGGAGCTTTCCCGACGGGCGGAAAATGCCGGAGAGGATGTTCCCCGCCACGGCGAGGCCGTTGCCGGTGGGGTTGCTCACGCGCACGGCGCTGCCCGACCACGCGAGCAGGCACGCGACGATGAACGCCGCAAGGAGCTGCCGGATCCACGTTTTCGGCGCGGATTCGTAGGCCCTGAGAATTTTCTTGTCCATAGCTTCCCCCCTCAGGTCAGGCGCTTACGCAGCCAGTGGCTGAGCGCCTCGATGACGATGACGGTCACGAAAAGAACGATGAGGATCATGCCGAGACTGTCGTACTCGCGCCAGCCGATCTTCTCATTCATAATGAGACCGAGACCGCCCGCGCCCACGTAGCCGAGGATGGACGCATAGCGCACGTTGCCCTCCAGACAGAAGAGCGAAACGGAAAGATACGTCGGCAGCACCTGCGGGAACACGGCGGTCGTGAAGGCCTGCAGGCGCGTTGCGCCGAGCGCCTCCATCGCCTCATACGGCCCCATATCGACCGTTTCGATGATCTCAAAGAGCTGCTTGCCGACATAGGCGAACGTGAAAACGGCGATGGCGCACGTACCTGCCATCGTGCCGAGACCGAAAATGTAGGTAGCGATCAGCGCGCACACGAGCGTCGGCAGCGTGCGGACGAGGCTCAGAAAGAGCCGCACAATGAATACGACGACGCGGTTCGTAACGATATTGCTTGCCGCGGCGATAGCGAACGGGATGGCCAGCACCGCGCCGATGAACGAGCCGAGAAACGACATTTTGATCGTGTCCCACAGCGGCGTCCAGATTTTGGAGAGATAGGCGGTATTCGGCGGGAACATGGCCTTGAGAATGTCGAAAAACTTGCTGCCGCGCTTTACGAGCACGGCGAAATCAAACCCCGTCACGCGCACGGAGACCGCCGCGAGCGCCACCACGATGAGAATAATGATCGGCGCGCGGCTGCGTTTTTCCTTCACGACCGTTCCGTCGGAGAGCGTGTAGGTGCGGGGCTTGAACACGCGGTCGTAGAGACTCATGCGGGTTCCTCCGTTTCATCCTCGCCGTAGATCGCGGCGAGAACGTCCTTATCAACGTTGGCGGACGGCCCGTCATAGACGATCTTTCCCGCGCGGATGCCGATGATGCGGTCGGCATATTCCAGCGCCAGCTCGACATGGTGAATGTTCAGAAGGATCGTGATGCCCATGTCCTTGTTGATATGCACGAAGTCCTGCATGACCTGTTTGGCCGTGACAGGGTCGAGCGCCGCGACCGGCTCGTCGGCAAGGATGATCTTCGGGTCCTGCGTGAGCGTGCGCGCGAGCGCCACGCGCTGCTGCTGGCCGCCGGAGAGCTGGTCGGCGCGCATATACGCCTTATCGAGAATGCCGACCTTGTCGAGCGATTCGAGCGCTTTGATCTTGTCCGATTTCCGGAACGCGCCGAGCAGCACGCGCCAGAACGGCATATCCGGCACGCACGCGGCCAGAACGTTCTGGATAACGCTCGTGCGCGTCACGAGATTGAACGACTGGAACACCATGCCGATGCCGCGGCGGAAACGCCGCAGGCTCTTGCCGGAGAGCGCGCTCACATCCGTGCCGTTCACCGTCAGCGTGCCGGAGGTGATTCGGTGCATCCGGTTCACCGAGCGCAGCAGCGTGGACTTTCCCGCACCGGAGCGGCCGATGATCGCAACGAATTCGCCGTCGGCGATCGTGAGATCTACATCGTCCAGCCCGACCGTGCCGTTGGGATATACCTTGGAAACGTGGTCAAATACAATCATACGGACTCCTCTTTCTTATATAGCGCGCGGGGAGGGCGGCACAGCGGAAGGTTTGATGCTGTACCGTCCTCCCCGCAGTTGGGAAAGTGTCTCAGTTGGCGGCGGAGAGCTCCTGGATGAGCTTCTGCGCGGCGCGCTCGTTGTCATAGTCGGAGGACTGCGCAATCTGGTAGCCGTTGTGGCTGTAGATGGCGATGACCTGCTTGCCGGCATCGGTGTTGCCGATGTTGATGAACGCCTGCTGCAGCGCGGCGATCAGATCGGCGTCCATGATGGGCGAGTTCTTGCTCACGGAGATGGTGTCGTTGTAGATGGGTGCGGTGACGCCGATGACGCCGGTCTCCTCCCAGATGGAGCCTTCACGGCCGAACTCGCTGTTCCAGCGCTCGGCATAGTCGCGGCGGGCGTCGGCATAGGTCACGAGAACGTCGACCTGACCGGAGGCGAGACGCGCAAAGGCGCTGGCGTAGGAGTCAGACTGCACGGCGCTGGAGAGATCCGAGATGCCCTTGCCGTAGTGATCCTGCAGCCAGAGAGCGGGGTAAATGTAGCCCGCGGGAGAGGAAGTGCCCATGACGCTCCAGTTGGCGCCGTCGAGGTCTTCCCAGGTGAGCTCTTCACCGGCGTTGACCTTGTCCTGCAGCTCCTTGCCCTTTTCGGACGGGCCGGCGATGAACAGAGCGCGGTAGGAAACCGCCTGACGGTCGGAAGCCTCGGTGGGCTGGCCGTCGTTCCAGTCCTTCGCGTTGTCGGAATCCTTGCTCAGACCGTCGCGGGTGGCGGTGAGAATGACCTCGGCGCCGTCGTCATAGAGAACGTAGGTGCCGCCGGGGATGAGGCCGACGTCGATCGTGCCGGCTTCAAGACCTTCGCCGACCGCTTCATACGTCGTGCCGACGGTGATCTCCACCTCGCCGACTTCGTAGCCGAGAGCGGCGAGCTCGTTCTTGAGCATCTCCTTGAGAGGCTCGGTGACGGTGATGATCTCCTGCGGCTCGCGGGACGGGACGAACGCGACCTTCAGGGTGTCGATCTTCTTCGCGGTGGGTTCAGCGGCGGGCTCTTCCGCAGCGGGAGCCTCGGTAGCCGGGGCTTCGGTGTCCGGGGTCTCGGCGGCGGTGCCGCAGCCGGCCAGCAGGCCAAGCGTCATGACGACCGCGAGCAGGAGCGCAAAAATCTTTTTCATCCTTTTTCCTCCGATAATACTCTTCTTATTTTTTTCCGGCGCATACGCAAAAAGCAAGGTGCGCCGTTCCTCAAAGCGAGTATAGCACACCCCGATAAAGAAAAAATTTCCGATTCAGTAAAAATGTTAGTTCTTTGTGTCCCGCTCGAAATAGTAGGCCACGAGCTCTTCAAACGCAAGGATCACATGGCCGAAAAAGGGGTTCGGCAGGCTCCCGGCGAGCGTCTGCTTCGAGCCGTCCACCACGATGACGAGATCCGCGAGCCGCGCGAGCGCGGAATCGGCGCGCTTGGTGAACGTCACGATCTTGTGGCCGTTCTGGCGGGCGTGGCGCACGTCGTTGAGCACCGGCTCGGTCTCCCCGCTCTGGCTCACGGCGAACATGACGCTCGGCGCGGTCTCCTCGTCGGTGAGATCGTGCGCCGAGCAGAAGAGCATGTGGTCATAGAAATGGACGTTATTATAGACCATGAAGCCGCAGATGGAGAGCCGCTGCGCGATATACTCGCCCACGATGCTGGAAAAGCCCTCGCCGGTCGTGAACATCTTCGCCTGGCGCGAAGCGTCGAGCAGCGCGCAGAAGCCGTTCACCAGTTCGTCCGAATAGTTGTCCACGAGCGTTTTGAGATTTTCCGCGCTGCGCTCGCCGCGCCGGTCCATCTGGCGGCTGAGATAGTAATAGAGCTCGCTGTAGCCGTCAAAGCCGAGACGCTTGCACATTTTCACGATCGACGCGGCGGAGAGGAAATTCTCGCTCGCGATCTGCTGGATGCCGACGCGCTTCTCGCCGCGCTCGATGTGCGCGGCAATGCCCGTGATGACGCGTTTTTCGTCCTCGGACAGGAGGTTGGTCAAAAGAAAATAACTGCCGTTCATAGCGTATCAAGAAATCCTTCCCCACACCGTTTTATCCACTATACCAGACCCGCCGCCAAAGCGCAACGCCCCTCTTCGTAGAGCGAAACGGCCCTCTCGCGAAAGTCTCTCTATGCCGGCAGGGAGGGGCTCGGCCCCTCCCCTGCCTTTTTATCTGCCGCTCTTCACTGCCTCGCGGATCTCGCCCATGAGATAGAGCGAGCCGCAGGCGACGACGGGCGTTTCCCCGCCGCTTTCCTCCAGCGCGCGGCGCACGCCCTCCGCTGCCGTATCGCACGAAACCGCGGGCGCGCCCTTCGCGCGAAGATACGCGCAAAGCTCGTCCGCACCCAGCGCGCGGGGCGAATCCGGCGTCAGGCAGATAAACTCCTTCCCGTACGGCAGCAGCCGGGCGAGCATCGTCTCATAGTCCTTGTCCGCGAGCACGCCGAGCAGAAAGACGACCTTCTGCCCCGGCAGATACACGTCCAGACTGCGTGCGAGCGCTTCAACACACTGCGGGTTGTGCGCGCCGTCGGCGATGACGGGCGGATCGGAGCGCAGCAGCTCGAACCGCACTTCCCAGCGCGCCGCGGAAAGTCCCTCGCGCAGCGCGCTCTCCGGGATGCTCCACCCCTTTTCGCGCAGCACGTTCACCGTTTCGATGGCAAGCGCCGCGTTCCGGAGCTGATGCTCTCCGAGCAGATGCAGCGTCAGGTCCTTTTCCTCCTTATAATCAAACCGCTGCCCGGCGAGCGTGTGGGCGCGCTCCTGCAGCGCGTCAAACGCCGCGCCGCGCCACACCGCGCCGCGTTCGGCGCATATCTCCCGGTATACCGCGTCCACGGCGGCGTTTACCGGGTACGTCACGGCCGTCGTGCCGGGCTTGATGATCCCGGCCTTCTCGCGCGCGATCTCCGGAAGCGTATGGCCGAGAATGGCGGTGTGCTCGAGCCCGATGTTCGTGATAACAGCGGCCTCGGGCGAGGGTATCACGTTCGTTGCGTCGAGCCGCCCGCCGAGACCGACCTCGAGCACCACGGCATCGCATTTCTCCGCCGCGAAATACCGGAAGCCCATCGCGGTGAGGATCTCAAACTCCGTGGGAGCGTCGGACATGCCATCGGCGGCCTCCTTCACGGCTTCGGCGGCGCGGCAGAGCGCCGCGTCGGGGATGTCCGAGCCGTTGATGCGGAACCGCTCGTTCACGCGCACAAGGTGCGGGGAGGTGTAAAGCCCCGTCTTATACCCCGCCGCCGTCAGGATCGAGGCAAGCATCGTGCTCGTCGAGCCCTTGCCGTTCGTCCCGGCGACGTGGATAAATTTCAGGCTGTCCTGCGGGTTCCCCAGCCGGTGCATCAACTCGCGCATCCGCTCCAGACCGAGGCGGCTTCCCTTCCAGTCGGTTGCGTGGATAAAAGCGAGCGCTTCGTTAAGCTCCATGTGTTTTCTCTCCCTCTCCGGGCAGCGCGCGGCGCACGCGTGCGCACAGCTTCGGCAGCACGAGGCCGAACACAACGGCTTTCACAATGCACACCGCGCCGCGCGGCAGCAGCATGGCCGAGATGAAGCCCGGAAACCAGTAGCCGTAGAGCTTTGCGTCGATGTACATGACGAGCGTGTTGAGCGCCATGACGAGCACCTCGGCGGCCACGACGATGCCGACCGTCTGTCCGGTCGTGAGCGAAAAGCCGCGGCGCTTGGCGTAAATGCCGGTCACGAGCCCCGCAAGCGCGTAGGGCAATATCCAGAGCAGCGTCGTGGCCGAAACGCCGTAGCGCAGAAGCTGGTACAAAAGCGTCCCCACGAACCCGACGGCAAGGCCATCCAGCGGGCCGAAGAGCAGCGCGCCGAGCAGGATGGGGAAGCTCTCAAAGGTGATCTTGATGCTGTTGAGATCAAGCGCGAGCGCGCCGAGCGCGGCGCACATTGCCGCCAGCACGGCGTTCAGGGCGAGTTTTCTTGTTTTCATGGCGTAAAAAGACTCCTTTCGTGACAGTTGCCACGGAAGGAGCGGTATCCTCGGGTGGCAGCGGATGCGGAGCAAAACCGCGCGGCTCTCGCCGCTTCGTCCACGGACAACATCCCATCCCGCGGCACTTTACGCTTTGCACCTACTCTGTCATGTGTTTTCTGAATTGAATTTATTTTATCCGGCGCGCCGCGGCTTTTGCCGTGTGCGCGGCCAGTACCGCCGTGGTGAGCGCGCCGACGCCGCCCGGCACGGGCGTAACGGCGCGAACGACGCCATCCGCTTCGGCGAGAGCAACATCGCCGCAGAGCTTCTGCGTCTCTTCGTTATAGTGTATGCCGACGTCGATGACCGTCTGTCCGGCGCGGAAATACGCCGCGCCGACGCTCTCGCGCCGCCCGGCCGCGGCGACGAGGATGTCCGCTTCGCGCGCAAGGCCCGCCGCGTTTTCGGTCTTTGAGTGGCAGAGCGTCACCGTTGCGCCGCGGTGCAGCAGCAGCATTGCCGCCGGACGTCCGACGACGAGGCTCCGTCCGAGCACGACGGCGCGCTTCCCCTCAATGGGGATTTCATAATAGTCCAGCAGCTCCAGCACCGCCTGCGCCGTGCAGGGGGCAAAGTCCTCGTCCGTCCCGGCGTACACCGCGGCGAGAGAGCCCTCCGCCGCGCCGTCCACGTCCTTTTCCGGCGCGATGGCGCGCAGTATGCGCGCCTCGTCCAGCGCCGGAGGCAGCGGGCGCAGCAGCAGTATGCCGTGTACCGATGCATCGGCGCTCAGGGCGCGCAGCGTTTCTTCGAGCGCTTCGCCGGAAGCATTCTCCGGCAGAGAGACGCACCGCGTTTCAATGCCCACGGCGGCGCAGCGCTTTACCGCCGCCCGCTCGTAGGAGAGATCGTCCTCGCGCGCTCCAAGGCGCACAATGGCGAGCGTCGGGGCAACGCCCTTTTCGCGCAGCTCGGATACGAGCTGCGCCGTTTTTTCGTTGAGCGCGGCGGCGGCGGGCGCGCCGCGGAGAAGCATGCTCATCGTGCGAGCCTCCCATAGATATCGTCATAGATCTTTTCGGCCTGCCGCGCGTACTTATCCACGAGCGCGTGAGCCTTCGCGTCGAGCGCGGCGGCGCGCTCCCGATCCTGCATCAGCCGCGTATTGACGCGCACGTTGATCTCCGCGCCGCGAAGCGCCGCGAGCGCGAGAGCCGCGCCGACCGCGGCGTCCGAGACCGCGATGGGGCTTCCCATGTCGGCAAAGCCGCGCAGCAGCTCCACCGTCCGCCCGGTAAGCTCCAGCACCTCCATCGGCGGCGCGGCGGCGGCGGTGAGACACGCCTCGAGCGTTTCGGCCCGCTGCGGATCGTCCTTCGGTATCGCATAGGCCTTCGCGAGCGGCGCGAGCGCCGCGGCGTCCTTTTCCACGCAATCTAAAAGCCGGCCCCGGAGCGTTTCCGCCTCGTCGAGCAGCTCACGCAGTATCGGCTCGACGGCGGCGTATTTTTTCTTTCCGACGGTGAGCTCCCCCACCATGCCGCCGAGCGCGGCGGCGAGCGCCCCGGCGAGCGCGCTTGCGCTGCCGCCGCCCGGCACAGACGCCCGGGAAGCGAGCGCGGCGGTAAAGTCGTTCACGCTTTTATGGAGCATTTCCATTCTTAAAACATCCCCGTAATGACGCCGTTTTCATCCACGTCGATCCGCTCGGCGGCGGGCGACTTCGGCAGGCCCGGCATCGTCATAATATTGCCCGTGAGCGCGACGAGAAAGCCCGCGCCCGCCGAGACGCGGATCTCCCGCACCGTCACGGTGAAGCCCTCCGGCGCGCCGCGTTTTGCCGCGTCGTCCGAAAAGCTGTACTGCGTTTTGGCAACGCACACCGGCAGAGCCCCGAAGCCGAGCGCCGTGAGCCGCGCGGCCTGCTTTTTTGCCTCCGGCGTGAGAACAGCGCCGTCCGCGCGGTACACGTTCCGGCAGAGAGCGTTCAGCCGCTCCTCGATCGTGCCGTCAAGATCATAGGCAAAGCGGAACTCGTTTTTCTCCTCGCAGAGCCGCACGACCTCGGCCGCGAGCGCTTCGCCGCCCGCGCCGCCGCGCGCCCACACGTCGCTCCGCACGGCTTTGACGCCGAGCGCGGCGCATTTCTCCGCCACGAGCGCAAGCTCCGCTTCCGTGTCCGTCGGGAAAACGTTCACCGCCACGACGCACGGAAGGCCGAATACATTCTTAATATTGTCCGCATGGCGCAGAAGGTTCGGAAGGCCCTTTTCGAGCGCTTCGAGATTTTCCGCGCCGAGCGCGTCCTTCTCCACGCCGCCGTGGTATTTGAGCGCGCGCACCGTCGCCACGATCACGACGGCGTGGGGGCGCAGATCTGCCAGACGGCACTTGATGTCAAAGAACTTTTCCGCGCCGAGATCGGCGGCGAAGCCCGCCTCGGTGACGGTATAGTCCGCGAGCTTTTGCGCCATGCGCGTGGCGAGCACGCTGTTGCAGCCGTGGGCGATATTCGCAAACGGGCCGCCGTGGACGAGCACGGGCGTTCCCTCGAGCGTCTGGACAAGGTTGGGGCTGAGCGCATCGCGCAGCAGCGCGGTCATCGCGCCCTCGGCCCTGAGATCGTGCGCCGTAACGGGCGCGCCGTCATAGGTATACCCCACGATGATGCGGCCGAGCCGCGCCCTGAGATCCGAAAGGCTCTCCGCGAGACAGAACACCGCCATGATCTCGCTTGCCACGGTGATGTCGAACCCGTCCTCGCGCGGGCAGCCGTTCGCTCTGCCGCCGAGCCCGTCCACAACGTGCCGCAGCTGCCGGTCGTTCATGTCGACGCAGCGCTTCCACGTGATCTGCTTCGGGTCGATCCCGAGGGCGTTGCCCTGCTGGATGTGGTTATCGAGCAGCGCCGCGAGCAGGTTGTTGGCAGCGCCGATGGCGTGAAAATCGCCGGTAAAATGAAGGTTTATGTCCTCCATCGGGACGATCTGGGCATAGCCGCCGCCGGTCGCGCCGCCCTTGATGCCGAACACCGGCCCCAGCGACGGCTCGCGCAGCGCGGCGAGCGCGTTTTTTCCGCGGCGGCGGAGCGCATCGGTAAGGCCGATGGAGGTCGTAGTCTTTCCCTCGCCCGCGGGTGTCGGCGTGATGGCCGTGACGAGAATGAGCTTTCCGTCCGGCGCGGCGGCCTTTTCGCGCAGCAGGTCGAGAGAAATTTTCGCCTTGTGCCTGCCGTAAGGCTCAACGTATGCTTCGCCGATGCCCGCAGCCGCGGCGATCTCGGAAATATTTTTCAGCGCGCACTTGTGCGCGATCTCGATATCGGTCATCCGGATCCCTCCCCATATACAAACAGAGTTAGTATACAGTATTCCCGTCCTTTTTTCAAATGTTTTCCGCGCAGGAGGCGGGGATGTCATGCGTTTGCATCCGGCGGAAAATCTGTTATAATGCTATTGGGTGATATGATACTATGGACAAAAAGAAAAAGAAGACGCAGGGTGGCACGCCGGGGACGATCCTCTCGCTCGTCCTCTCCATGGCGCTCGGTGCCTGCCTCGGCTGTGTGGGCATTAAGGATGGGAACTTTCCCGGCCGCTTCCTCTTCCTGTTTCTCGGGTTCTGCATCTCCATCGCCTTGCAGATCATCCTGCACGAGACCGGCCATCTGATCGGCGGGCTGCTGACAGGGGTTAAATTCTGCTCGTTCCGCATCGGGAATCTCCAATTGCAGCGCGAAAACGGTGCGCTTTGCTTCCGCCGCCTGAAGCTCGCCGGGACGGGCGGGCAGTGCCTGATGACGCCGCCGGAGCCCGTGGACGGGAAAATTCCGGTGATGCTTTATAATCTCGCGGGGCCGCTTATGAATCTGCTCGCCGCGCTTCTCGCGCTCGGCGGGTACTTCCTCTCCGGCGGCGGCGGCGTGGGCGCGTCTCTGCTCTTTCTATTTGCGTTCGTGGGGCTTTATCTCGCGCTCACGAACGGCATCCCGCTCCGGCTCGGGCCGATCGACAACGACGGCAAAAACGCCTTCTCCCTGCGCCGCGATCCGGAGGCCATGCGCGCCTTTTATCTGCAGATGGCCGTAAACAGCCGCCAGACGGAGGGCGAGCGCCTGCGCGATATGCCGGACGAATGGTTTGTCATGCCGTCGGACGAGGCAATGCAGAACGCCCTCGTCGCCGCAACCGGCGTTTTCTGCTGCAGCCGCCTCATGGACGAGCACCGCTTCGCCGAGGCGCACGAGGCGATGTCGCGCCTGCTCTCCGGCGGGGCGAACCTCGTCGGGCTCTACCGCGCGCTTTTGCTGTGCGACGAGATGTATCTGGAGCTCCTCGGCGAAAACCGCCGCGGCACGGTCGATGCGATGCTCACAAAGCCGCAGCGCCGCTTCATGCGCCAGATGAAGGATTTCCCGAGCGTGCTGCGCACGGAATACGCCCTCGCCCTGCTGCACGACGGCAACAAAGAGCGCGCCGCCCTGCTGCGCGGCCGGTTTGAAAAGATCGCTGCGGCCTACCCGTATCAGGGTGATATCGAGCAGGAACGCTCGCTTCTCGCGCTCGCGGACGGGAAAATTCAAAATATCGGATAAGGAGAACGCCATGTCACAGGTAACAAAGCGGGCGCTCGAGCAGTCGCTCAAAAATCTGCTGCTCAAAAAGCCGCTCACGAAGATCACCATCAACGACATTGCCGAGGACTGCGGCATCAACCGCATGACGTTTTACTACCACTTCAAGGACATTTACGATCTCGTGGAGTGGTCATGTCTGGAAGACGCGCGCCGCGCGCTCGAGGAGAAGAAAACGCACGACACCTGGCAGCAGGGCCTCCTGCAGATCTTCGAGGCCGTGCGGCAGAATAAGCCGTTCATTCTGAACGTCTACCGCTGTGTGGACCGCGAGCAGGTCGAGCGGTATCTCCGCCCGCTCGTGGACCATCTCATTCTCGGCGTGATCGACGAGCAGTCCGCCGCCATGACCGTCCGCGATGAGGACAAGGCGTTCATCGCGCAGGTCTACGGCTACATTTTCATCGGCATCATGCTCGACTGGATCCGCGACGGCATGGCCGAGGAGCCGGAGAAGATCGTGGACCGGCTCGCGCTTCTCATCCACGATTCGATCCGCGAAGCGCTCGCGCGCTTCAAGATTTAAGCAAATTCTCCGGTTTGATGAAAAACTTTACACTTTGCGCCCCCGTGATAAAACCCTTATCACGGGGGCGCTTCTGTTTATGGTAAATAAAATTCTTTGGGGTAATATAAGGCCATCAAGAGAAAAACAAATCTCACAGGAGGTCAATATTATGTATTACTCTGCCGGAACGTATGAATCCTTCGCCCACCCCGAAAAGCCGGAGGGCGTCGACAGCAAATCCGCCTATATCATCGGCACCGGTCTCGCCGGTCTGACCGCGGCCTTCTATCTCGTCCGCGACGGCCAGATGAAGGGCGAGCACATCCATCTTCTCGAAAAGCACGAGCTTGCCGGCGGCAGCTGCGACGGCTACCGCGACATCACCAAGGGCTTTTACATGCGCGGCGGCCGCGAGATGGACAACCATTTCGAGGTCATGTGGGACGTGTTTCGCGATGTGCCGAGCATCGAGACGCCGAACGTAACGGTGCTTGACGAATACTACTGGCTCAACAAGCACGACCCCAACTACTCGCTCTGCCGCGCGAGCGTCAACCGCGGCGAGGACGCCCACACCGATAAGAAATTTGCTCTCGACAAGGCCTCCGCCATGGCGCTCTCCAAGCTCTTTCTGACCCCGGAGAAGGATCTTGAGGACAAGAAGATCTCCGAGGTGCTGCCCGAGAGCTTCTGGAGCACGAACTTCTGGCTGTACTGGCAGACGATGTTCGCCTTCCAGCGCTGGTCGAGCGCACTGGAGATGAAGCGCTATCTCTGCCGCTACGTCCACCACATCGACGGTCTGCCCGACTTCAGCGCGCTGCGCTTCACGAAGTACAACCAGTACGAGAGCATGATCCTCCCGCTCGTGAAGTATCTCGAATCCCACGGCGTGCGCATCGAGTACGGCATGGACGTGAAGAACGTCGTCATCGAAAAGCACGGCGATAAGAGAGTCGCCAAGGCCATCGTTTACGTGAAGGACGGCCAGGAGCAGACGCTCGATCTCATTGAGGACGATCTCGTGTTCATCACGAACGGCTGCTGCACCGATACCTCCTGCTACGGCGACCAGACCCACGCGCCCGACCTTTCCGGCATCGAGAACGGCAAGGGCGAGAGCTGGGATATGTGGAAGAACATCGCTGCGCAGGCCGAGAACGGCGAATACGGCAACCCGGACAAGTTCTGCTCCGACGTGAACGCCACCAACTGGATGAGCGCGACCGTCGCCACGGCGAACGAGGAGATCATCCGGCACATCATCAACGTCTGCCACCGCGACCCGCGCGAGGGCAAGGTCACGACCGGCGGCATCGTCACGGTCAAGGACAGCACCGAGAACTGGTACCTTTCCTGGACGATCAACCGTCAGCCGCAGTTCAAGGCGCAGAATAAGGACACGGTGCTCGTGTGGCTGTACGCGCTCAACACCGACCGCCCGGGCAACTACGTCCGCAAGCCCATGCGCGAGTGCACCGGCGAAGAGATCTGCCGCGAGTGGCTCTATCACATCGGCGTGCCCATCGACCGGATCGACACGCTCGCGAGCGCAGCGTGCAACACGACGACGTGCTTCATGCCGTATATCAACGCCTTCTTCCAGCCGAGAAAGGAATCCGACCGGCCGCGCGTCGTGCCGGAGGGCGCGGTGAACTTTGCCTTCATCGGCCAGTTTGCCGAGACGCCGCGCGACACCATCTTCACCACCGAGTATTCGATGCGCACCGGCATGGAGTCGGTGTACACGCTGCTGAACGTAGACCGCGGCGTGCCCGAGGTCTGGGGCAGCAAGTACGACGTGCGCGAGCTGCTGCGCGCGTGCTACTACGCCATCGATAAAAAGCCTCTCTCCGAGGCCGAACTGAACTTCGGCGAGCGTGAGCTCATGAAGATCGTGCTCAAGAAGATCCGCGGCACGGACGTTGAGCTGCTGCTCAAAGAGAGCGGCCTCATCGAATAATTCCGAAAAAAATCCGCAAAACAGCTGCCGCCGGTCAGAAAATCTGACCGGCGGCTTTTTGCCTTGACACAGGCGTTTGCCGTGTGTTATATAGAGAGTATATCTGATTTTAAAAGGAGGGACTACCATGGACAGCGGCAGTAACGGACGAATATGGGGCATGGCGAGACGCATCCCAGGGACTTCGTATGGCCGCGCAGGCCGGTGAAGTCTCTCTTTTCCGCTGCTCACCATTGCCCGGATCGACGTGCGCCGCACGCCGGGCAGCGGTGATATTTTTTTGCCCTGCTCCGGCGCGGTTATCAAAAAATCGTTGAAACGGAGGGCAGAAACATGGAAAACAAAACCGAACTCATGCAGCTCCGCCACCCGGATTACGACCGGGAACTGACGGAGCTCGTCCGCAGCAATCTCTCGCCGAAAGCGTTCCGCGAGAAGCTGCTCGACTATCACGAAAACGACATTGCCGCCGCGCTTGAGGCGCTCACGCTCTCTGAGCGGCAGCGGATCTATCACGCGCTTGACGCCGCGGAGCTCTCGGCCGTGCTCGAATACGCCGAGCCGATGACGGCGTATCTCAATGAATTGAGCCTCCGGCGGCGGGTGAACGTGCTCTCGCGCATGGACGCCGACGCTGCGGTGGACTATCTCAAAACGCTCGAAAGCAGCGAGAAAAATACGCTCGTCGAGCTCATGGACGAGCCGAAGCGCCGCGAGATCGCGCGGCTCTGGGTCTACGGCGAGGACGAGATCGGCAGCATTATGACGACGAACTGCATCGTCATCCCCGAGGGGCTGAGCGTCAAGGCCGCAATGCACCAGCTCGTCGAGCAGGCCGCCGAGCACGACAACATCTCCACGATCTATGTTGTGGATTCCGACAACGCTTTCTACGGCGCGATCGATCTCAAAGACCTCATCATCGCGCGCGAGGGCGATCCGCTCGCAGAGCTGATCGCGACCTCCTACCCCTACGTTTACGCGCACGAGCGCATTGAAGACGCGCTGCCGCGCATCCAGGACTATTCCGAGGACTCCATCCCCGTGCTGGACGAGGAAAACCGGCTGCTCGGCGTCGTAACGGCGCAAAGCCTCATACAGACAGTGGACGACGCGCTGAGCGAGGACTACGCCCGGCTCGCCGGTCTCTCCGCGGAGGAGGATCTCAACGAAACGCTCGTGCAGAGCGTGCGCAAGCGTCTGCCGTGGCTGCTCGTGCTGCTGGGGCTCGGGATGGTCGTGTCGAGCGTCGTCGGCCTTTTCGAGGGCGTCGTGGCGCAGCTCACGCTCATCGTGTGCTTCCAGTCGCTCGTGCTGGACATGGCGGGCAACGTCGGCACGCAGTCGCTTGCCGTCACGATCCGCGTCCTTATGGACAGCGAAACGACCGGCGCACAGAAGCGGAAGCTCGTCTGGAAGGAGGCGCGCGTCGGACTTATGAACGGCGCGATCCTCGGCGCGGCCTCGTTCGCGCTCATCGGGGCATATCTTCTGCTGCGCGGCGAAGCGGCGCTCATGGCGTTCGGCGTTTCGGGCTGCATCGGCATCGCGCTCATCGCGGCGATGCTGCTCTCGAGCATTTCCGGCACGGTGATCCCGATCTTCTTCAAAAAGATCGGCGTCGATCCCGCCGTCGCCTCCGGCCCGCTCATCACGACCGTCAACGACCTCGTCGCAGTCGTATCGTACTACGGCCTCACCTGGCTGCTGCTCATCGAATGGCTCCATCTGGCATAAAAAACGCTCCCCCACCCCGGATGTCTTTTCCCGAGGCGGGAGAGCTTTTTTGCTTTGGCCGGTTGGTTTGATTATACTGCGCGGTAGATCGGCTCCCCATGCAGGAAGGTCTCCACAACATTCTGCGCCGTTTTTTTCTGCAATTCGGCAAGCGCCGCTTCCGAGCACCAGCTTATATGCGGCGTCAGAATGACATTCTCGCGATGCAAAAGCGGGGACTCGCTGAAATTTTCGGTGCCAAGCACGTCCAGCGCACAGTAGGAAATACGGCCACTGTCGAGCGCTCGCATGAGCGCCGCTTCGTCCACAAGCCCCCCTCTTGCCGTATTGACAAATATCACACCCGGCTTCATGCTTTGGAATTCCTGTTCACCGATGATGCCTCTCGTCGCCGGAGTTAGCTGCAAATGCATCGTGACAACATCGGCGCGGGAAAGCGCTTCATGCAGTTCCAGAAATTCAACGTCGGGATACATCGACCGGTCAGTGATATAGGGGTCTACGGCGACCACATGCCCGAAAAACGCCCGCATTTTACGGTACAGATTCCGGGCAATGTTTCCAAAACCAACAAAGCAGATCGTGCTGTTTTCCAGTCGCAGCATTGGGCGCAATCCGTTCATCTCGAAATTCCCGTCCATTAGACGGTCGCGCGAAACGGATATGCGCCGTGCTGCATTAAGAATATGCGCCGCCGTGGAATCTGCCACCTCGTCCAAGCAGTAATCCGTACAGTTTGCCACCATAATGCCGCGCTTTTTCGCCGCGGCGAGATCCACCGTGTCCAGTCCGATCGCATACCGGGCAATCACCCGGCATTTTTCCAGCCCATCCATAAACGCCGCATCGATCGGAGCGGCAAACTGCGTGATCAGCGCATCGCAGTCGTGCGCATACGTAAGAAGCTCCGTGGGATCCTTGATCCCGCCCGGGCGGATCTTTGTGCAGTCAACAACTTCCACGTCATCACCCAGACGCCGGAATTCTTCCAGCTCTTCATGTATGTCCGGATAGTAGTAATCCGAAATAACAATCTTATATTTTGCCATTGGCTCAGCCTCGACTTTCCTGCTACATCAATGATTTCGGAATCAGCGTGATCATCCCGGGGAACGCCACGCACAGCAGGACGGTGATCACCAGTATTGCTATGAATGGCCAGATTTTCCTGCATATGTCAGTAAAGGAGCATTCGGCGATACCAGATGTGACGTACAGCAGTACGCCGACCGGCGGCGTGATCTGCCCGATCAGGAGGGAAATCACCATGACGACCGCAAAGAATATCGGGTTGAATCCATAGGAGGTGCACACCGCCGAAAGAACCGGTGCAACAAGGATCATCGCCGCCAGAACCTCCACAAAACAGGTAAGCACCAGCAGGAAGAGGATAAGGAGGAGAAGCACGATATACGGGTTGCTCGTCAGCTGTGCGAGCCACGCAACGGTATGCTGCGGGAACATCGCCACGCCCATAAGCCACGCAAACGGACCGGCCATTGCCGCGATAAGCAGCACACTTGCCGAGGTCAGTGCCGACTTGATCAGGATCTTGGGGATGTCACGGATTGTTAGCGTCCGGTACACAAAGAGACCGATGATCATGGCATAGAGAGAAGCAACGATGCCCGCCTCCGTAGCCGTAAACAAGCCGGAGATGATACCGCCAATGATGATGACCGGCGTAAGAAGAGCAAGGACCGCATTCAAAAAGGCCTTTCCGAGAGCCTTCCATCCGATGAACTTTCCGTCCGGTGCCAGGTACGGAAACGTGTCCTTTCTTTTCGTCGCCAGAAAGGCAACATACAACATGCACAAAACGCCGATGCACACACCGGGAATGATGCCGCCCATAAACATCGCGCCAACGGAAATGCCTGTCAGCGAACCATACACGATCATGTTCATGCTCGGCGGAATGATGGGTCCCATGGTAGAGACCGCCGCTTGCAGCGCCGCCGTCCAGCCCTTATCGTAGCCTTTTTCCTTCATGGCGGGGATCATTACGCCGCCGATCGCCGCAGCGTCGGCGACCGAGGAGCCGGATACTCCGGCGAAGATCATGCCGGAGAGGATTGAGACCTGCGCCACGTTGCCAGGCAGATGGCCGACCGCCGCCGTAGCAAACTTAATGAGGCGCTTGGATATACCGCCCGCCGACATCAGATCACCGGCGAGAATGAAAAACGGGATAGCAAGAAGCGAATAGCTGTTCAGCATGCTGAACGTCCGCTGCACCACGACCTCCAGCGGGAACGTGCTGCCGCTGAGTATCAGCGCAAGCAGCGAGGAAAAGCCCATGCTGTATGCGATCGGAGCGCCGATCAGGAGAAGAATGACAAAAGAAACAAAAAGAATGATCAGCATGGCTCGTCACCTCCCAACGGATGTTTCAGGATGTATTTTTCATAAATGTCCACAATGGTATAAAACAGCATAAGGATCGGCCCGATCAGCATGGCGTAATATACGTAGCCCATCGGGATCCCCAGCGTGGGGCTGATCGTGGCGATGTTCACACGAATCATTCGGGGAGCAAGGACGATAAACAGAATGAACAGTGCCAGTGAAACGAGCTCGATCAAAACCTCCATCACCGCCTTTACGCGGGGGCCAACATTGCCGAGAACAACGTCTGCGGCAACATGCTTCTTTTTGCGGATGCCATACGCCGCAGCGATCATGACCATCCATATGAAGAGATACTTCTGCGCCTCATCTGCCCAGACAATGGGCAGGGAAAAAGCATATCTGGATATGATCTGCATCAGTCCGATAATAATGATGGCGCTGAAAAAAAGAACGATCAGAATTCTTACGATCTTGTCTACGATGGACACAAAAGTTTTCACGTTTTAACCCACTCCTCTCCGGGAGAGAGCCTCCCTGCGCAGGGCAGGAAGGCTCCCCTGGTAATACTGCAGCCCTCGCTCAGCCGACGATCTTGTTATAAACGTCCGTCCAGCCCTTTTCCTCGCAGTACTTCACGTTAAACTCATTGACGGCTTCGGCAAAGCTGTCCACATCGACCTCCACGATATCGACGCCAGAGTTTTCCATTTCGGCAAGGGAAACCGCTTCCTTCTCCGGAGCCATTGCCGTGTGGACTGCAGAGGCTTCCGCAGCCGCAGCCAGAAGATTCTTCTGCTGCTCTTCCGTCAGCTTCTGGAAGGAGATTTCGGACATGAAGAGACCCATGGGGCCGCACATATGCTTCGTGAGCATGTAATGATTGATTACTTCGTCAAAAGCGTTGGCAAGAGAGGTATTGCAGTCGTGCTCATAGCCGTCGATAACATGGGTCTGCAGAGAGGTGTAAACTTCGCCAAAGCCCATCGGCGTCGGGTTCAGACCCATGGCCTGCATAGTATTGATATAAACATCCGATTCAATGGTGCGGATCTTCAGATTCAGCGCTTTTGCCTCATCGAGGTTGGTGAAAACATTCTTTTCGCCGACCGTGCCCACACAGCGGTAGCCGAAGGATACGCTATAGGCAAGAATGCGCACGCCGGCAGCATCCAAAAGGCCCTTGGCAAGCTCTGTGCCGACTTCACCGTTCAGAACGCCGGCCATCTGGTCGTAGTCCTTCCAGATATATGCCAGATCCAGTACGCCAAGCGGCGCATACAGCTTGCCGTAATCCGCCGTGCCGGTAATGTTGATATCGATGGTGCCCATCTGAACGCCTTCCACCAGCGCCGCACTGTCGCCGAGCTGCGCACCGGGGAATATCTCGATTTTGATGCCGTATTTCTTGCAGGCTTCCTTCAGGGCAAGCGCATACGCCTGCGCAACGTTGTCGCCGTCGGACTGCACATGCGCAACGTTCAGCGTAACTTCATATTCGGGTTCCGCTTCTGTCTCCGCGGGCTTGGCGGTTTCGGAGGTCTTGGTTTCTTCCGGCTTGGTTTCAAAGGCGGAGCTGCTTCCGCATCCGGCAAAGAGTGCAACGATCAAGGCGGCGGCGCAGAGGAGTGCGAGAAACCTAAATTTTTTCATGGTCTTTCTTCCTTTCTTTTGTCTTCTTCTCTTTTATCGGCGATCACTCGCCGGATATTTCTTCACGAAGTTGCTTTGCCGCGGCCTCAAGATCCTTTTCCTCGGGGTACTTCGCATTGGCGTTCATCTGGAAAATACCGTTCCAATCCAACCCATCGGCATATTTGGGGACAATATGGATATGGAAATGGCGCACGGTATCTCCAAACACACCGAGGTTGATCTTTCCCGGTTGATACAGCTTTTTCAGCGCTGCCGTGACGCGCGCAAGATCCTCCTGCAGCGCTGCGCGTTCTTCTTTCGTCAGCTCGCAGAATTCCTCCGCATGGCGGCGAAGCACAAGTATGCAGCGTCCGGGATAGCTCTGCTCGCGGTTCAGATAAAGATCCGATATGGAGAGCTCGCATACGGGATAAGTGAAGCTCTGCATTTTTTCGTTCTTTTCGCAGTAGAGACAGCCCACGGTGTTTCCTCCTTTACTCCACTTCGGTCATGGGGATGACATCCATATCGGGGAAGTCCTTGTTCTCGCCGCCCATCGCCCAGATAAAATCGTAATGCGTTGTTCCGACGCCGAAATGCATCTGCCACGCCGCAGAAACGATCGCCTGCTCATTGCGGAGGATTACATGGCGGCTTTCCTTCGCCTCGCCGATGACTTCGATATAAAACGCATCCTCCGGCATACCGTAATACATGAAGCACTCCACGCGGCGCTTGTGCGAATGCGTCGGGATGGTGTTCCATACATTGCCCGGCTGAACCGAATTGATGCCCATCTGGAGCTGGTCGCTTTCCACAGGGCCGCCCTTGTAAATGTACTTCTTCACAATGCGCGTGCTCGCCGTCGTCTGATTGCCGCAGGGGTTGAACTGGGCTTTCTTCGCCGGGATATGAACTGTGGGATGCTTTTCAAAGGAAAGAAGGCTCGTCACATAGAACTTTGCCGGTTTTTCCGGGTCTTCGCTAGAAAAGACCACATCCTTTGTGCGGCAGCCAATATACGCGCCGTCCTCAAAGTCCATTTCCATGACCTGTCCATCGGCAACGATCTTTCCTTTTCCGCCAATGTTGATGACGCCCATTTCGCGTGTCTGAAGGAAGTATTCCTGCCGGATCTCATCCTGCGGCTCCAGACGGATCTCGTTGCGGACAGGCATGATACCGCCGAGAATAAAGCGTTCGTCAAAGCTGTACGTCAGCACAGCCTCGTCGGGAGCAAACACCGTCTTAATCAGGATCCGGTCGCGGATCTGCTTCGTTGTCAGGGTTTTCAGTTCAAACGGGGAAATACTGTACTTGATCTCCATGGTTTTGTCCTCCTGCTTCTCTTTATTTTTTCCGAACTCGTTTCGGAATTATAGTTTTTCACATAAGTCCCAGCTCAACCAGTCTCCCGCGGATATGCTTCTTTTCCTCCTCGGAGGCCGGGATAAACGGCGATCTCGGGTAGGTCTTCAAAATGCCGCGGATCTCCAGCATGGCATAGATCGCCAGCTGCGTAGAACGCGCGAGATACATGATGTCCCGCATTTCATTGACGCGGAATTGTGTCTCGCGGCAGGAGGTGAAATCACCCTCCATGCCCTGGCGGAACATGGTTTCGCAGATCTCTGGGAATGCGTTGCCGATGCCGGGGATAAAAGCACGGCAGCCCAGCACGCACGCGGAAAGCCACATGGCCTCCGTACCGAGAGCAACGTCAAATGTGTCGCTTTTCAACGTGCGCATGTAATTGGCCATCGCCATAATGTCGAAAGTGGCATCCTTAATGCCGTTTACACCGACTTCCTCCTTCAGCCGACGGATCGTTTTCAGATCCATGGTATAGCCCTGGAAGGAAACGTTGTTGTAAACATATACCGGCACACGCCCATCTACGGCTTCTACGATTTTCCGGTAATACTCGCAGATCTGATCCGGATTGTGCTTGAAATAGAACGGCCCAACCGACGCGACCGCCGCAGCACCGACTTCTGCGGCGTGTTTTGCCAGCCGTGCCGCGGAATAGCTGTCCGCCGTGCCGATATGCGCCACAACAGGCACTCTGCCCGCAGCCGTTTCGATTGTCCTTTCCGTGACGGCGCGGCGTTCCTCCTCGGTCATCATGACGCCAGCGCCATAAGATCCGTTGATAAAAAGCCCGTCCACCTCACCGCTGAGATAGTCGACCAGCGTGTGCAGCCCTTCAAAGTCCACCTCCCCGGTCTCGCGGAACGGCGTGATCATAGGAGGAACTACGCCATACATCTGAAACATTTTTCTTCTCCTTTCCAGTCACTTATGTAAAGTTTTTGGATGAACTCTTATGCAGTGCAATCGCTATATCCCCGTTGACTGTCAGCCGGTCCTGCGCCTCTGCGCCGGGGATACATTCGATTTGCAGATCCACGCCGAACTCCTGCCGAAGCATGTATTCGTACATCCGGCACCTCTCGGCGTGGCCATAGAAAATATACCGTCCGCCGACCATCCCCCAGTTTCGCATCTCCTGAAAAGCATACATATCATCCGCCGCCAGCGCAGCATCGGTAAAAATGCGCCGCTCATCGCTGTTCGTGCGCATCAGCACCTGCATGAAGCGCGGCATCAGAAGCGTGCGGCTCAGGCCGGCGTTCTTTACGCAATCCGCGGCAATACCGACCAACGCCTCCCACGAGTACCCGCCGGAGGGCTCAGTTTCGCATGGCTGGAGGCTTTTCCCTATACTCGTCGCCGAACAGATGGCCTCATACAGCTGACCGCTCAGCGTTGTGTTCGATGCCGCGATACGGTTGTTCTCATCCACATAGATCAACTTCGTATGCGAGCTGAGAGCCACAATTGTGCACGGCTCTCGATTCTCCGTTTCCGTAAGAATGCCCATGACCTGCGCTTCCTCGCCGCGCATAAAGTCTACAGTGCGGAGCTTTCCCGCGCGTACATTTTCTCCATAGTCGTTGCGGATCCCGCGGATGAAGTATACAGGGCAGGCAATCGGCAGCACCTCGCCGGATTTCGCCTCATAAATGGACTCGGCCAATTCGTGAAGCCCCGCAGGCGCAATAAGATGCGGGATCTCCATCAGCCCAAGCTCAGAGGTGATCATACCGGAGGCGATCACATAGGAAATATCCGTTTCTTCCAGCCCCAGCGTAGAAAGCGTTTCGCGGAAAAGCTTCGTTATCCCGCTGCGTAGCGTATCGCGACTGCCGGTGATCGCCGTATCTCTTACTCCCACCTTTTCCCGGCCGGAAGCAAGGATTGAACGGTTTTCATCTACAATATAGACGCGCGTTGTGGTCGTTCCACAATCCAGTACTGCGAACATTTTCACCCTCCATAGTTTTATTAGATAAAACTTGGTTTTAATTTATTCTGTCAAAAACCGAGGTGTCTATGCCACCTCAGATTTTGATTTGGGCTTATCTCTTCATATAGCCCAGCTGTTCAGATATCTTTGCCGCCGTCTGCCGAACCATCCGTTCATATTCCGAACGGTTTGCTCCGTTTATCTGCTCCTTTATGCCGCAGAGGCTGATCCCCGCCACCATGCGTCCGTTTACATCATAGACTGGAGCGCAGAGACTAGCGATATACAGGTCACTCTCTCCCTGGTTGACGTCAAATTCTTCCGCTCTCGCGCAACGGACCATCGCAAGGATCTTCTGCTTATCCGTTACCGTCTCCGGGGTGATCTGCTTCGGAGCGGTCCGATCCAGATACGCTGCGACCTCCTCGTCGGTATCCTGCGCAAGGAAGAGCCTTCCGATACCGGTAGCATACAGGTTCGTTTCCCCGCCGGTTCGAACCATAAGCTGTGCCCACACAGGAACGCTGCTTGGCACGACCTGCTCGACCATGATCAGCATATCCTCCTGCCGCACACCGAGATAGCAGATCATATCGGTTTCGCGGCTGAGCGGGCGCAGATACCGCAGCGCGATCCGCCGGAAATCCAGCGTGTTCATCTTTGCCATGCCAAGCCGGAACACGCACACGCCGAGCGAGTAGCGGCGGGTATTCTCGTCAAAGGTCAGAAAGCCGTTTTCGCAGAAGGTGTAGACAATGCGCAGCATCGTGCTTTTTCCGATCCCGGAAAGCTGGCTCAGCTCCGTGAGGGTATAGCTGCTCTTCTCACCGTCAAACAGCATCAGCACTTTCAGGCCGCGTTCCAATGCGGTAATTGTATAATCTCTGGGCTCTTTTTTCATTGTTCCGATTCCTTATTGCCTGTATAGATCACATGATCCGTTTCTTGCTTTCTATACTATGGTTTTGTGGGCGCCCCGTCAATCCTTTATTTTGTCAGGTATCCGCCGTCCACCGGAATGATTGCACCGTTGATATAGTCGGACGCGCTGCTGGCCAGCAGAACCGCGACGCCCTTAAAAACGTCCGGCTCGCCCCAGTCCCCCATCGGAATGCGGGCTTTGACCGATTCATACCTCGCCGTATCTGCCACCAGTGCCGCAGAAAGACCCGTTTTGATCCAGCCGGGAGCTAGCGCATTCACGTTGATCCCCAGGGCGCCCCACTCACTCGCACACACTCTGGTCAGACCCGCAACAGCGGACTTGCTCGCCGTATATGCAGCCGTATTGAATCCGCCGAGGAATGACATCATGGAAGCCAGATTGATGATCTTGCCGCGGCTCTTCTGCTTTACAAACTGCCGCGCCGCAAGCTGCGAAAGGAAAAACACTGATTTCTGATTGAGTTGGATGATCTGATCCCACATCTCCTCCGTATATTCCAGCGCGGAACAGCGCGGACATATCCCAGCGTTATTGACCAGTATATCCAACCGGCCATAGTGCTCCAGTGTTTTTTCCATGATCACCGGAAGTACCTTCATGTCGCTGACATCGGCATGGATCGCTAGAAACTCGCCGCCGATGCTTTCAATATATTGCCGCATCTCCGTCGGCTCATGATGACCGTAGACACAGGCGATTGAGGCTCCCGCCTCGGCCAATCCCCGGGTGATCCCTCCGCCGATGCCCGACCCGCCGCCTGTGATCAGTGCAACTTTCCCTTTCAGGCTCAAATCGTCCAGAATCATACCGCTTGCCTCCTGTTGTTTCATTCTTTAAAACTCTGTTTTATATTTATATGATATCACACTCTAATTGTTATTGTAAATGCGTAAAACTGGCCGAATATTCCCCCAGCAGATTGTTAACCTATCCAATTTGCCTTTAAAAAATGAAACTGTCACGCAATCGAGCCAAATGCCCGTCTCATGGTTTCTGTATTTGCAAAAACCGGGTGCAGCCATTTCAAAAAGCTGCACCCGGTTTTATCTTATTTATGCCGCAAGGAATCCGCACTTTGCCACGCTATAGAGCAGGACGAACGGCAGCAGGATGGGGACGCTCTTTGCATACGCCTGATACTCCGGATCCGCGCCGTAGCTCTTGTTCTGGCGCAGCTCCAGACGGCGCGCGCCGGAAAACATCACAAACACGATGCCGAGATACCCGAGCAGGGCGGGCAGCCACTGCCCGCCACGCAGGATGTTCGCGGCAGAACGATCTGCCGCGACTGGTCATTTTGATACGCCCTGCACCTCTGCAGAGCCTTTCAGCGGGACTCCGCAGGCATTCCTCCTCGTCCTCGAGTAAGAGCGGGAGCGTGGCTTCGTTCTTGGTTTTGGGGGCGCTCTTTTCCTCCGCCTGTGCGGTGTAATTGCGCACAATGACCGCCGCCTTCTCGATCGGCAGGAGTGAAAAACGTCAGCCGGCAAATGGATCGCTCTGCGCATCGAGCACATAATGCTTCGCTTTAAGGTTCGGCGTTTACGGCGAAACGAGGATGCGCTGAGATCAAAAAACGCTTCCTGCCCGGCTCCGGTGTGCATTCACCGGAGCCGGGCAGGAAGCGATCGTTATTTAAAGCCATTTATTTTGCGGAGAGAAGTGCATGTATATTTTTCCCGCGGTGAACCGGTCTGCGGTCGATCCGCTGCAGATGCCGTCCGGTTTTCCGGGAGGATTCCGTATTTTTTATTTGCCGATCTGCTGCAGAACAAGCTCGGCGATCGTGGCGATGAATTCGCCGTTCGTGGGTCTGCCAGTGCTGCCGGAGAAGGCACCGCAGAAGATCTTTTCCTGCACGTCCTCGTCGCCGCGGTTCCATGCGATGTCGATCGCATGGCGCATCGAGCGCTCTACACAGGACGGCGTGGCGGAGAACTTTTTCGCCACCGCCGGATAAAGCACTTTCGTTATCCCGGCGGTGGAGTCCGCGTCGCGGATCGTGAAGAGGATCCCTTCACGCAAATATTGATAACCCTTGACATGCGCCGGTACGCCGATCTCGTGGAGAACGTCGGTGACGGCGCTTTCCAGATGCGCGGGCACCGGGGCCGGCGCGTTCGGCACGGCGGCAGCCGCGGGAGATTTTCCGCCCGCTTTTGCGCACTGCCGCAGGCACTGCATGAGCGCCGCGGTGTCGCAGGGCTTGGGGATAAAATATGCCGCGCCGAGCTTTGCGCACTCGGCAACGACGGCGGCATTGACAAATCCGGTGAGAACGAGCACCGGCGGTGCATCCTCCCGTCCGGCAAGCCGGCGAAGAATACCGAGCCCGTCAAGCCGCTGCTGGATGAGATCCAGCAGCACCACATCCGGGCGTGCCGTCTGGATCAGGGAAAGGGTCTCCAACCCGTCAGATGAAACACCGGCCGCTTCCATGTCCCCCTCCCGAGAAAGCGCCTGCGTCATTGTTCGTTGGAAATCCGGGTCTGAATCGGCGATCAGCACTTGAAGTTTCATAATATCGCCTCCATATCGATTTTTTCTTCAGCTGATCAATTACCCGATAAAAATAGCACATTTTCTGTCCTGTTTCAACAAAACCACCATAAAGATGCCGTTAATTCGTTCGACATAATTCGACAGAACAAACGAAGCCGAAACCGAATCGAGGGCGAATCCCCATCATAGATCTCAAATGAAGATATCGGGATCCGTCAGGTATCGGACAGTGAATACTTGAAAATCAGCTTGTCTTCCGTCTTATGCGATCTCCCACACTACGGTGACGGTATCAGAGACATCAATATCGTTAGGCTCAATATCCAGATCATAGGCTTTTTCGGTCATCGGCAGTTCACAGCAGTCCATCATCAAGTCGCCCATCGGTTTGTACTCAAAATTGATCTCGCCCCAGGAGTAGTCGATGCTCTGGATATCTTTCAGCTTGACGCCGCCGGCCTGGGTCAGAACCGCAGCCTTTTTCTTGGCATCGGTGACGGCCTTCCCGAGCAGCAGGTTCTTTGCGGCTTCCGGGTCTTTCACAGTATAGCTGATACGAAACTCCGGCCGGACTTTGCCGTTGGCAAGGGCATACAGGATCTTGCCCAGACGGTCGTTGTCGGACTCGAACTCCACCTTCAGGGCGTGGTTGAACTGGTATCCGACGAAACGCCGCTTGTAGTCGTTGTTCTTGTCCCGGTAGCTCTCATACTCCGTGTCCACATGGAAGCTGAGCGTTTTCAAATCAGACCGCTCAAATCCGAAGGCAGAAAGGACGTCCTTCAGCGCCTCCGTATCCTCCGATGAGTGGCGCAGGGTCTCACCGTACTCCTTGAAGACACCGGTGAGGGTCATGGTGATACGGGTGATGTCGGGCTTGACTTTGATCTGCCCCTTGCCGGTTACACGAATCGTTCTCATTGTGCTTGACCTCCTTTGTCAGCGTTCAAAATCATATTGATCCGGTCTTTTGTCAACAGGAAAGACTGTCCCCGGGGATCAATAATGATCCCTCCCGGCATCTCCAAGCATCCCATCGGAAACGCCGATCCGATTCTCTTTGCTGCCGGTCTGGCAGCCGCGGTCGATCGCCTCATCGATGATACCGCTGCCGGAGAGGGTATCGCCGGGAAAATCGTCGTGACCGTGTTTCCGGGAAATATCAAAGCGGCCGAGGATATACGCCATGTCCTCCGGGAGCCGGCGCCTGCACTCTGCCTTCAGGATGGCAGGCACGCCGTAAAAGGCCTCCGCGATGCTCCCGGCGATGCAGGTCAGGGTATCGCAATCGCCGCCGAGGGAAACGGCAGTACGGATGACATCTTCGAAATCCGTCCCCTCCAGAAAGGCAGTGATCGCTTCCGGCACCGTCTTCTGGCAGCTCTCATTGTGATAATAGCTCGGCCGGATCTGGTCACAGGTGCGGGAGAGGTCATAACCGAACTCCTGCACAATGTAATCCCGGATCTCACCCTTGCTGCGGCCGGTCCTGGCGAGGAAGATCGCGCTGGAAGTTGCCTCCGCGCCTTTGATCCCCTCGGGATGATCATGCGTGACCTCAGCCGTCAGTCTGGCCTTTTCCCGCGTCTCTTCGAGCGTATCGAACAGCCAGCCTGCCGCAGAAACGCGCATGGCCGAGCCGTTGCCGCAGCTGCCGTAGGGCTTTGGCTCTTTCTCCCTGAGCCAACAGAGGAACTTCCTGCCGTAGCCGGCATCAGGATACTTTTTGCCCCATTTCCGCATCGACTTGATCAGCGCAGCCCGGATGCTGTCATCGTCCAAAAACCGGCTGTCCAGCAGGGCCTCCGCCACCGCTATCGTCATGACGGAATCATCCGTGAAACGGGAATTCTCGCAAAAGAGCGGAAACTCCTTGCTCTTGTTCCCCCTGTCAAATTCGTAGGGCGCTCCGATCATGTCGCCCAGAAGTGCTCCGTACATTTCCTCTCCTCCTTCTCATGCAGAAAACACGTCAACAAGCTTTTCGTCTTTGTGACGCGCACCCCCATATCCGGTTCTATTCAGCCGAGCAAGTTTATTATAGTACTTTTGGCTTTTTCCAGCAAATTATATCAGCAGCAGTGTCCAATAAAACGGACTCTGTTCGATATATCCCCGCATAACGAAGGAGAGCAGGCGAAATGCCTGCTCTCCAAAAGAAGCATAAAAAATCGAGTGTTCATAACATCAAATCCGTTATGAACACTCGATATGGTTGCGGGGAATGGACTTGAACCAATGACCTCCGGGTTATGAGCCCGACGAGCTACCAACTGCTCTACCCCGCGATATTGCAAGAGTTATATTACCACAGTTTGTGCCGCCCGTCAACACCCAAACGAAAAAATATTTTGACGGTCTTCGCCGTCAGCCCTCCATCTGCCGCCCGAGGAATCCCGCCACCGTCTGCGCGAGCTTGAATTCCAGATCCGTCGCCGCCGGAGAGCCGGGGTGCGAGAGGAACATCACACAGCCGAGCACGTCGCCCTCGGCCAGGATCGGCGCGGCCACCGCGATGGCGTGATCCTCCGCCGACTCGACCGGCCGGGGCGCGCGGCTGCCCGATTCCGTGCGCACGGCGCGGCGGTTTTCCATGATCTCCTCCAGCGCTTTGCTGACAGGTTTTTCCAGCAGCTCCTTTTTCCCGCCGCCGGATACGGCGATCATGCTGTCGCGGTCACATACGGCGACCGTCCCGCCCGTGGACTTATAGAGCGATTCGCAGATCTCTGCGGCATAGCTGCTCAGCTCGCCCATGGGCGAATATTTTTTGAAAATGACCTCGCCGTCCTTCTCCGTGTAGATCTCCAGCGGGTCACCCTCGCGGATGCGCAGGGTGCGGCGGATCTCCTTGGGGATGACGACGCGGCCGAGATCGTCGATGCGGCGAACAATTCCGGTTGCTTTCATATTTATCTTCTCCCTTGTGTTTTTAATGTCCGGCAAACCTATTGTTTACCAACCGCGGGAGATTATGCGCATTTCGCGCCGCCGTGACGAATTCTGACGAGCGAGGGAAAAACAAACCAATTGTTTATTTGCGTTCCTGCGTGAATCAAAGTATAATATAGCCGCATATATCGCCTGATACTTGACAATACAGAACGCAAGGGAGAAAAAGAAATGATCACCGGTGAGCTGAAAAACAAAATCGACAGTCTTTGGGACATTTTCGCGGCGGGCGGCCTTGTCAACCCGTTGGATGTGATCGAGCAGATCACCTATCTGATGTTCATTCACGATCTTGACGATTCCGACAACCGCCGGGCAAAGGAGGCGGCCATGCTGGGTCTGCCGTATCAGAGCATTTTCGCCGATGAGGTACAGATCGGTGAGCGCATCGTGGATGGCCGCCAGCTCAAGTGGAGCGTGTTCCACGACTTCCCTGCCGCGCAAATGTATACCGTTGTGCAGGAATCGGTATTCCCCTTCATCAAGAATCTGCACGGCGATAAAAACAGCGCCTATTCCAAGTACATGGACGATGCCATTTTCAAGCTGCCGACGCCGCTGCTGCTCTCCAAGGTCGTGGACGCGCTGGACGAAATTTACCGTCTGATGAGCGGATCGCAGGCGGCGGACGTGCGCGGCGATACTTACGAATACCTGCTCAGCAAGATCAGCCAGTCCGGTCTCAACGGCCAGTTCCGCACGCCGCGCCACATCATCCGCATGATGGTGGAGCTGATGGACCCCAAAGCCGACGACGTGATCTGCGACCCGGCCTGCGGCACCTCCGGCTTCCTTGTTTCGGCGGGCGAATATCTGAAAGAGCGCCGCAAGGAAGAGATCTTCTTCAATCGCCAGAAAAAGGATCATTATATGAACCACATGTTCTTCGGTTACGACATAGACCGGACCATGCTCCGTATCGGCGCGATGAACATGATGGCCCACGGCATCGATAACCCGTTTATCGAGTACCGCGACAGTCTCAGCGATCAGAACCCGGACAAGGGCAAGTATTCCCTGATCCTCGCCAATCCGCCGTTCAAGGGCAGTCTGGACGCGGATACCGTATCCGCGGACCTGCTGAAGGTCTGCAAAACGAAGAAAACGGAGCTTCTGTTTCTCGCGCTCTTCCTACGGATGCTTCGCATCGGCGGGCGCTGCGCGTGCATCGTGCCGGACGGCGTGCTGTTCGGCTCCTCCGCGGCGCACAAGGCCATCCGGCAGGAGCTGGTGGACGGCAACCGGCTGGAGGCCGTGATCTCCATGCCCTCCGGCGTGTTCAAGCCGTATGCGGGCGTCTCCACCGCCGTTTTGATCTTCACGAAAACCGGCCACGGCGGCACGGACAACGTCTGGTTCTATGACATGACGGCCGACGGCTTCTCGCTGGACGATAAGCGCAGCCCTGTGGCGGAGAACGATATTCCGGATATCGTTGCAAGATTCCATAATCCGGAAGACGAAAAAGACCGCCCGCGCACGGAAAAATCGTTCCTTGTGCCAAAGGCGGAGATCGTGGAAAACGGGTACGATCTGTCCATCAACAAGTACAAGAAAACCGAATATAAGCCCGTGGAGTATCCGCCGACGAGTGAGATCATGGCAGAGCTGCGGGAGCTGGAAATGCAGATCGGCGAGGAAATGTGCAAGCTCGAAGAGCTGCTGGGGCTGTAAAGGAATCGGATATGTGGGGATGACGAGATGGAAAAACTACCAGAACTATGCAGTATACAATACGGGTATGCTTTTGATTCAGCTTGTTTTACCGAAGACCATGCATACCTTCCTTTGGTGAGAATTCGGGATGTAAAACGGGGATATTCTGAAACTTTCTATTCCGGTGCTTACCCCTCTGACTATGTCATCGATAACGGCAGCTTGCTGGTCGGAATGGATGGTGAATTTAATATTGCCCGATGGAAAGGCGGCAAAGCTCTGTTGAACCAACGGGTATGCAAAATTACCGCAAGAGAGCATGTGAGTGAAGAGTATATAAGATTTGCGCTTACCAAGGCTCTTAAGGAAATTGAAAATCGGACGGCGTTTGTTACTGTCAAACATTTATCCGCAAAAGAATTAAACCAGCTGGAAATTGATATTCCGGATTTTGAAACTCAGGTACAAATATCCGAGACCTTACTAAAGATTGAGAATATAATTTCTATCCGTCAACAGCAACTCCAGAAGCTGGACGAGCTTGTCAAAGCCCGATTTATCGAAATGTTTAATCAAGAAGGAAGCCATGTACCATTGATAAATCTGTGCCAATTTATCAACGGCGATAGAGGTAAAAATTACCCGTCTAGTGATGATATTGTTGATAGTGGTGTTCCATTTATCAACGCAGGGCATCTTAAACAGAATAGAATTTGCTATGATGGAATGAACTTCTTGACAGAAGAAAAGTATGCATCACTTAATTCTGGTAAAATTCAAAAGAATGATATACTTTATTGTTTGCGAGGATCAATAGGAAAAAAGGCAAAAGTTGATATCGAGAACGGTGCTATTGCTTCATCATTGCTTATTCTTCGACCTGATACCAAAAAGATTTTACCGACATTTTTGCTCTATTCATTAGAACAGCCATACGTCATTGAACAAATGAAAAGGGCTAATAATGGAAGTTCTCAGCCTAATCTTTCTGCACAAAGCGTAAAAGAATATGATATCATTTTACCAACAGTTGCTCGACAAAAAGATTTTGATACTTTTGTTGAACGGGCCAGCCAATCAAAAGCTGTCATACAGAAAGCACTAGATGAAGCGCAGTTACTATTTGACAGCCTGATGCAGAAATATTTCGGATAAAGATTGTGCAAATATTACGATGAAATACATTTCCCTTATATAACTATCTGTTTCTTTTTTACAGAAACGCTTGTATAATTGCATATAAGGAAATTGAAAAAAGATAAAAACTAGCAAGGAGAAAATGTTATGTATTTCAACGACAGATTTTGCAATCCGCAGTATGTAAATCCGTTGTATTACGCGCAGCAGCAGGAGCGTATCCGGCAAATGAGGCAGGATGACGAAGTGAGAAAAGCCGCCAACGCAGCGAGAGACTTATGCAAAGCCGTTAAAAACATGGACGAAGAGCATCAGCAACAAGCATTTTGGGCTTGCCTTTGCGTTGTTGCTGAGGAATACGGATGGGGTTCATCTGCACAATGCCCAGAGTTTTGCATAATGGACGAGGAAGAATTATGAAAAGCACACTTAATCGGATTGGAAGATTTGTAATTGTTTTTATTTTTGCACTTTCACTTTCTTTTTTGTGTATTTCTCAACTGATGCGTATCTTTCGGTTATTTGGCCTGATATCTGAATATACTGAATCTATATTAACAGTGGTTATCAGCGCACTCATCACAGTGCTCCTTTTGGTTTATTATATACATCAAGGCCGGACAGAGAAAAAAACGAAATTTGATAATTGGGTTTTGATGAATTTTTCTAAGATGATTCTGTGTTATATTAATATTAATAATTTGTCTTGCTTCGATCAGAAAAGACGTCTTTATGTCGTTTGAAGAGTTAAGAAGTCTTATTTCCTTAGAATGGACAATGTTTGGTATTTCCGCAGCCGTTTTTTTGGTGTGGAATGTGATAATTGTTGAGTATCTCGAGAAGAAAAAACCTATAGAAATCTCAAATAGAGCGCCAATTGAGAAAGCCAAATATATCGAAGAAAAAGGGACCTTTTTTCAAATCGCAAGCTCATCATTTAATACGATTTCACTTTTGTTTATTTCATTGGTGATGCTTATTTTCGCAACTTTCCTCACATACATTGTCTGGAGGGAAATAAACCTTTTCAACCAAACAATTGGAATTATCGCTTTTTTCTTTGCTACAAATACACTGTTAGATTTAATGAGTGGGGTTCTTCGCCCGCTTAAGGAAAAGAAGCATAAAATTCTGGAAAGTACAAAAATTTCGAATTTTGAAGTTGAGGAGCAAAATCGCATTATTACTCAAACCAAAAACTTTTTAAAAACAATCGAAGGAATTGACTCCTCCAATGCACTAAGTGACGAAGAAAAAATGGAAATTAAGACGAGGCTCTTGGCCGAGTATATGGAAACGAATAAAGCTGATTAAAAGATTGGTTCGCATTGGCAGAAAAACATCCTTAACAGAAAAGGTGATACACATGACCAACTTTGGCAAATTCCTCTCCGCCGCGGAATTTGAACCCTTCGCTTCCGTGGCGGTCGCCGCCGAGCGGATCTTACATATCGATCCCTCCGCCTGTGTGCTCAACTGCCGGCGGGCGATGGAATTTGCCGTGAAGTGGATGTACTCCGTGGACAAAGCACTGGTCATGCCGTATCAGGATACGCTCGTCAGCCTTATGAACGCCGAGGATTTCCGCGACATCGTCGGCGCGGATATCTGGCGGCGGATGGACTTTATCCGCCGCGCTGGCAACAACGCCGCCCACACCGGCAAAAAGATCACCGAGGAGCAGGCGGCGCTGTGTCTGGAAAATCTCTATGTGTTTCTGGACTTCGTGGCTTATTGTTACGGCGAAAACTATACCGAGGGCCATTTTGACCACTCGCTGCTGACGCAGCCCGCCGAGACTCCCGCTGCCCCGGCGCCGGAAGTGCCGGAGGCCGACCTTGCATCGCTCATGGCGGAGAACGCCGCGCTCAAGGAGGAGCTCACCGCCCGCCGCGCCGCGCAGCAGCCGACCTATGTGCCGAAGCCGCTCGATCTTTCCGAATACAAGACCCGCAAGCTCTACATCGACACCATGCTCGCCGACGCCGGATGGACGGAGGGGCAGGACTGGCTCAACGAAGTGGAGCTGCCCGGCATGCCGAACAAAAGCGACGTCGGCTACGCGGACTATGTGCTCTACGGCGACGACGGCCGCCCGCTGGCGGTGATCGAAGCGAAACGCACCTGCGTGGATGTGGCGAAAGGCCGTCAACAGGCCAAGCTCTACGCCGATCTGCTGGAAAAGAAATACCACCGCCGCCCGGTCATTTTCCTGACCAACGGCTTTGAAACGCGCACTACGGACAATCTATACCCCGAGCGCCGGTGCGCCGCCATTTACTCCAAGCGCGATCTGGAAAAGCTGTTCAATCTTCAGACCATGCGGGCGAGTCTGAAAAACGCCATGGTGGACCGCGCCATTGCCGGACGGTACTATCAGGAGGGCGCGATCAAAGCGGTCTGCGATGCCTTTGCCCGAAACCGCCGCAAGGCTCTTCTGGTCATGGCGACCGGCTCCGGCAAGACGCGGACGGTCATTGCGCTGTGCGATGTGCTGCTCCGGCACGGGTGGGTAAAGAACATTCTGTTTCTCGCCGACCGCAGCAGTCTTGTCACGCAGGCAAAACGCAGCTTTGTAAATCTGCTGCCCAACCTTTCCGTCACAAATCTCTGTGAGGAGAAGGATAACTATACCGCGCACTGCGTCTTTTCTACCTACCAGACCATGTATAACGTCATCGACAGCGCGCAGGACGAGGAGGGAAAGCTCTTTACCTGCGGGCATTTCGATCTCGTGATCTGCGACGAGGCGCACCGCTCGGTCTACAATAAATACCGCGATATTTTCAATTATTTCGATGCGCCGCTGGTGGGTCTGACGGCCACGCCCAAGGACGAGATCGACAAGAATACCTACGAGATCTTTGAGCTGGAAAACGGCGTGCCGACCTACGGCTACGAGCTGGCGCAGGCCGTCCGTGACGGGTATCTGGTGGATTTCCTGTCCGTGGAGACCCGTCTGAAATTCATCGAGCAGGGCATCGTCTACGACGAGCTCTCCGACGCGGACAAGCAGGCCTACGAGGACACCTTTGAGGATGAAAACGGCGAGCTGCCGGAGAGCATCGCATCCTCGGCGCTGAATGAGTGGATCTTCAATGAGGATACGATCCGGCAGGTGCTGCACACCCTGATGACCCACGGGCTGACCATCGACTACGGCAGCAGGCTCGGCAAAACGATCCTCTTTGCAAAGAACCACACCCACGCGGAAAAGATCCTTGCGGTTTTCAACAGGGAGTATCCCCACCTGCCCGGCTTTGCCAGGGTCATCGATAACTACATGACCTATGCCCAGAGCGCCATCGACGAGTTTTCCGACCCGAAGAAGCTGCCGCAGATCGCCATTTCCGTGGACATGCTGGACACCGGCATCGACGTGCCGGAGGTGCTGAATCTGGTGTTTTTCAAGAAGGTCATGAGCAAGGCGAAGTTCTGGCAGATGATCGGGCGCGGCACGCGCCTGTGTCCGGGACTGCTGGACGGCAGGGACAAGGATAAATTTTACATCTTCGACTTCTGCGGAAATTTCGAGTTTTTCCGCATGAGCAAAGGAAAACCTACGGCGAATACGATCGCCCTGCAGGGCGCGATCTTCCATTTGAAAGCGCAGATCATTTATAAATTGCAGGATCTGGCGTATCAGACGGAGGAGCTGATTGCTTTCCGCAAGACGCTTGTGGACGATATGGTGCGGAAAGTCCGGGAGCTGAACCGCGAGAATTTCGCCGTCCGGCAGCACTTGAAGTATGTGGAGCTGTATGCCGATCCGAAAAGCTACAACGCCCTGACCTACGAGGATACGCTGCTCATCGGACAGGAGCTCGCACCGCTCATCACGCCGGAGGAGGACGATGCCAAGGCGCTGCGGTTCGATGCACTCTTGTACGGCATTGAGCTGGCGTACCTCGCCGGAAAGACGTACGGAAAAGCGCGGAGCGACCTTTTCAAAAAAGTCTCCGCTGTTGCATCGGTGGCGAATATTCCGGAGATCGCGGCACAGTCTGAGCTGATCGATAAGATCCTGCACACGGACTATGTCGAGCGCGCGGGGATCAACGAGTTTGAGCACATCCGGAAAAGTCTGCGCGATCTCATCAAGTACATTCCCTTTGACGGAGCCATCTATACTACCAACTTCGCTGACGAGATCCTTTCCGTGGACTGGAAGGGATCGGAGCTGGAAAACGACGATCTGAAAAACTACAAGGCAAAAGCCGAGTTTTATGTACGGCAGCACGCGAACGACACCGCGATCGCCAAGCTCCGCGGCAACATCCCGCTGACGTCCGGCGATGTGGAGGCGCTGGAGCGAATCCTCTGGAGCGAGGTCGGCACGAAGCAGGACTACGAGGCGGAATACGGGCAGAAGCCGCTGGGCGAATTCGTCCGCGAGATCGTGGGGCTGGACATGAACGCCGCCAAGGAGGCGTTCGCGCGGTATCTGAACGATGCGAGTCTCGACAGCCGCCAGATCTATTTTGTCAATCAGATCGTGGAGTACATCGTCCGCAACGGCATGATGAAAGATCTGTCCGTTTTGCAGGAAGCGCCGTTCACCGACTACGGCAGCATTGTGGAGGTGTTTACGGATCTGTCCGTCTGGGCAGGTATCCGGCAGACGATAGAAAAGATCAACGCCAACGCCGCGGCGGCGTAAGTGCGCCGGTTCGCGGCCGTCCCCTGCCGAATATTGTCGAACGAATTAACGGCATCTTTATGAGGGATTTGTTGAAATCAGACATAAAATATGCTATTTTATCCGTGTAGTAGATCAGCTGAAGAAAAAAATCGATATGGAGGCGATATTATGAAACTTCGCGTGCTGATCGCCGACCCGGATCCGGATCTCCAACGAACGATAACCGCTGCGCTTTCTCAGGAGAGAGACATGGAAGCGGCAGGCTTTTCGTCCGGCGGGACGGAGACCCTTTCTCAAATCCAGTCGCTGCGGCCGGATGTGGTGCTGCTGGAGCTCGTTCAGCCGCAGCTCGACGGACTGAGCGTACTGCGCCGGCTTGCCGAAGCGGAGAGCGCGCCGCCGGTAGTCGTTCTCACCGGATTTGTCAACGCCGCCATTGTTGCCGAGTGCGCAAGGCTCGGCGCGGCATATTTTATCCCCAAGCCCTGCGACCCCGGAGCGCTTCTGCAGTGCCTGCGGCAGTATGCAAAGGCGGAAAAGAGACCGCCCGCCGCCGTCCCCGGACTGGCCCCCGCGCCGAAGGTACCGGCTCCCGCGCCCGCACATCTGGAAAGCGCCGTCACCAACCTTCTCCACGAGATGGGCGTACCGGCGCATATTAAAGGCTTTCAATACCTGCGTGCAGGGATCCTTTTTACGATCCGCGGTGCGGGCTCCGTCGCCGGAATAACGAAGGTGCTGTATCCGGAGATCGCCAAAAGGTTTTCTGCGACGCCTGCCTGCGTAGAGCGGGCAATGCGCCATGCGATCGAGATCGCATGGAACCGCGGCGACTTCGAGATGCAGCAGAAAATCTTCCGCGGCACCATCTCCGGAGCCAAAGGAAAACCGACAAACGGCGAATTCATCGCCCTGCTTGCCGAGCATATAGCGCTTCGTTTTAAGAGCGCAAATCTATAATCCTCCAAAACGCCTCCCGTTCGGTTTCCGGTGGACATGTGCCGGTGTCGGACGGGAGGCTTTTTTATCCTGTTTCTTGCCCGTTCTTACGGAATGTGCTATCATAAAAGCCCAAACACAGAAATGGAGCGAAAGACTATGGTATTTATCTGTTACCCCAAGTGTACGACCTGCCAGAAAGCGCGAAAGTGGCTGGACGAGCACAAAATCGCCTACGAGCTCCGCGACATCAAGACGACGAATCCCGCCTGTGACGAGCTGGCGGCGTGGCACGAGCGCAGCGGCCTGCCACTGAAGAAATTTTTTAATACCAGCGGTCTGCTCTACAAGTCCATGGAACTCAAGGACAAGCTGCCCGGCATGAGCGAGGCGGAGATGCTGCGGCTTCTTGCTGCAGACGGGATGCTGGTCAAGCGCCCGCTGCTGGTCGGCGACGATTTCGTCCTCGTCGGATTTAAAGAGGCCGAGTGGGAGCGTGCGCTGAAAGCGCAGTAAAAAAGCCGAACCCCTGCCCAACCTTTTGCGGTTATTTATAGCACAAATAGGAAAACCGACACTATTTCATTCCAGAAACGTTCTATATAGAATTAAGAGAAGCCCCTTGAGATCATGGATCCCAAGGGGCTTTTGGTCCGAGTAGCGCGGCTCGAACGCGCGGTCTCCTGCTCCCAAAGCAGGCGCGATACCATCTTCGCTATACCCGGTCAGGTTTTGTGCCGTGATATTATACCAAAGACGGCCGCTTCATGCAAGGTTTTTCGGATTGATGTTTTTTCGTCGCTATGATATGATGGCGTGTAAAAGAAACAGGAGTGTGAACCTTATGAGAATGCGGAAAAAACCGAACCTGATCCCCCGGATGGAGCGCTGCGCCGCGGTGCAGATCCGGACGCCGGAAGACCATAAAGGCCGCTGGGCGGAGGAGTTTTCGCAGTACCGCGAGATCCGTCTGGAGCTCGGCTGTGGCAAGGGCCGCTTCACCTGCGAACAGGCGCTCCGCGAGCCGGACGTGCTGCTGCTCGCGCTCGAAAAGGTGCCGGACGCGATGGTCGTGGCGATGGAGCGCGTTGTGGAGCAGGGCATACCGAACGTCCGCTTTCTCGACCGGGACGCCGAGCTTCTGCCCGAGATGTTCGCCCCGGGTGAGATTTCCCGCCTGTACATCAATTTCCCTGACCCGTGGCCGAAGAAGAAGCAGTTCAAGCGCCGCTTGACCGCGCCGGAGTTTCTCGATAAATACCGCGCGCTGCTGCCGGAGGGCGGGGCGGTCTGGTTCAAGACCGACAACGGGCCGCTTTTCGACTGGTCGCTCGAATCGTTCCGCGGCTGCGGCTGGGCGCTTACCGATATGCCGGAGGGCACGCCCATGACCGATTACGAAGCGCGCTTCACCGAGATGGGCCTTCCCATCCACCGCGTTGTGGCGACGCGCCCATAAGACCATATGGTAAAAATCGGAAACGTGGAGCTCGCCGGGCGGCTCTTTCTCGCGCCGATGGCCGGTGTGACGGACGCCTCATTCCGGCTCCTCTGCCGGAAACACGGCGCAGCGCTCGCCACGAGCGAAATGATCTCCTCCAAGGCGCTCATGTATCAGGACGGCAAGACGAAAACGCTGCTCGTCCGGCCCGAGGGGGACGCGCCCCTCGCCGTGCAGATCTTCGGGAGCGACCCCTCGTGCATGGCGGAGGCCGCGTGCAAGGTGATAGACCTTTGCCGCCCCGAGATCATCGACATCAACATGGGCTGTCCCGTCGGGAAGGTCGTAAAATCCGGCGACGGGAGCGCGCTTATGAAAACGCCCGATCTCGCGGCGAAGATCATCGAATCGGTCGTCCATGCGGTGGATGTGCCGGTGACGGTCAAGTTCCGCAAAGGCTTCGATAAGGGCAATATCAACGCCGTGCCGTTTGCCGAAATGTGCGAGAGCGCGGGCGCCGCGGCGATCGCGGTGCATGGCCGCACGAGAGCGCAGATGTATGCGGGGCAGGCCGACTGGGACATCATCCGCGACGTAAAGCGCGCGGTACGCATCCCGGTGTTTGCCAACGGCGACGTATGGACCGCGGAGGACGCCGAACACATTTTGCGCTACACCGGCGCGGACGCGGCGCTCATCGGGCGCGGCAGCTTCGGCAACCCGTGGCTCTTTGCGCAGGGCAACGCCCTTCTTGCCGGGGAGAAAGTCCCGCCGCTCCCGCCGCTGCGCGCGCGGATGGAGGAAGCCCTCGGCCAGATTACGACGGCATGCTCGCTCAAGGGCGAGAAGATCGCCATTCTGGAAGCGCGCAAGCAGCTTTGCTGGTATCTGCGCGGGGTGTCCCATGCGGGATATTATAAGCAGCAGATCGTATCGATGAATACGCTCGCCGACGCGGAGAAGATCGTCCGCGGCATACAGCGCGATCTGAGGTGACAGCATGACAAGAGACGAGGAAAAAGGATATATCGAGCGCGTTCTCGCCGGAGACGAGAGCGCCTATGAGCCGCTCGTGACGGAAAACCAGACAAAGGTGTACCGTCTCGCGCTGCGCATACTGAAAAACGAGGCCGACGCCGAGGACGCCGCGCAGGAGGCGTTTCTCAAGGCGTACACCTCGCTTGCGGATTTTCGCGGCGACAGCCGGTTTTCCGTGTGGCTCTACCGGCTGACGAACAACATATGCATCGATATGCTGCGCAAAAATAAGCGTGCCGTTATCGTGTCACTCCAGACGGAGGACGACGACGGCGAAGAGACCGAGATCGCCATTCCCGACGAGCGGTATTCCCCCGAGAGGCTGGCCGAGCGCGCCGCCGACCGGGACGCCGTGCGCACGGCGCTCGCCGCGCTGCCGGATGACTGCCGCGAAATTCTCGCCCTGCGCGAGAGCGCGGGGCTGAGCTACGACGAGATCGCCGCGGCGCTCTCGCTGGAGGTCGGCACGGTCAAATCGCGGCTCAACCGCGCGCGGAAAAAGCTCTGCATAGCGCTTCTCAAAAGCGGGAACTTTTCCGACCGTTTCCCGTCCAAACAAGGGAAGGGGTGTGAAGCGTGAAAAACTGTGAATACTATGAAGAGCTGATCGGCGCAGCGCTCGACGGCGAGATCACCGCCGAAGAGGACAAGGAGCTTCATGCCCATCTGGAAAGCTGCGAGGCCTGCCGGAGCTTTTATGAGGCGATGCAGGCAATATCCGGCACGGACGATGCGCTCGGCGATGTGCCGGAGAATTTCACGGCGAACGTGATGGCGCGCGTCCATGAAGCCGCTGCGCCGGCGGAAAAGCCGGCGAAGAAAAAGGCGGGCATCGCGCGCCTTGTGACGCGCTATGGCGCGCTTGCCGCGGCGGCTGCCGTGGCGATCTGGGCGGGAGTGACCTTTTCCGGCACTTTCGCCGCGAAGGGCGCGAGCAGCACGGCGAGGGAAGAGTCGGAGATCGCCATGTACAGCGCGGCGGAGGACAGTGCCGAAACGGAAACCCCGGCGGAAGCACCGGTAGCGCCCGCAGGCGGCAGGATGATGGCCGCCGCGCCGGATAGCGCCGCGGCGGACGGCAGCGTTACGGTCACTGTCACCGCGGAAAACGGCGCATCGGACGACGCGGTCACGCTGCCGGACGACGGATTTTTCGCCGGGTATCTTCTGCTCGACGAGGGCGAAACGCCCACGCCGGAGCGAGGCTGCGACTATACGATCACGCTCGCCGCGCCGGACGGCACGGAGAGCGTATACCGGCTCTGGGTCGAAGAGGAGAGCCTCGTCTGGCAGAAAGCGGACGGAGATGCGGCGCATCTCTCCCCCGCGACGCCGGAGGCATGGAGCGAGATATTGCGTAACGCGTCGAGATAAATCGAACAAAGGAGGGGTTCCATTGAGCATTCGCGGCATTTATTCCACCATTACCGACATTCGCCGTCAGGTATTCACCGAAGTCGCCCGCATAGGCTACGAGGGCGGGGATTATTCCCGCATTGAAGACCTGCCGTATAAGATCGTCCCCGGTGAGGTCGCCGAGCACCGCAGCAGCATCTTTCTGGAAAGAGCCATCGTCGGCGAACGGCTGCGTCTCGCGATGGGCCTGAGCCCCCGTCCGCTCGACCAGCACGCGCCGCTCGCCGCGGGTGTGGAGGAGAGCGCGAGACCGGAGAAATATTACGAGCCGCCGCTGGTGAATATTCTGAAATTCGCCTGCAACGCCTGTCCGGAAAAGCGCTATATCGTTACGAACCTCTGTCAGAACTGCCTGGCGCACCCGTGCCGCGAGATCTGCCCGAAAAAGGCGGTCAAGCTCAGCCACCGCGGCGTGAGCCGCATTCAGGAGGATCTCTGCATCCGCTGCGGCAAGTGCGCGGATGTCTGCCCCTATAATGCGATCATTTTGCAGGAGCGCCCGTGCGCCAAGGCGTGCGGTATGGACGCCATCCGGTCTGACGAGCACGGCCGCGCCGATATCGATTATGATAAGTGCGTCTCGTGCGGCATGTGTCTTGTGAACTGTCCGTTCGGCGCGATCTCCGATAAGAGTCAGCTCTTCCAGCTCACGCAGGCGCTGCGCGGCGGTGAAAAGGTCATTGCGATCGTCGCGCCCGCGTTCGTCGGGCAGCTTGGCCCGAGCATGACGCCGGATAAGCTCAAGGCCGCGATGAAGATGCTCGGCTTCCGGCATGTGGCGGAGGTGGCCGTCGGCGCAGACCTCTGCACGCTCGACGAGGCGAAAGACTTTCTGGAGAAGGTCCCCGCCGAGCAGCCGTTCATGGCGACGTCCTGCTGCCCGAGCTGGGCGGTCATGGCGAAAAAGCTCTTCCCGGAGCAGGCAAACTGCATCTCCATGGCGCTCACGCCCATGGTGCTCACGGCGCGCCTCTGCAAGCAGCAGCACCCGGGCGAGAAGGTCGCGTTCATCGGGCCGTGCAGCGCAAAGAAGCTTGAAGCCATGCGCACGACCGTGCGCAGCGAAGTCGATTTTGTCCTGACGTTTGAAGAGGTCATGGGCATGTTCGAGGCCAAGGGCATCAACTTTAACGAGATCACCCAGACCGCGCCGCTGCGCGAAGGCACGGCGGCGGGCCGCGGCTTTGCCGTTTCCGGCGGCGTTGCGGAAGCGGTGCGCGAGGCGATCTCGCACATCGACCCCGACCGCGAGGTGAAAACCGCGTGCGCGCAGGGGCTCAAGGACTGCCGGAAAATGCTCACGCTTGCCAAGGCCGGCAAGTACGACGGGTATCTGCTCGAGGGCATGGCGTGTCCGGGCGGCTGCGTCGCGGGCGCCGGTACGCTCCTGCCGATCGAGAAGGCGGCGGCCATCGTGCGCAATTACACCGCACAGGCGGAGGAAAAGAGCGCCACCGAAACCAAGTATGAGGCCACGCTCCCGCTCCTGCTTGAAGACGAGGAGGACGCGGAATAATCCAGCATAATCTAAAAGCCACGGCGTCAGGCAATTGACCTAACGCCGTGGCTTTCTTTCTATACAGCTCTTTGAAGCATCAAACGCCCGGAAGATCGCTTGGATCTTCCGGGCATTCTTTCGGAGTTTAAGTCTGCCTTGCATAAAATGCAGACATTACGTCATTTGGCGCAAGACCACTTGAAATACAAAGAAAAACCCTTTAAAAAGAAAGCGGGATGACTTTCCGAAAGGCATCGGGCATCATTGTTAAACACCGTTTTTTGCGAGGAAAAATCAATGAAAAAAACGATTTACATTTTGATCCTCATTTGCGTACTGACGCTCCTGCCGTCCTGCGGGGAAAGCGGTGAGCCGCAGGAAAACAGGCCCGGCTTCAGCGAGAAAGGCTCGGAAGCGGAGGCTGCAAATCCTATGGATAAACCGCAATTTGCAGCAGAAGAACCGGATGAAATCGGTGTAAGCGAAATCACGGAGGACACTTTTGCAGCACCGGAATACAACATTCAGGATGGAGCCGTTCGAGCATTCGGTGAAGAAATATCCGCTGCCGGTGTTCTTAAGGGCGATCTCGTGGAAAACGCCATGACGTATATTGTCACCAATGCAGAAATATTCGATTCATCTGTCGCTGCTGGCATTGATTCGTCTAAGATGGAAGAATACATAGATTATCGATTTACGGATGAAAACGGGAACTTGCGTTCGGAAGTTCAGTTCCTGCTTGTGGATATCACAATCCGCAATAATGAAATGCCGCAGGAGCTGAATATATCGAGCCTTGAGCTTACCTATTGCGAGCCGAGCCAGACGGATCTCTCCGTGCGCTCGTTTTATCCATTGGCCTATCCCGCATATTTTTCAAACGCCGGCCCAAGATCGGGAGAGTACTCCAGCGAGTATTATCATTACACATTGCCCGCTGGCGAAAGCCTGTCGGTGAAGGTCGGGTGGTATGTCGATCTGACGAAGTATGATAAAAGCTCGTTATTTTTAATTTTCAATTCCCGGATAGAAACGCTAAGGCAGTATTTAGCTTTATTCCCGGCTTAAGGAGATTTGTATGTTTAAAAGGACACTATACCTTGAGTGCAGGAAGGCAATAAGAAACCGACTGTTTGTTATAGCGATCGCGGTTGGCTGTATAGTCACGTTATGCAGTCTGATACCTCAAGTAAAAAGCTACTATCGTGGTATACAAGTTGTAAATGGTTTTTCTGAGGTTTTCCAACATCGAAACCCCCATGCAGCCATGAACACCCTATACAATCATTGGGTGGGCGGGGAAACCCATACTTTAGGGTCATCCGTATATTTTTTTATATTCCCTCTTTTGGTAGCAATACCCTATGGTTGGTCTTTTTGTAACGAGCACCGCATCGGTTACACAAGGTGTATGGTACTCAAAACTGGAAAATTTCCATACTATTTCGCCAAATACTGCGCCGTATTCCTTTCCGGCGGTTTGACAATGGTCATTCCTTTGGTCTTTAACTTTTTGCTGACAGCCATGTTTGTTCCCGCAGTATGCCCGGATCCTTCCTATCTCATCTGGTATGCCGTAAATGGGGCCTCCCTTATGTCGGAACTGTACTACACATATCCGGCGGTTTATGTGCTGCTCTATTTAGCTATTGATTTTCTCTTTTGCGGACTGATTGCATGCCTGTCCTATTCCATTTCAACCATTTATAAGAATCGTGTTGTTGTTGTCTTATTACCGTTTTTTCTGCTTTTGGGATTGAACTTTGCCGGTGTCTCGATTGTTTATACGAGCAATCTTATACGGTACACCGAATTTTCTCCCATTTACTTTTTGCATCCTGCCGCAGCACGCTATGACGCCGGATGGAATGTTATCCTTATAGAAGCACTCATTCTTTTCGTGCTTACCTTTGTTCCAACCGTTATAAAGGGAAAAGGAAATGAAATTTACTAAACTTATACATTTCGATGTTAGAAATGGTATTTGCAAAAACGTTGGACTTATACTGGCTCCTTTTATCATAGCGCTTATTTCGTTTGTCGATTTTAACCGGAAGTTTTATCCATTAGCACTTGCTGAATCATCCACGTCCAATGTGATCCCAACATATGCGGACCATATTATGTACATATACGGTGGTATGGCACAGTATATTCCCAATCCCGCAGAGCCGTTTCAATTTCCTGCAAGGTGGATGATTTGGTTCATGTCCCTGCTGTTTTTCATGTCAAGTTATGCTTACAACGACATGCAAACTTTTGGCATTCAGATTCTAACACGCAGCGGTAGTCGCCGGGCGTGGTGGCTGTCAAAAACCTTATGATTACTTCCTATTAGGAACGCTGTAAATA